>Ga0209542_10004539_pt1 | contig 28463 bp, 32 predicted proteins | sample RifCSPhighO2_01_FD_184028 | JGI IMG/M metagenome (GOLD analysis project Ga0209542, IMG submission 184028) | Soil microbial communities from Rifle, Colorado - Rifle CSP2_plank highO2_0.1 (SPAdes) (version 2) | ecosystem: Environmental > Terrestrial > Deep subsurface > Rock core/Sediment ...
ACGCGAGACGTTAAATCCGAAGACCCTCCACGACAAGCTGATCAAGATGAAATGTGATATATTAAAAGCTAATCGGCTCGCCACAGGAAGAGAGCATTTCAATGACAATTAATTATGAGCTATTAAGCCCCCATACCCGCGATGGTTGCGGTTGAAACGCTGGCACAGCCGGCGATAACCGTGTCGGGTAATTTACCCAAGAAGGCCTTGATTTTGTCGCGCCAATCAGTGATTTCCTCAAAGGGATAATCGATGTTGATTTCTCCGAATGCTTTTTTGAGGCTGCCGTGATGAACGATACACGACCTGTATACCGATGGACGCTTCACCGCCAACTGATCGGGAGACATAGTTTCCAAACCAGGTAATCGGGCCAGAGTTTGGCTGTCGCAGTAAAATGGCATTTGGAACGACACGCCACGGCCGCAATATAAAAGCGTTGGCTCAAAGCGTTTACCGCAGGCAGAACAACGAGTAGTGAAATCATTCGGGTCCTTGTTGAATCCGTTAATGATTTCCACAGCAGTCAGTTCCCTTGAACACGAAGGACACTGACCTTTTGGCTCGTATCTTTCTTCCCGCAGAGCTTCTACCAATCCAAGGCGGAGCCCGAGTTGTTTTTGCTGTAAGGCCAGCCGTTGCCCTTGTGATAATCGCAAGGATTGAGCTAGTGTTTGTGTTTGTCTCAGTGAACAGGATAATGAGCAGGACATTGACATAGTGTTTCCTTTTGTTTGGTTGTTGTGTTGTTCCATCGTCAAAGAACGACTTCACTACCGGAAAGGTTATCAGAATGTCGTAGAAAAGTCAAGGGTTCAAAAATTACAAATAAGAAAGCGGTCGCAATCTTATTTGCAATTTGATATTTTTTACATTTTACCTCTCACCTCGCGGCCGCGCGGTTTTCTAGGTGGTCAAGCCGGAAAACAATTTTGCGATTTTCTTTGTCTTGGTCGGCGGACATATGAACCAAATCCATCGTTGCTCCTTTTACATCCTTCACTTCATCGCCTAATCGCATCAACTCATTTACTACTACCTTTAATTGTCCATCAACTTCATCAAACTTTTTATCATGCCCGTCTAATCTTTTGTGAACATCTTCAAAACCTTTGCCAGTAATTAACGCCAGGTTTTCAATTTCTTTATGAACACTTTCAAAATTTTTATCATGCTCATCTAACTTTTTATGAATACTTTCAAAATTTTTATCATGCTCATCTAACTTTTTATGAACACCTTCAAATTGTTTTTGGACCCTGTCAAAACCTTTGCCGGTAATTAACGCCAAATTTTCAATTTCTCGAAAAATTTTATCTTCTTTTTTATTAGAAATCTTTTTTTTCATATTGCTATTATATCAAAATTTTTCGCGCAAGCTACTGGGTCAAAACCTCGGCGCCGGAGTCGGTGATAACTATGGTGTGTTCAAAATGGGCGCTTCGTTTGCCGTCGGTGGTGCGGTAGGTGTAGCCGTCCTCATCTAAAATTACTTTTTCCGTGCCTTCGTTTAACATCGGTTCAATCGCCAAAACCATACCGGGTAAAAGTTTTTTACCTTTACCTTTTTTGCCAAAATTTGGCACGAATGGCGGTTCATGAATGGCATAACCGATGCCGTGGCCGGCCAAATCTCGGACGATACCGTAACCAAAAGGTTTGACGAATTTTTCAATGGCCGCTCCAATGTCGCAGGTATAACCTCCACCGCGGGCCGCGGCGATGCCGATGGTTAGCGCTTTTTTAGTTGTTTCAATAAGTTTTTTTGCCGTTTCGTCAACTTTGCCAACCGGTATGGTAATGGCCGCATCGGTGAATAAACCATTGTGCCGCAGACCCAAGTCCAAACTGACAATATCACCTTCCCGCAAAATTTTTTCCTGCTCGTTGGGAATGCCATGTACTACTTCATCATTTACCGAAACGCAAAGCGAAGCCGGATAGGGTCGCTTAGCGCCTTTAGGCGAATAGCCGAGAAAAGCCGCTCGGTCGCCACTTTCTTTGATTAATTTTTCCGCCAAGGCATTAAGCGCGGCAGCGGTCGCGCCCGGCGCGACCGCTGCCGCCACTTGCCGCAAAATTTCCATATGTCGTTTTCCGCCTTCGCGCAAAATCGCTATTTCTTCGGGTTTTTTGATGGTAATCAAAATTCAATGCCTAATTACTAATTTCTAATCTCTAAATAAACCAAAAAACCAATTTATGAATTTAGCAAATAAAGATTTTTTTATAGGTTGTTCTCCGTCAACTGGTGGTGTGGAAGTTGCAATCGTTTTATCTTTTGGTGTATTTATAACCGAATCAATAATTTTGTAGGTATCCAGGTAATATTTATTGTATCCCATGTCTGTAACAAATCTCAAACTAAACTCGTATTGCTGATTGACTTTCAAATCTTTGTCGTGATCATAATCAACCCCGAAATTTATACCCTTATCTGAAGCATCGGTCTTGTTTTCTACGATGGATACCAGGGGATAGCAAATAGTATTAGTATTTCCACAATACTGTATTTTTGAGACATACCCCTCCGTTTTAACGGGAGTGGAAGAAGTAGCGCGTAGTTGTTGTAGTTTGCTTATAGAATAAAAATTTCCTTGGTCAACTTCTTTAAAAGAAACAAGGATAAAATCATTCCATGCCGGTTTCGGTAAATCATTGTATCCAACTTTTACTATAAAATCATAGTATTTTCCAACTTGCGGTAAGGACTCGCGTATTGTCGTTGTTAATTTTAGTGCCGCGTTTGTTCGTGGTAGGTTATTAACACTTCTTTGATTATCATAAATCTCGGAGATTATTGCGTAATGTATGCAATCAGTATTATCACCGCCCGCTGGACATTTAGGAATATCAGATACATAGCCTTTGGTCTTAAAAACTCTATATCCCTTAGTTGTATTCCCATTAAGCACGCTGATCTTGTAAAATACCCCTTCTCGTAACCCATCACTTGCAAGTGCAAACCCGGCAAATGCGACAATAGATATCGCAAACAAAATTATTTTTTTCATATTTATTAAAATTGATTGATAATTTTCTGTTGTGGATAAACTTGCCTTGACATTAAAATTTTACTTGCTACTATTCTAGCGTATCACGATCGGAAAAGATTACCCCTTAAGGTTTCGTCCTTCTGGGGCCTTTTCTTTTTTATACTCTAATTTTTTATTCAAATCATTTAGAAACCTAAGATAGGGTCGGAATATTTTAAAATTTAATAGCGCCGAAAATTTTTCTTTATTGGGAATCAAAATAACTCCTAATTTTTTCTTCCCAACCAAATACTTAACTAGGCAATGAAAATCGCCATCACCCGAAACGATTATCGATTTTTCAAAATTATCAATTTCAATCATTGTCTGTAAAACCAGTTCTGCATCACAATTTCCTTTTGTGTGACCATCTTTGTATTCTACCGTCGGTTTAAAAACACAAATGTAGCCGACTTCTTTCAAAAAGTTATAGAGCTTTTTGTTTTTCTCAATGTAACCGATAAAAATAAAAGCTTTTGCAACTTTGTATTTGTCTTTCAAATATATTCTAAATTTTTTGAAATCCAGGATCCAACCGAGCTCTCGAATAGCAAGATTTAAATTTTGGCTATCTATAAAAGCATAATTGTTTCCAGAATTTTTCATATTTCGTCCCGTAGAACACATCTCATAATTTTATTTTTTCAATTATCTCTTGATGAACTTTTTCTATGACTTGCTCGCCGTTGATTTTCAAGAAACGATAGTCAGGATTATTTTCAAAAAATTTCATGGTCGGGATAACATCTTTTTCATACCAAGCCAATCGCCTCTCAATTTCTGCTGAATCATCATCACTCCGACGGCGCGCCAGGAGGCGCGCTTTTGCCCAATCGCGCGACACCTCAATCAAAATTACAATCGGCTTTTCGCGTCCATAAAATTTCAAAGCCGAATCTAAAATTGGCGCTTCCGATAGCCGGCGGCAGATGCCGTCAAAAACCAAATGGTTATCACTTGTCATCTGTTCAGCCAAAAACCGGCTCCACACAAAAATCGGCATAAATTCGGGAAGCAAACCACCGGTGTCCAAAACATTTCGGACCAATTTGTTGGAATAGCCGTCTTGGGCGGCAAAGGCGCGCAACAAATCGCCGGTCTCGGCGTATAAAACCTTTCGCTTGGGGTCGCCTTTTTTTAGATATTCAATTAGTAAATTAGCTTGCGTGCCTTTGCCGCAACCCGACCGCCCGTAGAAAATAAAGGTCTGGGGATTCATCTTGTAACTCAAAACTTATAACTTGTAACATGTAACGCTAAAGAAAATCACAAAACCAAGTATATCACGAAAAATCGTGAAAAAGAAAAAGACCCTCACAACAGCCGAAGCTATCATGAGGGTCAATTGGTGCATCAGGGTCAGGACCTGTGGTATTTTCGCGCTGCCATTGGCCGCGCGATTTTCCTGTCGTCTTTTCGCTGGCTAGATGCGGAGGAGACGCTTTCCTCATCTCTCAATTTTCTCGTCTTTACGGCCTTTATGTTGGGCAACTTCATAGGCACCAAAGTAACCCTTGTAAAACCTGACGCCAATAGGTTATCATAACCTACAATTTCTGTCAAGCAAAAACTAAGCGGAAAAAATTTTCTTTTTTTGACCGCCAAAATAGGGCTTAAAATAAGGATATTTCTGATGCCCGAAAAAAATGAGGTGGTTTTTGTATTAAGGTTACAAGTTATACGTTACAAGTTTTAGTATTCCCTCATTGACACCTGCGCTTCAATTTTTTTGACGAGGTCAATGACGACGGAAACGACGATGAGCAAGGCGGTGCCGCCGACGGCAAGAGAGGTCATTCCCGTAATGGACTGCATACCTATAGGCAAAACGGCAATGACGCCCAAAAATAGCGCGCCGACTAAAGTAATGCGGGTCAAAACATTAGCTAGGTGTTCGGAGGTTGGTTTGCCCGGTCTAACGCCGGGAATAAAGGCGCCAGATTTTTGTAAATTAGTGGAAATGGAATCAGGGTCAAAAGTAACAGCAGTATAAAAATAAGTGAAGAGGAAAACCAAAATAAAATAAGCGGCGGCGTAAAACCACTGATTGCTTAAAATATTCAAAATAAAATCAGAAATTGCCTTAATAGTTACATTGTTAACTGCCGACAAAAAATTCAAGACCATTTGCGGTAAAAGCAAAATGGAAAGGGCAAAAATGATTGGAATAACGCCGGCTTGATTGACTCGCAATGGCAAGTAAGTGGAAATACCGCCATAGACCTTCATACCTCTTACTCGTTTGGCGTAAGTGATTGGAATTGGCCGCTCGGCTTCGGTGACAAAGACCACGCCAAAAGTTATTACTAATGCCGCTATTAGAAAAGCAATATAAGTAGGAATTTGGGCTGGGTCAAAAGTGAAAGCCAATTGGCTAATGGTTGAAGGAATTTGCGCCACGATGCCGGCGAAAATTATTAAAGATACTCCATTGCCGATGCCGAATTCGGTTACCAATTCACCTAGCCACATTAGAAGCATAGAGCCGGCGGACACGGTGATTACATTAACCACAAAACTAAAAGTGCCGACATCGGGAATCGCCCCTTGTTTTTGGAGTAAAAGTAAAAATCCAAGGCCGTTGGCGACACAGAGCGGCACAGCTAAATATCGCGACCACTGGCTAATTTTTTTCCGACCCGCCTCGCCTTCTTCATGATAAAGCGCTTTTAATTTCGGCGACATCATTGTCAAAAGTTGCATAATAATGGAGGCGGTGATGTAAGGCCCGACACCAAGCATAACGATGGAAAGATTGGAAAGACCGCCGCCAGAAAAGATATCCAAAAGTCCTAAAAATTGATTATTGGAAAAAAACGCCGCCAGTTTTTCGTGGTCAATGCTTGGGATTGGAATAGCAGCCAACGCTCTAAAAACCACCAGAATCGTCAAAGTAAACATTACTCGCTGGCGGAGCACTTTGTCTTGAAGCATCAGCTTTAATTTTTCAAAAAATTTACTTAACATAATACGATGCCAATATACGAATGATACTAATTATACTAATTTAATGGAACCGCCGGCTTTTTCAATGGCTGTCTTGGCGCTCTGGGAAAATAAACAACGCTCGATGAATAGCTTCTTAGAGAGTTGACCGTTGCCCAGGATTTTAACTTTAGGCAATTGCCCGCTTACCAATCGGAGCAAGTTTTTGGCAATCAGGGCGGTCGGATTGACGGTTTCGCCTTCGGCGAATTTTTTTTCCAAAACGCCAACATTGAAAACCGCCGGTCTTTTTTCAAAACTACGGTTGATATTCTTGCCGCGGCCGCGCAGTTTCGGTAATTTCTTGATCAGGTCGCGAATTTCCGGCCTAATTTTGTGGCCGGCGCGAGCGGTTTGGCCCTTACCGCCGCGGCCCGAGGTCTTGCCGCGTCGGCCGCCGCGGCCGACGGAAATCGAACGGCGATTCGGGTTTTTCCTTTTTAAATTATGCAATTGCATATTTTTTGGAATTAGTCACAGGTAATTCCGAGAGCGCTTTAATAGTCGCGCGAGCGATGTTCAATTTATTCTTGCTGCCGGAAAAAATTTTACCGATGACATCTTTGATGCCGGCCAACTCAATGACAGTTCTCACGGCGCTGCCGGCGACAATGCCGCGGCCGGGTGATGGTTGTAACATTACAATGGCGCTGGAATATTTAGCTTCCACTCGATGGGCGATGGAACCGGTTTTCGTCAGGTTGATTTTAGTCATATTTTTCTTGGCATCTCTAGTCGCCTTGTCAATAGCCAGAGCGGTGTCGGCGCCCTTACCAATACCAACACCGATTGAACCCTTGCGATTACCGGCCGCTAAAGCGACGCTAAAGTTAAAACGTTTACCGCCGGCGACGACACGCGTTACCCTTCGGACTTCAAGGGTTTTTTGATCGAATTCCGATTTAACCCGGCCATCGCGCGCTTGACCGCGGTTGTGGCGGTGGAAAACATTTTTGGGTGGTCTGGCCGTTGATGTCGCCGCTCCACCCCCTTTTTTTATTTCTTGTTGTTCAAGCATGGTTCAAATTTATCAAAATTTTTCTAAAAAACCAAACCACCATCACGCGCGCCGTCGGCCAACGTTTTCACTTTGCCGGTGTAAACATAACCGCCACGGTCAAAAACGACCCTCTTAATTTTTTTCTCACCAGCCCGTTTGGCAATGATTTTACCAACCTCTTGGGCCGCATCTTTCACTTTTTTGTCAAATTCCAAAGATGAAGCCGCCGCTAAAGTCCGGCCAGTGGCATCGTTGATAATTTCGGCGTAAAGATATTTGTTGGATTTGAAGACCGACAGTCGTGGCCGTTCAGCGGTGCCGGTAATCTTGGCGCGAATTCGCTTGTGTCTTCTTATTCTTTTTTCGTCTTGCTTTTTAGACATTAGAAATTAGTAATTTTTTAAACTGTCTTTTTCCCCTCTTTTCTCCTAATCACCTCGCCTTCATAATGAATACCCTTGCCTTTGTAGGGCTCCGGTTTTTTGAGCGCTCTTATTTCAGCGGCGAAACGTCCAACCAATTCTTTATCCACGCCGGAAACCGTTATAATGTTTTTTACCGCCGTGGCCGCAATACCTTTTGGAATCGGTATTTTTACCGGATGAGTAAAACCGAGAGAAGAGACCAATTTACCATCCTTGACTTCCGATTTGAAACCAATGCCTTCCACCACCAATTTTTTTGTGAACGGCGTAACCGCGCCTTTGAGCATACTTTTTATTTCGGAGGCGTAAGTGCCCCAAAGCGCCATCGTCTCTTTTGTTTCGGTTTGAGGCGTTAGAACAACGGCGTTGTCTTGGGCGATAATAGCAATGTCGGGGCAGAACTGTCGGCTCACTTCGCCGGCCGGGCCTCTTACCGTTAGTTCAGTGCCGTTGATTTTTACTGACACTTTATCCGGAACGGGAATCGGTTTTTTTGCTAATCTGGACATATTTTTAAACTTAAAACTAAAAACGCAAAATTAAAAATTATTTTTACCAAATTTCAAATAAAACCTCGCCGCCGAGTTTTTGTTTGCGCGCTTCCTTATTCGTTAAAAGGCCTTGATTGGTGGAAATGATAGCCGCGCCGAAGCCGTTTCTAATCGGCCGCAAATCCGCTGTTCGGCGGTAGATTCTTTTGGACCTGACGGAAATCCGCTTGATGCCTTTAATGGCCGACGGGTCAGCTTTTTCCAACAGTTCCACTTCCACGAACTTGCCGCGCTTTTTTCCTTTCTTGGTGAATGATTTCACAAAGCCGGCGCGTTGCAGAACTTCAGCTACAGCAAGGATTAATTTTGATTGCGGAAACAACACTGACGATTTGTCAGTGCTGCTGGCGTTTTTCAAAACGACTATGAAATTGGATAAATTATCTTTTACCATGATTTTACCAGGAAGATTTTTTGATGCCGGGAATCATGCCTTCGTTGGCGTATTCTCGGAAACAAATTCGGCACAAGCCAAAATCCCTCATAAAGCCGTTTTTGCGGCCGCAACGGAAACAGCGCCGGACAATCCGGCTACTGAATTTGGGCTTTTTGAGCGCTCGGGCTATGACTGATTTTTTCGCCATCTTGATTAAAACGAGTCCGCGGGGACTCATTTGTTCTTTTAAAGTAGCAAAAGCAACGGAAAAAGTAAAGAGCGCGGGCGACCGGATTTGAACCGGCGATCTATCGCGTGACAAGCGATCGTGTTGACCGGGCTACACCACGCCCGCGTTGCTGACGAAAACATTTTATCAGGATAATTTGCCAAAAGCAAAACCCCTCCGACATCGGAGGGGTTTTGCGAGGCGATATTATTGACTGATTGGTTCCGTGCCTTCCGGTTTCGGTTCGCCTTGGGGTTTTGTATCTTCGTTCATTGCTTTAACATTATGAATAATCCAGCAATCCACCCTTCTGAATCTCTACAGGATGGTGCCTACATACTACCAGAAAGTGTCAAAAAAAGCAAGTAGACAAAAAGGCTAAACCTTAAGGTTTAGCCTTTATTAGCTTTTTGAATTCTTCTATCATTGGGGTGGCGGAGGGATCCAGGTTTTTTGTTCGGGCAATATAATAAGCGGTCCAATGGGCAAGCATCGCCGAATTAATGATTTTTTCCAATCGATTGCCGCCGGTTAGATTGATTTCTGAAATGTTGCCGCCGAGTTCGACAAGTATTTGCTTAGTCGCCACCATTCTTTTTATTATTCGCGGCCGGTCGTCTCCGTCTTTAATGAAAACAAAAACAAAATCAACGATTCTGTCGCCATTGGCGAAACTCGCCATTTCGTTGTGATTGAGTTCCGGAAAGACATTGGCAAAAGCCGGTCGCTTGCTTGTTTCATTGATAATAATTTTCCAATAATTGGCAATCGCTTCGTTTTGTTCAGAAGTATAGAAAAGAGGGATTCTGCCGCCAATCTCGTCGGCAATTTTTTTGCTTGGCTCGACTGCGAAGCGGGCGGCTCGGAGCGCGGTGATCTCACTTTCTTGCCCCATCAACCGCAACAATGCTGTCATTACAAAACCGGTTGCCATTCGCGGCGGTAAGCCAACCTCGGGCAAAATAATATGCGGCAAATTGTTTTTTCGGGCGAAAACGATTAATTTTCCGCCTTTGGAAATTACCGCTACCGCTAATTTTTTTGTCAGCGCTTGCTCGGCAAAGTCCAAAGTTTCTTCAGTGTCGCCGGAATAAGAAACCGCGATGAATAATTTTTCTGTCAAATTCGTGCGGGTCGGCAATTCCGGCAACCCATAATTTTTATGAATTATTAAATCCAAGGTTGGCTCGACGGCTTTAATTAAATCTGCCGCCAAATGCGAACCACCCATACCACCGACGACAAAACCTTTCGCTTTTGGCAGCCGCTCGGCGTTTTCCACTTGCGGTTCAAAAGCAAATTGTTTCGGAAAATCAGCAATCAGTTTTTCAAATGTTTCCATTGCTTTTTATTTCGACGAACGAGGAGCGCGTGGAAAATCCTGATTTTACACAGCGTCCGAGTGAAATCGAACTATAGGTTAATACTTTTATTATACGCCCGCTGAAATTTTAAGGCAAAAAAGAGATGTGGGCGGAGGATATTGGCGAACAAGGTTGGGCGCTAGTCAAGCTTCCCTTTCAATCGCCTTTCTGTATTATGGGAACAAAAGATTTTTAGCATTTAACTTAACTATCGTGCCTCAAATTATTCCCGAAGTTGAGACATTTGCCAGAATAAAAGTATTGGGTGTTGGCGGTTCCGGCAAAAACGCACTGAATCATATGGTTAACGCCAAAGTCAAGGGGGTGGAATTTGTGGCGGTTAACACTGACGCCCAGGATTTGCATCACACTTTAACCAAAAGAAAAATTCACATTGGTAAAAATTTAACCAAGGGTTTGGGCACCGGTATGAATGTCGATCTCGGCAAACGGGCAGTTGAAGAAACGCGAGAAGAAGTTCAAGAAGCGGTTAAGGGCGCCGATATGGTTTTCATCGCTGGCGGCATGGGTGGTGGCACTTGCACCGGCGCCGCGCCGATTGTCGCTAAAATCGCCAAAGAGATTGGCGCGCTGACAGTGGCGGTTGTGACCAAACCGTTTTCTTTCGAGGGTATTCAGCGGATGCGTTTGGCCGAGCAGGGATTGGAAGAATTGCGCAAGTCAGTGGACGCGATTATTGTTATTCCTAACGACCGACTTTTGGCAACGGTAGACAAAAATACTACCGCTAAGCAGGCGTTTGCGATTTGCGATGAGGTTTTGAAACAAGCAGTGGAAGGAATTTCCGATTTGATCATAACGCCCGGCGTCATCAATGTGGATTTCGCCGATATTCGTTCCATCTTGGAAAATGCCGGCTCCGCTCTGATGGGTATTGGTGTGGCCGCCGGCGATAAAAGAGCCGAAGAGGCGGCGCGGCTGGCGATTAATTCTCCTCTTTTAGATGTGTCTATCAACGGGGCCAAAGGACTTTTGTTCTCCATCGCCGGCGGCGAGGATTTGACTATGTTTGAAATTCAAGACGCGGCGCGAGTGATTACCGAATCCATTGATCCGAACGCCAAAGTGATTTTCGGCACTATTTACGACAATAAGCTCAAAAAGGGCGAAATCAAAGTGACGGTGATTGCTTCTGGTTTTACAGAAATGCCGGGTGCGCGGAAAAGTTTATTCGGCTCGGAAGTCGGCGCCGGACGCGATGAGAAAAAAGGTAAAATTTATAACACCCTAATGGGCGGTGGTGCTTCTACCGCGGCGGCAGCAGTTAAGTCAGAAGAAAAAAAACCTGAGCCAGCGAAAATTGAAGAAGATGATGATTGGGGTGCGGTGCCGTCGTTTCTTCGGAGGAAAAAATAAAACACGCTTGGCAGTTTTTATCGAAAGACCGGAAAAATTCCCCAACCGAGATGACTTACAGACACCCGGTGTCCACAAGCTTGTGGACACCGGGTGTCTAAAGGTCTCGTTATTCTTCCCTATCGATTTTTCCTCCTACACTAACTTTATGTGATAGCAATGGGTTAGTGTATGTCCGAAATTACGAAAGAAGACCAAATTTACTGAATTAGATATTTTGCTCCGATATCAGCGATCGCGGATATCTGCTAAATTTTTTATTTTTATTTATTTATCTTACGATTAAATTTTATTTATCTTGCAATTAAAACAGAAAAATTTTAAACTACTTGGTATGGTTTACGACTTGGCAATTATCGGCGGCGGACCGGCGGCGGTGGCGGCGGGCGTATATGCCGCGCGCAAAAAAATTAAGACAATTTTTATTGCTAAGGATTTCGGCGGTCAGAGCGTGGTCTCGGAAGATATTCAAAATTGGGTGGGAACGGTTTCTCTTTCCGGCGCCCAATTAGCGGATAATTTAAAAAAGCATTTGGAGGCCTACGCCGATAACTCCGTGGATATTAAAGCTGGTGAATTGGCCGAAAAAGTTGAGAAATTAGAAAATGGTTTCATTGTAAAAACCGATAAAAGAAAATATGCAGCGAAGACGATTCTAATGGCAACCGGCAGTATCCGGCGAAAATTAAACGCGCCCGGCGCCGCTGAATTTGAAAATAAAGGTATCACTTATTGCGCCTCTTGCGATGGGCCGATGTTCTCCGGCCAATGTGTCGCCATCATTGGCGGCGGCAATGCCGGTTTTGAAACGGCCAGCCAATTGCTGGCTTATTGTCCGTCGGTGACTTTGCTGGAAATGATGGACAGATTTCGCGCCGACCCGGTGACCATAGAAAAGGTTTTGAAAAATCTAAAAATGAAGGCGCTGGCAAGCGTTAAAATTTTAGAAATCAAAGGCGATAAGTTTGTGAAAGCAATTGTTTTTAAAAACATCCAAGGCGAAAAAATAGAGTTGCCGGTTGGCGGGATTTTTGTGGAAATCGGCATGGCGCCGGTGACTGAATTGGTAAAAGATTTGGTGGCATTAAATCCACGAGGACAAATTGTTACTGACCCGCGCAATCAACGCTCCAATGTCGCTGGCGTTTGGGCGGCCGGTGATTGCGCCGACGGCTTATATAATCAAAACAATATCGCCGCCGGCGATGCCGTCAAAGCATTGGAAGACATTTATCTTTTCTTGAACACCAAATAAGATAAAAAATAAAAATGGGCGGTAGAGGGTTCGAACCTCTGACCTCATCGACGTCAACGACGCGCTCTACCAGCTGAGCTAACCGCCCCTACAAATTACACAAAAACGCAAAGACCTACCAAAACAGCTAATCGCCCACTTTTAGATATTATCAAAGAAATTCCTGAATTACTAATTACTAATGTCGAATCAATGTCTAATGCTTAAATATCTAATTTAGAAATTTTGAAATTGGGATTTGATTAGAAATTAGGAATTAAAAATTGGAAATTGCGCCCCTAGCGCTTTTGCCACTCTTTATCTTGCCGGACCAAAAGTTTTTCTTTATTTTCTGGCTCGGCCATTATTTCTTCAACCGCCTGTTCCATTCGCATGCCTTGCGAACCCTTGATTAAAATTATGTCGCCAGAGGTAATGATTGGGTCAAGATACTTCCCTGCCTCGCGGGAATTTTCTAACTGAACTATTTTTTGAGGAGCCAAACCGACTGCCAGCGCGCCATCGGCAAAGCCCTCGGCGCGCCTGCCGACTATCACCAACAAATCGACGAAGCTGCCGGCCAACGCGCCCGCTTTCCTGTGTTCATCGGTTGAGTGTCTGCCCAGTTCCAGCATATCGCCGAGAACGGCAATCCGCCTTATCGGCGGACAGATTCGCCGGTTGACGGATTTGTCGGAAACCGCCAAATTTTTTAAAGTTAGCAGGGCCTCTTCCAGCGCTACTGGCGATGAATTATAAGTGTCATCTATAATCAGCGAATTCTTGATGCCAGTTAGAATTTTCATTCGGCCTGGTGGGGTCGCCAGATTTCCTAATGTTTCGGCCGCTTCTAGCAAATTAATGTTTTGCCAATGAGCGACGGCCAACGCCGCCAAAGCGGCATAAATTATTTGTTTACCCAATATCCCGTGAATTTTCACCGGCACGCTGGAACCGGCGCAATCCACTTTGAAAGTTAGACCAAGCGGTTTGCCGTCGGATGAATAAATTATTTTTTCATTCGACGCTTTGACCAGTGCGCTCGCGCCGAGGCCGTAAAGAATCGTTCGACGCCGAATCTCACCTTTCGCTTCCAGGATATCGTCGTCATCGCCGTTCAAAATCAAGATGCCGTCTTCTTTGAGCGCTCGCGCCAAATTCATTTTTTCTTCAATTATCTGTCGTGACGAAGCAAAAAATTCTATATGAACCGGCACTTTGGCGAAGCGAGTAATTACCACCATATCAGGTTTTATCCAAGAAGCCAGTTTTTTGATATCGCCGGGCCGGTCGGCGCCGATTTCTAAAACCAACCAGTCGGGATATTTTCGCCGGAATGGAACGAGCGCGCCGCTGGCCAGAATTACCAGCCAAGCTAGCGGATTGTTCCAGCCGTTAGGCAAACCGAGAATAGTCAGCGGCGCGCCAATTTCGCTATTGAAACTTTTCTCGCTTTTTCTAGTGGAAAATTTGGTAGCCAAAACAGCATAGATTGCGTCTTTGGCCGAGGTCTTGCCCACGCTTCCCGTTATCGCCACGATTTTTGGCTTAAATCTCGCTAGCGCGATTTTCGCCTCCAGCGTCAAAATCAAGACAATTATTTTTTTTAAAATTTTTTTGAAAAACATAAAAGTAAAAATTATCGGTCTGGGGGAATGTTGTAATAATTGAGCAAAAATTTGGCGATGTCAATAAACGGCCGAGTAAGAGTCTGAGAGGCATAATTTGCGCCTGTTGGTTCATAAAGATAAAGAAAGATCAAAAACTTCGGTTCGTAAGCCGGAAAATAACCGAAAAATGAATGAAGAAATTTGTTTTCAAAGTAACCGCCCCCGGCCGGATTGGCGATTTGGGCGGTGCCGGTTTTGGCGGCGATGCTGAAATGTTCTTGCTTGACCGAGCCGTTTAGCAACGCCTTGTCTACCACCTCAACCAACATTCTAGTGATTTCTTCCGAGGTCTCTTTTTTTATAACTCTTTTATTATTTTCGCTGGCAATATTTTTTGAAAAGCCGGCAGCGTATTCTATTTTTTTGACAATGTGGGGCGTTATTAAAAATCCGCCGTTTGCCAATGTTGAAAGTGCTCGCACGGTTATGATCGGCGTCATTGAAACGCCCTGGCCGAATGAGGCCGTGGCCGGCTCCACATCGCGTGGACTTTTTAAATTATTCGCTAAACCCGGTGATTCATTAGGTAAATCAATGCCGGTTTCTTCACCGATGCCGAAGTTAAACATATATTGGGAAAAAACATCGCGACCGAGTGTCTGCATGATAAAAGTAGCACCGGTGTTGAGCGATTGATTTAAAACCTCCTGCATATTTACAATCCCGCGCGCTTTTTTGTCAAAATTCGAAATTTTTCGGCCGTTTAATTCCACGAAGCCGAGGTCGTTGTAAGTAGTTGTGGCACTAATCACGCCGGCGTCCAGACCGGCGGCGACGGTTAAAGGTTTGATAATGGAACCCATTTCATAAGCATTTTCCACCAACGGATTGGCAAAAACCTTCACATCGCCCTCGGCGTTGAAATTATTAGGGTCGAAAGTTGGGATATTGGCCATGGCGTAGATCTCGCCGGTTTTTGGATTGATGATGATGCCGCCAGTTTCTGCCGGTTGCCACTCTTCGTTCAAGGCGGCAAGTTTCTTTTCCAAAAAATTTTCCACCGTTGGTTCAATGGTTGTGATGATGTTACCCTCTAGGCTGGATTTTCTGATGATAGTTTTTTCCAAGCCGGAAAAAATCTCGGCGAAAATATTTTGATAGAGGCCGGATTCATCCCGTTTCAAAACATCTTCATAATAACTTTCTAAGCCGTAACGGCCGGCGAGCAGAGTGCCTTGATAACCAACCAAGCCCAAAATGTTGGCGGCTAATTTGCCGGCTGGATAGAAGCGCCAGTTGGTTAACACTGTTTCCACCCCAGGAATTTTGAGTGCCAGCAATTTTTCGCCGGTTTCCGGACCTAAATATTTTTTGATTTCCTCCCAATTGCTTGATTTATTGGCTTTGGTGAAAAAGTTATCTTGAGCGATGGGCAAAATAGCATTGATTTTTTCAAAAGTAGTGGTAGCGTCGGCGATTAAGTTCGGGTGAATGGCCAAGTTATAACCGCTTTTCATCGTTGCGGCGGAAACTAGAAGACCGTCTTTGGTTTCAAAATAAATAGCGCCACGGTTAAAATCGGCGCGTTGACTGCCAAGGTATTGCGCTTCGGTTTCGGCGCGATAAGTTGCCCCCTCGACGATTTGGAGGAAATAGAGTCGACTGACCAAGGTGGCGGCGAATAATAAAACGGCCAAGAAAAGAATTTTTGTCCGGGCCGGATGTCGGCTATTGGATTTCATTTCTCATAGAAACGCTTTTGCCGAGAGTGGCGCCGGCGATAAATTCACTGTTAGTTTCCTTGAAACCAAGTTCATAAGCTTTTTCTAGGGTTATTTCATTCTGCAAATTGACATACTCGGTTCCCAGTTCACTGATTTTCGGCATTATTTTATCGATTTTGGCGCGAGTGTCGCGATTTTTTACGGCATTCACAACTAAGCCTTGAGCGCAGAAAATATAAGCACCGGTGAACGAAATTAGCAATAAAGCGCTAAGCCACAAGGGCCATTTTACCGCGCCGGCGTTTTTATTTTTTAATACATAATTCATAATTTGGTGTTGTGGATATCTGATTTCCACAATTTTAGGTGTAAATTTATTAAATTTTTTCAATAATTCTTAATTTGGCGCTGCGGGCTCTCCTGTTTCTGGCGATTTCCTCGGCGGTCGGAGTGACGGGTTTTTTGGTTAGAATTTTTCCAAGCTTTTCTTTGTCTTTGTCTCGGAAAAAATTTTTGACGATTCGGTCTTCTAGGCGGTGAAAAGAGATTACCGCCAGACGACCGTTGGGAGCGAGCCGTTGGAAACTCTGACGCAAACCTTCTATTAAGATGTTCAATTCGTCATTGACCGCAATCCTTAGCGCCTGGAAAGTTTTGGTCGCGGGCTGGATTTTGCCGCGCGGAACGATTTTGGCCACGAGCTCGGCGAGCTGTTGAGAAGTGGTGATTGGTTGACGTTTTCTTTCTGCCACGATTGCCTCGGCGATTTTTCGCGCTTGACGCTCCTCGCCGAAACGCAACAGGATGTCGGCGATTTCTTCCTGACTCCAGCTGTTAACGATGCCGGCGGCGGTTGCCCGGTAGTCCAGCGGATTTTTTTCAAAAGTCATCAACAGCGGTTCATTTTTCTGAAAGGAAAAACCCCGGTGCGATTCCTCCAGTTGATTGGAGCTCAATCCCAAGTCAAAAAGAATTTTATTCGGCTGATTTATTCCGGTCTCGTCCAAAATTCGGCCCAAATTTCGAAAATTACCTACTTTGCAGACACCATCACAGGGAAATAATTCTTCTTTAGCGCGAGCAATGGCGTCCTCGTCTTGGTCAATGGCGACGATTTTAATCGATGAGCCCAATTGGCGACAGACGGCGCCACAGTGACCGCCGGCGCCGGCCGTGCAATCAAGGAAAATTTCACCTTTCTTAATCGCCAAACCGTCCAGCACTTCTTTTAAAAGAACAGGGATGTGCATTGGAAGATAAAATTAAAGTGTAAAAATTAAAAATCAAAATTACAGTGAAAAACAAAAAAATAAGAAATTTTAAATTTTAGATTGTCATTTTTTCATTTTGAAATTTACATTTTAAATTATGCCTGCTCGGCCCAATTTTTCCGCTAAAGCGTCGGCTTGATTTTCCACTGCCCTTTTGCGTTCATGCCAAGCGTTTTCGTTCCAAATTTCCGCGCGATTTTGAACACCGATAATCGCCACCTTGGCGTCTAAATCGCCCCACTCTTTGAGAAAATCGGGTACTAACACTCTGCCGATTGAATCCACTGTCACTTCTACCGCGCCGCTGAACATGAATCGATTAAAATTGCGGTTGTCCGCTTGGAGCATGGAAGAGTCGGAAAGTTTTTCGGCGATTTTTCCCCATTCCTTAACAGTGAAAATTGTTACGGAGTGGTCCAAGCCGCGAGCCAGGACGACTTTCTTGCCCATTTCCTGGCGGAATTTTGCCGGCAGAGACAACCGGTTTTTGTCATCCAGAGAGTGTGCGAATTCGCCGATAAGCATATTGGAGAAATTACTAATTTCTAATTCCTAATCCGCCTATCGGACGGACAGGTTTCTAATAATTTCTTTGTTCCAGAGCCATCATTTTTTTTAATGAGCGCGTGTTCTCTCGGTAGCACTTCCAAAAGCCAAATTTCAAGGGAATAGCTTCCCTTTTCGGACACCACCCGATAATTTTGCTTGAGGATTTTCATTTACCTAGATTTACCACTTTTTCCCACTTATCCACAAGTTTATAACACCAGCCGTCATGGGCGCAAGAAAAGTTATCCACAGCTGTGGATAGCGAGAACTTTAAGACACACCGTGTCCACAAGTTGGGGACATTGTGGACACTAGGTGTCCACAGGTGGGGGGCAACTATTTTATATCTATAATCTTATATCCTACCGGACCCCTAGGAGCTTGAACGACTACTGATTCCCCTTTTCTTTTACCGGCAAGTGCTTCGCCCATAGGTGAGTGAATGGAGATCTTGCCGCTGTCGATATCTGATTCTTCACTGCCGACGATATCAAAAATTTTGCGGTCGTTGTTACCAACTTTTTCTACCGTGACGGTGGAACCGACGCTAACTACTCCGCCACTCTGAATCTTTTTGTCATCGGTGACAATCGCGCCGGTTTTTAGGAGCATTTCCAATCTGGCGATTTTGTTTTCCAGGTTTGCCTGCGCCTCGCGCGCCTCATGATATTCGGCGTTTTCTGACAGATCGCCGAGCGATTTGGCGTATTCCAGATTTTCCGCGATTTCTTTTCTTTTGGTTTTTTTAAAAAAATCTAGTTCTTTGGTTAATTCCTCAAATTTGTCTTTCGTAAAAAATTCTTGATCGTCAGTCATATTTTTGTATGTGAAAAATAATGCCGCTTATCATAGCTGATTTTAGGAAAATGTCCACCAGCCAAGTTCTCCAAAAAAAAGCGACCACTATTGCTAGCGGTCGCCACGAGGAAACCTAAAATTACCGGTTATCCTTCACCATCATAAATGCCCAAATTCTTTTCAAAAAAATTGAGCTGAAAGTCGTTGAAACTACTTTCGCAATTAGAACTCCGAATCCAACCCCGAGTCCAACCCCGAGTCCAACCATCATATCCTCGGTTTTCATCTTGGGTAATCTGATTAGCACTCACTAACTCTCAGCGGTCGCGGTTTTTAGGTGTATGTCTAAAAATTACGATTTTCTATTTTTTCTATTTTTAAATTTTTTTTATTCCAAATACTCCGGACGATTGGTTGCGAGCCATTCCAAAAGCTGGCGCATAACATAGGCGGCGCCGGTGGTGTTGGCGCGTGGCCCTTTTTCCATTATCACCACGAAAGCGAAGCGCGGGTTTTCGTAAGGAAAGAAACCCGTTACCCAGGAATTGACGAATTGTTTGGAAAAACCGAGTTCGGCGGTGCCGGTTTTTGCCGCCATCGCTACTTCAGGAATATTCAAACCCGAAGCGGTGCCAGCCAGAACACCCCGGCGCAGCCCTTCTTTGACAACCTGCAGGTCTTCTTTTTTAAACGGCAAGATTTTTTTTATCATGTTCCAATTATTGTCTTCCAACAAAACCGTTGGTTCCATCAGAACTCCATCGTTAGCTATCGCGGCTATTGCCCGCAGTAATTGGAACGGTGTTACCTGCACACCATATTGACCGATGACGGTGTGATAAGTGTCGCCGATTCGCCAGAGGCCATCTTCAAAATTTTCCTTTTTCCATTCAGGGTTAGGAATAGTGCCAGTTAAATCGCCGAAGAAGGGATTATCGGCGCCGCGGCCGAAGCCGAACATTCTCAAATATTTTTCAATGCCGTTGATACCAAGACCCGCTTGCTCTCCAAAGCCGCCGCCGATCTCGTAAAAATAAACATTGGAAGAAACCGCTAGCGCTTGGCGCATATCCACCCAACCGTGCGCTTTCCAATCCACGAAAACCGATTCTTTGGTTTTATCATAAGGATTGGGAATGGCAATGGAACCGGTGCTCAAGATTTGTTTTTCTGGCGTGATAATTTTTTCCGTTAGGGCACCAACCGCGATGAATGGTTTGATAGTTGAGCCGGGTGTATAAACGCCGCCGGTGACGCGGTTAAGAAAAGGATTGCGCGGGTCGTTCAGGAACTTGTCGATGGCGTTTTTATCGTCGCCGGCCGCTATAATGTTTTGATCATATTCCGGAAAACTGGTAAGCGCCAGAATTTCCCCGCTCTGAATGTCCATCAACACTCCAGCGCCGCCTTCAAAATGAACTTCGTTGGCTAAATTTTTAATAAAGCTATAAAAGACATCGCTCAATTTAGCATCAACTGACAATTTCAAGTCGTTGCCATTTATTGGCGGCAGAAAAATATTTTGCCAAGTGGTTTGACTGGTCGCATCCACTTCAATTATCAACCGACCGGTTTGGCCGGCCAATGTTTCGTTCCATAATTTTTCCACGCCGTCTACGCCAGTAAAACTTTCTTGGTAATAAAAGCCGGCGGCATCTTTAGCTGGATACTTGAGATAACCGACTAAGTGCGCTAAGCCGGAGCGGCGGTTATACTGACGCAATGATAACTTACCGTCAACGCTTTTGCCTTCGTTCCAAGCCAGTGGTTCGCCGTTCCGGTCGTAAATTGTGCCCCGTTCCGGAAAGACTGGAATGTGGCGCAGGCGGTTGGTCTCGGCCCTAGTAGCGTAAACAGCACCATCAATGATTTGTAAATTCCAGATTTTTCCGATGTAGAGTAAAGCGATAATTGCAAAAGCGGCGCCAACGGCGATAATTGTTCGCTGGCCGATTGGTTTTTCCAGCCGGCCTTGAAATCGGCCCGGGTCGAATTTCGGCAAATTTTTGGAATCAATGAAAATTTCGTCTGGTTCAATAGTAACGTAATTTTTTTTGCGGCGAAATAAATTAAACATTTAAATAGTTTTTAAGTCGGCGTTTCAAAATTGTCGTTATCACCAAAATAATGGCGGCGAGCAAGGTCAAAGCAAAACGGAACCCAAGAAATTTTCCCGACGGCGCGCCGTAAAGCAGATCTAGAAAAATGGCCATAAAAAGTAATTCGTAAAAATTACGGTAAACGAAAGCCATTGATATACCAATCAATAGAAACAGCCACCACGGTAAAATTAGTGACGCGACACAGAAAGCAAGACCAATGCCGCCGCGAATTATCATTTTTTTAAAACCATAATGAAGCGCAAGGTATTGAGGTTGGTTGGTAAGCTGAACAAAATTGTCTGAAACGGATCGTTGGGGCCGGTTTCAATTTTTGAAACAAGGCCAAGCAGGCGGTGGTTAATACTTGGCAGGACAATAACATCGCCGGTTTCTACGGTGACGCCTTTAGGCAGGCGGATTTCGAAATTGCCGCCGCCCCTGCCGCGCGCCGGTGCTGCGGCGCGCTCAATACCGACCGCTACTGGTGTCTCGCGATCTGGCGTTGAGTAAAGCGAAATGACGGCGCTGTTTTTGGCAACTGACGAGACCTCGCCAACCACCGAATTTTCCTGCACTGCGGCAATGTCACCGACGGCGATTCCTTCATTGCTTCCGACGTCAATTATCAAGGTGTCGTAAGCGGAAACCGGCGGTCGGCTTAGGATTGCCGCCAAGATAAAAGTCCCCTGGAGCTTTCGCCCTCCCAGTTCTTTCAATTCCTGATTTTCTACCGCTAAGTCCTCAAGCGCCATGAGTACCAGTTTTTTTCTTTCTAGTTCGGTTTTCAGCGCGGTGTTTTCTTTCGATAATTTATTCTTATCGGCGAATGGCGTAAATATTGTTTTAAGCAAATTGGCGCCCCAATCCTGAATTTGCCAAAAAGGAGTCGCTAAGCTAACGAGCGGTCGGCGCAAAAAATCTGGCGGATAAATGTTTAAAGCAAACAAAATCGCCAATACCAACAAAACCAAAACGCCCCGCGCCAACATTTTTTTTTGCCATCTTTTGCTATTTGGCTTGAGGTAAATCATCATCGTTTTTAATCAAGATGTCTTTGTAATGTCTCAAGTTTTCTAGAATCACGCCGGTGCCGCGCGCTACCGCAGTCAGCGGGTCGTCGGCAACGACAATCGGTATTTTCATCGTTTCGCGCAACAACTCGCTCATACCACGAAGCAACGCTCCACCACCAACCAAACAAATGCCGCGTTGCATAATGTCGGAAATCAACTCCGGCGGCGTGGTTTCCAAAACCTCCCGTGTTCCCTCTATGATGTTGTCGATTGACGGAGTAATGGCGGTGCGGATATCGGCATCGGTGATAATTACTTCACGCGGCAAACCAGTAACCAAATCACGACCTTTCACAATCGTTTCAGCAACGCCGTGCGGCAAAACTGAACCGATTGTTATTTTCGCATTCTCGGCAGTTTTCTCGCCGATTAGGATTTTGAATTCGTTGCGGATGTAAGCGATGATGTCATTATTCAGCCGATCGCCGGCGATTTTAATGTTTTTGGAACGAACAACGCCGCCCAGAGAAATCACGGCAACATTAGTAGTGCCGCCGCCAATATCTATTATCATTGTGCCGACTGGCTCAAAAATCGGCAAGCGAACGCCAATGGCCGCCGCCATCGGTTCTTCCACGATGTGGACTTCTCGGGCGCCGCTGTTCATTGCGGCGTCCCGGACGGCTCGGGTTTCCACATTGGTTATCGCTGAAGGCACGCCGACTACCACTCGTGGCCCCCAGATTTTTTTTGTTTCTTTCTGGGCTCGAGTTACCAAGTAAGCGATCATTTCTTCGGTTACCTCATAATCAGAAATCACGCCTTCCACAATCGGCCGGACAGCGATGATGTGACCCGGCGTTCGGCCGAGCATTTGTTTGGCGGCGGCGCCGACCGCCACCACTTGGCCGGTTTTTTGATTGACCGCCACCACCGACGGCTCATTGACGACAATCCCTTTGCCGCGCATGTAGACCAAAGTATTGGCGGTGCCCAAATCAATGCCGATGTCGTTGGACAAAAATCGACTAGCTTGCTCGTAGTATTTTCTGAAATGTTTTCGCATCGTTGTTATTGCTATAAATTTACCACGCGCTACTGGAAAAAAGCAATCTTTGAATGGCCAACTAATAGCTAGGAAATCTTCGGAAGAAGTGATAAGATTCAACTAAATAATTCAATGCAAGAAACAATAATAGCAAAACAGAATATACGGAGTGATAAAAAATCTCAAAATCCATACTTTGAAAAAAATGGGATTTTGATTTTTAATAAAATTTGAAATTGAAAAAACCAACCGCAAAATTGGTGCGGGAGTTTATAAACTTCGGCGCACCTCTCTATCGTGCTGAATTATCGCAGTTTTACACCTTTACACTATCCCCAGTCAAGTTGTAAATGACTCGCTGGTATGCTAAATTGTTTCTATGTCTACATTGATACAAAACAAACGCAAATTGTTGGGTCTTTCTCAAGAAGCAGTGGCTAAAAGTTTAGGCATTTCCCGCCCCACCTATATTAAAATTGAGCGGGGCGAAATGAAATCGACCGAACAGCAAAAAAATATTCTGGCTCGCTTGTTCGATATGTCCCAAGATGACTTTGAGAAAAAATCATTGAAAACCGAAGCTATTTCCGGTGATATTGAAATCCGAAAAATTCCCAAAGAAAATGTGAAGAAATTTAAGGAAGTGTTGCTATACATACTTGGTAAAATTGGCAGTCGACCGAATATCGGACAAACGGTGCTTTATAAACTCCTGTATTTTATAGATTTTGATTATTACGAAAAATACGAGGAACAGTTGATTGGCGCGACTTATATAAAAAATACCTATGGGCCGACGCCCGTTTCTTTCGCGAAGATTGTTAGAAAAATGGAGGATGAAGGCAAACTTGTTGAAGTTAAAAGCAAATATTTTGACCGCGACCAGACCAAATATGTTCCCGTTAAAGAAGCGGATGTTTCTAGCTTGAGCGGCAGAGAACTAAAACACATTGATAATGAACTGGAAAAATTAGCCCATCTCTCGGCTAAACAGCTGTCGGAATTGTCCCATAAAGATACGCCGTGGCTTGTGGCGAAAGATAAAGAAGTAATTAATTATGAGCATGTGTTTTACCGTCCGCAGGAGACATCTGTGCGAGAATATGAACCACTTTGATTCATTACCGGAATTTGAAAGAGAATTCAAAAGACTTTCAAAGAGATATCACAGTCTTCGTCAAGATTTCAATGATTTAGAAGATGTGCTCCGTGTTTTGCCAACAGGTAGTGGTAAAAATTTTACGATTATTTATCATTCTGAAAAGGTTAAACTCGTAAAAGTACGTCTTGCGTGTAAAAGTTTGCGAGGCAGATCAATCAGGGTGATATATGCCTATCATAATGATGCGGCGGCTTTTGTCTACATTGAAATGTATTTTAAGGGCGACAAAACAAATGAAAACCGAGAAAGAATTAAGAATTATTTAAAAGGTTGATTAATTCGCTTTCGGAAATCAGGGAAATTTCGCTGGTGGCGCGTTCTTTGGTTTCTATTTTGTTTTCCTTTAAAGTTTTTTCGCTGATAACAACGCGCAAGGGAATGCCGAGCAAATCGGCGTCGGCGAATTTTTCGCCGGCGCGTAAATCGCGGTCGTCAAATAAAACTTCAATCCCATTTTTCAAAAGCGCGCTGTAAAGTTTTTCGGCGGCAATTTTCACTTTACCATTTTCATCAAAGACGGCGATTAAATGAATTTGAAATGGCGCCACGGTTTTTGGCCAGACAATTCCCTTTTCATCAGCCAAAACTTCCACGATTGTTCCCATCAGTCGGCCGGGGCCAATGCCATAACTGCCCATTATCACCAATTTTTTTTCGCCTTTTTCATCAAGATAATTTAAGCCAAACGCTTCGGAGAAACGCGTGCCCAGCGAGAAAATATTGCCCACTTCCACCGCCCGTTTTTCCACAAGTTCTTTTACGCCGCACTCCGGACAGGTATTTTGCTCGACGAAAATTTCTTTATTGACCGCCACTTTACATTTTTCGCAAAGATAAATGGTGTCTTCGCCGGCATCGGTGGCTGTTTGGAATTCGTGAGAGTTTTTGCTAAATGTGCCACCGGAGGCGAAAGTGAGAAAAGTTTGAGCGCCAATGCCGGCTTCGGCAAAAATATTTTGGTAGGCCTGTTTGGCTTTCTCGTAGAAAATCTCGTGTTCTTGCGTGTCGCGCGAAAAAGAGTAAAAATCCTTCATCAAAAACTCGCGGCCGCGAATGATACCGCTGCGGGCACGCGGTTCGTTGCGGAATTTCGTTTGGAATTGGTAAACATAGCGCGGTAGGTCTCGGAAGGAACTGATGTGGTTTTTCATTAAATTAGTCAGTGGCTCTTCGTGAGTGAAGCCCAAGCCTGCCTCGCCGCCGGCTTTGATTTTGGTTTTAAACCAGTTTTCAAAGGCCTCGTCGCTCCAGCGGCCCGATTTCTTCCAAATTTCCGGGTCCTGCAAAGCGGACAGAAAAACTTCCTGGCCGCCGATGGCGTTCATTTCACGGCGGATAATTTCCACGATTTTATTAAGGACGCGCAGACCAAGCGGCAAATAAGAATAAACACCCGCCATTTCTTTGTGGATATAGCCAGCGCGAATTAGCAATTTAGCATTTTTCGCCTCTTCGTTTGTCGGCACCTCTTTCCGCGTTTTCGTAAAAAGTTTACTCTGTTTCATAAAATTATTTAGGCGGTTTCTTTTTCGTAAATTTGTTCCTCAATTTGCCGTAAGGCGTTCTCGGGGTCTGTTTTGTATAACTCAATCAATTCAGGATGTTCCTCGATTAGTTTTCTGAATTTACTAGAATTCGAATAATCATTCGCTTCAATCCAACGAAGAACAACATCATCCAATTCTTCCCCACTTGCCGTTTCTGGCAAACCATAAAATCTGCGGGCGAGTTCCACTTGCATTTCCGAACTTAATTTTAGATTCTCGCCTTTATAGCTCTCAAAACTCATGGCCGAATATTACCTTTGTTATTTAGTAAAAACAAGATTACCACCGAGGAAGTAAAGTGCCGCGACGAGCGCCACCACCACCGCTACCCATTTGGCTTTGGTCATATTTTTCTTTTTACCTTTTAAATTTTCTAACCACTCCATTTTATCAGATAACGACAATCATTTGCAAAATTGGCGCGGGCCGATTAGAATATCATAATATGAATTCAAACAATCTGGCTGGAAAGTTCACCGAACCCCCAGTCAAGCCGTTGTCGGCTGGAGAAGTGGCGGCAGAAACCAGAGCCCGCGTTTCCCGGATCCAAGAAGAATTTACTAAGGGCTTTGAACTTTTGAGAAAATATCCGAAGTCAGTTTCTTTTTTCGGTTCTTCTCTTTTCAAAGAAGATAACGAACATTATCGAACAGCCCGTCGCTTGGCGGGACGGTTTGCTAAACTTGGTTACGCCATCATTACCGGCGCCGGCGCCGGTATTATGGAAGCGGCCAACCGAGGCGCCTTTGAAGCTGGTGGCCAATCGGTTGGTTTGAATATCAAACTGCCGGAGGAACAACCGCTCAATAAATACTTGACCGACTCAACCAAGTTCCGTTATTTTTTCAGCCGTAAAACAGTGCTGTCTTTTGCCGCCGAGGCCTATCTTTTCTTTCCCGGTGGTTTCGGTACTTTGGACGAATTTTTCGAAATTCTGGAATTATTGCATACCAAAAAAATCTTTCCAGTGCCGCTACTATTGATAGGCAGCGATTATTGGAACGAGTTGGACGATTTTATCCGCCGCGAAGTCTTTGAAAAACACCGGGCGATTGAAGAAAAAGATATGGCGATTTATCAAATCGTGGATGACGAAGAAACGATAATCAAACTGGTAACGGAATTACCAGTCACCGACGGTTTCTCCAGAAATCTTGGCCGTTAGGATAAGGCGAATAAAGTAAACAAAACGACAAAAGAAAGACCGATGGCGATATTTATCGCTACTCCAATTGTTGTTCCAATGACACTGCCGGTGGCCGCCTTGAGTGCTCGCTGTCTATCTCGATTGAGGTAAAACTCCGAAGCAAAAACCGCCAAAAATAATCCGAAAAAGCCGCCCAAGGGTGGGAACAAAATTAAACCAATTGCCAAACCGGCGACGCCGGCGACAATTGATTTTTTGGATGCTCCGCTGAAGTAAGCGCCCAAAGCGCCGGAAAGATAATCAGTGAGAAAAGCCACCAACGCGACGATTGCCAGGACGAGTAGTTCCCGACCAGAGAGAAAATTCTGGGAGTTGAAAAACAAACTATAAACCAAAACCAGCGAAATCATATAGCCAAGCGAAGGCAGCATTGGTATAAAGGCAAAAAATAAGCCCGGCAACATCAGTAAAGAGAAAATAACGACAATAATTGAGTTACTCACAATCCTATTGTAACATCAATCGCCGAGAAGTCTGGAATTATTAAGACACAGTAATAATCACCGGTCTAGTTGCCAGAATTATTTTAAGAGTTAATATTTAACTAGATTAATTTCCGCCTCGCATTGTTTGGTTGCTGACCTTTGCGGGGCCTCCCGGCGGGTCGTTTGTCGCACAATAGGTTGCGCGACGACCCGCTTTTTTCTTTCTTGTTAAATTATTGGCTGATAATTATCAATTTTGACAGTAAAAAAACCACCAGAGGTCCAAGGGACATGGCGGTTTTGTTTGTGCTCTACGATTGTGAAATAATCTCCCACTTACTCGCCTGACTTTGCCGTTCGTAAATTCGAATATACGAGGTTGTTTTCTCGGATCTAATGCTTCGACGCAATAATGTCTGCGCCTTGCTTAATTCGGGATAAATGTCGCTGTCGAGTTCCATTGCCAGAAACCGATACAGATCCGGTCCGACCTTGAAGTCGGTTTTTTCCACAAGGAGTTCCCGAGTAAGGTCATAAAGCGGCTTCACGGTCTCGTCCATTTTCGTGGTTTGCTGAAAACGGTCAAAGAAGCGCCGTATTTCCGTTTTTGCTTCCGCGGCAAGATCGCCGCGGACGATGGTCATCGTGTTGACCATAGCGACAACCCGGCGCAGACCGTCGGTGCTGGTAAAGCTGATTTGGGAACGCAGATTGCCTTGTTCGTCAATGAGTCGCGGGAAAACATGGCGGTTAAGACATTCCTCGCGGTCTCTTGCGGCTCGGACAACCGTTCCATTTAGCGCAAAAACTTGAGTCACAATCTCATCGATGTTCTTGGTTTCGCTGATTTGTTGTTCCACAAGCGTGGCCCGTTCTGTTCCCAATGCGACCAGCGTCCGTTCTGCCGTTCTGATCTGTTCCCGCAAATTATCCCTTTCTTGCGTTAACCTGATGGTTTCAACCGGCCAGTTCCGGATTTTGTTTTTCAGAACCGTTTCTTTCTTTGTTCCATGAACCCCGAGTTCAGTAAGTTGTTTGACTGCTTTCAAAAAAGCATGATACGCTCTTGTCCAAATTTTTCTTGAACGTTTCTCTTGTTGAGTGAGTTTTTCTAGTTGACGTCTACTTTTCCTAATCTCACGCTCCAAAACGGCAACACGGGTTTTAAAACCCCCAGCGGAGTTCGCTCTCATAAGTTTCCTTTCAATGTGCAGGTACAACCGCTCCACCCTCGCGGCTAGGGGCAAAGCGACGAATAGTCGTTTTACGGTTATGATATAAACATAATTGCCTTGATAAGTCCACCTAATAGCTCACAAAAAAGGTCAGTGAACTAATGCCGTATAGCTCATAATTCCTGTTAGCGTAGTCGGTATGACTATGCGCACAAAAAAGGAATTGTTTGGTATTGAATTAGCGGTGTATTTGAAG
>Ga0209542_10004540_pt1 | contig 28455 bp, 28 predicted proteins | sample RifCSPhighO2_01_FD_184028 | JGI IMG/M metagenome (GOLD analysis project Ga0209542, IMG submission 184028) | Soil microbial communities from Rifle, Colorado - Rifle CSP2_plank highO2_0.1 (SPAdes) (version 2) | ecosystem: Environmental > Terrestrial > Deep subsurface > Rock core/Sediment ...
AAAGCTACATATGCTTGTTCAGGATTTGCGAGAAGTGTTTTATAACTTCTTATGTAGATGTTTTCGTTGCGCACTGCATGCGCTCCAAGCTCGCTCACGCTCGCACGACGTACCCCGGGAACCCGCCTACCGTTAAAGAAGCTGAAGTAGCTATAGAGGTAACCACTGAACAGCACCAAAGGGCGCGCTACAGGAACATTGCCTAAATCATTAGAATGCCAAACATAAATTTTATTTCCATGCACTTTTTGATGTACTTCAAGATAAGCTTCTGCTTGCTCTCCTCCACCAAGAAAAGCTTGTACATGAGGGTTTTCTAGAGCTTCATCAATACTTTGTTCTCCAAACTTCCATTTTTGTGCTTGTGCATGATCCATAACGGTAACTAATCGTATTCCATCTTTTGTCTCGCCATTTCTTTTTTCCAAAGCATCAAAAGATTCTTGTGTTAAAGGTAAAGCATGGGCTATTAATTTCTCTTCAGAAATCGCATCAGAAATATATTGTCTTTGTGACCAATCACTAGGAACATGTGCATAGATTTCTAGAGCAGAACCGGCAGATGTTTTCCCAGTTGCTCGAATGCTCATTGTTCGACCAAAGTCTTTGAACAATCCTGGATAAGCGATTCTCAGCTGTGCAAACTCAGGCATAAACAAAGGACTGTAGCCAGCATTTTCACATGCTCGTAAAGTAGCAACTATGTTATCTCTTTCAAAAATCCCATACTCTTCTTCACCTATCATTAAATCTTGACTCATTTTGCTTCAAATAGAAAAAAATATCCTTTATAAATCTACCTTTTAGCAATAGTCTCTGTTAAGATACAACCAATGCTGGCTTACTTGGCAATGCATTTGCAGCTTTTTGCTCTTTACTCTTCTCTGCAAGTTCTATTTCTACTCTACAAGAAAGCTTTTTCTCAAGAATATCTTTATACTGATCAAAGACTGCTTTCTCTTCTTTCTGTGTCAGTACAACTAAAGGAATCTTTGCTGGATTTCTGACTAAAGTTGGAATTAAAGAGCTTATATATTTTGCATGCTCTTTGTCCACTAAGGATTTTATTAATATACTTACATCATGTTCTTTTACAAGAAGTTTCTTGAAGTTTTTCATGATGGTATATTTCCATTCCGGTGCGATTATGATTTTTACTTTGTCTACTTTTTCTTTTTTCAGTAATTTTTGAATTTCTTGTATATCTAAAACAATGTTCTCTATCGTCTCTTCAATAAATTCTGCTTTCTCGTCTATCTTTTTTGCATCATATTCTGGCCAAGACGCTAGAGAGACGAATCCCTTTCCTTTACCAAGAGACCAAAGCTCTTCTGCATAGTGTGGGCAGAGAGGAGCAAGCATGGGTACCCAACGATCAAAAAGGTACTTATTGATTGCTGGAATATCTTTACCTTGTTTCAGAGCTTGTTGATATGCATGAAGTATTTCAAAAAGGACAATATTACTATACCCTCGAAGATTCATCTCTTCCATACTTTTTGTTGCACGCTGTACAGCATTTTCTATCTTTGAAATAAATGCTTTATTCGGAATAAGACCTTCTTTTTTATTCTTTGCAAACTCTTGCATTAAAGCAAAAATATGTTCTACTTGTTTTTTTGTTTTCTCCACTTCTGAAGACTGCCAGTTCATCGTTCCATCAACAGAGGTTGAATTACAAAGGAATGCACGGAATGCGTCTGCACCGGATTTTTTATTTAAGTCCATTAAGGTCACTACGTTTCCTTTCGATTTGGACATTTTCATGCCTTCAGAAATAATGAGGCCATGGAAAGAGATTTTTTTAGGCCATTTTTCTTTTGGAAAACATGCTACATGTGCAAAAATCATAAAAGAGAGATGGTTTGCTAAGTGTGGTTGAAATGTATGCCTTTGATCAAAAGGATACCAATACTCAAAACTGTCTTTCATATCCTTAAGTTCTGCTTCTTTTATTTTTATTTCTTTACTGAGATCATTTCCTTTTCCTTTCCCCAAGAAGATATAGTCAAAAAATTCTGGTGTCAATTGTTCTTCAGAGATTTTATATTGTTTTATTTTATCATGAATTGTATACAAAGACATGTATAAAGTAGAATCAGAAAGAGACTCTATGACCCACTTTTTGTCAAAAGGAAGTTGTGTTCCAATGCCTCGAAGACGTGCACAAGGGCGTTTGTCTAACCATACAAAAACATCTTCAAATTGTTTTCGATATTTGTCAGGAAGGATATCCATACTTTTCAAACATTGCGAAGCGTCCTTCTTCCAGCCTTTCGCATTAAAGTCAAGGAACCATTGATTATCCATAACTGCAACAATAACTTCTCCTCCATCACGAGATTGTGCAGGACGAGAAACTTCATAAAAGATATCTGCTTTATTTTCTTTCTTGAAATCTTTAACAATGAGTTGCTGCGCTTGTTGTACAGATTTTCCTGCATACTTCCCACAATTTTTCAAAAGTTTTCCTGTATAAAATTCTACTCGATAGACTTCCTTCGTTGCTTCTTCAATACGTTTTTCCTGCTGGACACTTGTAATTTTCATTCTCGAGCAGATTTCTTTTGCTGACTCTCCAGAGAAACCCTCCGATTCAATAATAGGGATGCTTTGTATTGCCTTGATCTTTGCATGATCAAGCCCATATTTTTGACAGAGCTGCGGAGATTCCTGTAGTTCTTTTAGTGCCAAATAGTCATATGGAGCAGAAGCTGGAACAGAAAAAACTATACCTGTTGCAATATTTTCTTTACATCCCTTAAATGGGAGGATAGGAAGCTCTGTATTTTTTACGAGTGATTTACAATATTTTCCAATAAGATCTCTTCCTGGGATCTCTTGAAGAATTTCTATTTTCTTATCTTGATAAGAGAGCTTATCTGCTGCAGGTTTAGAAAGAATCCATTTTTCACCATTCACTTTTACTTTTACATACATTGTATCTGGGTTCACCCAAAGATTTGTTTGTCCAAATATTGTATCAGGACGAAGTGTTCCAATAACTACAAAAGCATCCCCATAGGGAAATTTAAGTATGGTAAATTCTTTTTTTTCTACAGGGTTTATATCCCCATCAATAATATCATCCTCACCTACTGCATTTGCTAAAGTTTTACTATAGAGAACTGGATATTTTCCTTGTACTAAGTAGCCTTTCTCTTTGTATTTATGGAACTGCCACTCCACAAGTTTTTGGTGCTCCACATCACCAGAAGTAAAAGATCTTCGCCAATCGATGCCAAGACCAAGAGCAGAATATTCATCTTTCATTTTAGGTATAAAAAACTCTACAATCTTCCAAGGGTCTTCAAAACTTTTTACAATCCTCACAATTTCTTTTTCATCAGAAACATATGCGCTTACATATTCAGCATACTGTGCGATTTTTTTTTCATCACCAGCTTTTATTCCTAAGCTAATTCCTAAAACAGGCGTTCCAGAAATATGAAACGCCATTGGAAAAAGAACATTCTTTCCGCACATACGCTGAAAACGTGAATAGACATCTACTTCTGTTACTGCACGTGCATGGCCTACATGCAATGAGCCTGAGATGTATGGATAAGGTGTGTTAATAAAAAATTTTTCTTTTTTCTGGTCAATTTCTGCTTCAAATATTTTCTCTTGCTTCCATTTTTTCTGCCATTTCTCTTGAATTGTTTTGAAGTCAACCATAGCTCGGAAAAAAGCTGATACGCTATTTAAAGCTTTTGAAAAATTTCCGGATTTTAGAGCATAGTTTTATAAGCCTGAAAGAGCTATATGACTCTATGAAAACAGTTACTACAATGAAAAAGAAAATGCATACCCATGAAGAAGATGATTCTCTTCTAGTCCAATTAAAAGCTAGTTTTGAAGATATTTGTCATGGAAGAATTAAAAAAATATAAGTTTTCTTTTTATTTCTTCTTTAAAATTATCTAAATTCTCTAGAAGGCCATTTATGTCCATTTGTTGAATCTTTTTGTTGGTTATTGCTACGAAAAAAATGGTTTTATATTCTTCATAGATTAAAAATAAAAGCCTCTTATCATTACATTTTTTCTCTCGAAAGAAGGTGTATCCTAAAGGCTTACTTGAATCATGGTCTTTTTTTAATTTTTGTTCAAATTTTATTATTCTCCCTTGATCTAGATAATCTAATTTACCATATTCTTTTTCATATCTTTCTGTTCTAAATGCCTGGTACATTATTTTACCTTCTTTCTTCTTTTCCAAATGTATAAAACTAAGATAAGCATAACCATAACAAGAACTCCTCCTGATAAGAATGTATAAGACATTTCCTTTTTTGTTGGTGAAAAAGAACCGCTATATTCTATTGGAATTTCTATGGCATTGATAAAACCATTTTCGTATATTTCTTTAATAATGAGTTTTCCTTCGTATGTACCAGGACGTTCTCCTTGCAGATAAATAGCGAGAATCTTCTTTTCTTCTGGTGCTAAAGTAAAGTTTTCTCTGTAGGCTCCATCAACTTGTATATTTACTTCTGTTTCTAAAGTATTGTAAATGTATACTTTTCCTTCTGAGCCGCCAGTTAGGTCTAGATTTGTCGGGGTTACTGCAATCGCAGATACGAAGGGAAAAAATAAAATAAAAAATAAAACCCCTTTTATCATGCTCCTATCCTCCCTATTTTTTTCTTTATGGGATATTCTTTGTAGAAATAATACGAGTCCAACAGAATTTTCTCTTCTACATTCAAAAGAATAGATAATTCTTTTATAATAACTGTAATTTCTTCTTTTGGATATTCTCTTAAACAATAACCTATTTGCCAATACATTTCTACAAGGATTTTCTCAATCTTATTTCCTATTTTTGCTTCTACCTCATCAAGAATAAAATGCAAATCCTCTAGCAGTTGTTTATTCATTTTTACTCTCCACAGAAGTAATGGTAATTTTTCCTTTATACCTCCCAGATTTTGCTTGCTGTGGAGCTTGAATTCTAAATTGTATCTCCCCAGCATTCTGTGGTGCGACATTTAAATCTAGGAAGACTGGGTTTGCCAAAGGTAACCAGACGTCTTGGAAAACTTCAATTTTATTATTGAATATTTCCCCTTGTTCAGAAGTAAGTTCCTGCATAGATACCTCTGTATCAATAGCAATATTTCCTTTATTGAGAACTTGTACAGAACGAAGTGCTGCATCTCCACTATGCAAAGACATTTCAAAAGTGCTTAGATTGAGCTCTGTAGAAATAATTCCTTCATAGCTGAAAGATATGTTTTTTGTTGTTTGGTTTTCTGTATCTTTTGCAGAGACTTCTAAAAGATAGTTGCCTGCCTGAATGGTGTTTGTCAAAGTAAAGTTGCCTTGAAAACGCGCAAGTGTTGTTGTACTATTTTCTTTGAAGCTGAGATTTTTTGTTTGATTCAACACAGAGAAAGAAACCTGTTCTAGGTTTTGAAATCCATCGCTTTCATTGATTAAAACTTCTACAAAAACAATCTTCTCCCCATTTAGTAAAGGATATATTTGTATTCCTTCTTGGTCTGCATCATCAGTGAGATTTATTGCAAGAATCTCAGGTATATTATTTAGGATTTCTACAAAGACAGAAATACTATCACCATTATTTTTACTTGTTGAGAAATTTCCAAAGCCTGGTGTTCCGTCTAGAAAACCTTCTTGCCATTCCGTGAGAGAAACTCTTTCTAAAGTCTTTCCATTTTTATTTGCACCAAGGGATTTGTTATAGCTTACTTTATCTTCATTTAGATTATTTGTTAAAACAATGGTATCTTCTTCTTTTAAACTGAGGATAAGTTCTATTGCGGAGAAATTTTCATCCCAGATGCCATTATTATTCCCCCAATAGGATTCAAAACTCTCCGTGTCATTATCTGTGCTATCAAGAAGCTCTCTTGCGATGACAAGGTATTCTTTTGTTGCAATACTTCTATTTCCAATAGCTTTTCCATCAATCATCCATGTATTAAGATCTACTGTATTCTCTCCATCATTATACATCTCAATCCATTCTCCTTCACTATCACTTACCTGTGTCGGAGCGTACATTATTTCTGTAAGGTATAGATTTGCTGTTACTAGTGGAAAAAATACCAACAATAGCATTGTTACTACAAAAATTCTTTTCATTTTTGCCTCCTATAGCTCTCGCTATATACTCGCATTCAGCGGCAGAGAATTCCTTCACTGCCATTGCTGAGCAAAATCCCTTAAGGATTATGCTTGTTTCTAGAGCTTTCGCTAAAAGAAAGCTTTCTCTCTTAGGATGCTATAGTTGAATCTTAGCAGATAAGTCTTTGAAGACTTAACTGCCTCTGTCCTATTCTTCTGGTATTCATGGTTTTGAGATCTCTTACCTGGTAGGGCAACTATAGCACAAAATATTCTAAAGAAAACATCTTAAAAAAGCTTTAGGCAAAAAATCCGAAAGATTTGCGGGAGCTTTAAAAAATCTAGGTTATATTTTCGGAGAAATATTATTGATTTTTAAATTTCCCATTATATTTTGCTTTACCATTTGTACGTATAAAGATAAGCTGGGCTACTCTTAGGCCTTTTGTTAAGACAATCTCATTATGAGAAATATTTTTTATCTCAAATACTTGATGATTTGAAACACCAGGATTAATAAAAAATGCTGTTACATCAATAAGAAGGCCTAAACGAGCAAAACGAGACCTTCCTGAGAGGAAAGCACAAATATTTGTTGCTAATGTTATCTTTTCTTGTGTTTTTGCAAGAATAAAATCTCCTGGTTGTAAAACAATCTGCTTTTGTTTTTTCTTCTTGGTTATTTTTTCTGCGTCTGTTGTTTCTGTGAGAGTTATCCTTTTTGATGTAGGAAAAACTCTAAATTCATCTGCTAATGTCACATCAAGAGAAGCAGGGCCTATATTTTTCTTTTGAAATGGAGAAATACAAATGTTCTTCTTTTTTATTTCCTGAAGAATTTCTTTTTTTGTAAGGATCATAGTTTTCTTATTATATGGGCTATAGACTTTAAATGCTTTATTGTTTCATCTATTTCTTTCTTTGTTGTGTATTTACTTAAAGAAATGCGGATGCTTGCGCGTGCTTCCTCTTCTGAGAGCTGCATTGCTTTGAGTACATGAGAGGCTTCTATAGCCCCTGAAGTACATGCAGAACCTGTTGAGATGCATATTCCTTTATGGCTTAAATGCTTTACCAGTATTTCTGCATCTATTCCTCTTATTGATACATTAAGAATACTTGGTATGCTTTTTTGTGGTGTGTTTACTTTTATATCTGGAATCTCTTGTATTCTTTTTAGGAGATATTCTTTTTTGTGTTTTATCTGTTTGCTTGGATAGGGAAGTTGTGCTGCTGCTGCAAATGCGAGTATATAGGGTATATTTTCTGTGCCTGGTCTAAGAGCTTGCTCTTGTTTGCCACCGTAGAAAAGTGCTTTTATCTTTGTTCCTTCTCTAAGATAGAGTGCTGCTATGGCTTTTGGGCCGTGAATCTTGTGTGCAGAAATACTCAGTGCTGTACATTTCATCTTTTCTAGATCTAATGGAATTTTTTTATAGGATTGTACTGCATCTGTGTGAAAAGGAATATTTTTCTGTGCACAAAGATCTGCAATCTTTTGAATATCCTGAATACCTCCAGTTTCATTATTTGCATGTATCATTGATACTAAAGCTATATTCTTTGTTAATTTTTCTTTCAATACTTTGATATTTATTTCTCCTTTTTTGTTTACAGGAATTTTATGCACAATATATTTTTCTTTTTGTAGTTCATGGCAAAGATTTTTTATAGATGCATGTTCCATTGCAGAAATAAGTATCTCTTTTTTTCTTGAGACTCCTAGAATCCCTCTTATTGCAAGAGTATTTGATTCTGTTGCTCCTGAAGTAAAAATAATTTCTTTTGGTTTTGCATTCAAGGTCTTTGCTATTACCTTTCTTGCATTTTCTATTTTTTCTTTTGCTTCTTTTCCTTTTTTATATAGAGATGAAGGATTTCCCCAATCTTCTCTCAAGCTTTTATTGAGCAAAGAGAGAACTTTTTCATCTATTTTTGTTGTCGCTGCATTATCTAAGTATATATTCATGCTCTTTCTAGTACCTCTTTTGTTTTTAAGGTTTTTTCCTTTGCTATTTTATATATGAGATAGCCAATTCCTCCCACAACAAGGCCTCCAAGAATATCCAGGATATAATGCTGTTTGACAAACAAAGTGGAAAATGCTATTAGAATAAACCAAATATACGCTGCTTTTTTATGAAGAATAAGTGTACTCATAAAAGACAAGGAAATATGTGTGCTTGGAAAGAGATTGTGTGGTTTATCAAAAGTATAGATCCAAGAGAGTATTGTTGCCCATATATCTGTATTTGTTACGCTTGGTCGTATCATATTTCCAGGAAAAAGGAAAAAAATAATATTGGTGAGAAATAAAATAGAAAGCATTCCTAAAGCAAATGGCTCCCACTTTTCTCCTTCAAATAAGGGATAAAACATAAGAGCATATGCAGAAAGATAAAAAATGACAAAGAATGGAAGAAAGGGGAAAAGTGTATCTAAAACTATTTGGAAATTATAATAGTCTTTTCCATCAACAAGTTGATTCATAAAAAAATAAGAGATAGCCCATAGAAAAAAGATGGCTAGAATAGGAAAAATATTCTTTTTCATCTTTGAAATAATCTATTTCTCTCTTAAAAAGCTATTCGTAAAATATATAAATGGCTTCTTTTCTTTTTTTCTTATGAGGCAGAAAAAATATTCCATCTGTGATGCTGATCTTTATCAAAAACAGTGGTATGCAGAATGTTATGGGCTGGAAAATAAAGGCTATTGGTCTTCTTTATGCAAGGATCTTGTTGCTTCTTTAGATCTTGATCCAGAAAGTCGTGTTATAGATTTAGGGTGTGGTACAGGGTACTTAACACAGGAACTTTTGCCCAAAGTAAAACATGTTTATGCAATAGACCCTTCTATAGCAATGTTACGCGTTCTTAGGAAACATATTAGAGCAAATAATTTAGATATTTTTCATGGGACTATAGAAGATTTTGTGTGTTCCTCTCCACCCATTCCCCTTATCCTTGCCCATGGCGTCTTTGTTACTTTAAAAAAACCTTTCAGGACTCTTTCCAGCATCTATTCTTATCTTCCTCATAAAGGAATATTTACTTTTAGTGTAGAAAATTGGGAAAATCAAAATATTGATGGTGAGCCTTATGAAAAATTTTTACAGAGACAAGAAAAGCTTACTACAGAACTAGAACTTCCAAATTTACAAATTCTTCTTACTGCAGAATCTCGTTATACGAAGGAAGATGTCTCTCTTCTAATACAAAGTGCTGGAGGACACCTGCTTGATTGCTCAGAAAGAACTATGTCCACCTCAGCGGAAGACCTGTTTGATTCCTATGAATTACAGGGAGAGCTTCAACATTTATGTTCTATTCAAAAAGAGGATCATTCACTTTTCAAAAGGGATCTTGCTCTAAAAAGAGAAGGTATACAACGAAAAATTGATGCTTGGAAACAATTAGAAGCATTATTTACTGGAAAAATATGGACTATTGGTACACAATATATTTTCCACACAGAAGCTTTAAAAGAATAAAAGGATTTTTCTTTTGTATGTATAGATCTCTTGCAAAAGGATATGATGAACTCTATGGTAAGGAACAAGAAAAAAAACTAGTTCTTATTGCTCACCTTCTCAAAGGTAGAATATTAGATATTGGTGCTGGAACAGGTATTGTTGCAAAGCACTTTCCTCACGTTGTTTCCTTAGACCCTTGTTTTGAAATGTTGAAACATGCAAAAGGGATGAAAGTTTTAGGAAAGGCAGAAAAACTCCCTTTCAAAGCAGGTTCTTTTGACACTATTGTTTCTCTTACTGCATTGCACCATACAGATATTCAAAAAGTTATACCAGAACTTAAACGAATGAAAGCTTCCCTTATGGTTTTGAGCATTTTAAAAAAAAGTGCAAAATGTAAAACTATTATCTCTTCTTTTAAGAAAAATTTTTCTTCTGTAGAAATGATTGAAGAAGATAAAGATATTATTTTAATCATCAAACAAACTAAATGTTGAAGGCTTTTCTGTAACTTTTGGCTTTTCTACTGGATCATTTCTTCCTGTGACATAGCCTAGTTTTCCTTCTGAGAAAGAATGTGCTCTTCTTGAATCTTTTTGTATTTTCTCTTCTGTTCTTTTTATTTCTTCCAAGGTCCTTTGCTTGAAATCTTCTAGACTATGTTGTTTATCTTCAAAAGTTAGGCTTACTTTCTTCCCTTTTGCTGGTTCTCTTTTTGGATCATAGAGACGAATTTTTTGTGGTGCTTTTGTTTTTTGTGCTGGTCTTTCTGCTGGAGAAAGTTCTTTTTCTTTTCCTTTTTTCTTTGTACGAATTCTTCCATAGACAAGATAGGCTAAAGCGACAACAAAAAGTGCTGCTACAATGGCATAGGGCCATGATAAAGCGACTATTTGTTTTCCATTCTCAATAGTGAGGGGAGTTGGTTCCGCAGTATTAAATCCTGTAGGGAGAGAAACAGTGTAGGTTCCAGAAGGAAGTTCTTTTTCTAAATCAATAATAATTGTTTCATTTACTCCAAGATTTTTTGTTCTACTAATAAGATAATTCTGATCTACTCCTTCTACATTAATTTCTACATCATCTGTATACTTTACATTTCCCATGTTTGTAATGTACAGAAGATTATTATGTAATTGAATGTCTAATTCTTGTATTTCATTTATCGTAAGGCTATTTGATGCTGTTACTTGCTCTTCTTGTGTCTCTTCATTTAAGTAATAGCTCTTTAGCATCCATTCTCCTGGTGGAGCAAATTGAGGAATAATATAGGTTATACTTTCTTCAGAAGCAATTTGCGTTTCTGTAATACGTTTATTTGTAGAATCATATACTTCTAAATATACATAATCTTCCATAAGATCACCTGCTTGATCATAAAGACTTACACCTACAGTGAGTTCTTCTTTTGGATTGAGTACTGTTGCACTGATACTATTTTCTATGCTTGTTGCTTTTGCTTCTACTTCAATGCTGAGAGAAGAAACACCTGCGTTTCCATAATTATCTTCCACTTCTATAGTAATAGTATGCTGCCCAGATTTTATTGTTGCTGGAATAAAAATATCTTGTGTAAATTTGCTATCAGCTAATGAAGTGCTTTGTGTGGATTCATCCAAGGATATTTCCACCGTTGCTGTAGAAACATAGTCCTGTAAAACTGTTTTCACATCTCCAAAGACATTGATTACATCTCCTGGAGAAAAGACTTGTGCATTTGTATCGATATTTACTTGGAGATCATCTAAGATTGTAAAACTTTCTATGTTATTGAAATCTTCTTCGTTTCCTAAGCTATCTCGTGCAATAATATTTACTTTGTATGATCCCGCAGAATTTGCTACAAAGGTATGACTATAGCTAAAAGCTCCATTCTGGACTGTGACAAAATCCATAAGGTATTCATCTTCTTTATAGACAAAATAAATTTCTGCCGTGCCTTCTAAAGGTTTTCCATCAAGATCAGTTATAGAACCTGCTAAAGTAATGGTATCTCCTAATTGGGCTTGTGATTGATCTAGAGTAAATGAACCTTCTAAATCATTTGTGATTTGAAATGAAGAAGAACTTGCAGTTTCAGTTACTGCATTATTTACAAGAATGTCTCCTTTTATTCTACACATCCCTTGCATAGAAGAACTTGCAGTAAGTGTTGGTATGTTTAATTGTGAGAATAAAACTCTTTCTCCAGCAGAGATATCAATATTTGTTGCCTGAAGTTTATATGTTTTTGAAGAACAAAGCAAGGATAATTGTAATTGACCAGAAAGGTCTTCTGTTTCTTGAATATACCCAGAAATTTCAATTTGTTCACCAATGTTATATTGTACTTCTGATGGTCCTGTTAGGCTTATTGTTGCTGAAACTGCTGGGAGTAAGAATACAATTAATAATATTACTACAAACACGCCTCTTTTCATACTAGGCATATGATAGCCTCTCCTCTATATAAATCTTTCTGGGTTTTTAGAATATATTTTCTATTTTCCACAAAAGAAAAAAAATCTTCATTCACTGGATTTTAGAGACAGATTTTTTCCTATGATAATCTTTATATATTAGCTATTACCCCTAAAAAGTAATGCCATTCGATCACAGTAGCCCTGCCCTTACCAATGATGCGTATAAAGTTGTTATTGATTTTGTAGATAGTACTTTTTCTTCAGAAAAAAAAGAATCCTTTTATCAGAACTCTGGAAAAACACGTGATGCTTGGTTACATATGAAAAGAGGTTCTCATGGAGAATATCTTTCTTTAATTCATTCTTTTTATGAACAAATGGGAGAACATAACCCAGAACTTCTCTATCCTATTTATAGCACCATAGGACTTGCAACAAATAGTCCCGTACGAACGCTTGCAAAAGTTCTCGGGAGTGCGCCTGCTGTTGTCGAGGCTTCTGCATATTTGAGTGCTATGCTCAATGATGACTCTCGGATTAAAGTGCATAATCTTCATTCTTCAGGAGCTAGTATCCAGCAAACTGTTGAAGGGCCTACAGATCTTTTTTATCCTGAACAAATTTTTGGAGGAATGGGATATTACAAAGGCATTGCACCTTTATTTCGATTAGATGTAATCCAAGCAGAATTGAAAATGCTTTCCATACCTCTGGATCAATTTCTTCGCATGTATAATAAAGACTTTTCTTGGGAAAAAGATGAACAAGGAAATTTTTATACTCAAGGAAATTTATTTGCTAAAGCACTAGCGTACCAACAAAGTGATCTTGCATTTTTAGGAATTCCTTCTCCTCTATGGAGAACACAGGATGGGTATTATATAGGTGCTTTGCAACAAGCAGGAAGTGGACAAAAGGTTCGCTTAGAAGAGCTTCTTGTTACAGAGATTACACAGGATCTTAGTGCTGAAGGTTTGCCTTTTATTCGTGAAGGAATGATTTTTGGAGGACATACTCCAGCGCCAACAAATCTCTATACATTACAATGGGAAGCAAAAAAAGGATTGCGACAAAACATATGGCTTTTCTTTTCTGACTTGCGAACACGAGCTTTTGAAAGTAAAGAAGCAGTTGCACATGCAGCCCTCCTTGCTGATGCAGAAGCACAAAGAAGGAGCAAAGCAGAAACAAGTGTTGTTGAGCTCAAGGAAGAACTGAGCAAAAGAACTGCTGATGCTTATGAACAATTACAAGAAGATGCAGAAGCAAGGGGTCTTTTTCGTTTAGAGCTTCATGATGTTGCACATAAGATTAATGTTGTTGGTCTTAAAACATTTTCAGAGTTTTTAGAATGGTTTGAAGATTTTTCACAAAATATCTTTAGACAAGATTCTTCTCTTCTTCCCAATCTTAATGAAACGCTTGCAAGCTATGAACAGCCATCCTATGAAATTTTATATAAAACTTTAATGCAAGATCCAGACAAAAAGGGACCACTCGTTATAGCGACATTAGGATATTCTCTTCTTGAAATTTTACAAAATAAAGGATATATTTATGAGTCACAAAGTTTAGAAAGAGAAATGAAACGAGTGGATAGAATAAAAGAAGATTGTGAGAATTTAGAAAAAGACGTTCGAGCAGTTATGCTTATGGAAAAAGGAAAAACTGTTGTTGATATTCCCTACCATGCATTATGGGCAAGAACAGTAGAAAAATTTGCTATTCTTGGAAAAACTGTTCGCAAAGATATTCAGATTCCTGAAGAGATTATTTTTCATACACACCAAACGCGATTCCAACTCCTTATTGAAAACCTTGCACTTAATTCTCTTGAAGCAGCTGCAGAAAATGTTGGAGGATATTTGCATATTTTTGCAGAAGAGCAGAGAGAAAGCATTAGCACTAGTATTGAAAATTCTGCAGCATGGAAAAACCCTGAACAAGTAGATATGGTTATTCAAAAAATGCGCGCTCCTGGTGCAGGATTCTCTACAAAAGGGGATGCAGCACGAAGTGCTCAGCGTGGTAGTGGACAAAGTCTCATTGTAGAAACGCTTCGTATGCTTAATGCAACATATATTGTTGAAGGAGATTATTCTTCAAGACATTTACGACAAACTATTTTATTCCCAAGAGAAATGATAAAAAATAATTAAAAAAAATAATTATGGATTATAGTTTAGACCTGCTATTCTTTGTCCTGCATAGGTTCTTGCATTTATTACAGGAAATTCTGCATCTCCTGTAAGTGCTTTTGTTACATCTTCTAAGAAACCCAGTCCATAACTTCCTTCTACTGGGCGTTTTGGCACTGGTAAAATATTGATATATCTTGCATTTGCAACTTCATCCATTTGCAGGGAGAATGCTCTTTTTCCTGCAGACAATGTGCTCCAAATAAAAACAACATTTGGAAACATACCCGGTCTTTCTTCATTCGTTTGGTCAAATTGTTGAATCATTGCTTTTCCAGGCACAACTGTCTCTCCAGGTTTTGCTCCTACAGACATGTTTAAATCCTGCACATGGTATATTCTACTTCCTGGTTTGGGACCTGCGCTATGATCTGCAAGCACAAGTTTTTCTAATATTCCTGCCCTAGAAAATTGTGGCTTAAATGTATTTGGCGCCATCCTTGTTTCTTTATATGTCTCTGCATCCCATTCTGCTTCATTCATAGATAGTACTTCTTGCACATTTGTATAAATGGTATTTGTGTGAGCAACATCTGCATATCCTACAATATAAAAATAAGGGTGTACTCCTCCTTCTTTCATATGATTCCTTCCATTATAGATCTTTGCTGCTTCTGCAAGACTTTCTAGGATTCCTTTTTGATCATCTGAGACACATAAAATAATATCCCCTTCTGGGACTATTTTTCTAAATTCTCCTCTTCTTCCTGTTCCCACACCCCAAACTCGTTCTATAATTGTTGTTGGATTTAGCATTTTTTTACCTCACGATTTTGATATTTTTGCAGACTTTCTCATATTTATAAGGCTTTCTCACTTAGGGAAAGTTACAAAAAAATATTCACGAAAGCTTTATAAGAATTATTGTCTTTTAAAAGAAAAGTATGCGAAAAAAGAGGTTTGATGTTGTCCCCTGGTTGGGTCTTTTAGAAAAACAGTTTCTCAAAAGTTATGATATAACTCGGTTAACTTTAGAGCATATTCCTCCCAGTCTTTTAGAGGCACTTTCTCGAAAAAAAGCACTTGCAATGCATTATTATGCTCTTCGGCATGTTCCTGCATATAAAAAATATATTCATGGAAGAGTATTCTCAGATGTAAAAAACGTTCCAGAAACAGATAAAAAAAATTATGTACAAAAATATAGCTATGAAGACCGATGTCTTGAAGGGAATTTTCCAAGCTTAGGAAATATTGAAGAATCTTCTGGATCTAGCGGAAAAGCAACAAACTGGATACGAGCAATTGATGAAGAAGATTTACTCTTTAAAGTTGCAAAGTTTGAGTTTTTTTATAGTTATGAAGCACAGAAAAAGAATTATATTGTGTTAAGTGCATGGTCTTCTGGACCCTGGGCAACTGGATTAAAATTTTGTGAGATTATTCAACATTATACCCTTGTTAAGAATACTACTGCAGATATTGATAATATTATTCGCAGTCTCAAACAGTTAGGATCAAAACATACATACCTTATTGCGGGATATCCTCCTTTTTTAAAAATTCTTTTTGATAGGAAAGATATTCGATGGAAGGATTACACTATTGATGTGCTTACTGGAGGAGAATCTAATTCTCTGGAATGGAAGAGATATATTCGAAAGAAACTAGGAAATCAAAAGGCAATTATTATTTCTTCTTATGGAGCATCTGATATTGATATAGGCATAGGATTTGAAACCCCTTTTTCAGAATTTATTAGAGAACTTAGTTATACCAATCCAGAGCTCAATAAAGAGCTTTTTGGAGTGCATGAAAATCCTATTCTCTTCCAATATAATCCACTCATGCATTATATTGAAAATACTCCAAAAAAGGATTTTACTATTACTCTTTTAGATCCTTCAGTGTATTCTCCTAAAATAAAATATAATCTCCATGATCGTGGAGGAAGCATTTCCTATGAGTCTCTTCTTCGGATTGTTGAAGGACATGAAAAAAATAAACTCAAGGCATTTCTTCAGAAGAATAAAACGCTGAAGCTTCCTTTTCTTTTTGTAGTTGGGAGAGTGGATGGGACTATATCTATTGGAGGGAATAATATTTATCCAGAGCAAATAGGCATTGCAATACAAAACTCTCCTGTTGGAACGAAAGTCAACAGGTTTATGCTTGCTTCTCATATTGATACAAGGCAAAATGCAAACTTTCATGTCTATGTTGAACTTAAAAAAGGTGTAGAAAAAAATACGAAGATCAAAACTGTTTTGGAAAAAGCAATTTTAGATGTCCTTTTAAAGAAAAATTTAGAATATTCAGAATATTACCATAATCATAAAGCAAACCAGAAATGTTTAGAACCACACGTCTTTCTTTATGCATTTGATCAAGAAAAAATGTTTAAAAATCAGGATGGGAAAATTAAAAACCAATATATCCTCCGTTAGTTTTTCTCTGCAAGAAAAGAAAATAGTTCTTTGTTTAGTATTGAATTCTCTTCTAGAAGAAACTGATGATTTGCTTTCTCAAAAACTCTTAATTTTGCATGGGGGATGAGTTTTTTGAGTTCATAGGAATATCTCTTATCCACAATATTATCTTCTGCTCCTGAAATAAGTAATGTTGGAAATTTTATATTTTGGAGAGAAGAGACTATTTTTTTATCTTCTTGGTTAGAAAACTTTTTTGCTGCATCTAAACATTGAAAGATTACTTTAAAAGAGGTATGATATATTTCATCATAAATTTGGAAAAAAACATTTTCTTTGTATAAGTTTGTTAAATCCAGTTCGGGGATTTTTGGAAATGATTTGTTGTTTAGGATATTCCATTGAACAAGCCTTCTTAATAAAAAACAAAAAAAAGGATTTACATTCAGTTCATGATATTTTTTATAAGGATATTTATGCGTTGACTCTATAAGGATCATTTTTTGCAAAGAAGCATCAATATATTTTGTACAGTAAACAATAGCAACAGAGCCTCCAAAACTATGCCCTACTAAAATAAATTTCTTAATTTCTAATTGTGTAAGAATATTCTTTATATCCTTTGCAAAATGTTCTAAAGCATAATATTCATATTGCTCTGGAGTAGAAGAGAGACCATGCCCACGGAGGTCAATTGCTAATGTACTATAGCCTCTCTTTTTTGCAGAGGCTATTGTATTCTTCCATCCACTATAGTTTGCCCCTAAGCCATGCAGGAAGAGGATAACTGGTTTGGAAGACTTTACAGGTTTATACACATAATGGATTTCTAAGCCATCATGAGATTTCATAAATGAAGTCATGTTTTATTCATAGGGCTTGGAGTTTAAAAAGTTTTTCTGAATGCAAGCTTTTCTTTTGTCTTTTTTCTCCACCAAAGATATAGGGTTACCACTACGATAAGAAGGAAAAAAGCTGCAAAGAAAAAAAAGCCGCTTTGTAAAGGAACCACATCTTGAGAGAAACCAGAAGAGGCAAAGGGAAAAAGGCTCACACCAAAGCCTACAATAATTGCAAAGAATAAGAGAACAATAAAATTTTTTGAGTTTCTTGTTTTTTTCAAATGAAATGCTGGATTAAACATGTACTCCATGAAGAGAATGGAGATTAAAAAGATTTCGGAAAGGATTATAAAGTTATTTGCCTCTTCAAGACTTATGAAATTTGTCTATGCCAACTCTGATTTGAAAAGAGCTGAATTTGTTTTGATAGGAGTTCCTGATGAATCTGGAAGTCATTCTTCTCGAAAAGGTGCAAAAAAAGGGCCTGATGCAATACGAAACGTTGCAGCCGAACGATGTGTATTCAAAAGGAATGGAAACTATTCCCTTGCACAAGTCAGCTCTGGAAAAATTCAAAAAAAAATATATGATTATGGAAATATTCCAAAGAAAAAAGTATCTCAACTTATCCCAACACTTCATGGAAAAAAAATAATTATTCTTGGAGGGGATCATTCTATTACAACAGAAGTCCTTTCTTGTTTCCCTCATATTGCTGTTGTTTACTTTGATGCGCATCCAGATATTGTTTTTTCTGAAAAAAGATATTATGGATCTGTCCTCAATGATGCCCCCATTGATTACAAAAAAAGCATTCTAATTGGAACACGAGAATCAGAGGTTGAAGAGCTGGACACCTTGAAAAAAAAGAGTTTACAGGTTATTTCCCCACAAGACTTTTATGTACATGACCTTCACTGGGTTTGGAAACAGATTGCGCATAAAACAAAGGGGAAAAAAGTGTATATTTCTTTAGACCTAGATGTTTTTGATCCATCTCTTGCTCCAGGAGTTTCTACCCCAGTCCCTGGAGGGTTAGATTTTAACCAAGTTTTGTTTCTTATGAAAAGGATTATGAAAGAAAGGGATGTTGTAGGATTTGATATCATGGAACTCACACCTAAATATGATTCTGATCAAAAAACTGCGCATCTTGCAGTAAAACTTCTTCTTGAAATGATTGTATAGGCAGAGAAAGTTTTAAAAGGATAGGAGGAATTTCTTCTCTCTATGGATGATACTGAAAAACAGGATGGAAAGTTGCACCGTATTCGCCATAGCAGTGCACATCTTCTCGCACAAGCAGTAAAACACCTTTTTCCTGATGTGCACATGGGCATTGGTCCAGTGATTGAAGATGGATTTTATTATGATTTTCTTAGAAAAGAGCCTTTTACTCCTGAAGATTTAAAAAAAATTTCCAAAAAGATGAAAGAACTTGTGAGTGCTGCACAGCCTATTAATAAAATTGAATTGAAAGCTGATGAAGAGAAGAAATTTCTTGCTCATGAATCTTTAAAAAAAGAATTGTATGATGAGTTGAAAGCGAAAGGAGAAAAGCCTACATTTTATGGGCAAGGTACTTTTATAGACCTTTGCCGTGGACCGCATGTTGAAAATACCAAAGAATTGAAACATGTTCAGTTAACAAAAGCCTCTGGTGCATACTGGAAAGGAGATGCAAAAAATATCCAATTGCAAAGAATTTATGGGCTTGCCTATGAAACTGAGGAAGAACTAAAACAACGATTACAAGAATTAGAAGATGCAGAAAAGTATAACCATCGAAAAATTGGAGAAGAGATGGAACTCTTTGCACTTTTTGATCTTATTGGAAAAGGTTTGCCTGTATGGTTGCCTAAAGGAGAAATCATTAAGAGTGAAGTAGAGAAGTTTGCTCTTGAAACTGAGGCAAGGGCAGGATATGTACGCGTTTCTACTCCTCACTTAGCTAAAAAAGAATTATTTATGCGATCAGGGCATTTACCCTACTATGCAGATGGGATGTATCCTTCTATGAAGATGGATGATGGAGAATATTATCTTAAGTCAATGAATTGTCCCTTTCATCATTTGATTTATGGAAAAAAGGTACGAAGTTATAGAGAACTTCCTTTGCGTATTGCAGAATATGGTATTGTCTATCGAAATGAATTATCTGGAACACTTGCTGGTTTGCAAAGGGTACGCATGCTTTCTATGAATGATGCACATATTTATTGTACAAAAGAACAAATTGAGCTAGAAATTGAAGATGTTTTGAAAATGATTCAATCTTATTTTACTACATTTGGCTTTCATAGTTACTGGTTTAGACTTTCTTTAGGAGATAAGTCACATACAGAAAAATATATTGATGAACCTGAAAATTGGGATCATGCAGAAGAAGTTTTACGAAGTGTGTTACAACGACTGCAATTGAAATATGTTGAAGTGAAAGATGAAGCTGCTTTCTATGGACCCAAAATTGATGTACAGTTTAAGAATGTCTTTGGCAAAGAAGAGACTATGTCTACTGTACAGTTAGATTTTGCAGCGAAGAAACGATTTGAATTGCATTATGATGATGCATATGGAAAACAAAACAATGAAGTGTTTGTCATCCATAGAGCTCCATTGAGTACACATGAACGATTCGTTGCTTTTTTGATTGAACTCTATAAAGGAAAATTTCCTCTCTGGCTCAGTCCAGTACAAGTGAAACTCATGACTGTGAATGAAAAAAATACTGCCTTTGCAGAAAAACTCTTCAAAGAAATGAAAGAAAAAGGTATTCGTGCTGAACTTGATCTACGAAATGAAAGTATTGGAAAGAAAGTACGAAGTGCTATACTTGAAAGAGCCAATTATATGGTCACTATTGGTGATCAGGAAGAGGAGAAAAATAGCTTAGCAGTGAGAAATAGAGAGGGCAAAGTCGAGCAGATCTCAACACAGAGTTTTGTCCATAGAGTGCTTGATGAAATCAATACAAAATGTTAGAAGATGTACAGGCATTAATCAAAGAAATAGGAAAAGTTCCTGGAGCATATTTGGTTTCTTGTTTTCTTATGAATAAAGAGTGGCGTATTGATTATTATTCTCCTAAAGAACATAAAATGATTACGTATTTTAAACAAAATGGAAAATTAGAAAGCCAAAAAGATGAAATTTTCCAAAAAAAACAGAAAAAACTAGAGAAATTACCATTAGAAAAAGTAAAGATTCATTATCTTGAGGCTTTAGAAAAAGTTTCTGTGAACTCTGAAAAATCTATTATTATCCTTCAAGTGATTGATGGTGTTGTTGTATGGAATATTACTATTCTTACTCCAGAGTTTAAAGTCTATAATTTGAAAGTAAATGCAGAGAATGGAGAAACTATTAGTGAAGATGAAGAGAATATTATGAATTTTAAAACTGGTGGGCCTTCTTTTAAAGTCAATGAGAGTGTTTCCGGTTGAGCAGCCTGTTTACTTCTACAGTAGCAACTTCTTTTGGGTAATCTTTTTCGAATTGTTGATGGAGCTTGCTTCTTATTTTGAAGGTATTTGCCTGTCTTGCAAAAACGTTCCAACCTTGAAAACTATTGTAGATTTCATCATAGCTTATGAAGCTTTCTTTATAGAGTTCTTTTTGTTTTTTTAGCTCTTTTATTCTTCTTTGCATATTTCCTCTTCTGAGAAGTTTATGGTGCGGGAAGATACGAAAACCTAAGATAGGGATACCTTGTTTTAGATAAAGGATTTTAGATTTTTCTGGATGAAGAGTAAGACTTAATTTTTCTTTTAGGAAGGCTTGTATTTGAAGTTTATATTTTTCTAAGGTTCTAGGATCATTTTTGAGAATGATAAAATCATCAACATAACGCAAGTAATATTTTACTTTTAAAGTGTGCTTTACAAAAAGATCTAATTCATGTAAATATACATTCGCAAAAAATTGAGAAGTAAGATTTTCTAAAGGCATTCCCTTGCCTGGGCCTGTACTATAATTCTTAAGAATTGTTTTTATCAAGAAAAGCACTTTTTCATCTTTTATTTTTGTTTTTACTAAAGACAAAAGTATTTCTGGATTCATAGTCTCAAAATATTTCTTAATATCTGCTTTTAGAACATAAGAAGACAGGGTATTATTTTTTGATACTTTTCTTTTAAAACATTCGAATCTTTCTAGAGCTTTAGATGTTCCTTTTCCAAGCCTATTTGCATAAGAATCATAGATAAAACTTTTTTCGAAAAGAGGTTCTATAATCCTACAAATGCCATGATGCACAATTCTATCTCTGAAATGGGATTTGCTGATTATTCTTACTTTAGGATCTTTAATCAAAAAGGAAACTAGAGGTTTTGGCCTATAAGAATGAAATTGTAGATCTCTTTGTAACTCAAGAAGATTCTTTTTTATATTTTTTTCAAATTCAAGAACATATGATTTTTGAGTTCTTCCTTTTCTTGCCCTTTGGTATGCATACTCCAGATTTTCATAAGAATACAATTCTTCATAGAGATGTTTATATGTTTTCATGTATAGTCTTGGTAGAGCCTTGGTTATTCCGGGAACCCGCCTATTGTTATTGAAGTTGTTGTTGCTATTGAGGCTATTATTATCCAGCACCAAAGGGCGCGCTCTATAGCTCTTGTACTGCCTATGCACTGCTGTTTCATACGTTCGATGGATATCTACTTGTTGTCACAACTGTATTTCATACTCATTTCTGAGCCTAGTACAGGAGCTGTAGCCAAGGCACTCCAAACACTTTTTCAAAGTGCGCACCAAGACAGAAAGAATAATACTAAAGAAATTTAAAAACTTATTTATAGATACTTCTGATATGTGCTTCTAATTCAGCGAATCTCTCTTCTGAAACAAAGGGTTTGCAGTCTGCAAGAATTCCTTCAATAGAAAAATTTTTGCGTTGAGCATCTTCGGCGCTCGTGCTCACTACGCTCGCACGACGTACCCCGGGAACCCGCCAATAGTAATTGAAGTTGCTGACGCTAACGAGGTTACTACTGACCAGCACCAAAGGGCGCGCTACAGGAACATTGCCTAAATCATTAGGATGCCAAACATAAATTTTATTTCCATGCACTTTTTGATGTGCTTCTAGGTATGCTTCTGTTTGCTCTTCTCCACCAAGAAAAGCTTGTACATAAGGATTTTCTAGAGCTTGAGAAAGACTTTGCTCTTCAAAATTCCCTTTTTGTGCTTGTGCATGATCCATAACAGTAACCAATTGTATTCCATCTTTTGTTTCACCGTTTCTTTTTTCCAAAGCATCAAAAGATTCTTGTGTTAAAGGTAAAGCATGGGCTATTAATTTCTCTTCAGAAATCGCATCAGAAATATATTGTCTTTGTGACCAATCACCAGGAACATGTGCGTAGATTTCTAGAGCAGAACCGGCAGATGTTTTCCCAGTTGCTCGAATGCTCATTGTTCGACCAAAGTCTTTGAACAATCCTGGATAAGCGATTCTCAGCTGTGCAAACTCAGGCATGAACAAAGGACTGTACCCAGCTTTTTCACAAGCTTGCAAAGTAGCAACTATGGTATCTCTTTCAAAAATCTCATATTCTTTTTCACCTATCATTAAATCTTGACTCATTTTTCTCCTTTTCACCCTTTTTCTTTCTTTTTAAGGTTACTTTCTTATTTATATACTTTTCATTTCTTTAAAGTAGTAACTACTCCAAACTGTCAAAGCTCTTCAAGTATGTTTTTATGATTCATCCTGTGAGGGATAAGCAAAGGGATATAAAGGTATTCTATTTTCCAGAAATCCAAAAAATCTTTCATAAGTTCTATCCTATTTAATGGAGTAAGGATAATATTATCAGATAGTTTTATACTACTCAACTGTTCTAATACCCCCCCTTTACCAGAACGGCCGTTTAAAGCATGATAAAATTGAGTTTTTTGAAGATTTGTCCAACCTTTTATTTTGTATTTTAACATTCCTAATGAAGAAAAACCATACTCTTTTGCTAGATTTTTTCCAGAAAGTAAGCTTATACACTCGAAAAGAATACTCTCCCTCGCATCAAAAGTTTGTTCAATGGCAGTCTTTTGTGTCTTAGAGACTATTGAAATATTTTTGGCATATTTTTCTAATTCTTTTCTTATTTTATACTCTGTAGCCTTATCCACTTTCTCCTTAAATAAAATCATTATATCTATATCTTGGGGATTTTGCTTCCCTCTTATAATTGATCCAAAGAGCAGTATATCATCTATAGATTTCGTAGCTCGCACTATTTTTTTGAGGCTATTCCTTAATTTTATATTTGTTAATATCATTTTCTACTATTTTTTTTATTCTTTCACAGGTTGTTTTATCAATAATTTTAGAGTATGTATCCCCATATGTGTCAAACTCCAAATCTAATTCTTGAAAAAGGTCAGGAAAATGTAGCTCAAGCTTTCTAAAACGAATGGTATGGTCTTTTGGTGACTCGCCAATTTTTTTTAAGAGAAGAATATCTTGAATTGCAAAAAGAGTTTTAAAGTAAAGGATTGTTGCAGAAGTATAATCTTTGGCACTATAAAGTGTGTCCGAAGATTTTTTAAAAATGAGGATTTGCTTATTTGTTATCATGTTAGGTAATATAACATTAAAGAGCTATTTAAGCTTTTTGGTTATATCATATAACATACGCCTTACTCAAAGCTAAGAACCTTTTTCTTGCTGGTTTTTCCAAGAACTATTCTTACAGGTTTTTTAAAATATTTGCTTGCAAGTTTTATTAGTTCAAGATTTGCTTTCCCATCTTCTGGAGGAGATTTTAAGAAAGCGATATATTTTCCCTCTTTTCCTTGCATTTCCAATTTGCTAGAATTTGTTTTAACTTTTATCTCTACTCTCATAGATATACTTTTGTTTTCAAGATTAAAAGTCTATCCTTTTTTAAAGTCGTCGCTTCGCTCCAGTGCTCAGTCGCCGCAGGGCTTTACAAAAAATGAACGCTACAAAACGTGGTTTTTTACAGTCGGTAGCTTTATATATGGGTTTGTACTTAGTAAGTAGTATAAAAATGCTACGAAAAACAATGTTTGGATTAGGGTTAATGGGTATGCTTAGTAGTGATGCAAATGGAGAAGATATAGACTATACAAGTCTTTCTCATGCAGAAAGCTTTCGTCTTGTGCATGAAAAAGCAAAAAGTGTTTCTTATGATACTTGGAAAAAAGAAGTACTTGAATATGATGGAGCAGCAATAGTTTTTTTTAATTCTAGTTGTAATACAACAGAAAATGCTGATAATCTTGATAGAAATATGGGAGTAGTCTATTTGCAACTCATGGATAAATTTAAAACTGCAAAAGTAAATGATTTACCTTTAAAGTTTGCTGCCTATGATGTTTGTGGAAAAAGTAAAGCTGATCTATTAATGGTGAATGATATTGAGACTCGTATGTATCTTGATGGAAGAGAGATTGATAGAAGAGTGGGTGGTCCAGTTGATGCCGAAAAAATTTCCAATTCTATAAAAGCTTGTACAGCATGGATTGAATCTAATATTTTAGGAATTCCTTATGTAAAAGATGGCCAAGATATGCGAGTTGTTTATAATGGAACCACTGGGGCAACTTTTGTACCTTTTTGAGCTAGTTTTATAAATTCTACTTTCTTTTAATAAAGAGATGAAGAGGATGATATTTCTTATTTTGGTAACTTTAGTTTTATCTTCTTTAATTTTTGTAACTTCTGAAAATCATGATGGATTTGATGAAGGAGGAGGAGCAGCAGAAAAAGAAACAGGAATTGAAGTTCCAGTCTCTGAGCCAGAGAACATTCCAAATGCAGTGTACACCCCACAAACAAATGATGAAGAAGCATCACTCGATGTCACAGAAGTAGAAGAAGCAGTAGCAGTGGACAACTATCAGGGGCAACTCACAGGGGATGGATGGGGAGCAAGCGCAACATATAATGATGCAATATTCGACAGAAATGGCATCTACCAAGCGACCATCACGGGCATTGCAGCAGGAGCAAGCTATTATATCATATCAACAGCAGGAGATCACGTCTTGCGATACACAGCAAGCGAGAAAGAAAGCAGCAGCAGAAAGATTGTCATTGATGCAGGAGCAGAAACATGGATTACTGTCATCATGGAAGAAGGAGACACCATTGAATCAGGAGAAAGCAAAACAGAACTCCCATACACATTCACTGCAAAAGAAAATAAGATTTTTATGTATAACCAAAAGTATGGACTCATTCTATTTTAAGTCGTCGCTTCGCTCCAGTGCTCAGTCGCCGCAGGGCTCGACAAAAAACTAACGTTACAAAACGAGGGGTTTTGCAGTCGGTAGCTTTATAAGGGAGTTTGTACTTAGTAAGTAGTACAAAAATGCTACGAAAAACAATGCTTGGGTTAGGGTTAATGGGTATGCTTTCTAGTGAGGCTTATGCAGAAGATATTGAGTATGCTTCAATGTCATTAGGAGAATTAACAAAATATCTTCAAGAAAAAACGGTTGTTCTTAATGATTTTAATTTTAAAAAAGAAATTACAGACTATGATGGAGCAGCAATAGTCCTGTTCTATTCTTCATGTAATCAAACAGAAAATGCAGATAATATTGATAGAAATATGGAAATTGTATATTTGCAATTAAGAGACAAATTTCAATCTGCAGAAGTGAATGCTCTTCCCCTCAAGTTTACATCCTTTGATGGATGCAAATATAAAGGTAATAATGGGAAAGTCATCATTGGATTAAATGTAAGATCTACGGAAACGCACATGTATCTGGATGGACAGGAAGTTGATAGAAGAGTGGGGGGTCCAACCAATGAAAATGGAGTAAAGGCAAGTATAAATAATATGGGTTGGTGGATAAATTATGCCCTTTTAGGGATTAGACAAGAAGAAGATAAAGATAGAGATATTGTCCTTTTATATAAAGGTGATTCTAAATTGGAAGAATATCCTCATTCAGAAATTCAAAACTAAATATTTATATAAACTAATTTCTTTATATACAAAGAATGTTTTTTGAAAAAAGGGGTTTGATATTTGGATTCATAATTTTATTACTTAGTTTTATATTCATTTCTGCAGCAACAATAGATGATGAAACAACAGATTCAGGATCCCCAGAAGGAGAAGAAAAAACATTTGAAGTTCCAGTCTCTGACCCAGAGAACATTCCAAATGCAGTGTACACCCCACAAACAAATGAGGAAGAAGCATCATTGGATGTCACAGAAGTAGAAGAAGCAGTAGCAGTGGACAACTATCAGGGGCAACTCACAGGCGATGGATGGGGAGCAAGCGCACGATATAGCAATGCAATATTTGATAAAAATGGCATTTACCAAGCGACCATCACAGGAATTGCAGCAGGAGCAAGCTATTATATCATATCAACAGCAGGAGATCACGTCTTGCGATACACAGCAAGCGAGGAAGAAAGTAGCGTCAGAAAAATTGTCATCAATGCAGGAGCAGAAACATGGATCACGGTCATCATGGAAGAGGGAGACACCATTGAATCCGGAGAAAGCAAAACAGAACTCCCATACATATTCACTGCAGAAGAAAATAAGGCAACATATAGCTTTGCAGAAGGAGCAATGATAGAAACAGAACAAGGAAATTTTGCATATGACGGATCATTTCATGAAGACTTTGAAGTCACAGAAAAAGTACAAACAGCACTCACTGCACAAGGATTTTATAATGTGACACTCTCCCCAGAAACAGAATATCGATATATCTATGACACGCTCAATCTTTCTCTGGAAAACACAGATGAAAGAAAAGAGATCAGCATCTGCAAAGGTCTTGTTGAAGAAATGACCTGTGATGTGCAGAACAAAGGAAATGCATTCACGATCACAGGAGAAAACAAAATCCTCAAACAGCAAGGATACCCTATATTGGAATCCTATGATGCAAATAATATCATAGACATCAATTTTGCAGAAGAAACGATCACACTCAGCAATATCAATCCAGAAGAAGATATCCTTGCACTCTTCAGGACAGGATATTTTGAAATCACAGAAACACAGGATGACACGAAAGCAAGAGCATTGCTCAATGAGTACCCTATGCTTTTTCGAAGCTATGATTCAGATAAGCCCTATCCTGGGTGGATTTTAGATGATACAAATGCTTTCGTCTATGAAGATGAAGATAGTGATGTCAAAATTCTGCCCACAGAAGAATTGTACATACAGACCTGTGTTGCTGCAATACAAAAAAAGATACGAGGTGAAAGCGAAAGTGTACCGGCATTCTGTTAAAGGACAAAGTATGCTCTTTGCTCTTCTGGGAATAGCAGTGCTTGCTCTTGTCATTATCTTTGGGTTTTTATATTTTGAGGAAGTAGAGGAATTTTTTATCTCCCTCACACAGGGAAAAGATGCAGCAGAAGCAGAGTCTTTTGCAGAAGAGTGTCTGCAAGATGTTGCACAAGATGGACTAGAACTTCTAGAAGCACAAGGTGGATATACAAAGCCAAGAGAGAGTCTTTCTTTTGGGGATATTTCTTTAGGGTATATGTCACAAGAGGGCGTACAAGTTCGAAAGATTGAAGATGTTGAAGAAGACATTGCACAGTATACAGAAGAAGCCCTTGCTGAGTGCTTTGAAGATGGATTTGAAGGCTATACAGTAGAACAAAATAAAGCTGTTGTTGCTGTTCATTTTGAAGAAGAACACATGCTTGTGAGGACAGATTGGGAGCTTCGCTTTGTTGATGAGGAAGGGGAAAGGGCTTTTGATATTAATGAGATCAATGCAAAAATTACCAGTTCTTTCAAGGCTCTCTTTACGGAAGCAGAGCGTTTCCTACGGGAAGCTCCATATGTTGATTCCTCTCAGCACTATTATGAGGTGCATAATGTTTCCTTGAGTGTCATGCAGGCAGGGAATGAAAGCATTGTCTCTTTCTCACAGGGAGAAGAATATTTTATTACCGCTTTTGGTTAAGAATATTCCTGGTTTTGTAATCTTTCTAGGCTTGCCATTGCATGATTGCAGTTTGAGAGAGAGACTTGTCTCCATAAAATATAGTGATGGTCATTGTTGTTTCTGTCTCTTTTTGGGGAGCTGTCACTAGTATCTGGATA
>Ga0209542_10004541_pt1 | contig 28449 bp, 29 predicted proteins | sample RifCSPhighO2_01_FD_184028 | JGI IMG/M metagenome (GOLD analysis project Ga0209542, IMG submission 184028) | Soil microbial communities from Rifle, Colorado - Rifle CSP2_plank highO2_0.1 (SPAdes) (version 2) | ecosystem: Environmental > Terrestrial > Deep subsurface > Rock core/Sediment ...
ACCTGTTGAGTTCATTTATTGAAAATAACGGATTTAAAATAATCAACAATTCTTATATTACCGAAATATTAGGCACGGATACGGTTGAAGGAGTAAAATTAAACAATGGAGAGGTTTTAGATTGTTCGTCTGTTGGTCTGGGTCTGGGATTGGATCTGAACAGCGATTTTTTTACCGGTAGCGGTTTAAAAATAACCAAAGGTATAGAAACAAATGAACGTCTTGAAACTTCGGTTAAAGATATTTATGCAGGCGGGGACGTAGCGAACGCTTTTCAACCCGCATTCGGTAAACATCTTAATATCGGGAGCTGGACGAATTCGCTTTTTCACGGAAAGATCGCGGCACAAAACATGTTCGGAGAAAAAAGTTCAATAAATTTTATTTCAAGTTACAGCGGAGTATATTTCGGAATAAATATAATATTTATGGGAGACACATCGGCAGATAAAGACACGATTACCGTTTCCCGCGGAGAAAACGAATCGTTAGGCGGAGGTACAGGCTGGCATGAACAATTCTTTTTCAGGGATAATCTTTTGGTTGGTGCTACTATAATTAACAGATCAAAAGATCGGAAGATAATCGGTGAATTAATTAAGAATAAAAACGAAATAAAAAACTATTTGGAATTAACAGATAGTTTAAAAGCCTTGGAAGAATATGCCGGGTAGTGAAAATTCGACCGTTCGCTTAAGCGAACAAATCTATCCGATCAAGTTATAAAATTAAGTTATTTATTATTAATTAGAAATTCATGGATTGTTTAATAAATAGTCGAATTTCTACTACCCGGTATGCTAATCGATAAAATTTTGGGTAAAAAAGTAGGCGAAGGCCATGGTCGCTGGGGCGGCGTTGTGGGGGATGCCGTACTTGGGGCAAATGACGGTATTATAACCACGTTTGCCGTGGTTGCGGGCGTTACAGGAGCCAGTCTTTCTCCAACCATTGTAATTATTATCGGCATGGCAAATATCATTGCTGACGGCATTTCTATGGCTATGGGAAATTATCTTGGGACAAAATCTGAGCTGGATTTCGTAAAAAGTGAGCGCAAACGTGAAGAGTGGGAGGTTGAAAATAAACCCGAAGAAGAAACAGAAGAAATAAGGCAAATATACAGGGATAGGGGCTTTGAAGGACAAGATCTTGAACGCGTTGTTACGGTAATAACTGCGGACAAAAAGCGGTGGGTAGATGTAATGATGAAAGATGAACTCGGTTTAAGTCACGAAGAGACATTTAAGCCGTTCCGCAGCGCGGCTGTGACTTTCATATCTTTTTTGGTGTTTGGCATATTGCCGCTTTTGGCCTATCTTCCTTTTTGGACCATAGAAAATAAATTTTTTATAACCTCTGTATTGACCGGTATGGCTATTTTTTCGGTGGGAGCTTTCAGCGGTATTGTTACCAAAAAGAATTTCATAATTTCAGGCATAGAAATGTTGCTTATAGGTTTTATTTCTGCAGCTTCCGCCTATGCAATAGGAGCCCTTATAAGTAAAATTGTTTAGTCATGAAAAATATCGGTAAAAATTTATATCTTGGAATAGATATAGGCGCCAGTAACACGAAATTTATTATAATTTCCGGAAAAAATATAAAAACTTTTGAAAAATTTCATCTGTCCACGCCGCACAATAAAAGAAAGCTTGTTGATTTTATTGTCGCGCAAATAAAAAGTTTGGAAATAAAATATAGAACTAAATTTGCAGGCGTGGGTGTAGCTTTTGCCGGCATTATTAACTCTTCCGGCACTACAATTTTACACTCACCGAATATTCGTGAGTTAGATAATTTCCCATTGTTGCGCAAACTTTCTGTTGCGCTTGACAGGAGGTATATACTGAATAATGACGCGAATGTTTTTGCGTTTGCCGAAGCTTTGGCGGGTGCGGCAAAAGGCGTTTCGCGCGTTGCGGGTATCACGTTGGGTACCGGTATGGGCGGAGGGCTTGTCGTAAACCAAGTTTTAGAAAAAGGCGCCCACGGTGGTTCCGCAGAAATAGGTCACACTATAATTAATCCTGGCGGTATAAAATGTTCCTGCGGCGGCTGGGGCCATTTTGAAGAACATCTTTCGGCTAGAGCAATCAGGCGGCATGGTGTAAAGACTCAGGAAGAGCTTGCTCAACGAGCTGGCGCCGGAAACAAAAAAGCTAAAGCAGGCTTTGCGGATATGGTCGCATATTTAGGATATGCCTTGGCGAATATTGTTAATTTTTGGGACCCGGAAATTATAGTAATAGGCGGTGGTATTGCCGAAGATGCGGACTTATTATTAAAAAAAGCGGCACAGGCGGCAAAAAAAGATATCGTGTCGCCGGAGGCTCGCGCCGCGTTGAAAGTTAAGAAAGCTAAACTTGGAGAATATGCGGGCGCCATGGGCGCGGCCTTGCTTGCTATCAAGAAATAAATTTTGAGCTTTAGGTCTTTGGATATATAATTGTATTTATATGGTAGTAAAAATTTATACAACTCCAATTTGTGTATATTGCAAAGCTGCTAAGCAGCTTTTTAATGAGCACAATATTCAGTATCAGGAGATAAATGTCATTGAAGACAGAAATGCTCTCAACGAAATGGTCGCGCGTAGCGGTCAGCTTGGTGTTCCTGTGATTGAAATAGATAATAATATCGTTGTGGGTTTTAATAAACCCAAAATAATGGAATTACTCAATTTAAAATAACCAATAACCAAGAAACAGGATACAAACAATAACCAAATTCCAATATTCAACAATCAAGAGCGTCTTTGGAATTTGAATTTTGAGTATTGAGATTTGTCTGGTAATTGTTACTTGTGTCTTGGAAATTAACTTTATGCAATATGAATTAATAATTATAGGCGGGGGACCCGGCGCAGTTGCGGCGGGTGTTTATGCTGCGCGCAAGAAAATAAAATCTTTACTTATAACAGACAGTTTCGGAGGGCAATCAACGGTTTCGGCGCACATACAAAACTGGATCGGCATTCCTTCAATAGTAGGTTTGGATATGGCCGATATAATAGAAAAACATTTGCGTCAATATGCGGGAGATATTTTTGAAATAAAAACCGGTGTTTTGGTTACTAAAGTTGAGAAGAAAGATGGAGGACCTGCCCTGAGTACATCGAACGGGTTTGTAGTTACTACCGATGAAAATAAAACATACGAGACAAAAGCAATAATTTTGGCATCGGGTTCCGGACGCCGCAAACTTCAAGTTCCGGGAGCAGCGCAATTTGACGGCAAGGGTGTTGTTTATTGCGCAACGTGCGATGCACCCTTGTTTAACGGCAAGGAAGTTGCGGTTATCGGTGGGGGAAACGCGGGCCTGGAATCGGCAGAGCAATTACTGGAACACGCGACAAAAGTTTATATTGTAAACCGCAGTGAAGAATTCCGTGGAGACCCGGTAACTCGTGAGCGGATTTTTAAAAGCCCCAAACTTGTCCCGATAGTAAATGCGGATATTCAGGAAGTAAAAGGAGATAAATTTGTATCCGGTTTGGTTTATAAGGACAGCAAGACAGGCGAAGTAAAAGAAATTCCGGTACAAGGTATTTTTGTTGAAATAGGTTCTGTGCCAAATTCGGCAATGGTAAAAGATTTGGTTCAGTTAACGCCTGCAGGCGACGTCGTAATAGATCACAAAACTGCCCGTACAAGCGTAGAGGGCATTTGGGCAGCTGGTGATGTTACCGATCAGCCTTACAAACAGAACAATATTTCAATGGGTGACTCTGTAAAGGCGCTTGAAGATTGTTATTTGTGGTTACGAAAACAGTAGTTTTCGTCCTGAGCAGCGTCGAAGGACAGAAGAATAAATAATATTTTTTATGTTTAATAAACAGTGTTTAGAATTGAAGGAAAAATTAAATAGTATAAACGGGGAAATTACCAAAATTGACGATCGGAATAGGCTTAAAGAAACAAAACCCCATGAGAAAATAACGTATATGGAAGAGGATAATATCGAAGAATTGCAGAAGGAAAGAGAAGATATTTTAAAACAAATGAAGAAGTTTGGTTGTGAGATATGAAATATTTTTCAATTAAACAAGATATAAAGACCATAAAAGATTTTTTACAAGCTTTTTCTCATAGATTTCCATTCGCTACAAAGGCATTAAAAGCAATTTTCGTGTTGATTAAATGGCCTTTATTGATTGGTTTAGTTTTGTTTGGAGTACTATTTTTAATTATTTGGATATATTATTTACCGCAAGAAATGATTGCAAAAAAATGTGGATATCGTATTGCTAAACCAGCTTCCAGTTTGCATGATAATAATCCATGTGTTGTTGCTGATAATTTAAGAAAATCAATTTCAGAAAATCCACAATTTGGTTTTGGATATGAAACAAACAAGAAACTTTTAGAGCTTAACGAAATGAGGTGCACGACTCTAAAGGAAGTAGATGAAGAAAGAATGGAAAGTTATAATGAATGGACGGCTTGTGAAAAAGAAATTAGAGATAAATTTTGGTAGAAATTAATTATATTTGTGTCTTCATTATTTAAAAATACTCTTACATATCTTAACAAAGCTGCGGATTTTGCCAAAATTGATCCGAATGTTTTTTCTATTCTTCAACATCCCAAACGAAGCGTTGAGGTTAGTTTGCCCTTACGCATGGATGATGGAAGCCAGCAGATTTTAACGGGGTGGCGCGTGCAATATAATGATGCGCTCGGACCATTTAAGGGTGGTATCAGATTTCATCCCGACGCTTCACTGGAAGAAGTTACGGCACTTTCGGCATTAATGACATGGAAAAACGCGGCAGTTGGTTTGCCTTATGGTGGAGCAAAAGGCGGTGTTGCTGTGGATGCTAAAAAATTATCTACGCATGAACTAGAACGCCTTTCGCGAAGATATGTTGATGCAATTTACCCGATCATTGGTCCTGAAAAAGATGTTCCTGCCCCAGATGTAAACACTAATCCGCAAATTATGGCATGGATGATGGATGAGTTTTCCCGTTTGCACGGATACGCGGTTCCCGCGGCATTTACCGGAAAGCCTGTTGAATTAGGCGGGATTGCCGGACGCGATACTTCAACCTCGCTTGGAGGAGTTTTTGTTCTGGAATGGTTTTTAGAAAACAGTAAAGAATTTAAAGACCGTTTACCGCAAGATATTTCTGTAGCGGTTCAGGGTTTTGGTAATGTCGGTGCAAATATCGCACAAATACTTTTTAATAAAGGTTATAAAATTGTAGCGGTTTCGGATTCGGAGTCTGCGCTTTATCACAAAAATGGTTTAGATATTAATGAGGTTATCCGTTCACAGGAGAAAAAAGGCAAAATACCCAAGAATGTTTGTTATCCGGTAAAAATAAAAGAAGTTAAGAGCGATGTTGATTGCGAAATGTTAACTAACGAACAATTACTGGAAGCAGATGCTGATGTGTTAATTCCTTCAGCCATAGAAAATCAGCTTACGGAATTAAATGCCTCAAAAATAAAAGCTAAAGTTATTTTGGAAATGGCCAACGGTCCTACAACGCCGGAAGCAGAAAATACGCTTGCCAAACGCAACATTATTGTTTTGCCTGATATTTTGGCAAACGCCGGAGGCGTGGTTGGAAGTTATTTTGAATGGGTCGGGAATTTACAGCGTTATACATGGAGCAACGAGGAATTTGCCGAAAGTTTAAAGAATATAATGTTGAAGGCCGCTTCGGAAATAGGAAAAGTTAAAGAAGAATATAAAACGGATTTTAGGACAGCAACCTATATAGTGGCGTTAAGGCGGTTAAGCAACGCCATTAAACTTCGCGGTTAAATGTGGGGGATGCAACGATTTGTTTTTCGCGATTACCTGCGGGGATGATTGTTCGCATTGCCGAAATTAGGTCGTTTTTCGGTGAACTCCTTGCTCTGCCAGCGGGCAGAACTCGTCAAACAGCACCTTCAACGACCGAATTTCGGCGCTCACTTCCATCTCCTCGTATATCGCTCAAAAGAAATCGTTGCTTTTATTAAAAAATAGCCCTCGGAAGAGGGCCGTCTTTATGATATAATTGAAGAAGTATAAGGTAATCCACCTGCGCTTTGCTTCGGCGGGATGATCAATTTTGCATCTGCTCGAAGCCTCTCGCAGGCAAAATATGATCAAAATTGCAATTAATGGTTTTGGGCGTATTGGCAGAACCTTTTTCCGCCAAGCTTATAAACATAAAGATATAGATATAGTTGCCATAAACGATCTTGGTGATATTGGTAACCTAGCATATTTATTACGTTACGATAGTGTTTACGGTCATTTTGATGAACATGTAGAAGCGAAAGAAGATGGTGGCGAAAGATGGCTTATTGTAGACGGGGAAAAGATGCAAGTATTTGCCGAAAAAGAGCCGGAAAAATTGCCATGGGGTAAACTCGGTGTTGATGTTGTAGTTGAGTCCACGGGATTTTTTGCTTCTGACGAAGGCTCTTCAAAACATTTGAAAGCGGGCGCCAAACGCGTAGTGATATCAGCCCCGGCAAAGGGCGACGTGGAACACGCGCTTATTGGAACCAATGATGATCGTTTATCCTCTCCGGAATTAGGCAAGATAACAGCAAACGCTTCATGCACGACAAACGCTACCGTTCCTGTTCTTGCGATAATGGATGAAACAATAGGCGTAAAGAAAGCAATAATGCAAACCATACACGCGTATACTGCAACGCAATCTTTAGTTGATGGCCCGGGTAGTAAAGGAGATTACAGACGAGGCAGAGCTGCGGCGCAAAACATAGTTCCCGCGCATACGGGGGCTGCTGATGCCGTAGTTAAATCTATGCCCACATTTGAAAATTTAGTTGATGGCATAGCTTTGCGCGTTCCTGTTATTGGAGGATCTTTAGCAATGGTGACCTTTGTTGCCAAGCGCGCAACTACTGTTGAAGAGATCAATGATATTTTTCGAAAAGCTTCAGAGCAGCCGCGCTGGAAAGGTATTGTGGGCATTACCGAAGAACAGCTCGTATCATCCGATGTTCGCGGCACAACCGAGGCAGCAATTATAGACCTTACATTTACACGCGTTGTGGATAATGACTTGGTGACAATTTTCTCTTGGTACGATAATGAATGGGCTTACTCTCATACACTAATAGAACATGTAATAAAAGTTGGAAAGCTTTTATAAAATATGAAAGTTTACATTGGGGCCGATCATGGAGGCCTTAATTTAAAAGAAAAAGCGAAGCATAAACTTGCTGAATGGGGTTTTGATGTAGAAGATATGGGAGCAAAAACCCTTGATCCGGATGATGATTATCCTGAATTTGCTTATGCTGTAGCTAAAAAAGTTTCAGAAAATTTATCCGCATCGCGCGGTATTTTATTGTGCCGTTCCGGTGTAGGTATGGATATTGTTGCCAATAAAGTTAAAGGTATTCGTTCAGCGCAGGTGTTTAATGAAGAGATGGCAAAAAAATCCCGGGAACATGAAGATGCGAATGTTTTAACAATAGCCACAGATTATTTACCGGAGGAAAATGTGCTGTTTATTCTGAAAATCTGGTTAGAAACACCGTTTAGCGGAGACGAGAGACACGTTAGAAGATTAAAACAAATAGAGGAGATAGAAAAATAATTATTGTAATCCTTCGGCTTCGCTCAGGATGCACGTTGTTGTAATCCTTAGCAAAGCTCAGGAACAACAACGGCATGGCAGTTGAAATAATCCCCGCAATTTTAGAAAAAAATTTTGAAAATATAAAAATTAAAATTCAAGAAATAGAACCGTATGTTTTATGGGCGCAGATTGATGTTGTGGACGGAATTTTTGCTCCAAATGTAACTTGGAACAATCCTGCGGAATTAAAAATGCTGAACACTTCATTGCATCTGGAAATTGATCTGATGATAAGTGAACCCGAAAAACATATTGATGCTTGGATCGCTTCGGGTGCCGCAAGAATATTTTTTCATGTTGAAGCAACAGAAAATCCTAAAGCGATAATTCAAAATATACATGAAGCGGGAATACAGGCCGGCATCAGTATTAATCCCTCAACCGCAGTAGATATTTTATATGAATTTGTATCTCACGTTGATGCGGTTTTATTTTTAGGGGTTGAGCCGGGGTTCCAAGGCCAAACTTTTCATGAAGATACTATTGAAAAAGTTAAAAATATGCGCGCCAAATTTCCCGAAATAGCAATTGAGGTTGATGGCGGAGTCAGGCCAGGCATGGCAAGGAAATTGGCTGAAGCAGGGGTTACCAGGATAGTTGCCGGAAGCGCAATTTTTGAGGATGGCGCTCTTGCTGTAAATAAAAAAATAGAGGATTTATTACATGATACAAAATTAAATTAATATTTATGCCAGGTAGTGAAAATTCGACTGTTCTGCCGCAGGCAGAACAAACGGATAATCATTAATTTGGTAAAAAAGATTATTCTTAATAATTAAGACTTAATTAAGGAATTCGATAATTTTAATAAAAAGAGTCGAATTTCTACTACCTGGTATGACAGATTTTATTTCTATAGGTTCAATAACCCGCGATGTTTTTATGCAAAGTAAAGGCATTAGAACCGTTCATTCCAAACGGTTTAAGACCGGAGCTGCCGAATGCGTACCTCTGGGATCAAAAATAGAAGTTAATGACATTTTTTATACTGTAGGGGGTTCTGCGGCTAATGCGGCTGTAACTTTTGCAAGACAAGGTTTCAGTTCGGGTTGCATAGGCCGCCTTGGAGAAGATGTTAGGGCAAGCGAAACCAAAAAAGTGTTAGCTAAAGAAAAATTGGATGTGTCATATTTGCAATTTGATTCCGCAAAATATACCGCCTATTCTTCAATATTATTAACTCCTTCCGGCGAGCGATCAATTTTAGCTTATCGAGGCGCAGGAGAATTTATTTCTTCTACTGATATTTCATGGAATAAGCTGGCAAAAGCAAAATGGTTTTATATAACTCATCTGGCCGGACATTGCGCGTCTCTTTACCCAAAGCTAATTAACTTTGCAGCAAAACACGGGATTAAAGTCGCGACAAATCCTGGTTCTTCTCAGCTTTTAAAGCCAGCAATGATGAGATCTTTATTGAAGCATGTAGATATTCTTATTCTGAACAAAGAAGAAGCATCGTATTTTGTGAATATTACATACAAGAAAACGGATGCAATTTTTTCAAAATTAGATAATTGGGTCAAGGGATGGGTTGTTATGACCGACGGACCTAATGGAGTTTCGGTTTCGGACGGCAAAACTCGTTATCACGCCGGTGTTTTAAAAGAAAGAAAAATGGCGGATAGAACAGGTGCCGGCGATGCTTTTGGTTCAGGTTTTGTCGCAGAAATGCATAGAAATAAAGGAAATGTCGAGAAGGCGATTGCCTTTGCGAGCGCGAATGCTACTTCGGTGATAGAATATATAGGAGCCCATCCGGGAATACTTAAGAAGGGTCAAAGCTCTGCAAGATGGGGTAAATTAAAGATAACTAAGCAAAATTTACATTAAATTAATAAAATCCTTCGACTTCGCTCAGGATGCACGTGGTTGTATATCCACGAGCGAAGCTCGCGGACAACCACGGCATGACTCCGGGAATAGATAAATTAGCAAAAATTTTAAGGACCAAAGAAGAGATTTTGGATAAACTTGTCATACAAATGAGCAGAATAACTCCAAATTCCTCGAATGTTTTGGAGAATGTTTTAATGGATCTTGAACGCCGCGCAGATAAAGCTTTGCTTTCTTTGAATTTATCACGGGATTCCAAAGCTGAAGATGTTTATATGGCTTTGCTTAAGCGCGTTGAAGAAAACGATCTGGCGCTTAATAAATATTTAAAGAAACCGGATCCGGCAACAAGAGAAGGATGCGAAACGCTGGCTAATTTTGTAAAAGAAGTTGTCGGCGAGACAAAAGGGTTTTTTATGAAACAAGAAAAAGCCGAGGAATTTTTGAAAAAGAATCCGCCCAAAAATTTGCTCAGAGCTTTGGGATATAACGATATCGATCAGCTTTTGGCAAAAGAAGATTTTGCCGCAGTTTTTTCTTCGGTCCGTTTTGCCGAAGAGCCGCAATGGTTGAATGAAGTGTTTTTCAAGCCATATGAAAATTTAACTCCGGATGATTTTGAAGAACGCCCTATGCGCGTAATTGTTTTGCCGGAACGCTGGCGGGCTATTGGTGCGCACTTCATGGGCAAAAAATTGCACAATATAAGCCATCTTAAGGAATTGGGGGTTATATTTGTTATTCCAATTGGCGATGAAGGTATAAGTTTGCCCGAAATAGGAGAAATAAATCCGCATAAGAAACAGGAGGATGTAGCAAGCGGCATAACCATGCAGGTATTTACTTTGCTTTTGCACTATTTCTTTGAAATAGGCTTTTACTCAAGACTTTTCACCAGGTATTCAAAGGAAGAAAAATTTGCCGAAAAATTGGTGTCTGCGTTGCGTGGTGATGTGCCAAGCTTTATGCCTGCTGAATCAAGCGATACCGCCACTTGGATGGTTATTCAAAGATATTTAGCTAAAGATACGCCATCAGATCCCAGGCTCTTCATGCCACATGTTAATCCGGAGGCCATTCATTGGTCTAAGGCAGAACAGAAATTGGTAGAGGTTGCACAAGCGCATCCGGAATTTGGTTTGGATCTCTGGCCGGGTTTGGATTTTGTCGGAGGCTTCTTTAATATCTCGGGTGAAGGAGAATTTAGGGCATCTGGAATTGAAGGGACCGCACTTTTGTCTTTTGATCTTATAGACAATCTTATTTCTTATAACCGTTTTGCGAATATCTTAACAAAATATCTTTATCATCAGCAGGAAGCGCTTTGGAATAAAATATTTATTGAATATACGGATGCTTCAAAACTTGAAGAGTTAGTCGCGGAACATCTGGCGGATGGATTTATTAAACTTTAATGTAATTCCTCGACTGCGCTCGGAATGCACGTTGTTGCAATCCTTCGCGTTGCTCAGGAGCAACAACGGCATGATCGCATTTGACTGGTTACAAAGAGCGCGCGCTGAAGGTTTTGCAATAGGCGCGTTTAATGTCGGGAATCTCGAAACATTTAAAGCTATTGTTCAGGCGGCTGCAAATAAAAAGTCGCCTATTATTATTGAATCTTCACCTGGCGAGACGCATTGGATGGGTGCTAGCAACATTGCCGATATAGGTGAGAATTTTTCAAAAGAATACGGAATACCGATAATTGTAAATTTAGATCATTCAGAAACGCTGGAAGATTGTATGGCGGCAATTGAGGCGGGTTACGGACTTGTGCATTTTGACGGTTCTAAATTTTCATATGAAGAGAATGTAAAAATTGCTAAGCAGGTGGTGGAAGCGGCTCACTCAAAAGGCATTATAGTTGAAGGGGAAATAGACAGGATAGTAGGAGCAGGTTCTGAGGTTCATAAAGAAATGTATACGGTAGAACAAATACGTTCCGGTTACACGGATCCGGCTAAAGCCAGAAAATTTATTGAAGAAACAGGCGTTGATGTTTTTGCCGCATTTTTCGGCAATATCCACGGTACCGTTCCTCCCGGGGGCCAGCCACCGCTTGATATTGCGCTTTTGCAAAAGGTTAAGGAAATAGCGGGAACATTTTTATCTTTGCACGGCGGCTCAGGCATAGATGAATCAGATATAAAATTAGCAATAGAAATGGGGGGGATAAATAAAGTAAATGTGAATACCGATTTGCGTGTTGCGTTCCGCGCTAGTCTTGAAAAAACGCTTAAAGACAATCCGGATACGGTAGCCTTGTATAAAATTTTTCCTCCGGTTATTAAAAGCGTACAGCAAGTTGTTGAGCGTTGGATAGATATTTGCGGCAGCGCAAATAAAGTTTAGAATTAGAACTTACGCGCTTGTCTTTTCTGCGTTCATTCTCGCCCCGCCAGCGCGGGGCTCCGAGGTTTCGGCTGTTTTGCTCCACGCTTTCGCGTAGAGTCCATGCCAAAACAGTCTCAAAAACCGCGCAAAAAAGCAATCGCGTATAAGTTCTAAATAAATCAAATAAATTTTAAAATTTTATGCCAAAAATATTCATAACACGACAAATTCCCGAAGCCGGCATTAAAGTACTTACGGCAAAGGGATACGAGGTAGAAGTTGCGCCGCAGGACGGCGCAATGGATAGAGCCGAGCTGCTCAAAAGCGTCAAAGGCGTGGACGCAATTTTAGCTTTATTAACCGATAAAGTTGACGGCGAACTTTTGGATGCTGCGGGGAAACAATTAAAAATAGTTGCAAATTATGCGGTTGGTTATGACAATATTGATTTAGCCGCGGCAAAAGAACGCAACATTTTAATTTCAAACACTCCCGAAGTTCTTTCAGAAACAGTTGCCGAACACACCTTTGCATTAATGCTGGCGATTGCCCATAGAGTTGTTGAATCAGACACGTTTATGCGCGGAGGTAAATATAAAGGTTGGGGCCCGATGTTGTTGCTTGGCCGCGATCTTTCACATAAAACATTAGGAGTTGTCGGTCTGGGGCGTATCGGTTCTCTTGTGGTAAAGCATGCGGTGAAAGGTTTTGATATGCAGGTGCTTTATTACGACGTTAAGCCAAATCCGGCCTTTGAGGCAGAATACGGAGCAAGATATGTTCCGTTACCTGAATTGCTGCGTAATGCGGATTTTGTATCAATACACGTTCCTTTATTGCCCACAACAAAGCATTTAATTGGTGCAGCCGAGCTTGCCACAATGAAAAACAGTGCTTATTTGGTAAATACTTCGCGCGGCCCGATCGTTGATGAAAAAGCATTAGTTAAGGCGCTTCAAGATAATGTAATTGCCGGAGCGGCAATTGATGTGTTTGAAAATGAACCCAAAATGGCTTCGGGTCTGTCCAAACTTGATAATGTTATCATTACTCCGCATATAGCTTCAGCTACTATAGAAACCAGAGCTAAGATGGCTCAATTGGCAGCGGAAAATATAATTGCGGCACTTGAAGGCAAGACGCCGCCAACTTTGGTTCAAATGAAGTAGTTTTTTGGTATTTTGATCAGCTCTGTTCAAAGGCGGAGCTGATTTTTTAGCGGGTTGACCATAACCGATACTTTTGTTAAGCTTTTTTAGGTGTTAGAATAAAAATTATCCTTCGACTTCGCTCAGGATGCACGTGGCTGTATCCTTTCGCTTTGCTTAAGGACAACCCACGGCATGGAAATTTTAAACGTAAAAACAAGACAAATAAAAGGCAAAAAAGTAGCCACCTTGCGCGAACAAGGAGAAATTCCCGCGGTTTTGTATGGTGTGGGAATAGAACCTCAGAGCATTAGTTTGCCTTTGAAAGAATTTCAAAAAATATTTAAAACTGTAGGGGAAACAGCTCTTTTGTCTTTGGTTGTTGACTCAACCGAACCGCGGACTGTTCTTATACGCGATGTACAGAACGATGCCATGAAACAGCTTCCTATTCATGTTGATTTTCACCAGGTAAATATGAATGAAGAATTGGACTTGGATGTTCCGTTGGAATTTACGGGTACGTCGGTAGCCGTGAGTAGCGAAGGCGGAATTTTAGTAAAAGCATTATATGAGCTTCCTATTTCAGCTTTGCCCGCTGATCTGCCGCATGAAATAATTATCGATATAGCGCCTCTTGAAAAAATAGGCGATGCGATACACGTTCGAGATATTAAATTGCCCAAAGGCGTAAAAGTTTGCTTGGATGAAGATCAGACGATTGCATTTATAGAAAAACCGATGTCTGAAGAAGAATTAGCCGCTTTGGAAACCCCTGTTGAGTTGAAGGTAGACGAAGTTGAAGTTGTGGGTGAAAAAGAAAAGAAAGAGGCTGAAGAAGCGGCCGCAGCCCTTGAAGCTGAAGAGAAAGAAAAGTAAGGGGATTAACACTTCGGTAAGCCCTTCGGCAGTGAGCTCAGGGCCGAACTGCTCAGTGCAAGCCTTCTTTTCAATACCAGATAGTGAAAATTTGACTGTTCTGCTTTAGCAGAACAAAGTTCGAAACAGTAAGGTATTGTATAGTTAAAACTTAATTATGATATTCTTAGATTATAGAAATACGGTATTTATATTTGGTCAAATTTCTACTACCTGGAATATAAATGAATAAATTTTTATCGATATTGGGATTTAATAAAAAAACTCCACGCATAGTTTTGCGCGGAGTTTTATTGGTTTTGTTTTCGCTTATTTTGATCGCGCCGGTTTACTCCATGTCAATTAATGAGATGAAACAGGAAATAGATAACAGTTTGCGTGGTATAGAGCAGGAAATTGCAGCACTCGTTGCGGATATAGACGGTTTAAAAAATCAACAGCGTACTTTAGCGCGTGAAGTAAGATTATTTGATGCGGAACTACGTAAGGTTGAGCTTGAAATTAAGCGTATTAAAATAGAGATAGATAAAAATCAGCAAGCGATAGGTGAAAAGGAAAAAGAAATAGCGGTGTACGAGAAAAAATTGCAGGAATCACGCAATGCTCTGGCAGAAACCATTTTGACCGTTGATCAGAACGACAAAGAATCTATTCTTGAAATTATTCTTACAGCCGAAAACTTCTCTGATGTTTTCGGTAAAATAACCAATATTGAATCTGTTGAAAAAGCAGTGCATGAGCGCATAGCTGAGGTTAAAGATATTAAATCGGTTTTAGATAAGGAAAAAGAAGTTTTGGAAGGACAAAAAGAAGAACTTATCGGTTTACAGACCTTGGCGGCAATTCAGCAAGCCGGCCTTGAAGAAAAGAAGCAAGCCAAAGTTGATTTACTTGCACAGACCAAGGGTAGAGAAAAACTATTTAGCGAGCAGTTAGTCAAGGCAAAACAAGACGCCGCCGTATTGCGGCAACAAATATTCCTTCTTGAAGGATCCGGGGTTTCAATGCCTTTTGAAGACGCTTTAACTTTAGCCAAAAAAGCTTCTTCGTATGCTAATATCCGTCCTGCTTTTTTGCTTGCCGTGCTTAAGAAAGAATCACATTGGGGCGCTTCTGTTGGAACCGGTAATTGGCGTGATGATATGCATCCTCGCGATCAGGCCGCTTTTTTTGAAATATGTTATGAGCTTGGCTTGGATCCCGACAGTACTCCGGTTTCCCGTAAACCTTCATATGGTTGGGGAGGAGCTATGGGTCCTGCTCAATTTTTGCCAAGAACGTGGCTGGGCTGGAAAGATAGAGTTGCAGAGGCCACAGGACACAATCCGCCGTCACCATGGAATCTGGAAGACGCTTTTACTGCCTCTGCCTTAAAACTGGGAGCGGGAGGCGCAACGCAATCTGCAGATCTGTCCGCTGAAGCCTTGGCGAAGGCGGAATGGAAAGCCGCAATGATATATTTTGCAGGCAGTAATTGGGACAATCCTATTTATTCTTTTTATGCAGACGATATTATGGTTCTGACCGGATTGATACAAGAACAAATAAATCTTATTGAAGACTCTCCAGTACAATAAAAGCTCCTTTTAATAGGAGCTTTTATTCTTTTGTTTCATATAATTCTTGAACCATTTCTTCGATATTGCCTTCCATAATACCGTTTATATTGTGCCAACTTTTTTTGATGCGATGGTCGGTCACGCGGTCTTGAGGAAAGTTATAAGTTCTTATTTTATCTGAACGGTCTCCTGTGCCAATTTGCGTTTTCCTAATTTCGCTTTTTGTTTTTGCTTCTTCTTCTTTTTTTAAAGCAAGTAATTTTGATCGCAATATCGACATGGCCGCATCTTTGTTGGATTGCTGCGTTCTTTCTTTTTGGGAGGTTACAATAATGCCTGTTGGCAGGTGAACCAGACGGATAGCTGTTTCCCGTTTATTTACATTCTGTCCGCCCGGACCCGTTGCCCTCTGGAAATCTACCCGAATATCTTGAGGTTTTATCTCAAGATCTGTTTCATGGGCTTCGGGTATTACCACCACAGTTACTGTAGAAGTGTGCAGGCGCCCGTTTTTTTCTGTTTCCGGTATTCTTTGAACTCTGTGAACACCCAGTTCATTTTTAAGTTTTTTATAGGCGCCCTTGCCCCGTATTATAAATATAGCTTCTTTTTGCCCGACAATTGACGTGTCGTTTTCTCCAATGCTTTGTACGCGCCAACCGCTTTTCTCCGCAAATCGGATATACATTCGAGCAATTTCTGTCGTAAATAATGCAGCTTCGTCGCCTCCGGCACCCGGTCTTATCTCCATGACCACGCCTTCCATTTCTTCTTTGTTGTTTTGCAGATGATCGCTCGTTAATAGTGCGAGCTTTTTTTCAAGAGTTTCTTTTTCTTGTTCGGCTAAAGCGCGCAATTCCAGGTCTTGTTCGCCGGAAAGTATTTTTTTAACATCTTCAATGTCCAGTTCTATCTTTTGTTTTTCTTCTATGGAGCGTATTTGCTGGTTTAATTCTTTAAGTTTTCGTCCCAAATCCGCAATATCTGCGGGTCGCGAAAAAAGCTCAGGATCACTGAGTTGTTTTTCGACCTCCGCGTATTCTTTTTTTAATTCTTCAAGCGATTTTAATTGAATTGTCATTTTCAATATAAAAGCGAGCAGCTGTCTTGTGAGCGTCATTAGGGCGAAGACCGATTTAGCCGGAACGGCTATATAAATGGAGGGGTCCCTGCAGACGCGAACAGGATTGCTGCTCGCTATAAAAATACTTAACCTCGTGTTGGCGGTCCTTGTGTTCTTGCTTTTTCTCGACGAGCTTCGCGCTTTGCCAGCTTGTTTTTCTTGCCGCTCTGTACGCCCGCCATAGATTCTTTCTTTATTAGGCGCTCTTTGAATTTTTCAACCTTGCCTGCAGTATCGATGACTTTAGCTTTCCCGCTGAAAAACGGGTGGCAAGTTGAGCAAACCTCAATATTTATTTCTTCCAAAGTAGCACCTACGGTAAATTCGTTACCGCAGACACATTTAACTTTAGCTTTGGGATAATATGTTGGATGGATATCTTTTTTCATGCACTAAAATTTATAACACAGTATTTAACGCCGAGCAATAGTATGCGCTTAAATAAAAAAAGACCGTATAAAAACGGTCTTTTGGTAATTATTTATTCAGTTTCTGTGTCTTCGGGTTCTTTTTCCGGAGTTTTGGTAACTTGCGTGTCGCCTTTGAGCTTAGCTTCTCGTTCTTCTCGTTCTTTTCTCTCTTTGCGTTCAATTAGTCTGCTTAAGAGGAAATCGCTTACCCACATAATCGCACCTGTTCCAAGAGCGATTTGCCACATCTCATCTGAAACGTTGTTAAACACCTTAATCGGGGTATCGAGAGAGAGCACATATATAACCAGGCTTGTTAAAACTATTATCCAGCCAAAGAAATCGATCACGGTTTCATCATTGCACTCATCTTGGCACTGTATTTCAAGGGCTCTATCGTGCAAAATATGCGCAATAAAGATAGCAAAGTACATGAGCACTAAAGCTGAAGGTATTTCTCTTCCAGTTAAGCCGTTTACGATAAATGCTAGGATCGTTACGGTTGTCATTGTAACAAGGACTAAAAAGAAGAGATTATTGTGTCGTACTCGCGGCTCATCATGGATTACCATTTTCCATAAAGATGTACCAGCCAGCATGCTCATCAAAACTTCAACTACAAAAGAACTCTCTTCCGGAAAAATTTCAACAACGTCAAGTATAAAAAGAGCAAGTAAAGCTAATTGTGAAATGATCAGTCCGAAACCGAATATTTCACCATAGCGCCAAACAAAGATCTGCTTTTTTCTTCTTTTGGCTCTCTTTTCAAGATTTATTTTAACCTTATAAACAGTTATGGAATGCAGAGAATATATGCCGATAAAAAACAATAGAGTTAAAGAAAAAAGATGGGAAATCCTGTGTCCGCCATAAGCTTCAAGGTATGCCGCTATTGCAAATACCAGAGAATACAGACCGCAAACAAAGAAACCCACTAATTCTGTGTCGCTTCGCGGCACAGAAGGATGTATTGCGAAAATACGGTTCTTTAACCCACTAAACAGGCTCATGCCATCACCTTACTTTTATTCGTTCATTTTCAAGGATGATTAGTTTTAATTATATACAATAAAATGTCAAAGTGTCTATAGATGCGCCTTTATTTGATGATATATTTTATCCTTACTTTAGCTACAGTTTTGACGGCTTTGCCCAGCTCTAATTTTCTATAAATAGAGCTTTAATTTGGTTTTGCCAGAATTAACCTTAAATAAATTGTTTTGGACAAAATTAGAGCCGGGCGTGCCCGGTAGAGCTACCTCGACTGTCTGTTTTAGCTGAGCCAAAACGTACAAAGCGTAAGCGTCGAGGTAATTCTACTGGGCTTGCGCTATTTGGGGTATTTCGCTATACTAATTCACGTTGTAGAAAGCCGATGCGAATAAAGGAATACGAATGGCGCGAATAGATATAAAGTTTTTCGCATAATTCGCATTATAAGTTTGGCATCGATATTTATGGAAATTACCGACGATATTAAATCAATGTTGTCTTCCGAGGTTCAGGAAATGCTTGAAGCCGGAATTCATTTTGGTCATAGAAAATCTCATAGACATCCAAAAATGGAGCCTTATATTTTTACGGTACGAGGTAATGTTGAGATAATAGACGTTACAAAAACCGTTGAATATTTAGCCCGCGCTTGCGATTTTTTGGAAGAGAAAGCCAAAAATAATGGCATGATACTTTTTGTTGCAACGCGGCCGCATGTAAAGGATATTATCCAGGAGTACGCGACGGCTTGCGACATGCCTTTTGTTAAAGAAAGATGGTTTGGAGGAACGTTTACCAATTTTAAGGTTATGTCAAAGAGACTCGAGAATTTTAAAGAACTTGAGCGTCAGTTACAAAGCGGAGAACTCGGAAAATATACAAAACAGGAACAAGTCAGATTTAAACGACAGATAACCAAACTCAATCTTTCTTTGGGCGGATTAAAAGCAATGACCCGCAAACCTGATGCATTGATTTTAGCTTCTTTAAAACATGATGATATTGCTGCGGTTGAAGCGTTGAAACTCAAAATACCGATCATTGCAATTACCGATACAAATGTTGACCCAAGCAAAATTCAATTTCCGATACCCGCAAATGACGATGCAGTTTCTTCTGTCAGGTATATTATGTCTAAGCTGTCTGCAGCCATAGAGCGAGGTAAAAAAAATAAATAAAATATGTCTGATCTAGTCCATTCGACTAACTCAGGACAAGTTTTTTAAAATACATGAGTGAACTTGAAAATATAAAGATAGTAAGAGAAAAAACAGGCGCCTCAATGATCGAGGTTAAAAAAGCGCTTATTGACGCAAATAATGATATAGAAGAAGCTGCAAAATTATTGAGAACCCGAGGACAGTCTGTCGTGGATAAAAAACAGGATCGTACTACGGCCGAAGGCACAATAGGAGTATATCTTCACGCTAATGCCAAGGTTGTCGGTATAGTTGAATTGCGTTGCGAAACGGATTTTGTTGCCCGTAACGAAGATTTCAAAAAATTGGCCCACGATTTGGCTATGCATATTGTTGCCGCAACTCCAAAGTATTTATCTCCCGATGAAATTCCGAAAGAAATTGTAGACGACGAAAGGCGTCTTGTGGCAAAGCAGTTTGAGGATTCGGGTAAGCCTCAAAATATAGTAGATAAAATAATAGAAGGCAAATTAAATACCCTCGCCAAAGAGATATGTTTTTTGACCCAGCCTTTTATTAAGGAGCCGGATAAAACGGTTCAAGACCTTATTACTGATGCTGTTGCGAAATTTGGTGAAAAGATAACCGTAGGCAAGTTTGCCAGATTTTCGGTTTAATATGTATTCTTTTGTCGCGCCATTATTTTTTTTGATCGGTTTATCCGGAATAGTTTTGGTTCTTGCTCGAGCCTTTCCTTTGCTTTGGAAGATTCCGGAACCGGAAGGAGCTAAAGGATTCCAAATTATAAATAAGGTTCACGAACTTATCCAAAGAGTCCCTTGGCAGAAATGGCTCTTTCACGGCATAGAGTTGGTATTAAAACGCGTACGAAAAGCTTTATTTGCGGGTCTTAAGAAATCCGAAAAGCTTACTCATTCGGTACAAATTCGTTCAGGCAAATTCTCTCCCGAAACAGGGGTGGATGTTTTACCTAAATTTTTTGACCGAATCCGTAAGCGTAAGGCATTTTTGGAAGAGGAGCGGAAATTACTTGAATATTTAGCTCATCATCACGATGATGCCGCCGCATATAAGAGGCTAGGAAATCTTTACGCAATTGCAGGAAATGTTAAAGATGCCAGGGCGGCCTTGGAACAATCCTTGCGTCTCATGCCGGATGACGAAGAAATAATGCAGCGGTTAGAAGAGCTATCATAATATTTTTACGGTCTTAATGCCGAGGTAGCTCAGTGGCAGAGCAACTGTTTTGTAAACAGTAGGTCGCGAGTTCAAATCTCGCCCTCGGCTCATCCAATTTCGCTTGCGAGCGGAGTCGAGTGATTGCGAAATTGAGATGCTCGCCTCCGGCGAGCTTTTTATTTATCGTTGCAGTAATTTATAAAATTTGATACATTGATTTTGTGCCCGCCAGAGGCGGGCGCTGAATATGGCAAACTACTCGCTAAATTTTATTTAGCTCGCAGGCCAAATTCGCGCTGGGGTACCGAAGTGGTCAAACGGGACAGACTGTAAATCTGTTGGCTATCGCCTTCGAAGGTTCGAGTCCTTCCCCCAGCACTATGAAAATAGCCTTAACGAGTAGGGCTATTTTTATTATGACGAAATAAGTTAGAACTTTATATATATATTTTAGTTGCGGAAAGCAAAATTTTTTACTAAGATTGTCTATATGACAGAATCTAGAGAAAGTTCACATATTCAAAATTCGATTGAGCAAAAGTTTTCAATAAGAGAGCAAGAAATTAAAGAAGCGATAGAGCGCGTTCCAGAGCTTGGTGAAATACAATATGTTCCTGGATTTGAGGATAGAGTGGGCTTTTTTCCTAATTTAGAGAACCTTACTGGAAGTCCCTTGAAGGCAAACTTTTCCTACGGCAAAAACGCTCCAAATATGTCTTCGGTTTTTGGTCAAGATGAGGCGACAGGAGAAAATAATGTACGAGAGTTTCTTGAATCGCAAGGATTTATAAATTATCCCAATGTAATTCAGGTTCAGGGGAAATATGAAGGAACGGATGCTCAAATAGAAGAAGTTGATTTTGACACACTGAAAGATAGAGCAAAAGTTGTTGGAAATTTTGTATTTACTAGAGATTCACAGATTGCTCTTATAATTAAGCCGGCAGATTGCCCGGTTGCTATCATTTATTGTAAAGACAAAGAAGGAAATCCTTTAGTTGGCATTGATCATGGTGGGGCAGATGCAATAAACGCAGGATTAACCAGACAAGGACTTTGGTATTTGAAAGACGAATTGGGGATAGATTTATCCAAAGTTAAAATCGCAGTATTTCCCGGTGTTTCGAAAAAGAATTATTTTATAACCAATGAGCCGGAAAGAAGGGGAAATGGGATCGTAGAACGAAATTGGGGCGAGTTTATAGATCCAAAAGAAACTGATGACCCAAGTGAAGAACGGCATGTTGATATACTAAGTGCTTTCGAGATGCAGGCATTGCAGGCAGGCGTAAAATCTGAAAATATTCAGGCTTACAGGGTAGATACATATGAAGATGCCGCGGCAGGAAGAGCCTATTCAAGGAGATATTCTAACGAACACGATGGAGATCATCCTGGCGGTCAAGTCGTTGCTGTTCAGTTAAATACAAAAGAGTAATTTAAATAATGGGATTTAAATCCGGCACATAAATATATTGATTTTGCCGCTGAATAATAGTTCTAACGTCGTCCACGATACTGCACACGAAATGAATCCTTAAATATTGACAAATGATTAATATTATGTTAATATTTAATTACTGTTCTTAATGTAGATTTGGCTACAGGAGAATAAAATGAAGAGCAAAGCGTTCCTTAAGAGGGTCGGACAGCGGTTGGAAGCGATTCTTAATCGTTGGTTCTCGTCACCCGAAGATGAGTGGGGTATCGGTTTCTGATATGCCGATCCCGTTTAAAAAAGTGCTGAGCATCACTCTAAAATGCTCTTTTTGTTTGATTTAAATTTGTATATAAATCCAGTAATATTTTGAAGCCGTTCTGTCATTCATCAACCGGCGAAGGCGGATAGACGGCTTTTTTGCTTTTATTAATTTGCAGCTTGATGTTAAAATAGTCATATGAAATATCAGATGGGTTCCAGGTTTAATATTTTTATACCCAATATCGAGGCGGGGGCTCTGTTGGAAAATTTTCTTATTGCAGCCGTATCATCTCTTTTATTAATAAGGGCTTTTCTTAATTTAACCGGATATCCACAATTTGGTTCCGGGGATTGGCATATTGCTCATATGTTATGGGGCGGCATGTTAATGATGGCCTCAATCTTCATGCTTTTATGGTTTTTGGATAAGAATGCCAAACGAATTGCAGCAATAATAGGGGGCGTGGGTTTTGGAGCCTTTATAGATGAATTGGGCAAATTCTTAACCAGTGATAACAATTATTTTTTTCAACCAACCATAGTTCTGATCTATATAATTTTTGTGTTTCTTTTTCTTGTTGTCCGCGCCATCGAAAAATATATTAAGTTATCAAACAAAGATTACGCTATAAACGCCCTTGAAGTTATGAAAGAAGTTGTTTTGTATGATTTAGATGAACAGGAACGACAACGCGCGCTGCATTTTTTGGAATTAAGCGATCACGACAATCCTGCCGTTGAACCTCTTAAAAAAATGCTCAGTTCTTTAGAGGGCAAGCCCGTGAAAAAAATAGGCATTTTGACTAGATTTAAAAAATTGCTATACGATATCTATATCGAACTTATCCAAAAGAAGTGGTTTGTTAACGTTCTGGTTTTCTATTTTATAGTTTTCGCAATTTTTAATTTAAGCATCGCTTATGAGGCAATACAAAAAAATGTGACCTTTAATACGCAAGGACAGTTTATTTCCTCGATAATTTCATTAGCTTTTTCTCTTCTCGGTACATACTTTATCGTGAGAGATAAACGACTTCTTTCGTATGAAATGTTTAAGGATTCTGTGATCGTGTCTTTGTTTCTTACCCAATTTTTCTTATTTTATACGAAACATTGGTTTGGACTATTTATACTCATAATTAATTTGCTTATTTTAGTTGTATCGCAATATCTAATAGAACAGGAACAAATAATTTATCAGAAACAAAAACATATTGTTTAAATTACGACTGTGCAGCAAAAATGAGGCAAATTAAGAAAAACCGCCTACGCAAGGCAATTTTCTTGTTGTAAGAATGGTTTTTGGTATATAATTATACATATTAGTATTTAACCTTAATATATAAACATGAAAATAAGTGAAATATTTAAAACTCGTAAAACGCGCTTGCCGGCAATGGGACTTATCGTTGCAGTTTTTGTGATACCCGCTGCAGCTTTGATCACAACAGCTTTTTGTAATAACAGATGGTGTCAAATTTTTCCGTGGCAGAACAAAACCATATCTGGGTTTGAAGAATGTGTTAGTTTGGGTTATCCTGTCGCAGAATCACAGCCTAGGCGCTGTTTAACTCCGCAGGGAAGTTTTGTAGAGAATTTAGAACAACCCACAGGTGGAATAGCAGAATCTTTTTATAGTGAAGAAATTACGGTTGATAAGCCGCTCATCAATGCTTTAGTTACAAGCCCGCTTGAAATTAAGGGGAAGGCCAGAGGAAGTTGGTTTTTCGAAGCGTCTTTTCCGGTTAGTATAGTTGATGCAAATAATAATATTTTAGGGCAATGGCACGCGGAAGCGCTTGAAGATTGGATGACCACAGAATTTGTACCATTCAAAGCAGAATTAAGTTTTTCTGCTTCTGAAACAAAAATGGGATTTTTAATACTTTCCAAAGACAATCCTTCAGGTTTGCCGGAAAATGACGCAGAAATAAGAATCCCCGTGTTGTTTACTGAATAAATAAGCTAAAAACGTTTAATGCTTAAAGGATCTATGTATATAGATTTAAAGTTTTTGTTTTAAGAAAATGCACAATATTATTGAAGTTAAGGATTTAATAAAGAAGTATAAAGATTTTACCGCTGTTGACGGTATTTCTTTTTCTGTGGGTAGGGGAGAGTTTTTTGGCTTTGTAGGACCAAATGGCGCAGGAAAAACGACAACAATAAGCATACTTTCAACGTTGCTGGCGCCCACATCGGGAACGGTTATGGTTAATGATTTTGATGTTGCAAAACAAACCAACCAAGTACGTTCTTCGATAGGTATAATTTTTCAGGATCCCGCTCTTGATGTTGAACTTACGGCCTGGGAGAATTTATGGCTGCACGCTAAATTATATGATGTTCCAAAAGATAAATTTGAAGAGCGAGCCAAAGAACTTTTAGAATTGGTAGATATGGTTGAATGGAAAAATAAGATCGTGAAATCTTTTTCAGGAGGCATGAAACGAAGACTTGAAGTAGTAAGAGGTCTTTTGCATCACCCCAAAGTCTTGTTTTTAGACGAACCTACTATAGGTCTTGATCCGCAAACCAGAGCTTTAATATGGCAGTATCTCAAGAATTTGCGCGCAAAAGAGGATATAACTGTTTTTGTTACAACGCATTATTTGCCCGAGACAGAAAATTGTGACCATATTGCAATAATGGATAAGGGTAAGATTATCGCATATGGATCACCCGAAGAATTAAAGACGCAATTTAATCAACATTCTATGGATGGTGTTTTTATTGAAGTAACCGGACACGGTATACGCGATGAAGAACTTTCTGCTGACGCCACGGCGCGCACTCAGTTCAAACAGAGAGGAGGATGGAGAAGATGAGCCATTTTATCAACAGTATATATATAATCTGGTATAGAGAATTACTCCGTTTTTGGCGTAATAAAATGAGGGTTTTGACGGGTTTTTCTTTTCCTTTGTTGTGGCTTTTGATTTTCGGTAATGGAATTTCTGCTTCACTTAGTCTTCCTATACCGGGAGTTAAATTCGTGCAATTTTTGTTTCCGGGGATAATTGCCCAATATTTGATATTTACCGGTATGTTTTCTGCTATTTCTATATTGCAGGACAGGGAATTTGGTTTTTTGAAAGAAATATTGGTTTCTCCGATAAGCCGTACGGCTATTGCACTTGGCAAAATATTGGGCGGTGCAACAACCTCAAGTCTTCAGGTACTGCCAATACTTTTTCTTGGGCCGCTTGTAGGTGTAAATCTGACAGTAAAAATGATTTTATTGCTCATACCCGCCATTATACTTTTAGCCATAGCTTTGAGCTCTATAGGCGTAGCAATTACAGCAAGAATGAAATCTCTAGATGCCGGGCAATATATTTTCCAATTTCTTGCGTTTCCTCTCGTAATGCTTTCAGGCGCGGTTTTCCCTTTGCATAATTTACCGGTATGGTTGAATTTATTGACAAAAATAAATCCGATTTCTTATGCCGTAGATATATTGCGTAAAATTGTTTTTGAAAATAGTAATTTGCCCCCGCAAGCAATAGAATCATTAAGTCCAACCATAAATGGACATGTAGTTGCCATACACCACGAACTGCTTATAGTTGTTCTCTTTTCTTCGGTAATGATATTTTTTGCTTCACGGGCATTCCATAAGGCATAGCCATACAAATATTTTTGATAAAATAAAGAACTCTAATTTACTTTAAGGGGGGAAAGTCTGTGGCAGGCTTAAAGATATTACAGTTGCTAAGGTAATAGAAATATATCTAAGTAAAATTTATAAAACAGTCCCGATTAATTTTCAGGACTGTTTTTATTTTCAACGTATTTCTCTTTAATTAGTTTATTCAATATCTTCTTAACTTTTTCAAGCGTATCCCAATCATGTATGGAAAAAGGGTAGGCCTTTATTCTATTCTTTTTGAATTGTGCAATCTTCTTCTTTAATTCTTTTGTGTCTACGGTATCGCTTTTGCTTAAAAAAACAATTTCTTTCTTTTTTAACAGTGATTTATTGTAAGCGCCCAATTCTTTTCTGATAGTTTTATAATCATGAAACGGTTTTTCAGCGTCGGCTGCGACAAGATGAAAAAGTAATTTTGTTCGCTCGACATGTTTTAAAAATTTGATACCCAGTCCTTTTCCTAAAGAAGCGCCCTCAATTAGTCCCGGAATATCAGCTAGGATAAGCTCGTAATAAGTGCCCAAATTTGGTTCCAGTGTGGTAAAAGGATAATTGGCAACCTTGCTCTGAGCGTTTGTTAATTCGTTAAGCAAGCTTGATTTGCCGGCATTTGGTATTCCAATAAATCCAACGTCAGCAATCAATTTTAACTCAAGCCGTATCGTAAATTGTTCTCCTGGAAGTCCTTTTTGAAATTGTTTTGGGCTTGTATTGCGTGAAGAACGGAACAGGAAATTTCCTTTTCCGCCGCGGCCGCCCCTTACCGCCAAAAGACGTTCTCCTATTTTAGTTATTTCACTGTTAGTTCCTTTAGTTTTGTTATGTATGACAGTGCCGACGGGAACCTTCAGAATTATATCTTCCCCGTTTGGACCGTCGTTTAGCTGATGCCCGCCCAACTTACCGCTTTGCGCAAAAAACTCTTTTCTATATCTGAATTGTTGCAAACTTCCAAGATCAGAAATTCCTTCAAAATAAATGTTGCCTCCGTCTCCTCCGGATCCACCCGCAGGGCCAAGACTCATTTTGGTCTTGTGAAAGGCAACCGCGCCTTTGCCTCCGTCTCCGGCCTGAACCTTTATTGTTACGTCATCTACCAACATAATTAATTACTTAACGCCGAGGATAATTTAAGTTGAATGCTTTCTCCTTGCGGATAAAAGTTTAATTCTTTATTGTTTACAATATAGATTTCCTGTACATCCCACCCGTAAAGGTTCCAGGTTTCAAGGCAATCACCGGAGCCGTTATTGCATAGAACAAGATGTTTTATTCCGGCGGAGTCGATTTCATAAATTGTTTTGGGGTCTTCATCCGATTTGATCCAACGCGAAGTTAAGTATTCATTTAAAGAACCGTCATTTATTACTTTAACTTTTCCGGCAAACGGTGAGAGATGCGGATACCATTGTTCTATGTTGCTGGTAAGTATATGCCGTTTAAATTTTTTGTTTCCGGTCTTTTTTATCAGATACACTTCGTGCCTTGAGCCTTCGCGAACCAAATCTCCATCGTCGAGTGAGGCTTCCGGTGCGGCAATTGCCGCAAGCGTTGCGGAATGAATTATTACCGGAGTGCCTACTTCTGCCCAATCGTATAGTTCTTTGTCATCTCCATCAAAAAGCCTTATGCAACCCAACGAATAAGCAACGCTTACTTTTTTGCCGTTTTTAAAATAAGGCCAACCATGAAGATAATAACCATCGCTTCTGAAATTTAGACTCCACGGCATCCACGCTTGCGAAAGGCTTGAAAAATGTTTTGGTTCTTTGCGCAATACTTTATATTTTCCTTCCGGCGTATCACCTCGTCCCGGTCTGCCCTTGCCGGCTACAGGAAAAGTTTTAACTATCTGTCCGTCTTGGAATAGGGCAATAACCATGCTTTTGAGATTAATATCGATATACTTACCGCTTGTGATCTGTGGAATATAAACTTCTCTGGAGATTTCTGTTGAATTGTTTACGGCAATTACTTTAAAGGTATATGTTTTATTTAGCGGGCCTATTGCTGCAAAAAGCGAAGGCGAGACTATTTTTACTTCGTAGTTTATATTCGGATCGAAACCCAGTTCCGGTAAAAATATTAATTCATGATGATCAGCCAGCCAAATAACTTCACCCTTCGTTTCGGGCACGATTTTGAAAGATTTTATAGCGACCGCTTCAGAGATCCAAGAAGGATATTTTACTGTTATTTGGTCGCCAATCTCTGGAGTTTCAGTGCGGTCTATAGAAACCGTATATCTGGGGGTTTTTGCTATTATTGAAAACAACAAACCACCTGCGGTTATTCCGCCAACGAGAGCTAAGAAAAGAGTAGGTTTAACGATTTTGTTCATGTTTATAGTATAACAGTAAAAGAATTAAAACGGCAGAACGTCTTTATCTTGACAATACTTCATTTATTTGTTATTATATAGAACAAGGTCACAGTATATAATATTGCTGTGGCCATTCTACTAAAAATAAGGTTTTTACAAGCAAGGAAATAAAAGATATAATCTATATAGATATTTGGGGCAACCTCTTTATGACAAAAGTATTTAAAAAAATCAGTGAGCATGCAATAGATTTCTTGGTTCCTTCCGAAAGGAACGGATTTATGCCGCGGGCTTTGGGCGTGCGCTCTTTCTTTTATTACGGCTTTTTAATCTTTGTTGTAGCTATAATGCTTTTTTCTCCGCTAACAAAAACTTTGCCCTGGAGAGTCTTTTTAGCCAATCTTTCACAGGAATTAATTTTGACTCAGACAAACCCGGCAAGACAATCAGTGGGCATTTCTCCTCTTCAAGTAGACCCGCTTTTAGCTGAGGCTGCGCGCATGAAAGCAGAGGACATGATAGCTGAG
>Ga0209542_10004542_pt1 | contig 28446 bp, 27 predicted proteins | sample RifCSPhighO2_01_FD_184028 | JGI IMG/M metagenome (GOLD analysis project Ga0209542, IMG submission 184028) | Soil microbial communities from Rifle, Colorado - Rifle CSP2_plank highO2_0.1 (SPAdes) (version 2) | ecosystem: Environmental > Terrestrial > Deep subsurface > Rock core/Sediment ...
CTGAAGCTCCGGCGAAGCGGGTCGGTCACTACGTTCCCTCCAGGATGACATATTGTTCTCGAAACAGGTATCTGCGCTCAAATTACAGTATAATACTCCTATGTTCTGGGCTGATCAGCTAATTCAAAATTTAGATAAAAAAACACTTCATCGGGTGGATGATCAGTCAACTCCGTCGGGTCATTATCACGTAGGCTCACTTCGAGCTGTTGCTATTCATGGAATTGTGTATGAAGCGATGAAGAAAGCTGGTTTTGACGTGGATTTTACATACGTTTTTAATGATATGGATCCTATGGATGGACTTCCAAAGTATTTAGATGAGAACGAATATCTTCCTCATATGGGCAAACCGCTTTTCATGATTCCTGCACCCGATGGAAAATCGGAAAGCTTTGCAGTACAATATTCAAACGAGTATCATCAGACGCTTAAAAATCTAGGATTTACTCCCGACATCAAATGGACGTCGAAGATGTATAAAAATGGTGAATTCGATGAATACATTAAACGAGCACTTGATCATGCAGATACGATTCGCAAGATATATAAGGAGGTCGCTAAGCAAGATAAGCCAGCAAATTGGTATCCGTTTCAAGTTATTTGCCCGAATTGTAAAAAAATAGGTTCTAGTCTTGTCACCGATTGGAATGGTGAAGAGGTAACGTACGAGTGTAAGAAAGACCTCGTAACCTGGTCAGTTGGCTGTGGACAAACAGGAAAGATCTCTCCATTTGGGGGAACCGGAAAACTCATGTGGAAAGTGGAGTGGCCAGCCGGGTGGGCAGTCCTCAATATAACAGTTGAAGGATCGGGGAAAGACCATATGTCGCAAGGTGGAAGCCATGACATTGGGTTGCGGATTGCTCCAAAAGTGTTTTCGTATAATCCTCCCTTTTCATTCATGACAGAGTTCTTTTTAGTTGGTGGTGCAAAAATGTCATCGTCTAAGGGAGTGGGTTTCAGAGCGATTGAGATCTTTGATATTATGCCAGCCGAGCTTGCAAAGTTTCTTATTGTGAGAGTTCCCTATAAACGAGCTATCAACTTTGATCTCACTATTCCCGCAACAATTCCAGATCTATTTGATGAGTATGATCGATGTGCGCTATCTTATTTTGAATCGGGTACAGAGACTGATTTAGGAAGAATATATGAGGCATCGCAGATTGGCAGTATACGGGACGGTTACAAACCGTCCCCTACAAAAATATATATGCCACGTTTCCGTCAGGTTGCTACATTAATTCAAATGCCGTCGGTTGATATCTATGAATATTTTGCAAAACAAAAACCAGTAGGGGAGGGTTTCAAACCCTCCCTAACCGATGAAGAAAAAAAGCTTTTGGATGAACGCATTCGCTTTGCACATATCTGGCTCGATAGATATGCGGATGAAAAGGACAAATTTCATGTATACAAAATAGTTCCAACAAATGCAAAAGAGCTCGAAGAAGATCAAAAAGCATACCTTGGCAGAGTAGCCTCTCTTCTGCTAGAGAAGGAGTATTTTGATGGGGAAGCCTTACAACAGGCTCTTTTCGAGCTCTCAAAAGAGCTTGGTGTGCCTACAAAGAAAGCATTTCAGGCAATCTATGTAGCACTCATTGATAAAGATCATGGACCTAAAGCCGGGTGGTTAGTACTGGATGAATTTAGGCGAGACAAAGAGTTTATAATCAAAAGATTTACTGATGATATTCGTCTTCATCCCAATTCGTAGGATTATCGAGAATGTATTGCTTGATGGCAAAGAACTCATTATCGGAGCGAATGATGTGGTCGTAATAGGAACGTTGCCACTTGAACATAAATGAATGGGGCAATAAGTTGATTTTCTTTGATGAAAACGTTTTGAACCCACGCATTATTTCAGATATTGCATATTCTGTAGGGGCGGGTTTGTAACCCGCCCGTGTATTGTTAATAACAACGATTCCATGGATATGATTTGGCATTACAACAAATTCATCTAATGCGCAATTTGGATAATGATTTGGTAAATCTATCCAACAATCTTTCACGATTTTCCCAAATTGATTTAATTGAGGTTTTGGGAGGGTTGTAAACCCTCCCCTACAGATTGGATTCCAGAAATACTCGATTTTCTTGTCAACACACGCCGTCACAAAATAATACCCATTTTCAGAATAGTCAAATCCTTTTAATCGTAATCGTTTTCGAGTTTGTTTCATATATAGTGGATTTTCGATACGCGGCCGGCACACGGGTCGGTCATTACAGAATATCATTGATTTTTTTATTTTCCACCGTTTATACACCGCATTTTAGTGTATAATTATGCCTAATATGCTATCTGTTGATTTCATTCGTGAAAACAAAGAAAAAGTGGCTCTTGCTGCCAAAAATAAGAATAGAACGGTTGACATTGATGCCATTCTTACGCTTGACGATTCACGCAAAACTTGTATCCAACAAATCCAAAAACTTCGTGAAGAACGAAACACGCTTGCTTCCGCAAAAGGAGACGAGAAAGCACATGAACGAGGAAGAGAGATTAAAGATGACTTAAAGAAGCTCGAGTCCGAGCTTAGCGAGCTTGAGGCGAAGCTCAACATAAGTTTGATGGAGCTTCCCAATATTTCAGCTGACGATGTTCCTGTTGGACAAACAGAGGAACAGAATGAAGTAGTGAGGAAAAATGGCACTGTACCATCATTTGATTTTGAACCCAAAGATCATCTTACACTTGGAGAGGCGCTTGATATTCTCGATGTTAAACGAGCGGCCAAAGTTTCTGGCGCACGGTTTACATATCTTAAAAATGAAGCAGTACTTCTCGAATTCGCACTCATTCAATTAGCGTTGACGGAGCTTACCAAAGAAGGATTCATTCCGGTCATTCCTCCCACACTTATAAAAAAGGAGATTACAGAAAAACTTGGGTATTGGCATGCTGGAGGAAATGAAGATTACTATTGGGTCAAGGAACCTGAAGAAGAAAGCAAGGGACTATATCTTATTGGAACTGCCGAGCACTCAATAGTTCCCCTTCACCAAGACGAAATACTCGATGTAAAGGAACTCCCGAAACGATATATCGCATTCTCAAGCTGTTTCAGACGAGAAGCGGGAACATATGGGAAAGATACGCGGGGGATTCTGCGACTTCATCAATTTGATAAACTCGAGATGGTTTCTTTTACGACTCCAGAAAAAGGGGACGGCGAGCACGAATTTCTATTGTCACTTGAAGAGAGACTATTCCAATTGCTGGAAGTCCCCTACCAAGTGGTAAAAATGTGCACGGGCGACCTCGGTTTTCCAGCAGCACGAAAGTACGATATTAGCGCGTGGATTCCTTCACAAAAAAAGTATCGCGAGGTTACCTCGACTTCAACCACAACCGACTTTCAATCTCGTCGACTGAACATTAAGTATAGAGATGGAGAAAGCACACAGTACGTGCATATTCTTAATGGAACAGCGTTTGCAATAGGACGAACACTTATTGCAATAATAGAGAACAATCAACAAAAAGACGGCTCAATAAAAATTCCCGATGTTCTGGTAAAATATACAGGGTTCGAATTCATAAAATAGATTCCCGCCTTCGCGGGAATGACAACTAGATAAATCTATGTTTGACAAAATAAAAAGTCTTTTTGACTATAACAAAAAAGAAGTTGATCGACTTGCCGCTCGTGTTGCAGAAATAAATGCGCTCGGGTCAAAAGCTAAAGTGCTCAAGGACGCTGATTTTCCAAAAGAGACCGACCGGCTCAAAAAAGAAATTCAGGATGGCAAAAAGACACTTGAAGAGGTGCTTCCCTGGGCATATGCGATGGTTCGGGAAGCGGCAAACCGCGTTTTAAAGACACCTCATTATGACGAACAGCTCATGGCTGGAATTGCGCTTCATGAGGGCACGGTTGCGGAGCAAAAAACGGGAGAAGGAAAAACGCTTTCGGCAACTTCCCCACTCTATTTGAACGCACTCACGGGGCGCGGAGTACACCTTGTCACGGTAAATGACTATTTGGCTCGTCGAGACGCCGGGTGGATGGGACAAATTTTTGACTTTTTAGGACTTACTGTTGGGGCTATGATTTCTGAACGGTCATTTATTTTTGACAAAAAGTTCACCGATGAAACAACAACAGATGATCGAATTGCTCACCTTCGAGAAGTAAGTAGAAAAGAAGCGTATGAGGCTGATGTGACATACGGAATAAATTCAGAGTTTGGTTTCGATTATCTTCGCGATAATATGGCCCAATCAGCCGAGTATTTAGTTCAGCGTGGATTTCATTATGCAATTATTGATGAGGTCGACTCGGTTCTCATCGACGAAGCTCGAACTCCTCATATCATCTCTGCTCCCTATGACAAAGACGTATCTCGATATTACGAATATGCCCAAATTGTTGATAAGCTTCAACCTTCAGACTTTGTCATTGATGAAAAACAAAAAAGTGCTCGACTTACTGAAGAGGGAATTGCCACCATTGAACGAATTCTCAAAGTCGATAACGTGTATGAAAAAGATTTTGATACGGTATTTCACGTTGAAGCGGCACTGAAAGCGCGAACCCTTTTCACCAAAGATAAAGATTATATTGTCAAGGATGAAGAAGTTATCATTGTTGATGAATTTACCGGTCGTCTCTTGAATGGTCGACGATTTTCAGAAGGCTTGCACCAGGCGATTGAAGCAAAAGAGAATGTGCCTATCAAACAAGAATCCAGAACGCTTGCGACCGTTTCACTCCAAAATTATTTCCGTATGTATGAAAAACTGGCTGGGATGACGGGAACTGCGGCAACGGAGGCGGAGGAGTTTGCAAAGATATATAAACTCAATGTAATTGTGTTCCCAACACATCGGGATAATAATAGGAAAGATCAATCAGACCTTATCTTTAAAACAGAAAATGGAAAATTGAGTGCCGTTGTTGAAGAAATTGCCGCCCAGCACAAACTTGGTCGGCCAGTACTCGTTGGTACCACATCCATTGCAAAAAATGAACATCTGTCAAGCCTTCTTAAGAAAAAAGGCGTTCCGCATGAACTTTTAAATGCAAAAAATCATGAACGCGAAGCACACATTATTTCCAAAGCAGGTGAGATTGGGGCAGTCACTGTAGCCACGAATATGGCTGGTCGGGGAGTTGATATAGTTCTTGGCGGAGAAGAAAGTAAAACGAAAGATTGGCAGAAAAAGCATGACGAAATAGTTGCCCTCGGTGGACTCTACGTACTTGGCACGGAACGGCATGAATCACGACGAATCGATAATCAGCTACGAGGAAGGTCGGGGCGTCAGGGAGATCCGGGAGAAACTCGATTTTTTGTCTCGCTTGAAGATGACTTGATGCGTATTTTCGGTGGGGAACAAGTGGGAAAACTCATGAGCTTCTTTAATATCCCTGAAGATCAACCGCTTGAACATAGTATGGTAACACGGGCAATTGAACAGTCACAAGTAAAGGTTGAAGGATTTAATTTTGATATTCGAAAACATTTGGTCGATTATGATGATGTTTTAAATAAACAGCGAGAAGTAATTTATAAACTTCGAAATCAAATCCTTCGATCGGCAGAAAAAGAAGTTGATGATATTGTATGGAATGCGTTTGAGGAAGAAGTACAGTCCCTGGTAAATATGTATATCTTCTTGGATACGAATCCAGATTTTGAAAAGCTTGCGGAAGAATTTAGTGTGCTTTCAACACTCGATAAGAAAAAAATACAGTCAAAAATTGAAACAATTGATAAAAATGAAATTGCTGATTTTCTTCTTGATGAACTTGAAAAATATTATGATAAACGAGCAAAAGAAGTGGGGGCAGATTTATGGTTACAAGTTTTGCGCGCGGTTTACTTATCAACCATCGATCAATACTGGACGGAGCATTTGACAGCAATAGACGATTTGCGAGATGGAATCGGTTTCCGCGGGTATGCCCAGCTTGACCCCTTGGTCGAGTATAAGAATGAAGCATACACCATGTTTGAAAAGCTTTTGGGAGATATTAATTATGAAGTGACGCGGCGTCTCCTTCGAGTTGAGATTGGTCAGGAAGCTCCACAAGTTGCGCAAGTAAATACAGACGACCTTCAGCTTTCAACGCCAGAAATTCCTGAACAATTTGTTGCACCAAAACAAGCTGAAACTCCGCAAGTCCATGAACATCATAATCACGACCACGAGCATGATCACAATCATGATCACGACCACAGTCACGAGGGTCATGTTCACACAGTAGCTCCTTCAAAAGGCGCCCAACTCAAACTCGGTCGAAATGACCCCTGTTGGTGTGGAAGCGGGAAGAAATACAAGCGATGTCATTACCCGAATTGATGAATCATGAAGCTAGCTGATTTCAAAAAAACATTTACCACCCCTCTTCGTCAAACGACGCTTTCTGTATTTATCAAAGACGACAATGTGCTTTTAGCCTTTAAAAAACGTGGATTTGGCTCGAATTTGTGGAACTGTCCTGGAGGCAAACCTGATCCGGGCGAGACATTGGAACAAACAGCTAATCGAGAGACTACAGAAGAAATTGGATGTACTCCCCTCTCATTAACAAAAGTTGCGATCTTTGACTTTTACTTTCCACTACTTCCCAAAGAAAAAGATTTTAATCAACAAGTTGTCGTATTTAAGATTAACAAATGGAAAGGTGAGCCGGTTGAAACGGAGGAGATGCGGCCAGAATGGTTTGCATTTGACAAAATTCCCTATGATCAGATGTGGCCAGATGACATTTTGTGGCTCCCAAAAATTTTAGCCGGAAAACTCCTTCGAGCCGAATTTGCATTTGGGGAAAACAATGAGATAATGGAGTACAATCTTCAAGAAGTCTCCTCATTTTAACTACTTACACTCGTATACGATTTGAGCGCATGTTTCCAAAAAAGTCTTGAGAATAAAAGAAATAACAGTGAGAAAATAATAAGCCAGGCGATATCTGGAATTGACATTCGACCTATCAGCGTTTTAACTGGTGTTGTAAGAATAAATAGTATTGGCGCAAGGAAGAAAACAGTAAATTCTCCAAATCCACCCATTAAGTCAGACGGGTAACGTAGAATTCCCGCAAACGTATACAGTAGCTCAATTAAATTTGAGAGACGTGGAAACCAAATGATAATTGTTGAAACACTAAACCATAGTGCATATGCAGAAAACATTGAAAAAATAATTAAAAAAGAAAATAACATAATTGACCAAAGCGTTATTGTGATGTGATATGTATGAATTACATAAATCATAAATACACTTCCCATAACAATACGCCCCACATCAACATAATTAACTTTCAATACACTCATTAAAAACTGTGAATCTAAAGGTTTGAGTAATAATCCATCTAATTTACCTTGTAAAATTGTGTGCGAAAATTGACTGAAGTTCTTGATAAAAATCATTCGGAATGTACCCCACATGATACTAAAAGTAGCTGTTAGTATGAATAGTTCTGAACGACTCCATCCATATACCGAATTTACTCGAGATGTTAGGATAAATATCGAAATAAAATGAAATACTCCCCAAATTGTTGTTCCAAAAAAACTTCCAAAAAATCCAGCCCGATATGCCATTAAATCTGACAAGTTTATCGAAAGAAGAAGTTTATAAATTCTTAAATATCTTTTCATATGTTATTGACCAACTCCACTAAATTTTTTCAATCCAAAAAACCACAAAATTTTATACAAACAAATAAAAAGGATTATCCATATTCCTTGCATACAGAGTACCCACAGTTGTGTTTCTGAAGAAAGTTTTCCTTGGATTGACGTTATTGGAAAATAGGCAGTGTATGCAAACGGAGATATGTATGCAATATTGATAATCCAGTTGGGAAGTAAGATAATCGGTAAAATGGTACCTCCCAAGACAAGTCGTACAACTTCAAGCGTATCAAAAATCCCTCCCACTTCAACGATCCAAAAAGCTATAAGTGCCACACTTGCTTGCATTAAAAAACTTAGTAGTAATGCTCCAATTAGAATGAGAAGAGTCCAAATAGTGACTGGTGGAATATGGGTAATCGGAATCAATGATGTAAGGATAATAAAACCAATAACTGCAAATATTCCTTGTAAAAGTCGATACGGGATTTCTTCAAAAAAACAAAGCCAAAAATATGAAAAGGGGCGAGTCAGATATCGAACGAGCCCTCCCTCACGAATATCCATTGTACCAATTTTATCTTCAACATGCGAAATTAATATGCTGGAAGTTACGATGAGGAGAAGGTAATAGGTGTTAATATCGGTTCTAGTCCATCCGTTCATCATTCCGGATTTTCCTAAAGCACCATTCCAAAATAGAATTAATAGAAGAGGGTTTACAAGTGACATGAGAAACCAAATAAGCGCTCTCATTCTTTCTTGGAGCGCATCTTCAAAGTGAAGAAGTAAGATATGTACAAACCGCATAACAATTAATAAGAACTTGAAAAAAACTTACGAACTACATCCTCAATACTCGGTTCTTCAACAGTAAATTCATCAATATCATATGTATCTAATATTTTGGCCGTAACATGGTTCGTATCTTCTCTAGATATTGCAATAACAGCACGCCCCGCTGAATACTCTTTCACTGTTCCGTACTTGGAAAGTTCATCTTTAGGAATCTCTTTATTAACAGTAATCGTTAAAATTTTATTTTTTGAGTATTTTCGTACGAGTGGTGCAAGTTCCCCATCGTACATAATTTTTCCATGATCAATGATAATGACTCGTTTGCAGAGTTTTTTAACATCCTCCATGTAATGACTTGTAAGAAGTATTGTGGCTTCAAATTTTGTGTTGTATTCCTTGATAAACTCACGCAGATTTTCTTGCATAACAACATCAAGTCCAATTGTTGGCTCGTCTAAAAATAAAATTTCTGGTGAGTGTATAAGTTGCCCCACAAGCTCGCATTTCATGCGTTGACCGAGTGAAAGTTTTCGAACTTGAATGTTGAGGACATCTTTAATATCGAGTAATTCGGTCAATTCATCGATAATTTTTTTAAATTTAGTATCTTCAACTTCATAGATTTCTTTATTTAATAAGAATGACTCCATGGGTGGCAAGTCCCACCACAGCTGATTTTTTTGACCCATAACAAGTGAAATCTTTTTCAAGAATTCATTTTTTCGATCAAATGGTTTGAAGTCGGCAACATGTACGGATCCGGAAGTTGGGTAAATGAGTCCAGAAAGACACTTTAAAGTTGTCGTTTTCCCCGCGCCGTTTGGGCCGATAAAACCAACGAGTTCTCCTTTCTTAATTTCAAAAGAAATGTCATTGACGGCGAGTGTTTTTTGGTATTCTCGTTTAAACAGTGATTTGATAGATCCAGAAAGCCCCGGCTGTTTTTTATATGAAGAAAATGATTTAGTAAGGTTTTTGACAGAAATTAATGACATCCATCCATTTTAGCACAAATCTCCCCCGTCATTTATGAACCGAAGGTTCATAGGCTGTCATTCTGGAGCGAGTCTTATGCGAGCGATAGAATCCCAAGAGATCCTATCCCTGCGGCCTTTGGCCTCCGGTCCAGGATGACAAGGTTCAGGATGACATGTTTATTTCCATCTTCTCAATCTCAATAAGTCTATTATATTTCGCCAATCGTTCGCTTCGGCTCATGGAGCCGGCTTTTAGGTAATCTGCCCCGCATGCATATGCAAGATCTGCGATGAATGAGTCTTCGGTTTCACCAGAACGGTGAGAGATTGCAACTTTCATACCGGCGTTTTTTGCAAGCTTTATAGCGTCTACTGTTTCTTTGAGTGTTCCAATTTGGTTTGGTTTTATCAGAACTGCGTTTGTCGCTCGAGCATCGATTCCTTTTTGAATCCGCACAGGATCTGTTGTGTACAAATCATCACCAACAATTAAGCTTGACGTACCGAGTTCTTGTGTAAATTTTGAGAACGCACTCCAGTCCTCCTCTGCAAACGGATCCTCGAACGAGTATATACCATATTTACTTTGCAATTCTTGGTAATATGCAGAAAGTTCATCAGAAGTCATATTCTTATTTTGTTTCTTAAAAACATACACACCATTTTTAAAAAGTTCGCTTGCGGCAACATCAACTCCATATTTGATATCTTGTTCATGATTGGAAGTTTTTACAGCTTCCTGAATCTTTTCAAACACCTCTTCATTCGAAGTAAGTTCGGGCGAATATCCACCCTCATCACCTTTCAGTGTTGAGAGTCCACTCTCTTTCAGAAGTTCTCCAAGCATGTGAAAAACTTCGTCCGCAGTCTCAACTGCGCTACTTGGAGAGTCACTTTGAGGAATAATCATAAATTCTTGAATGTCAAAATTCCAGTTTGCGTGTGCTCCTCCATTAACGATATTCACCATCAGTTTTGGGAAGTGTGCCTTACTGTCTGGGAAATAAGATTCATTGATAATTTTCCACAATGGCTCTTTTTTGTAGAGTGAGAGCGTTCGTGCACAAGCGAGGGAAACGGAAAGAATTGCATTTGCACCCAGTCGTGATTTGTCGATAGTTCCATCGAGTTTAATTATCGACGAATCAATGTCCGATAAGTTTTCAATAGCTATTCCCTTTAAAGCTTCATTAATCTCTTTATCAACATGAGATTCTGCCTTCAAAGTTCCTCTACCTTCGTAATGAGTTTCATCGCCGTCTCGAAGTTCTACTTTTTCGTGGGCGCCAGTGGAGGCGCCAGATGGGACGGAAGCTTTGCCAATAGTTCCATCCTCAAGTTCAACATATGTCTCAACTGTTGGATTTCCCCGAGAATCGAGAATTTCGATTGCGGATATTTTTGCGATGTTCATTTTATTGCGTTGTCATTCCCCGACCCCGATCGGGGATCTATTTAATGGATTCCCGCCTTCGCGGGAATGACAACAAGATACGCTAAAACAAATTTAACTGATCCGTTGTTTCTTCTTTTTTTTCTGGTTTTTTTTTCATTGCTGATTGGGAGGGTTTGAAACCCTCACCTACTGATTGTTGTTTTGCAAAATATCGCTTCGAAAGTGAATTAAATTCTAATTTTGTAAAAAAGTCCTTCAGATTTTGATTATAGGTTTTACGAATACATTTTTCAATATCGATATTAAGCGATAAATCACGAATTATTGTTGCAAGTTTTTTTGATAACAGCGCGCTTTCTTTATTTTTTTTAAGTAACTCTTTTGTCTTTGGCGAAATAACTTCAGAGAGATGCGCATACATATTCTCCACTGACCCGAATTGAGTAAGGAGGATTACTGCTGTTTTAGGCCCAATTCCGGGCACACCTTTATAATTATCAGACTGATCACCCATGAGTCCTTTTAAATCCGGAATTTTATTTGCAGGAATTCCAAATTTCTCAAGTGCAGAGCCTTCATTGTAAAGCTTTACTTCTGAAAGACCTTTAATCGGTGTGATGACAAATACTTTATCATCAACAAGCTGAATCAGATCTTTGTCTCCAGTTAAAATAAAAACTTTAAAATCTTTCTCTCGAGCTATTTTTGAAACGGTTCCAATGACATCGTCCGCCTCAAACCCCGGTTTTTCCAGATGCGTTATTTGTGCACTTTCCAAAAACTCTTTTACATACGGAAATTGAGCCGAAAGTTCGTCCTCCATCTTAGGTCGATGAGCCTGATAATCAACAGAAAGTTCTTTTCTAAATGTTTTTGCAGGAGTGTCAAACGCGACACAGATGTGGCTAGGGTTGAAGTCATCAACTGTCTTCAAGAGCATCGAAGCAAAGCCATAGACAGCATTAGTGAGGGTTCCTTCATGTGTTTTGAAGCTTGGAAGTGCATGGTAGGCACGGTGTACGAGTGCGTTTCCATCAACAAGTAGTAGCGTTTTGATCATTTTGTAACAAGCTTCAAGAACTCTTCGTCATCAAGACTCTCTTTTTTTACCAGTTCGAGTGCTACGTTGTCAAGGCTTTTGCGATTTTTCTTAATTATGGCCACCGCTTTTGCGTAACAATCCATTACGATCACTTTTACCTGTTCATCAATTTGTGAAAGGAGGTTTTGAGAGATGGTATTTTGTTCCCATGATTGACGTCCCCATTCGGTAACATCAAATGTGGGTCCAAAATTAATGGGTCCCAAGGGTGACATTCCATATTCGACAACCATTGCCCGGGCGATTCGTGTTGCCTGGTCAAAGTCATTTGCGGCCCCCGTTGTGGTTTCTCCAAATACCGTTTCTTCAGCCGCACGTCCTCCCATCATAGAGGTAATCATTTGCACGAGATGAGTTTTTGTTTCGTGAAGCCGATCGGCACGAGGCGGGATGAGCGTGAATCCTAAAGACATTCCTCTAGAAATTATTGAGATTCGGTGAACGGGGTCCATATTTGGTTGAAAATGAGTGACAATACCATGACCTGCTTCATGATATGCGGTGATGTTTTTATCGGCGTCAGTTTGCAATCGTTTCTTTTCAGGTCCAAGCTTTACTTTAGTTGCGGCCTCTTCAAGCTGGGCCATAGATATTGTCGTCTTATTGTCTCGCGCGGCTGCAATCGCCGCTTCATTTAACATATTTTCAAGGTCAGCTCCCGAATATCCGACCGTTCGCTTTGCAATTTTTTCCCATGAGACATCTTTTACAAACGGCTTTCCCTTTGCATGGATTTTGAGAATTGCAAGCCGTCCTTCAACATCGGGATAATCGAGTACAATTCGTCTATCAAATCGTCCGGGACGAAGAAGAGCAGGGTCAAGTAAATCTCCTCGATTTGTGGCAGCTATGACAATAACTTGATCATTTGGAGTAAAGCCGTCCATTTCTACAAGTATTTGGTTAAGCGTCTGTTCTCGTTCATCGTGTGCGGGCATTGCCCCTCCTGAACGAGTGCGACCAATCGCATCGACTTCATCGATAAAAATAATTGAGGGACTTGCTTTTTTGGCAGTAGCAAATAAATCTCTAACGCGTGCGGCTCCGATTCCCACAAGCATCTCCATAAATTCAGATCCAGCAATCGAGAAAAAAGGAACATTACTTTCACCTGCAACAGCTTTTGCAAGAAGCGTTTTACCTGTTCCTGCAGGTCCAAAAAGAAGTACTCCTTTTGGAGATCGTGCTCCAAGCTTCTGATATTTTTTAGGATGTTTTAGGAAATCAACTATTTCTTCAAGCTCTTTTTTGGCCTCATTGACGCCAGCAACATCTTCAAATGTAATTCGTGATATTTCTTTGACATATTTTTTACTTTTTGCTTGCCCGAATGAAAAAACTGAATCTTGTGCGCCACGTGCTTGTTTAAATAAAAAGATGAAGAAGGCGATCATCAAAATCGTGGGAATAAGATTTGATAAGAAGGTGACGATGAGCGAGTTGCTATCGATACTTTTCACCGTAATATCGAGTTTTGAAGCATCAATATTAGATTGTTGTAGCAGTGAAATAAATCCTCCTTCAGGTTCTTTATTTGAAGTCACCCCCTCTCCATTTTTATAAAAAGTAGTTACTTTATTTCCTTCAATTTCTATGCTTTTTACCTTGTTTTTCTTGATATCTTGAACAATCTGTGTAAGCGGCTTTTCCGGATACGTTTTATTAACATCCTTCATTGAAAGAAGGAGAGATAAGAAAAAAAATGAAGCAAAAAGCACCACAAAAACAGTCTTTATATTCAATTTAGCCTTCGTAGGTGTCTGTCCCGGCTTCACGTCATTATTTTTCGGTTTATTTTGCATGATTTGTATTTATCGAGCTTTCCAGATCTCGAGCTAACGATCTCTCGAGTTTTATAGCATGGCTATTTTAGCAGATATTTGGTAAAATTGCCAGCAGAAAAGCGATTTTGCGTGCTTAATTATATATTTCACTTGATACCCATTTCTCGAACAAGTGGGGACCCCCGCTTACAACTGGCACCCCAGTTATTCTTAAAATGGGTATCTGCGCTCAATATGAAAATAATTAATAAAAAAGACTTTTCACCAAAAGATTTACCAAAAATCATAGCCACGGTTATAAAATCTGACGGTTTGGTTGTTATGCCTTCAGACACGGTGTATGGCTTATGTGTCAATACAAACTCAAAGAAAGCTGTTGATAAACTTCTCATGTTTAAGGATAGACCTGCTGGGAAAGCTATTTCAATATTCACGGGAGACGTGGAACGAGCTTCTAAATATGTCTTAATGAATGAAAATCAAAAGGCGATTATGACTAGAATTGGTTCAGGTGCTTTTACATTTGTACTTCCTGCTTTGGGAAAAGTTGACAAGCGATTGGAATCGGAGAAAAAGACACTTGGCGTCCGAATTCCCGATTTTCCGTTGATTAAAGATGTTGTAAATGAATTAGATTTTCCGATCACCGCAACGTCTGCAAATGTTGCAGGAGCGTCTCATCACTATTCTATCGAATCACTTCTAAACAGTTTGAGAAAAAAGAAACAGGGTGAGATTGATCTCATAGTCGACTTTGGAAAGCTTCCTCGAGTCAAACCATCAACCGTTGTCGATCTTACCGAAGAGGATGTATCAGTTTTAAGAGTTGGTGAAGAATCTGTCTCAGAAACTTTTTTGTCAAATTCAGAAGAAGATACAAAGAAAATTGCTGTTTGTATTTTCAAGAAAATTGTGAAAAAAGCAAAGAGCAAATCGATTGTTTTTATTTTACACGGTGAACTGGGGGCAGGGAAAACAGCGTTTGTAAAAGGAATTGGAGAGACTCTGGGAATAAAAAATATTGTCTCACCGACCTATGTTATTTGTTATGAATATAAAATTGATCATCCACATATCAAACATTTTCATCATTGTGATTTTTTTAATGTGGCCGAAAATGAAGAATTATCGTACATAGGAATTGAAGAAATGCTTTCTGAAAAATCACTTCTTCTAATAGAATGGGGAGAAAAAAGCGGACCGATATATAAATTGCTTAAAAAAGATTCGGTTGTTGTTTTGATTAAAATAAAGTACGTGACAGAAACACGTCGGCAAATTACTAGTACCTACTTATGAAAATACTTGCAATTGATACGTCGTGCGATGAAACTGCTGTTGCGATTACTGAAGGTCGTCGCATCATTTCAAATGCCATTTATTCCCAAATAGTAATTCATAAGAAATGGGGAGGAGTTGTTCCTAATTTAGCAAAACGTGCGCACGAAGAGCACATTGATCTTGTCATCGAGGAAGCAGTCTCCAAATGCAAAAAGCGAACGAGCTCTTTTTCTCTTAAAGATATTGATGCTTTTGCCGTTACCTATGGTCCAGGACTTGGCATGGCACTTGGGGTTGGAATAAATAAAGCTCGAGAACTCTCGTTTAAATACCAAAAACCATTTGTAGGAGTAAATCATATGGCTGGCCATATCTATTCATCATTTGTTCAAAATAGTGCGGGAAATCCGAAACGAGAAATTTCATTTCCATACCTCGCACTTCTCATTTCGGGTGGACATACAGAGCTTGTCATTTTTAAAGATCATGATGAATTTGAAGTTATTGGTGAAACACTTGATGATGCCGCCGGGGAAGCGCTCGATAAAGCTGCCAAAATGATGGGACTGGGTTATCCAGGCGGGGCCGTGATTGAGAAGCTCGCAAAGAAGGGTCGAGTAGACTTTCACACATTTCCTCGGCCAATGAAAAGGTCAGGCGACCTCAACTTTTCATTTTCCGGTCTCAAAACATCACTTTTTTATTATTACCGCGAGCTACCTGAAAAAGAAAAAACAAATCAACTCTACGATCTTGCCGCTTCATATCAAGAAGCCGTTTTTGACACAGTAATCTTTAAATTAGATAAAGCAATGTATAAAACAGGAATTACTTCTCTTGTTGTTGGCGGGGGAGTTGGAGTGAATGAATATCTGCGTGGGAAAATTCGAGCACTTGTTAAGAAACACGATGGGACGGTTTACTTTCCTGCACGGAAGTATCTATATGGGGACAATGCGGCGATGATTGGAGTTGCGGCGTACTTTAAAGCGAAGAAGAATTTATATATAAAAAATCCTCAAGAGCTCGAACGAGAACCGAGATTGCGATTATCAGAATAAATTACTTTTCCTGAAGAGCTTTGTCAATTAAAGCGCTAAAATCAGCGTAGGTTGCTCCACTCTCAAGCTTTACCCCATTAATGAAGAATGTGGGAGTCGAATTAACGCCAAGTGCCACTCCCCCATTTTGCTGATCTTTAATTACTTTAAGTAATGCACTATCTTGACTATCCTTTTTGAATTTAGTCAGATCAAGTTTTAGGCTTTTTGCATAGTTTTCATAAAACTTTTGTGGATTTTTTTCATCTGCCCACGTTTCTTGATTTTCAAAAAGCAGATCTCCCATTTCAAAGAATTTGCCCTGCTTTCCTGCCGCTTCAGCCGCTTGTGCCGCAACAACTGAATATGCATGTTGCGTAAGGGGGAAGTGACGATATACAAATGTAATTTTATTTTTATATGTGTTCAAAATCTTTTTGACCGTTGGATACGCCTGTTTACATGCAGGACATTGAAAATCGCTGTATTCCACAATGATCGCTTTTGATTTTGGAGGACCGACAATATGTTCGTTAGCGCTAAGTGTTATCTCTTGCTTTGGAGCTATTTGTGGCTTTGAAGTCATACTCCAGGTAAAAAACATGAAGGCGAGAATTGCAATAGTTCCTCCAACAAAAAGCGCAATTTTTTTTGGTGTTATATTTTCCATAAAAAGTGATTATATCACATGTCAATGTGGCTGAGGAGAGAATTGAATCCCGCTCGCTCTTCGAGCTCACAGGACCTTCGGCTCTCGCCCTTTGGTGCCCCTGAGGGACTTTCTTTTGAACCCTTTTTACCTTGAATAGGCAAGATCATGGTTGCCTATGAGGTTGAATATGACCCCGAAATTGATCCCTTTGCACCTAAGGAACATTCTATCTCTAAAGGCTATTACACTAAAAAAGTGAACTGAGATACAAAATTTATTACTTCATCTCAACCTTTTTCAGCATTTCTAAAAATTCCTTGTATGCTGCGCCATTAACAAGTTTTATCTTATGTATTCCTAATGAATTGTAGCTAGATTGATAAACACCGTTCTTCGATAATCCGCATAACTGATGTGTCCAAAGCTGATCAGGTACTTTATAGGCAGATAATCGCCATTTTTCGTCGCCTTTAACTATTTCATCATATGTTGTGTACGCAGACCCCGCACCTTGATATGTCTCACTGTCTGGGTCGCTTTCATACACGCAGCGCCCTCCATCAGCAAATCCTTGCAGTAGTTCAAAATAGCTACCATCATCCTTTACTAACTTAAGCGTAAAAGTTGGTCCTGATATTGACTCTGTAGAGTATAGTTCTTCAGCTATTGACCATGTACTTGGATAGTGCAAAACAAACGATCTCCACGTCCAACCATCATATTTCCCTTCTATTTCTTTAGACTCATATTTTAACCAATCTGGCTGATCCTCGCCTAATGAAGGTGTAATTAATATTGATGTGGGACGTGATGTTGTATCGGCAACTTCATTAGTCTTATCAGTACTTTTCTGTCCTGCAAAGAAGGCACCAATTCCAACTAGAATAATCAAGATCACTCCGGAAGCTATATATTTCCAATGACTTCTATAAACCGTTGGAGATGGATTTAATTTACTAGTGTCCTCACTTTGAATCTTTTCTGGAGAGCTAGGTGTGGGTTTTTGATCCATAGCATCAGTATATCATGTAGTTATTTAACCGAGCATGATTTCTCACATTCTGTTTGTGTGGTAAAAGGTCTTGTTCCAGGAGCACATCCTCCATAGTTAAACTTAATACACTGTTGTGTTATTTTATCAAAGTAGTAAGCGGGCATCAATGCTTTACACGGTCCAGTGACGCCTTGTATATCACACTTGTTGTTGGGGACTGGACACGCACTGTTTGAGAGGAAATAATTCTTATCGGTCTCCGATAGGTTTGACTGACTAATCCACTGGCAATAATAGGGATCGGTAGGCAGGCCAATCGCAACTACCCAGTTTTCGGCTATTTTTCCAACCAGAACATGTCCACCTTCCGAAGGTAGAGTTGAACCGTCTTGCTTGATATAGGCAAAATCAACTAAATACAGGTCTGTGCCGATGTTGCGTGCTGAATTATATTTAAGGTCAATCGCATCGACTCCCTTTAATAATTCAGCCTTATGCAGGGAAACAATATCAAACAGTTCTTCGTTGGTAGGATTTTGTTTTGTTGGAGATGGTTCTACGGGTGTGGCCGATACAGTGATCGGTAGGTCTGTTGGAGGAATCATATAGGGAGCAACTCTACCATTATTGAAAAAACTCCTTGTTCCAAAAAAATACGCTACTCCCAATAAAATTAGTAAAACCATACCAATTGTCACAAGCTTATACCACTTGTTAGATGGAATAAGCGATACAGTTGCTGGTATTTGTTGCGACTCTAGCGAGATTAATTTATTTTCTATTGGTTTTTCATTTTGATCCATAGTAGTAGTAGTTTACTCTCATTTCTTCAGTATTTTTAGTTTTTTTGCGCCTAACTTTGAAATTACTTTTTTACCTGATTTGGCTTCAATTTGTTTTCGGGCGGATCCGGCAATAGTGCCGCCTTGTCTGGCGACAGTTCTATTTTCCGGAAAAGTTTTTGGTTTCCTTTTCGTGGAGATTTCGGTTGTTGCCGTTTCGGCCAACATATTTAAAACCAACTCGAGATTAGTCATATTGTCTCGAAGATTTTCCATTTTCAATCCTTTAAGATTTTTGTATTGTTTTGTCGTCATCCCAGTCCAGGCGAGGGTAATATCATCAGTAAGAATCGCAAATTCCGTTGTATTTTTTACTCCTCGTGTTTCCCATTCATCGGTAAGGGCTTTTCTGATTTCGATACTTTTTAACCGTTGATTAATCCAATTTTTGCCATATCCTTTGCGAAGATAAGTCTTAAGGGCGCGATTAATAGCAATTTCCGGATCATGAGTTTCTTCAATTCGTTCATAACCTACCCGCGCCAGCCACAATTTAAAGGGTTCTGCCTTAGGAGAAGGAATTGATTGAATAATGCGAAGCATTACTTCTGTGTCAGCAACATCAGTTAATCGCATTTTGCCGTCAGCAGCAACCAATTTCAACTGGTGACATTTTGTCACCACTTCACTTCCTTCAATTCGAAGTCTTTCAGCTAATTTATTCCAGTATTTTCGAGCTTTTATAAAATCAATTTGATTTGTTAATACCTGGACTACATCAACCACAGAAAAATACCATTTTTCTTGGGTTTTGTCCCAATGTCTTCTGATTTGCTTACCTTCAAATAAGGCAATTTTCGTTGTTTTGGTCATAATATTTAGACTTTCACATTGGGTGCCAATGGGAGGAGTTGAACCTCCGACCTTACGCTTATGAAACGTGTGCTCTGCCGCTGAGCTACATTGGCTTACTATTTATTGATGAAACGTGAGCCCTGCCTGCCGGCAGGCAGGTACTCAGCCTGACGCACTATATATTATACAGCACCAAGCTGTCTTCTTCGGGTAAAGAGCACTATGGAAAAACCAAAATTAACGATAACCAAAAAAGCTGGATACAATGCAGTAACGATCGTAATGCTATTCAAAGCGAATAGAGAGATAAGAAATTGGATACCTCCTAAAAAGTAAGTAAGTGTTGTTTCTTCATATGGCTTAGAAATGGACTTGCGAAGTGTTGGTACAAAAGCCAAGGCATCAGTTAAAGTGATTAGAATAGCCGAGTATACCGGAGTTTTAGTAATTATCCAAAAGAGTAGCGAAATAAGTGCCCCGGTAAGTGAAATCCAATCAAGTAACACAATATTTTTTTCTCCTTTAACAAGTGATAGTAGAAATACACTAAAGCATCCAAGAGACACAAAACCCATAACCCAGGCTCCTGGGCCAGCATTCACTGATAGTTGCCCAAGAAAACTGGTGCCAGTAATTAAACTCCATACAAACCAAGAGAACGCATGAGGCTTTGTTTTGTTGTCGAATATATCCTTGTAATAGGGAATAAAGCTAACAAATGCAATTATTGTTGCAAGAGCACCGAGGAAGGTTTGTGTTGTCATTGTATAAGCCTGCCTTCGTCCCCCTTCGCTCTCGCTTTGCTCGAGCTTCGGCGGGACATAAGAATCCGTAAACTCACTTCGTTCGTTAACGGCTTCTAATGTCGGGGTGGGGAGAGTCGAACTCCCGCCTCACGGTCCCAAACCGCGAATTCTACCGCTATACTACACCCCGTTTGTAAACTCATTCACAATAGCCTTAACCACTCTATTACCTACACCAGACTTCAAAAACTTTTCTCTATGCAAAGCATCTGTTTTGCAATAAAGACTTTCATAGTAGACTATCTTAAAAGGTTTGTTCCCTTTTGTCCATTTATTTGAACCAATATTATGTTCACTTAATCTTATTTCAACCTGTCTACTGGTTGAACCAATATATATTTTCGAATTTTTTAGGCTTTGTAATAGATATATATGAAACATACTTCTACCGCTATCGCCCAGAGGGCGATCACCCTTTGGGTGATACTACACCCCGTATTAATCTTTGAGGTGGGGAGGAGGGGATGGGGTGATGGGGGGATCTCCTCCGCCCCGCCCTATCTCCCTATCTCATCCTCATCTCCTCCCTCATTATACTTTATCTGCTACAATAAATCCTATGTATCTATTGACTGGCGCAGGGTATAAGCGCTATCTGAAGCGAATTGTAGATGTTGTTGGGTCAATTGTACTCATTATCTTGTTTTTTCCTCTTTTTATCATTTCATCTATACTCATCAAACTTGACTCACAGGGACCAGTTTTGGCTGATGTTCCCGAGAGAGTTGGCCGTAGCGCAACACTTTTTAAAATGTATAAATTTCGATCAATGATTGTCAACGCACACAACATGTTGCGTGAGGACGATGAATTTAAGCATTTATATCAGGAATACAAAAAAGGAAGTTTTAAGCTAAAAAAGGACCCGCGAATCACTCCAATTGGTAAGTTTATTCGTAAACATTCAATAGATGAAATTCCCCAATTTTTTAATGTGTTGAAAGGTGAAATGAGCTTGGTAGGGCCGCGTGCATATTATCCTGATGAACTGGAAGATCAACAAGCAAAATATCCACATACGAGGCCATTAGTTCAAAAAGTACTCTCCGTACGACCAGGAATTACTGGTTTATGGCAAGTTTCGGGTAGGAGCGAGATAAACTTTGATAAACGAATAGCTATTGATGCGGAATATGTAGATATGATATCATTAGTACGTGATTTACAGATTATTCTTAAAACCCCCGCAGAAATGATTTGGGGTCATGGCGCCGTATGAAATTTCGTAAAAAGCTACATCACGCTCCCAGAAAGAAAAACAGAAGAAAGTCTTTTGGTACTATGGCTGTGCTCATTTTGTTCCTAGTATTCTTTGTAATCCTGCCAATTCGAAACATTTATACCAGAAGTAAGCCACTGATCGAATCAGCCCGTGCGGTGAAATTTGCTGTTTCGCAAAACGATATGGACCTTGTAAAAAGTAACATGACAGATTTGCAGGTAAAGTTTGATTCTTTTGAAAAAGAGGCGAAAAAAGTGTACTGGATGCGATTTATACCATTAGCTGGCCTCTATGTCTCTGATTTTAAAAATGGGGTTGAGGCAGGAGGACACTTGATTGTCGCAAGTGACAAGATGGTGGAGACACTCACCCCGTACGCAGATCTTATCGGATTTAAAAAAGGAACAGCTGGATTTTCAGAAAAATCTGCCGATGACAGAATTCAGACAGCCGTATTAACACTAGATAAAGTTGTAGGTCGTGTTGATGATATTGCTATAGATGTCGATGCTGCCCGAAGTAACATCAGTAAAATTGATTCCAAGAGATATCCAGGAAAATATGGTGCCAAAATAAAAAAATATGAGGAGCAGTTTGATAGTGTGGCGTCGCTTTTTGTTGATGCAAAGCCTCTTATTAAAAAACTACCTGATATATTGGGAGCCAATAATGAGCGAACATATTTAATTCTTTTTCAAAATGATAAAGAACTCCGTCCAACCGGAGGCTTTTTAACCGCATATGCACTTTTTAAGGTAAAAAATGGAAAACTCACTGCACAGAGATCAGAGGATATTTATAACCTAGATGCAACACTTTCTCGTCATCCAAAACCCCCCGCTCCGATTCTTGCATATCACAAAGGGGTATATCAGTTTAATATCCGCGATAGCAATTTAAGTCCCGATTATATTGAATCAATGAAAGAGTTTGAGAAACTGTACGCACTAAGCAGTCAAAAAGTAAACTATGATGGCATTATTGCGATGGATACGAAGGTGCTCGTAGATATGTTGCGAGTTCTGGGAGATACACAAGCGGGGGGAATAACGTTTTCAGCCAAAGATGATACTCGATGTGATTGTCCGCAAGTTATTTACGAACTCTTAAACGACATTGATCGACCCGTAAATTATGTGAAAAACGATCGAAAGGGAATTCTGGGGCAACTCTTATACGCGATTATGCAAAAAGCTCTTAGTTCATCTCCTTCTCAATATTGGGGACAACTTTCCCAAGACATGATTAAGAATCTTGAACAAAAACATGTTTTGATCTACCTAAAAGATGATAATGAACAAAAAGCTGTGGAGGCTATCAACTTTGCTGGACGAATTCAGGAAGTTACCGGTGATTATCTACATATTAATGACACAAACTTTGCAGGTGCAAAATCAAATCTGTACGTATCGCACGACGTAACGTCAGATACCAAGATTGACTCAGATGGGTCTGTGCATCGCACGCTCACCATTCGGTATAAAAATCCATATAAACACTCAGACTGTAATTTAGAACGAGGAGGGCTTTGTTTGAATGCGACGCTACGGAATTGGCTTCGTGTGTATGTTCCCATGGGTAGTACTTTAACAAGCTTTCGTGGTTCCCAGACAAAAACACTAACATATGATGAACTTGGAAAAACGGTATTTGAGGGATTTATGACGGTTAACCCACTTGGTACAGCCACAGTTATTGTGGAATATGACTTGCCCTTTAAAGTATTAAATGTGCGCGACTATAAACTTTATATACAAAAACAGCCAGGAACAGCAGGACATGCATACACAATCATCGTAAATGGAGCAAATAAAGCAATTGACATGCCACTTGTAGAGGATTATACGTTAGAATCAAAGTAGATGGCACGCTACGCTAAAGATCGTGGGTTTGTGATAAAAAAAACTCCACTCATGGGGGATAATGTGTTAATCACGCTTTTTTCCATGGATCGAGGAAAACATATAGCCAAGGCATATGGTTTGAAAAAGATCAAGAGTAGACGGGCGTCCCATGTAGAAACAGGCAACCTCATTAATTTTTCTTCTTACGAAAAGAGTGGATACGCGACGCTTGGACAGACAGAACTTATTTATGGATATTCCAAAGTTCGCCGGTCAGAAATTAAACTCCAACTCCTATTTGTATATCTGTTCGTTCTCAATAAAATTCTTCCTGAAAATCAACCAGAACCTGCACTTTTTTCAATAACGACAGATTTTTTTAAGAGTCTCAATAATAAATCTGATTTTGGAATGAATGATATGCTCGGCTTTTTTCGCGATCTCATGCTTGCTGGAGGATTCCTATCTCAAGAAAAACTGGTTAGTCGCTCATTTGACACGCTGGCATATGTAGAGGAAGTGGTGGGGAGTAAGATAGACTTCAGGTATTTAAGTTAAATCTTCATGTGGACCATCTTTGAGGGACTCCACAAACGTTTTTATCTTTGGTACCGATGTCTTTTTAGTTATAAGAAGTACATCTCGGGTGTTTACGATCAAGTGATCTTCAAGATCAATTCCAACAATTGTTTTTCCATCTTCGTAGTTATACACCAGGCTATCTTCGCTGTCTTCCAGAAGTACACTTCCTGACGTCACATTTGACTCTCGACTGGTCTCAAGAGCCTCTTTAAGAGCTTCCCATGCTCCAATATCACTCCAGCCCAGATCTTCAGAGATGACATACGCACTTTTAGGATCCAATTTTTCAAGTATGGCATTATCAAAAGAAATCTTTTCGATGGTTGGATATATACTATTCAAAACGTCCTCAAATTGCTCGGTATCGCATGCATCGTATATTTTTTCAAGTTTTTTGAATAAATCGGGACAAAATTGTCTATATTGTTCCCACAAGAATTTGGGCGTTGTGACAAAGTAACCAATATTCCAAGTATGATTTTCGCTTTTGAAAAAAGAGAGCGCAGTTTTTTCATCAGGTTGATATTTAAAACTTTTGAATGAATATGTATCCACCAAATCAACAACTTCTACTTTTTCGCCATATTCAATCCATCCTAAGTTTTGGCTTGCAAAACGAGGTTTTTGAGCAATAAAAACAATTTTATTCGGATCATTTCTAATAATTTCCTCCGTATTTTTGAGAATCTTCCTGAAAGCTTTGTCATTTTTTACTAAATGATCACCCCATAAAATACTCATTGGTTCATCAGGAAATCTCTTAAGCATGATGGCAGTCACAAGTCCAACTGCGGGTCCAACATCACGCATCTCTGGCTCCATCAAAATATTTGAAAAAGGAATTTCTGGAAGTTGGTGACGAACGTCACTTTTGTATCTTTTCCCCGTTGAGACAAAGATATCTTGTGGTGTAAACTGTGGATAGAGCCTTCGAACACAAACTTGTAACATCGTCTGATTATTTATGATTTTTATGAACTGTTTAGGAGATTTTTTACGCGAAAGTGGCCATAATCGTTTTCCGGTTCCTCCGGCAAATATAACTGCTTTCATGATGGTAATTTTGATTCAATATAGTCAGTAAATTGTTTCTTAAATCGGTTACTATCAAATTTTGCAACATTTTTTGGACCCTCAATTTTGGCCGACTCTGATAAAGTGTAATATACCGTTTCAAACTTTTCAAGCGCAGCAGCCAAAGACTCGCTTGTTTGTGCATCAAAAAACATTCCGGTTTTTTCATCAATTATCGTCTCGATGGCTCCACCTTCTTTAAATGAGATAACAGGACAGCCAAAGTATTGTGCTTCAAGTGCGGTATATCCAAATTCTTCTTTTTGAGGCATGATAAGTGCGCGTGCATTTAGATATAAATCAGCCAGCTGTTCATCCGAAACATCAGAGAGAAACACAATATTCTTACCTACGGCAAGTGCTTTCAATTTGGCCAACTCACTTCCTTTTCCAACAATAATAAGCTTTTTGTTCGAATATTCGATACATCGAACAATTAGATCTATCTTTTTGTAAGGTTCCAGACGAGAAACGACAAGATAATATGGATGAGGAGGGGAGGGAGAGGATTGGGCGATAGGGGGAGCGGGAGGTGGAGAGGTGGGGAGGGGGAGATTTGACCAGTAGTTTGTGTCAAAGGGGGGATATATGACGGTAGAATCTCGGTCGTAATATTTTTTGATATTTTGCTTGTCGAAATTTGATATAGAAATAATGTGTTCTGGGCGTTGTGCTGAAATATAATCCCAAGCTTTCAAGTAATTAGAATACGGCTTTGCAATGGTTCTAATAAGTTCGGAAGAATAGAGATCGGGCTGATCCCACAAAAATCTGGTTGGAGTAAGCATATAACAGATGTGGATCGTTCCTGGTTTTGTAATAATACTTTTTGCAAATGAGGAAGTTATGGTGATTACAAGATCGTATGCTGAAAAATCCATGCTTTCGAATGCAAATGGATAAAAAGGAAGTGAAAAAACTCGATTCCTCTTAATAAAATCTGGTAGTTCTTGTATAAAGCTTATTTTTAGTTTGAGCTGGGCGGCCCAAGGAGCCTCTTTTGGATCATAGTAGGACGTGTAAAAATCAGCGTGTGGATACAGTTCTGCCAAACTCAAAAGTACCCGCTCTGCCCCACCCCACTTGTCAATCCAATCATAGACTATAGCTATTTTCATAGTAAATACACTTCGCTCTATACGTTATTTCTCGTATCAAAGGGATCCGGGGCGATCATCGCCAAGTGAGCGTTATAAATATGCATTATATATTTCCAGTGTTTCTTTTGTCATTTTTTCGAATGAAAAAAGGTTTTGATTAAGTTTTGTAAGCGGTTGCTTTGAAGAAGTGACTTTTTCTAAAGTTTCTTTAATAGAATTAATACTATGTGGGTCAAATCGAAGCGTATTTTTTGGCAGAATTTCATCAAAGACTGCGATAGTTGAAGCGACAACGGGGCAATTGAAGAATTCGGCTTCAATTATTGGTAATCCAAACCCTTCTGAAAGTGAGGGTTGGACAAGTGCCTGTGCATTTTTATAGAGTGCGACTTTTTGTTCTTGAGAAATATTAAATAGTTGCATAACTCGTTTTTGTAAATTATGTTCTTTGATAAATCGAGTGATATTTGAAGCGAAAAAATCTTTTGGCCCGACCAAAACGAGGTGATGGTCAGACGTAATCTTTGAAAACGCACGAAGGAGATTTTCTATATTTTTATGTGGATATGAATTCCCAATATATAGAAAAAAGGGTTTGTGAACATCTTGTAAGATTGAATTATCAGGCTTCATCTTCATCAGTTCGAAATCAATTCCCTCATAAGTGACAGTGATTTTATCAGCATATTGATCTCCGAAAAAGCTAATAATATCGCTTTTAACAGCGTTTGATGGAACGAGTACCGATTGTGCTTTCTTCATCCCACGGCGCAATAAACTTTTATATCCCGTGTGTTTTATTCGGTAAATTGGCGAGGGAAGAGTAGTCGCTTTGCCTGTTTTGAAAAGAAGTGGTGTAAGGTCATGAATTGTTATGACAAATGGACGATTATAAAAATATGGAAAACTGAAATAGGTGAAGTGAACAAGATCAAGATTGTCTTCGTTGAGGAGCGTTAAAAACTTCCGTTGCTCATCTACTGAATGCCATCTATATGGGGCGGCTCTTTTTGTAAAATGTTTTTTGATAAATTGAAATTTTTCGATATCTTGAGGTAACATATAAATAATAAATTCATGAGATGTCTTACCTTGATCCAAATAATGAAGCAAATTGCGAATGTATACCCCAACTCCAGTTTGGTTTATTAGTCTTGCATCTATACCAATTTTGCTCATTTTTGAATTTTTGATTTTAGATTAATAAAAAAATGTGTTGCTATATTTTCAATAAATGAATTATTTTTAGCAAAGTGCTTATCGTAAAAAATTTGCATAGCTTCATAGAAATGCTTACTTGTTCGCCGTTGAACCCCGACTCTATTTTTATTCAGTCCACTCTGTTTTTTTAAATGAATTACTCTAAAAAGTGGATAGTAGATTATTTTATACCCAAACTCTTTAATTCGGTACGATAAATCTAAATCTTCACCATACATAAAAAAAGCAGTATCAAATCCATTTGTTTCTTTTAAAATATTAGCCCGAGTGAGGTAAAATGCGCCGCTGGGAGAATCTATTTCATGAATGGTATTGAGATCAAGATGAGTGAGATGATAATTCCCAAAGTATTTTGAGAGTTTTGGGAATTTAGTAAAAACCTTTTCTAACTTTGAAAAATAAGTAAATGAATTCCAAATTGTGGGGAAACCACGGTGCGAGGCTTTATCCATCGTGCCATCAGGAAGGATAATCTTTACTGTCAAAACCCCAACTTGAGGATTTTTGTCCATATAGTAAACAAGATCTTCAAAATTTACATCCTGAACATATGCATCCGAATTAAGAAAGAGTATATATTTGCTGTTCGCAATAGCGATCCCCTCATTATTCGCTTTTGCAAACCCCACATTCTCATTATTAAATATAGTTTTTACATCTACTGTATAATCTCCCTCTCTCTTCCTCTCTCCCTCTCCGCCCCTCCCTATCTCCCCATCCCCCAAACCCCTCCTCTCAATTTTCCGTATCATCTCCACGCTCCCATCCTTAGAATCATTATCTATAAGAATAATTTCAGCTTTCAAAGAAGGAGTTTGATGGATTGACTCGATGAGTTTGGTGACACATTCCTGCGTAATTTCTTGCGTATTGTATGAGACAATGATGACAGATAGGTCTTTCATTACAAGTATTATAGCGTATTAATTCACACCTATACTCACAAACGTTTTGTTTGTAACCATAGGTGTGCGGCAGATTTAAGTACAGGTTGAGCGAGTGGAGCTCCATCCATGCCAGAGGCAAGGGGGAACACCAATCGTCATGGCCTATACTCGCATCTAAATCTGCCAAAGCCCGCAAGCGGGACACATTCTATTCAATTTCACCGATGCGTGGTGATACTACTGGTTCAGGAAGGGATGCTAGCGTTGGACGCTGGGAAGCAGGATTATTGGTTGGACGAAGTGCACCGGATCGGGTTCGAGTATCTCGACGAACGAGAACTCATCGTCCCCGACGATTCGGTAAAACACGACATCCTTGTAGAAGTCCTCTATCGTACACCTCCCGTCGCCGAAGCCCATGGCTTCAGTTACGAAGCTTTTCGT
>Ga0209542_10004544_pt1 | contig 28434 bp, 24 predicted proteins | sample RifCSPhighO2_01_FD_184028 | JGI IMG/M metagenome (GOLD analysis project Ga0209542, IMG submission 184028) | Soil microbial communities from Rifle, Colorado - Rifle CSP2_plank highO2_0.1 (SPAdes) (version 2) | ecosystem: Environmental > Terrestrial > Deep subsurface > Rock core/Sediment ...
CCAATGTTTTTATAGCTATAAATCGGTAAGTTATCTCCTTCCAAAGAAATTAAAGATCCGTTAAAGTTAACTCTTTTATACAGCCTGAGGTTTCCAAAATTTCCTAAATCTATTAATGCTTTGTTAGCATTCAAAGCATTTTCGATTGAATCAATTGGAGCAGCACCTACTGTATCCCAGCGAATGTCCCTGTTTAAGACAATATATTTTATATTTAATTCATTGAATAATTCCGTATCTATAATCCCATTATCTGTTGTTGTTCTTAATTGATCATATTTTTCTGTATAAAATGGATATTTAATTCTTTTTGAAACAAATGTTTTGTCAAAAAGAAAGACACTCGGCTCATCTCCTCTATATCCCCAAGTCAGTGCTACGCCGTGATCGGGAATAGTTGGTAAAGATAGTACCCGGAAATCCTCAGGATCATCATTTAAATAATTGTTTAGCTGCCGATAATAAATTGGCACGTTAACAAATGAATAGTCTTCAAATAGCTTCCTATTCCAAATAGGCCACACCAGTAGGCCAAAGATCAAAAGGGTTATACATACAAATAGTAATTTTCCTGCAACCCTCTTTGCTATTCGTTTATACGCATAAGTCATTCCCGTTCCAAAAAATAATGCAAAAGGCAGAAGCCATACAACTCCGAATTTTTCATACGGATTTCTCAACACTTGAAAAATTGGGAAATTATTGAAAAGCACCTTGTAAAAAACAGAGCCAAACGGGAAATTTGTTCCCTTTGATACAAAAATCCCAGCAATTGCCAGTAAACTTAAGAAAATCCAAGTTTTATTACTACGGAATTTCCACCATCCGAAAAGAACGAAAGCAAAAATCAGAAAACTTATTAGTAGAATAACTGGATTCTCATACCAGGTTCCCCACGAAGTGGTTGGAACTTGAGGATTATATGTAGAATCAAAATAATATTTTTGCTTGAGTAATAGTATTTGAGAAATAGGAAATGCCACACTGACACCCTGAAGAGTCTCATAGCTACTATCTACAGCACTATATCTTCCGTACGTTGAACTAAGATTGGATACAAATGGATATATCCACCACACATTTACCAAGGTCCATAAAATTAAAGCTGTAAAACACCTGAATAGCGTATGTTTACCCCTTCTAAAAACTCGTATTGCAGCGTACAAAGCAGCAGGAAACCAGAAGGCTACAAGAAAACCAGGGTGTGTATAGGCATTTGAGAAGAGGACCGAAAGTGTCAGAAGAAGTAACAGTTTTTTAGACTCACCTCTCTCTAACCACTGAATAAAAAGTACAAGAAATATTGGTATAAATGCCCATGTAAAAATTCCCGTGTACATAGACCGTCTCCACACCTGAGTCATTGAATACAAATTTAAGAAATAAAAACTCCCACTTATGAAAGAGGCATTTTTTGTAAAACCTAGTTCCTTCCCTAATTCAAAAACGCCATAAGTTGCCGTAATTATAATTAAGATAAACACTACCTGCTGGACAACATAGTTTGGGATAAACCGCTCCAAAAGACTTGAAAGATAGTAAAGAGGGGCACGAGTTAAAAGCAACGGCTCTAAATTACCAGTCCCGTTATCGTAAATAATATTACTGTAGAGGTGGGCTGCCCTCTGAGAATTGTAGAAAGGCATACCTTCCTCAGCTGTTGCAAACAACTCCTTATTTTTAAACCAAATCGTTGTTACAACAAAAGCAAGAATAATATAAGTTAATATTATTACAACGGTAAAACTATTTTTTTTATTTTTTAATCTCAATACTATTTTATTTATCACAAAGAGGTCGTTTTATAAAGTTAAGTTTATCACGAATAAAACTCTGTTCGGCATATATGACCGGATATTACATTTTTAATCAAAATTTTGATGGAATTTGTGCACTTAATACAATATAATAACCTCAAATGAAAAGTGTGAAGGCCTTAAATACTTCCCCAGTGTTCGGCTTTATTATTACAATACAGAGGTGGAATTTCACTAATGAATAAACTTAAAAATTTACACATTTTCACTGCAGAGCTTCCGTATGAAAAGGATCAGCCAGTTACGCTTTTTCTTCGTGATAATTTCGTGAGAGTCGACGATTTCATAATGAGTTTGGGTCAGATGTCTAATATTCCTCCCAGTAGACTTTATCAATATGAAAACGGAAAACTAATTGGTACGAAAGAATTTATTAAGAATAACTATAATTCAGGAGGTTTAAAATTATACTTCTTTTATATCCCTAAAGCCCTTGCTGCTGTGACTTGGGACTTAATAAGAGCATTACATCGAATACGTTTTAAATGTGACATCTTTTTTGCACAACACTTCCTGCCTGCTTTTGTTGCAGTAATTTTACGAAAACTAGGTATTCTAAAATGTAATAAAATAATTTTCTGGATGTTTGATTTTTTTCTAATTCCACCGCAGTTTACAAGGAGTCTGTACTATCGAGGAATAGATTCAATACATAATTATATTCGTAAAAATGTAGATGAAATTTGGTACACAACTCCTAGACTCGCCGAAAGTGATGAGATAAGATTTGGACGTCTGCCAGAAAAAGTTATTAAAAGATTTACCCACTTAGTTTTTTTTAGAAGAATTCTAGCAAAAAAACCTACTGCTGTTCCTCCACTTCGACTGGCTTTCCTCGGATCGCTTAGGAAAAATAACGCCATATACGAATCAGTAAAAAGTGTAGAAATTTGCGTAAAGATGGGCATGAAAGTAGAACTTAATATAATCGGTTCTGGTCCAGAAGAAACAACGTTGCGGAAATATGTTAAAGACAACAATTTAACTAAAGCTATTAAATTTTATGGGTTTGAGGATAGAGGTGAAAAAATTGCAGAAATATTTTCGCAATGTCATCTTGGTATGTCTCTTTATACAGCAGATCCGTACGGTCCCAACTGGCACCTCACTTCTGGTAGATCGCGGCGATATATTTCACAAGGATTAGCTCTTATTGTTTCTACGGTACCCTATTTTGCCAAATATATTTATGACTTTAATGCCGGTATAATAGTAGATAATAATCCGGAAGATGTAGCGAAGGCTTTAAAAAGGATTTACGATAATCCCAAAATTCTAAAAAAACTAAAAAAGGGGGTGGGAAAACTTTACAAGAAATATCAGGCTGACAATATTCTATCAAAAGTTTTCGAAGAAATGTTGAGTTCTTAAATTAATGTTAAAAAAGAAACTTATTCCTGTTTTTTATCCTAACTACGATAACCGAGAGGCTGAAGCGGTAGCAGAAGTTCTCAAATCCGGTTGGATTGGGTTGGGTCCAAAAACCGAGGAATTTGAAAATAAATTCGCTTCTTCCATAGGCGCAAAACATGCGATTGCTTTAAATTCGGCGACTTCTGCTCTACATCTGGCATTAGTAGCTGCTAACATTAAAAAGGATGATGAAGTAATTCTTCCAGCTCTAACATTTGCTTCCACTGCACATGCGGTTTTGTATGTTGGTGCCAAACCCGTATTTGCAGACATTGAATTAGATACTTTATGTATTTCCCCAAAGGATATTAAAAAAAAGATTACAAAAAAAACTAAGGCTATTATCCCAGTCCATTATGGCGGATATCCGTGTTATATGGATGAAATTCAAAGGATCGCCAAGAAACACAATATATTGATTATTGAAGACGCTTCCCATGCTTGCGGTTCAACATATAAAGGAGAAAAAATAGGCACAATTAGTCCTTTCACTTGTTTCAGTTTTCATGCAGTTAAAAATTTAGCAACGGGTGATGGAGGAATGATAACCGTAAAAGATAAAAGGATAGCAGAAAGATTGCGACGTTTACGATGGGTAGGTATTACAAAAGATACATGGAAAAGAGTGGAAAAAGTTATAGAGATGGGGCTGGCATCAAATAGAGGTTACGGATGGCACTACGAAATAAATGAATTGGGTTATAAATACCATATGAATGATATTAATGCAGCCTTGGGTTTGGTACAGCTGCAAAAACTTGAGAAAGGTAATTTAATACGAAGACGTATTGCAAAACATTACAAAAAAAATTTAAAAGGTGTCGGGGATATAGTCAATCCGCTACTTGCAGACGGAAAAGAGAATAGTATAAGTGCACAGCATAATTATGTAATTCGGACAAAATCAAGAGATAAACTGCATCTTTTCTTGCGAAAAAATTTCATATCAACGGGGGTACATTATTTACCACTCCACTTTCAACCCTTATACAGGAAACTATATCCGAATGTGAGCCTGCCAAACACAGAATCAGTATGGCCGAAGTTATTGACACTCCCCCTTTATCCCAAACTAACCAGGAAAGAGCAAGACTATATAATTGATAAAATCCACAATTTTTTTAAGTAATAGAATTTATACAAAAACGTGACGGAAGAAGAATCAACTTCAGTAGTAAACATTGATAATCCATTTTTTGAAATACCTGTTCGGGGTAGATATACAAGAGGCCAAGTAAACGTCATTTATGGGGGAGAAGAAATTCAAAGACCACCAGAAGTAATAAAACAAATCGATCGCGAATGGGAAAAACAACTGGCTGCTGGTAAAAAACTTTCTAATAATGAATTGTTAATATTGCTCGATAGGAAGGTGCAAGATGGTCGATTAACCCTAAAATTAGGTAATGGTTATTACAAAGATTATGTGGGGACATATGATTTAAGGATGACTCATCCCGAGTGGGCGCCCCAACTTCTGACTACTGCTACTTGCCTTGAAACGGCCGATGGTTTTTTGGTACTAAATGAAAGGAAAGAAGTCTTTAAATATCCCGGGTGGGTGGGAAGCTTTGGTGGTGTTGCAGACAAAAGCGACGTAAATGAGGAAGGAAATATCGACCCTTTTAAAACAGCTATACGGGAAACATCAGAAGAAGCCGGGATCCCTGAAGAAGATCTAACTGAAATAGTATGCATGGGTGTTATGAGAGACCCAAAGACTAATATAGAAGTAGTCCTCTTTCGATCAAAAACAAATTTGACTAAGGAAGAAATTGAGCAAGGACAGAATACGGATAAGCAAGAAGGTAGCAATATATATTTACCGATTGAAGAAGAAAAAATGAAATTAAAAGCACTAGATTTCGCTAAAACAACTGTTACCGATGCACTAGCTGTCGTTGCGTTAGTAGGTGAAGAAAAGTTTGGAGACGAATGGCTTGACCATCTTATAAAAAGATTGAAAAGAAGGGGCGATGTATATGCATCCTTATCAGAGGAACAACGTAAAGAAATAGAATCACGAAAAATTGAGAGAGTCCCCAAGTCTTTAAAATAATAAGACGTTTCACTATTTATTATGGCTCACGATACAAAGGAAGTCAGACAAGATTTAGGTAAGTTAGTTACTTTACGGGAGTTACAAAAAGGAGATCTTGAAATAATTCGTAAGTGGAGAAATGAAAATAGGCAGTTTTTTTTCACCCAAACCGAAATCACTCCTGAAATGCAAATAAATTGGTATATTAAAAGATACGTTACAAATCCTGACGATACAATATTTGTAGTTTTTTATGAAAACATTCCAGTTGGCACTCTTGCTATTATTAAAAGAGGTAACGATTTTGAATTAGGTAGAGTTATGTTGGGAGAAAAAAAATACAAAAGACACGGAATAATGGGCGGGGCCGTGGAAAAACTCCTCGCAAATTACGAAACAAAAAATAAAAATCAGAGAATCTTCTTAGAAGTTTTGAAAGGCAATAAATCAGCCACTTCATTTTACGAGAAGCACGGCTTTCTGACGGTTGGCGAGAACGAAAAAGAGTTTATTATGGAACGATACGTCTAATTAAGACTGGTCGGCTCCTTCAAATTTATGGAATTACCTAAAATTAGTATTTCACTACCGACTTTCAATGAAGAAAAACATATAGAGCTTTGTCTTGATTCTTTGAGTAATTTAAATTACCCCAAAAACCGACTTGAAGTTTTTGTGGTGGATGCGGGTTCGACTGACGCAACTCTGGACATAGCTAAAAAATATTCTATTGTAGAAGTTATTAATAATCCTGAAAAAGATACCCATATTGGGAAGATGCTTGGGTTAAAGAGAGCGACCGGCAAATATTGGACTTATTTTGACGCCGATTTACAAGTTAACGGAAAGGATTGGGCACACGCAATGCTCAGACCGCTGGAGGAAGATAATAATATTACAGCAAGCGTTTCTCGTTATCGCAGCCATAAAGGAGACTCTTGGATCGAAAAGTATATTAACTTAGATCCGATTGGACGTGATACATTATTTGCTTGGTTCACACCATCCATCCAATCGACAATAACAAAACAAAAAACGGGGTATGCGATTTGTAAATACAAGGTTGGTAATATTCCTCCGGAGGGCAGATGCCTTTATAGAACAAGTCTGCTTAAGGAAAAAGTAGGCGATTTCAAAAGATTCAGAGAGCTGGATACTCTCCAAATTCTTACATCTTCAGGACACAATACATTCGCATATGTACCCAATCCCGGATATTACCATAGGCACCCGCAAACACTAACTGACCTCAGGAATAAAAGAAAACGAAACGCAATGAAAAATTATATTCCGGGTAATAAAAAAGGGTACATTGTATATAAGTGGTTTGATTTGGCCAATCCAAAAGACTTTTTGAAAATGTGCGCACTCCTCATCTATGCATTTTCTTTTATTGGTCCGTTATTTGTAGGTATAGTAAAGTCTATCAAACACAAAACGCTAGTTGGAATGGTAGAGGCTGTATATGTTCCAGTTGCTGTTGAAGCATACCTTGAGGCTTTTTTACAAAATCCAGATGGTCGAGAACTTATTAGGCAAAGGTTAAATAAACTGTTTAGTAAATAACTATAATGCAAATTATAAAAAGGGTGAGAAGAGTGGGGACAACGTATAAAATGCTTGGACTGTGGGGAACGACCAAAGAAAGTCTGATTTCAATTCTGAAGTTAGATTCTACTTCCGCCAGACTTAGAGAAAAGCCAAGTATATCGGGAAATTTTATTCAATCACATTCAGTGAAAAAATCAAATATCGTTAAATACAATTTGAACTTTGACGACCTTTTGCCTAAATATTCAAATCTTGCACTCCTAAAAAAATTGGTGGGAAAATTTCCCAACATAAAAATAACGATGTTTATGTCCATTAACAGTCGGCTCGCAAGAGATGCAAATATATTTGATTATCCCGCCTGGTGTGAAGAAATAAAAAATCTTCCAAAGAAAAATTTTGAAATTGGGATTCATGGATATTATCATCATATAAATGATTGGCATAATACTCCGGAATTTAAATATCTATCCAAAAGGCAAGCTCGAGATCTTCTCCTTGCATGCGAACGAGCGCTCAAAAAGTCAGGAATTAAATTTGTCAGAGGTTTTAGACCTCCGAGATGGGAGTTAAGCAAAGGCACAGAAAAAGCTTTGGAAGAACTTAACTATTCTTTTCTTTCTGATTCTCCAAAATTTTACCAAGAGCATCTGAACATAAGGATTCCGAGGATTTTCCCAAATAGCGACATCGAAGAAAATCTGGACTACGGAGATTATGTTCCATACAGGGATATTCTACTGGATCCGCAGGAATACTACATTCATCGAGGCCACTTATTTGATTATTGCGATAACAATTTAACTCCCGAAACCTTTGATAATATTGTCAAAACTATAAAATCATTCAGGAAAGTAAAATTTGTGTTTTTGAGTGAAATGGTAAGGGATACGAAATATAAAAATAATCAAAAAGTGATCCAGAAGAAACGGGTGATAAAATGATTGTAAAAAATCCATTTCTCAATGATATGCACTATCATTACAAGATTGCATACGAGCAAATTCCATCCGGCAATTTAAAAATTTTAGACGTCGGATGTGGATCGGGAAGGTTTATAGGACATTTAAAAATGAAGTCCAATAAATTATATGGATACGACGTTGACCTTGATAAAATCAAAAGAGCAAAGAAAAAATATCAGTATGTAAGATTTTCAAATATTAAACTGGGGATATCTCTACCATACAACAACAACTTTTTTGATGTAGTTACAATGTTCCATGTACTTGAACACGTAGCTTCCGAAAAAAACTTAATTTCAGAAATAGCCAGGATAACCAAAAAAGGGTCTATTTTTATACTTTCATCTCCATACAAAGGATTGTTTGCGTGGGCTGACGTGGCTAATCTTCGCTACCTATTCCCTACATTACATAAATTTCTATATACTCTTTTTTTTGGAAAATCGTCTTATAAAGACTTATACGAAAATGTCAAAGAAGATCTTTTTGGAGACTGTTCACCTACTCTAACTTCTCACAAGCATTACGGCGAAAAAGAAATAAGAAAGCTACTAGAACGCAATTTTAAAATACCCAAGATATATAAGTTTTCTCTTTTCAACCCATTTATCAATATCATAAATGTCATCGACTCATTCGTTCGTAAAAGACCCTTACTTCAAGTTAGTAAATATATGGCGAAAATTTACAGCTTAGATAACAAGCTAATGGTTGGTGATTTATCATATAATTTTGTACTTGTTGCAATAAGAAAGTAAAATAATCTCTTATGAGATTTTTAGTCATTGGACCTTTGACAACCTTGTAAAGCAATAAAACCCTTCAAAAAAGTAAAATGTATTTTTAAGTAAAATAGAAAAGGAAACATACAAACCGAAGTAGTCATACAATCAATGGAACAAATAAAAATTACACTAGGCAAAGTTAAAGACATTTATAAAATGTTAGGTTTTTGGAACTTTCTTGAGTATTCCTCCTCATATTTCCTAATGTACGTAAAATCGAAAACACAAAGTACTAAAAACAAAATTACCAGAGAGAAATTTAAGATCTTGTACGCAGACGCAATCAGTAGTTCTAAAACTACCAATGATATTTTTGACATTGTAGAAATCTATTGCAAAAGAGGCACTTTAAAGACCTTCGACTACTCAAAGTTATCCAAAAAAAATGGCAAAATTAGAATGAATCAAATATTAATTGATACAATTTTTACTTTTAAACCTAACTTAATTCACCTGATTAAATCAGAATTGTTATTTGACTCAACTATTAAGAAAATTAAAGATGAAATAGACATTTACACCTTCGTCGATACGAAAATTCAAAGGAGAAAATATTTGAAACGTCACGAATTTGATTCGAAAATTGGTGAGTTAATAATAAAGGCGAAGACGCATCAAAGGAGTCATAATTATTCATAAATCATGGACAAGCTCAGTTACGATTTTTCCTTATTTTGTATAAAAACTTTAAAGTTAGGAAAAAAATGTACTGTTTTGGATATTGGAGGCCGGTATCCGGCAGATCACCCAACGTACGATAAACATCAAGGATCTTTCTCATATCATTTCAGACATCTTTTCCGATCAACCTTTGCAGTAGACATTGAAAATGATGGAGGCAATGTTGACCTTGTAATAGACGCAGAAGATCTACTTTACCATTTCCCCAAAAAATCTTTTGACATTATTGTATGCCAATCTACCATCGAAAATTTCCAAGAAAAACTGGCAAAAAAAATTCCTTTTATAATATCAACATTATTAAAAGATGGCGGTTACATAATTCTATCAGGAGAAACTCAGCAGTATTATATTAAATATGATTACGCAAAAACAGATAGACGTTTTCGACACTACCAATTTACTAAAAAGGGAATAATTAATCTTTTTAGTAAATTTAATTTAATATTTCCCCAGAAATATAATCGATATAAGGGTATCTGGCAATGCTATGGGCATAAAAAACAAACTTAGTCTTTACTCGAGTAGACGTTGATTATCGCAGAAATATTTTTGCTTGAATATTTATTTTTCGCAAATTTCCTTGCATTCTTGGATAATTCCACAAGTCTACCAGGATTTTTGTAAAAAAACTCCACGCTTTTTTTAATATTTTCGGGCGTAACATCAATTAACATTCCAACACTGTCGTCCATCGCTTCAGGTATAGCCCCACGGTTTGATCCAATAACGGGAGTGCCACAGGCAAGTGATTCCAAAATTACTCTCCCAAACCCTTCTTCGTGTATCGAAGGAACAATAGTAACGTCAGCGGCAGAATAATAATCCGGTAACTTGTTGTTTTCAATTTTCCCTAAATATTTCAGATTCTTAATTCTAAATTCTAAATTCTTAATTCTACTCTCAAGCGGTCCTGTACCAATAATTACCAAAGTAATATTTTTGCTCCATTTTCTAGATGCTTCCAGTAATACGAGTATTCCTTTCTCTTCAATAAGCCTGCCGACAAATAAAACTACAAAACTTTTTCTTATCTTTCTCTTAGCAGCTAGGTGTGAACCTGGTCCACCTTCCAGGTGGTCTAGCTTTGCACCATTTACTTCTTTAAACTTTTCCAAATCAACCCAGTAAGTAAAGATAGTAATTTTATCACTTGGAATTCCTAGATTCGCTATTTCGCTTTTGGATTGTTTTGACAAAGTAAGTACGTGGTGTGAATTCGCGAAAATCCATTTGGCAAATTTTGTGTACATACCATTTTTAGGAAAATGGTAAATGGAATGAGTAGTGGAAATAGTTTTTTTACCAAAAAGTTTCCCCCAAAAAACACCTACAAATCCTGCGATGAGACCGTGAGTGTGAATAACATCCGGACTCTCGAGAAAGAGAATAAGCGGTGTCGCCAAAAATAGTCCGGGTAAAAGATAGAGAAACTCCAAAATCGGTGTTTTAACAAATTCATAAAAAAATCCTGAAAACCAGGGAATTCGTAAAATCCGTAAGTCTTTTCTTGATTCATACATTTTCCACTTAGCCTTTGTTATTAACGGTCGATAGGTTAAAACAAAAACGCTATTTTCTCTCGCGACTAGGGCTCGTACTAAATTATCAAGATGAGTCTCAACACCGCCCACATTCGGCGAAAAATGCGAAGTAAGTTGAAGTATTTTCATTTATTTAGTATTTTACCTTGTAAAAAGCCGATTCCTCCATATATTAGCTCCAAAGCAAGCATTGTAAACATTGCAAGCGACATTAGCGGATGAGCTATTACTATTTTCCAATTTTTGTAAAAAACAGGTCGTAAGAAAAATATAGTTTTAGGGCTAATTGAAGAAATGTGTTGTTTAGACAAATATCTATGACTTTTCAAAGCATAATAATATTTCTTTCGAGCTACGCCGAATGGAGAATTTATCCGTTCATAATGGTAAATTCTTGATTTTATTCTGACAATTTTGTAGCCGAGTTTTTTAACGGTTTCGGGTAAATCCCAGTCCTCTGGGCCAGTGATAGTTTCGTCATAACCTCCTGCCTTAACAAAAACCTCTTTTTTAAAAAAACGCGCCGCATCTGTAATTTCGTCGCCTTCGATGTTGTAGAATGATCTTTCGAATGCTTTTACATTTTCCCAGAAATTTGACGCTACAGATTTTTCTGGTATAACAATAGCTCCAATGTTTTTATACTTCGACATCAAATTTACACACTCGGAAACAACACTACTTGTTAACTGCATATCCGCATCTAATATTAATACATACTCACCCTTGCTTTTTCCGACTCCAAAATTTCTCTGTATACTTCTTTCGGCGTGTTGTCTTTGAAACATAATCACGCCAGCACTTTCGGCTAGTGAAACAGTGTTATCATTCGATCCATCGTCAACCACAATTATCTCGATATATTTATGGTTTTGCTCTTTGATCGATTGAAGTACCCTAGTGAGAACTTTCTCTTCGTTGTAAGTCGGAATAATTACGGAAACTAAAGGCTTTCTATCAGTTCCAGGCTTTCTTTTGTAGATTTTTCCCATGAAAATTTAGTTGACCAAGCTTTGGCTTTTTTTTGAAATTTCAAGTACCTTTCTTTGTCATTGACTAATTTTAATACGTTTTCTGCTAAACTTCGAAAATCTCTTGGCTCTACCAAAATACCGGTTTCATTGTTTCTTACCGAGTCTCTTAGTCCATGTACATTATACCCGACTACCGGAATACCCACCGAATTTGCTTCAATATTTACAAGTCCCCAACCCTCATGAACTGAAGGGTTGACTAGTATATGCGCCCTTGCTAAAAGTTCAAACTTCTTTTTGTCGGATACAAACCCCCAATACTTAAAATTATTCTCTATATTTGAGTAACGTACTTCGCTTTTAATTCTTTTTAACAGCTCCTTAGAGGCTGGTCCAACTACCCAAAATTGCCAATCTTCGTCTTTTCTGTTTATTTCACTAAAAACTTTTATCGCATCGAATATACCTTTATCTTCACTTATCGCACCCAGATATAATGCGGTCTTCTTAATTTCTTTACTTATTAATTTGTTGGGTGCAAAAAGTTTTACACCATTATGAATGACTGTAATATTTTTACTCGGAATACCCCAAGCTATTAAATCCTTTTTTGTCGATTCGGACACGGTCATAAAAGGAACTTTCTTATATAGGAACCTAAATAACAATGGTTCCGACAATGTTCCGACTGATGTCGGTATAAATTTAAACGGTTTCGGCCAAGGATTATATTTCCAAACATCTCTTGCTACTTCATGAATAAAAGCTAACCTTACCGCTCTTATATATAAAATTGTGAAAAACGGAATTCCATGAAACTCATCAATAACCAAATCAAACTTAGGATGTTTTTTTACTAAATACCAAATTAATGCCTTAATCTTTACTCCCAATACTTGTCCCCCTTGTCTAATAATTTTAACTCCCGCGATCTGCTCCGTCTTTATTGCACCGGTAAATGAAGACGTAAATAAGGTAACTTCATGCCCCGCATTTACCCACGCTTTAGCGTATTCTAATGTCACTTGTTCCGCCCCACCAGCATTAGGATGCCCAGGCCCTCTCCAAGAAAGAAGTAAAATATTCATTTATAATTTAAACTAAACTACTTCAATTTCTAATATTACCTTTTTAATCTAACCGGATTAAGTGTTAAATAATTCGGGGTTATCCATTTTTCACGATTTTTATCGTCGTAGTAGTGAAGAATTCTCAATCTATAAAAAACAGCGGCCGTGTCCCAAAACATTTTAAATACAGTTCTAATAAATCCTTTTGATACTACTGTAGATACACCTCCACCAAATTTCATTTTTAGATTTACCGGCGCCTCGTAAATTCTGTTAAAACCCAAATAATTTGCAACCGATAATATTTCCACATCAAAAGCAAATGCTTTTACCAGAAGTCTTGGTAATACTTTTTCTAATACTTCTCTTTTAAAAAACTTCATACCTACTTGGGTGTCTTTTATTTTTAGTCCGAACAACATTCGAACTACCATTTGATATCCAAACGACAATATTCTTCTCTGCCAAGGATAAATTACTTTACTTGCCGGGTGCCTTTTTGAACCAACAATTATATCAGCGCCATACCATTCGAAATGTTCTAAAAGCATTGACAGGCCGTTCGGATCCAACTCAAATCCTGCATCGACAAATCCGATAATGTCCCCCTTAGCTCTTGCCATACCATATCTTACAGCGTGTCCTTTTCCCATGTTGGTACTATACCCAAGTACCTTAATACTTTCACCTATTTTTGTGGAAAAACTTTTCGCTGAGGAAAACGTCTTATCAGGGCTACCGTCATCCACACATATAACTTCATAATCTATACCCATTTCTGTCAAAATGGCATTTATGTCCCTTAAGCTTTGTACTATAAACTTTTCTGCCTTATATGCCGGGACAATAACGCTAATTTTCTTACCTCGAAATCCTTGTTTTTCGTAATTCATAATTAAGGAGTATTAACAACCCCACTAACATTATAAAGCTTACTGAAATCGAAACTAAAATTACCGAATCTAGACTATCATGAATAATTGAAATTCCTATTATTTGCAGTATTGCCGATAAGACGACTATATATATCGCTTTGTATTTTTCGATTGAGAGAAAAAAATTTATTAATAATGAAGATAAAGTAAATAGTGCCATAAATAATGCAAAGTTTACCAGCAGTTTCGCTGCCTCTAAATACTTTTCCCCATATAAAACTTTTACGGTCAGTTCCGGCGCTACCCAATATATAAATACTACGCCAAATACCAACGCTGAGGTTAATAAAAACGATAATTTAAATATTTTGGAATAATCATTTTTTTCTGAATATTTTTTGGACACCATCGGAAACATGACTGCCGAAATCGGACCTGCTCCATAAAATATTATTCTACCCAATGTTGACAACGAGGAATAAATACCTGCATCGTATGCAGAAAAATAGTGTTTTACCAAAAGTACATCTGTCGAAAAAATGGAATTGGTTGCGATGGACGTAATAAATACCGGTATTGCGAATTTAAAAACTTCATTCGAAGCCTTGAAGGGTCTTACATTTTTTACTTTTACTAGTTTACTGGAATTAATCTTTAAATAGATTAACGATATTATCATTGATACTACCAACCCCAAAACTGCGCCAAATACCTTCAAGCCTAAATATATAAAGGTTATGCCTAATAATAATCTTAATCCTAAATCCAAATTATTAGCTATAACTACTTGTGTAAATTTCATAAGACCTTGAAGATAAGATCGTAAAACAAAAGATATTACGGCAATAAACATTAACGGAACCAGTAATAATATAATCGATTTCTCAATATGTAAAAAATTACTCAGAAATGGTGTTAAAACCAGTAGTATTGCAGATAGTAATATCCCAATTTTAATAGCTTTATCTATAAACCAAAAGTATATTGAACTAATATTTTTTTCATCGGCGGATGAGATAAATTTGACTATAACCAGACCCAAAAATCCGAAGGCAGCAAATATTAACCCTAAAAGCGATATTACTGAAGACAGTTCCCCATATAAAGACGGTCCCAAAATTCTGCCTACTACCAAGTGATATAGATATGCTATGGCATTCGCGAAATTGCTGCCAAAAATCATAATTGCACTTCCCGAAAATAGCGGGTTTAAAACTAATTTTTTAGTAAATAAAGTAATTCTCCAATTTTTCATGCAATCCAGTAACCTCTGATAAATAACATGGTAGCAATTGCAAGTCCCAATACTGAAAGCGTTAAAATTACCTTTTGTACGATTTTTTGCATTTTATGAAAATATAAACTCATTAAAATAAATGCAGGGAACAGCACTATTACATATCGAGGAAGTGATGAAAAACTCCCTGACAATGTAGGAATTACATAACCTAAAATTAGAAAGATAGCATAACTTAATCTTAATTTCACTAAACCCAATATGGATAAGAACAAAAATAGTACGCCGGCAAAAAACTCCATTCCCGTAAAAAATACTGCCGGAAAATATTGATAATTCAAACTTGGTAATATCTTAAATATATATCTATAAAATACTTGGGGTAAAAATACGAAATTTGAACTTCTCTGCTCTCCGAAAATTTCTACAGAATGTAAAAACTCAAAAGGATCGCCTGTTTTATATTTTACAAATAACATATATGTAAATAATCCGAGAGGAATAAGCAGCAAAAAAATAATATTTTTATTAATGCTAACTGACCTGAACTTTTTTGAACCGCTAAATGAATATTCAGCAATCATTGCAGGAAATAAAGCAATCCCGATAAGCCTAGTGAATGTCGACATTAAACCAAGTAAACCCGCTGCCCACCAAATTTTTTTCCTGGCAAAGAAAAATGCCCATACTGAAAGCGCGAAAAAGATTCCTTCCGTATAGTAACTCGCAAAGAAAAATGATGTAGGAAAAAGTAATAATAATAAAATAACAGTTTTTACATCATAGGTGCTATCCAATTTTATTAATTTCCAAAATCCCATTAGACCGATTAATAGAAATAAGTGATTTAAAAGTAAGCCGCCAATAGCAAGAATTAAAGTATTACTCTTATAGAGAAAGACTACTAACCTTACCAAAATGGGAAATAGAGGAAAATAAAAATATGTTAAGGAGCGATAGCCGTATTGAGCAATTGCTAAGTAATGTTCTCCGTCAAAATTTAACCATCCCCAGAAGTATGGATTACTTAAATAATTATGAAGTCCTCCTCCCAAGAAAATGCTTTGATTCTGAATTAAGTTAACTGCTAATAACGAAAACAAAAATAACGAAATCCTCCAGCCGACAAATATTTTAAAAATATATAAAAGATCCTCCTTTGACATTTTTGTTATTCCGAAGAAATATTTTTGTAAACTTCAATAGTTTCCTTTGCGGTTTTTTCCCAAGAAAAATCTTTCAATCTTTCTCTGCCTTTTCTTATTAAAGATACTCTAAGCGAAGAATCATTTACCAAACTTAATAATTTTTTAGCAATATCTTTAGGATCATTTGGATCGGCAATCAACGCTGCTCCGTTGGCAATCTCAACCAAACAATTTGTTTTTGAAATTACAACAGGTACTTCGCAAGCAAATGCTTGTAAAACTGGTAAACCAAATCCCTCGTAAAACGACGGCTGACAGTAAACTGTCGCAAGATTAAAAATTGGAATTAAATCGTCATCTGTAACATAACCCAGTCTAAGCACATTTTTATTTACAAATAATTTCTCCAGTTTGACATAATGACGCAATTCAGGATGGGGTTTGCCTAAAATAAAACGAATCCAATCTCTCGGGCCTTTCAAATTAGTTAGATTTGTATGAATATTCTCTTCGACTTGGGTAGCATGTTTACCCGCAATGACAAGTTGTATTTTGGCAATATCACAAGCCTTAATCAAATTTACAATATTTTTTGTATAATTAACATCACCCAAATAAAAAACAAATTTACGGTTTAATTTATATTTACTTACTACACCATCAAGCTCCACTTTATCGTGTATAACTCTAAAATCTGCTCCAGGGGCTAAATTTATTACAATAACCTTGTTAGGCGAAACACCCAATAATCTTACAATATCCTTTTTTGATGTCTCAGAGTCAGTAATGATAACATCAACATTTTTGATAAGTAACCCTTGTAACCAGTAAAAGAATTTACCCCTAATTCCTGGTGGATATATTTTTGGATATAACAAAGGAATTAAGTCGTGTATGGTGACAACAATTTTTGCAGGTTTTTTCAAAAGCAAAGATAAACGGAAAGGGTCAAATGAAAGATAATGAACTATATCATAACCGCTTAAATTAGTCTTCAAAAAATCAACTATATCAATTTTGAGATCTTTATAGGATTTTTTTACTTCTCCAATGGCTTTTATTAATTCCCTTGCATACAAACCAATTCCTCTAACTGAATGTGCGCTATTTAATGGCCCTGAATCGATCGCTACTTTCATAATTCATCTAACATCTTTTTTACTTTCCTCAAAATAATGACGGGGATATATTGAAGTTTCGGGTTCGAGAGTTTCGTTTTCAAGACGGGTTACAATGTGATGGGCAAGCCACTTCGGATCTATATATTGTTTACCTTCCTTTTCTTTTTTCTTCTTATCTTCAAGAGATAATGGACCAAATGCAGTTAATACGCTCCCTAAGGTAAGATGTACAAAATGAACATTCGAATTTTCATATTCTTTAGATAAAGATAGAATTAATCCTCTCAAGGCAAATTTACTGGCGCAGTATGCCGCACGGCCCGACAGCGCGACCTTACCCATTCCGGAGCCGCTTGCAATTACATAAGCTTTTTCCGATTTTTCCAATAGAGGAAGGAGTTTTTGTGTTATATAAAAAACAGAATTCACATTAATATCAATTGAATCTTTCCATTCTTCATACGAAATATCCGGCAGTTTTTTATAAACACCAATACCTGCAAGATGAAAAAGAAAGTCTACTTTTTCATGTTTTGATTTGATTTTTTTTACAACGCTAGATACTGATTCAGGGTTTGTAAGGTCACAAGTATATTTATCTATTCCAACTTTATAAGAAATCAATTTTTTTTCTAAAGTATTTGAGGACTCGATTGTTCTAGCTATCAGGATAAGATTGGTTTGTTTCTTTACCAATGCGAGTGATACCTCTCTCCCTATTCCTCCACTTGCCCCTATTATTATGGCTGTCTTGCTACTTAGATTCATGGTCCCACTTATTTTTTCATATCCTGCCAATATTTGAAATAAGCTAATGGATAATGCATCGAAGAAAAAAATGACCAAATAAAACCGCGCATACCATCAAGTATTCCTTTATGACGAAAATAAAGAAGAATGAAGTAGAATGCTGGAAGCGGAAAAGAATATTTGAATAAATTCCAATAGTTTACAGGTATATTTTTCCCTTTGAATTCAGCTGCAGTCAGATCAGTATAACGGTTCATGCGTTCGAGATATCGTTGAAGGGTCGGAGATTCGTGGTGTTCTAAATCATTATATAACCATCCGACTTCTCCATTAACTTCCATCAGTTCATGAACAGACTTTCCCGGAAGCCGGGCGTACCCACGTTTAATTAAACGAATCACTCCGTCGGGATAAACTCCTGCATGAATTAAAGGCTCTTCCAAAAAGTAATTCCTCCTGGGAATGAAAAAAGCAACGACCTTACCTGTAGAATGTCCCAATTTACCATCTCGTCTTTCGATAAGTCTTTGGTGGCGAATAAACAGATTTAATTGACTGTTTGCTACCGATTTATTATTTAATCTTTTGCCACTAATTAGTACTCTGTTTAAAAGTTCGTCATTATTAGAGTTGATAACTCCTACAATTTCTTTTGCCAGTTCGGGTGACAAGCGCTCATCTGCATCAAGCTGCAGTATCCAATCGCCACCTGCGGCGTCAATTGCTCTTTGCTTAGTTTTATGAAAAATTGGTTCGTGTTTTACTTCAATAACTTTGGCCCTGTATTTCTTAGCTATCTCACGCGTCTTATCTGTTGACTGTTCGTCGACAACGATAATTTCATCTGCAATATCCTTCACAGAATCAAGACATAATCTAATATTATCTTCTTCGTTTCGTGTCGCGAGTACTACTGATAACTTTTTTTTAGTCGGCATTATTTGGATTTTAGCACTAACTCCGCTACTTTCTCACCATATTCTACCGCATAATTTGTCCCCCGGTCCCAAGGATAAACCTGCTGGATATTACATAAATACAAACCTGCAATTGGAGTCTCGAATTTTGGAATAACTTTTGAATAATTGAGAGGATATATCGGTTGAGCAAAAAAAGCTTTAAATAAGTAATACTTATTTACCCACGATTCAGAGAAATTTGGATTTATCTTTTTTAGATACGGTAAAAATTCATAAAATATTTCTCCCTCGTTTTTTTTGAAATATTCGTGTGAGTGCTCTAAGTAGTTTCCTATATAAACTAGGTGTTCGTTATTATAATATTTTTTGTCCATAAAATTCGTATGTTCGACAACTGCTAAGAACGGGAAATCCCGTTTATCAATATTCAGCCAATATGTTCCATCCGTAAGAAATTGTTTTTTAAAAGAAAGTATCATATTAACAGCACCTATACCTTTAAGTTCTAAAAGACTGTTAACGTATTTTTTAGGTAATACTCTTGCAATCTTTATAAAAAGAGGGGACGGCAAAGTACAGATTACTTTATCGAATTTATATTCCTTATTTGCAAGTTTAATTGTCAATTTACTTTTTTCTTGATAAATCGCTTCAACTAACGACTGATATAATATATTACCCCCGTGCTTTATTACAGCACGAGATAATTTCTCTGCAAAAGACAAAAATCCCCCAACAGGATAGCCGAGAGATGGACTTCTTTTTTTAATTCTGGCCCAAAACCAAGCCGCTGAAATTTCATCGACATATTTATCAAACTTACCTTTAAAAAGTGGTCCCCACAAATTCTTCCAAGAACTATCTCCCATATAGTTCTTAATAAAATTTTCAGCTGTAATCTTTTCTAATGGTTGCCAATTATTTGTTATACGTAAATATGCTAGCACAGCACCCATTCTAATTCGATCAATAAATGGAATTTCCGAAAAAGTTAACAAGCTTAAGGGCGAGTCAAGCTGCTTTATTTTGCTGTCGATAAATGTAGCAGTTTTAGGTCTGACAAAAATAACTTCTTGTCCAATATCTTTAGCTAAATTTCTGACCGACCAATCGCTAGTAAACCAATGGTGATAATGTTTTTCTAAAGACCACTTCCAGTCCTTTTCTTTAAAACCGACTGCAAGCCCTCCCGGTCTATCATCTGATTCAAAAACAGTCACATCAATTCCGCTTTTAGACAATCGGAAAGCGGCCGCAAGACCTCCGAAACCGGCACCTATAATTCCAACTTTCATATATTAATTAGCCACAACCTGAAAATATTTATAATCATTGGTTCCGTAAACTTCTTTAATAATATTTGCTTCATCCGGGATTTCTTCATCAGTCCCCACAATTAAACTTCTTGGATAGATCAATTTATCATTATCCCAATCAATTTTTTTAAATACAAATTTGTCAAATTTCCCTACGGTTGAAAATCCGTATGTGTCTCGTGGAGTAAGGACATGGTCTGGTTGAAATTTAATAGGAGAATACTTCAGGTAAAAAAGAAACAAAATATACGGTTGATCATATCTGTCGGAGACTATAACTTTTTCAAATTCATTACTATTTTCAGAAATATATGAAACAAGTTCTTTGACCCCGTACTGAGAAGAAAAAGGATATTCTTTTGCCATATGAACCCAATACATATGTAAATATCGCGTGACGTTCCATGCCACAATAATTATAAGTGACGCAAGAACAACGGTAAATATATATTTCTTTTGCGTTTGGAGCCAGCTTAATGTTTTTGCTAAACCATAAGCACTAATAATAGTAATGGGGACAACCATATTCTGCGCACGTAACGCGTGAGGCGATTGAAAAGTTAGTGCTGCCGCTGACGGGGCAACAATTAACCACCCTAAAATTAGCAACCAGACTCTTTTGTGATCTGACTTGTCTCTAAAAATCCCAACAATGCCAATTACTCCGACAGCTAAAAGAAACAAATCAAACAAATACATTTGTCCTGTTTCAGATACTTTGTTTCGTTGAATTACGTCTCCGCTTATAAAAAGAAAATTCCCGTTATAATGGTCGGTCCAGTTGTCCAAAAATGCCAGAGCATAATTGATTACTTTATTATGCAATACGCGAGGTATTACTCCTTGAAAATCTATGTGTTCTCCACGCTGTTCATTAATCCTCTCAATTGGTCCAGTGTCTGCAAAAAGTCCCACACCGGCAGCGCGTGATCCAACGTCGCTATTTGTAAAATCAGAAATTAAGGGAAGTAGTGCTACAAAACCAACGAGTCCCGCAAGTAGTATTCTTTTGTATATCTTTTTCACTTCAGTCCAATAAACTGTAACTAATCCCAAACCAATAAACGGAACGACCATTCTTGCCGCATGGTAAGCATACATCGACAATATAAAACTTATCGAGCTTAAAAATAAAAAGACAATATTATTGAAACCCTTAAAAAATAACCACAAGGCGAGAACAATAAAAAATGTGGCTACATTGACTTCCCAACCTCCACGAGAAAAATGAATATGCCATGGACTTATCGCGAGCATAAAGCTTGCGATCAATGCCAAATGATTAGTGTCAAATGATAAACTTTTTTCCTTAAACAACTCTTTAACTAAAAGATAGACAAGATAAACAGTCGCAACACCCAGAAACGCCCCCGGAATCCGTACCCCCCATTCGTTTAACCCCACAAATCTAACGAACGGAAGAACCATATAAAAATATAGTCCGGGTTTATAATCATTAAAGGATTGGAAATGAATCGGCCAATCATTTCCGTGCTCGTCGCCCCCGGTTTGAATCAAAGAATACGCGTTATAACCAATCGCTGCTTCATCTGCATTCAAGGCGGGATATTCTCCTAATTTCCAGAATCTGAGTACAAAAGCTAAAATCAAAATAGCAAAAACCAGTACTTTACTTTTTAATTTTTTTTGTCTATCCATATATTATTTAATTTCAACGATTCTAAGAGCCACTTCTCCGTTTAAATATTTAATTTCCGATACTAAATTGACTACGTCGGTTTGTTTTATTTCAACGTCAGGAATTCTAATTGTATCCGCTACTACTAAAGCACCGTGTTCCTTTTTATTTTGCGGCCAGTCAATTGCGCAAAAACAGATATTATCCAATTTAGTCACATACCCCACATCTCCTTTAAATTCGCTTTCGACTAAACTTGCTTGTTTTTGGTATTTGGAAGGATCGTATTTTTGGTAAAACAAAAAGAAAATATATGGTTGGGCAAAAGATTGCTGGATATTTATTTGCTCAAAATTTTTTTGAATAGGGGTTATTGCTTCCACAATTTGTTTGTACCCGTACTCCCAATTTTTTGAGCTATGTTTTGGAAGATGAATAAAATATGCATCAAGAAAGTAGATCGAAGAACTAAGAAGAACAAAAACTAGCAGTACGTAGTAAGTAATATGTAGTAAGGTATTTTTGGTTTGTTTAATCCAATTTATAATTGACCACAATCCGAATGACGAAATTAAAGTAAGCGGGATAACCATATTCAGGGCCCGAATAGCGTGAACTTCATCACGGGATAAAACAGCCGGAAGCGGAGATAAAATGAGCCAAAGGACCACAAAAAGCGATAATTTCCTCCTGAATCTAATAAACTCAATAAAACCAAAAACCAATAAAATTATATCAGAAATAAGGAGCATACCATGATTCGGTGCTGAGTGTCTGGGATTCTGATAATCACCTTCAAAAAATAAAAAGCGGCCAGAAAAATGGTTAAACCACCTCCCGGCAATTGCTCGGGCAAAATTTAGTCTCTCGCTATGAAAAAGATAATAACTTACATCACCTACCCGTTCTTTTCCCTGACTTAAAAAAGTCGCTAACTGGTCGGTATTTCTCGGATAAGAAAAAATACTGAAAACTTCCAACCTACCCGTTTTTCCCTGAAAAATACTTGCAATTATCGGAAGACTTATAATGAGTCCTAATATAATTGATGCCACAAGGTCTCTCCTCGCAGAATTTAACCATTTTCTTATCTCTTTCCAAAAGGTCGCCACCAAAATAAAAATCACAATCGACGTTGAAAGTTTAGCTCCTTGATACGTCAAAAGGGTGGAAGAAAAAAATAGAGATGAAAAAATTAATAATTTGGGTTTCTCGATTGCTTTAAGGAAAAAATATATGCCAGCCAAAGTCAAAGTTAAAGAAAGATTTGCTTCCCATGCACCGCGTGAGAAATGGATATGCCAAGGTGAAATCGCAAGTATAAATGCAGAGATTTTCGGTAGCAGCTGTTTGATATTTAATTGCTGGCCGCCATTTTCCTTAGTAATAAACTCAAGGACGATTTTATAAATTAACCAAACAGCCAAAACACCAGTCATCGCGCTTGGTAGCCTAGTAGCAAACTCGGTTAACCCAAGAATTGTAACAAAGGGAATCGTCATATAAACGTATAATCCAGGTTTATAATCACCGAAGGACTTAAAAATTATAGGAAGTAATTCTCCGTATTCATCTCTACCTGTTTTTAAAATGGAATAGGCACTATAGCCAAGTGAAGCTTCATCGGAGGTCAAATGCGGAGGAATACTTCCCAATTTATACAATCTTAAGAATACAGCTATTAATAAGATTACAATCAGTGTCCAGTTATCAGTTAGCCAGTTTAACAGTTTTTTAATTCTCATATATTTCGAAAGCAGGTTTCCCGTTAAGAAAGTTAATAACTTTTAATTTATTCCAAGTTTTTGGAAAATTATTTGGGCTAGTTATCAATAAACATCTTTGACTCTTACAGCCAAATTTTTCGCCACTCTCTAGTAAAAAATCTTGCCGTTCTTCTTTAGGAATATTCCAGTCGTTTACAAAATAAAACTTATCGAATCTATCAACCCAATACCAATTTGATTGATAAAAGCGGATTAAATTCGGATCATTGTGGTATATTTTAGGATCCCAAGGCCAATTAAAAAGTACAAATTCGTGAGCTTCACCATACTTCTTATTAACTATTATTCTGTCATACTTTTTGTAATTCTCTTTTGCATACTCAACCACTTGTGCGTAACCATATTGCCAACTCCAGGAATAATTCGCTCTATACTCTTCAAAGTACATAACCAAGTAATTTTCTAAAAACATTAATGTAATAATTACATATACTACTAAGGATAGCAGTCTGAGTTTGTTGTTTAATTGCTTAGTAAAGGCTAAAAACCCGTAAGCAGTCAAAATCATTGGTATGGGCAGCAGTGTAATTGAACGCAGAACATGTGGGGCTTCGCGAGTTATACTCGAAGGTATTGGTGCAAGTAATAACCAATAAATCAGCAGTGTAGAAGCCGAATCTCTTTTTTTTAATAGGGAGTATAAACCCAATAATATGAATGGGATATTAACCCAATATAGCAAACCATGAAAAGGCACACTAAATTGATAATGAGTACCTCCCTCGATAAATAAATATTTCGGAGAGAAGTGAGAGATATAATTTTTTGTAAATCGATCTAGAAAAAATATCGGTCGATTAAATAAAAGCCTCTCAATTAATGGAGAAAAATTGAATTCGTTTCTTAACTCTATTATTCTTCCAATTGCCCCTTCGTCGATAAGCGCAACTTTTCCGTATCTGGCCTGGCCTACAGGATTTAATAACTGCCAAAGCATTGGAATAAAGAAAATCGCTGTAAGAATTAAGTAGTAAGTAGAAAGCTTTTTACTTGCTTTAAAAACCGTTAAAATATCGTTTTTGTAAACAGCAAATAGGACAATGGACATTAATGGAGTGAATATTCTGTAAGAATTATAAGTCCAAACAGATAAACCAAAGAATATAGAATTAAGAATCAAATATTTAGGATTTTTGAGTCCTTTTAGGAAAAAATAAACCCCTATTACAAATAGGGCAAATCCTAAATTTGCCTCAAAGGCACCACGCGACAGAAATAAACTCCACGGTTCGATAGTTACAAGAAAAGCAGAGAGTAACGCTAAAAAATTATTTTTGAATAATAGTTTTACAAGTTTAAAAGTAAATATAATTGAGGTAATTCCTGCCAGGATAGAAGGAAGCCTAACCGCCAAAACATTAAGTCCTAGCAAAAATTCGGAAATAGCGGTTATATATATGTAAACAGGCAATTTGAAATCACCATATGCCTTAAATATCAAAGGCAGTCTCACTCCCCATTCATCCTTACCAGTTTCTAAGATTGAATATGCATTGTATCCGTGTGATACCTCATCCCAATTGAGAGACGGCGGATTCACGGTTGTGAATGTTAATCTTAGAATTGAACCAAATATTACTATTGATATTAAATATCTATTGTTGTCTACAAATTTAACTACGCTCTTGAACATACATCTTGGTTATATTTCATTTACAGTATATACTTTTGTTTGGCTTCGAAGCACATTTTTTGTCCGGGTTCGTTTTATAAGCTACAAATATAATTTCGTCTGTCGGACTTTTTATCGTAAAAGTTTTTTCCAAAAAATGTTCTTTAATTTGTGTATCTCCAAAAGTTAATTCATCTCCTACCAAAATCTGCTCTTTATAAATATCTTTTTCCCAATTGACATTTCTAGTCTCTATGTTTGCAAATATATAGTGGCTGTCAAACTCCGGATTATCATAATATTTTTCTAATATTTCTGGTCTTAATTCTTGAAACTTATCAGGAGGATATTTGAGAAAAAACGCAAGTTGCATATATAAGGGCTTAGTTCTTGCCTGATCTATAACGAAAAGTGTGTCATGATTTTTACTAATTTCCGCCGCCAAAATATCGACACCGTTACCCCAATAAATAGCTCGTTCTTTTGGCAGTAATACAAAATAACCTCTCCACAAAAATATTAATGAAACGACAATCAAAAAGGTTAGAATTGGAAACCATACTTTAGTATTTAATTTTTTTAGAAGTAGATCTAACCCAAAAACTATTAATAAAAATGTAGGTAATAGGAACGGTAATGCCCTATGGGTTGAAAAAGGATCTTTTGTGAGCGCCGCGGGAATGGGAAAAAGAAGAAAAAGTATAGTTAAATATTTTACAAACATTTTTTCCTTGTTTTTAAATAACCAATAGATTCCGGCTAGATAAGGGATCAACATCCAAAAATAAAAAACCGGTAATTCGGGAACTGACCTTTGTAAATCCGGATCAGGTAAAAAGAACAGATTTCGTGGCGAGAAGTATGCAATATAGTGCGAAAAAAACTCTCTTAATATATTTAATATAAATACTAATTTCCCTAAATAAATACTATTCGCCTGAAAACTTGACGTAACTAAACTTACGATAGATTCATCGCTTTTTGGAAAAAATGCCGGAGTTGTCATCAGAAATAAATGAGGAATCTGAGTGATAAAAGCCAATAATAGTCCAATTAATGTATACCTATTCAAATTTTTTCCAAAAAATTCTTTTCTAAAAAAAATTAGAGTTACTAAAATTAACAAAGGTGCTAAAAACCTCTCCGCGTAAGCAGCATAAGTTGAAAGAGAAAACATCAAGAACGAAATAATTAGCCACTGTCCCTTTTTTAATCCAAGCCAAAATGTTAAGACCCCAATAGATAATAATAAAAACCCTAAACTTACCTCATACCCAACCCGGCTATATAAAATATTCCAAGGGCATATAATGAATAAAAATAGTCCTGTAAGTAAAACCCATTTATTCTTAATCATTCCTGACTGTTTCAACAAAATGTAAATAACTAATGAAGATAATAGTCCGAATACAACAGATGGAACTCTGACGGCAAAAACATTAAGTCCGAATAAATAAATTGAGGGGATGGTTAAATAAGTATAAAGCGGGGGATTGTATGATCCGTAAAATCGTAAAGCAGTAGGAAAGTACTTTCCATATTCATCTTTACCTGTTTTTAATAAAGAGTATGCATTATATCCGGGAAGAGCTTCGTCTATATAAAATCCGGATGGAACTTTATCAAGTTTATAAAAATATAAAAATAAGCCAAATATAAAAATTGCTACGATACCCACTATTTGAATTAATTTTTCCACCTTATGAATTTGCATAAAATCTTTGAAGGAGTATAAAAAAATATATAAGCGGAACTGTTCCTATTGCTATAAATAGTGGAAACCTTGAGATGGAAAAGGTTTTAATCTTTAACAAAACTTTTGTAATTCCCGCAGCCATCGTTACTGTTAAAAAAGGATAAAAAGAGTAGGGACCAAATTTATTCCAGCTTCCAATTATGGTTATAACAATAAGGGGGGCAATAATACTTAATAACCACTCTGCCTTTCGCTTTTTTTCTAAAGTTACAAATAGTCCGTAAACAAAAAATGGAAAAAATAAATAGGGGTATTTCTGTATCTCCTCAATTCCGACTCTTTCTCTTGGGTGATTCGCAAAGAAATACAAATTTGGATCAATTATTTCGGAAAAGTTTTTACTTAATCTGTAAAAAGCTATAGACTCAGGTCGCTGTTCGAGCCAGTTTGCCGCAGGTATCCATACAGTTTTTCCGAAAGTTTTTACATAAATGGGTGGATATTCTCTCAAGCGCATATCTATAAGTCTTCTGTCGTCATTAGATATATTTACCAAACTGATAACTTGAGTGCTTTTTATCTGAAGAAGAGTAAGAAGTCCTAGAGAAGTAATAAATAATATCTTAAAAATATTTTTGCTTTTTTCCAAACTAAAAAATAAAAGTAATGTAGTTACCGATATCAAAAGTCCTAAAAAAATGCTTTCAGAAAAAATCCCCCATATCCAAAAATTAGTAAAGTGAATTAAAAGTAAGATTAGTAAAGACATCAAAAATCTCTAGCATCTGCAATATAAAAAGCAGGCTTATTATCAGGATACAAAATAACCTCAAGAGGCTTAAAGTTTTCACCGAACTCTTCCGGCTTGCCAACAACTAAAACTTTTCCTTTTTCTTTCAATGAATTTCTGTCTATGCTACCGAATGTGTATTTACCCAATCTATATCCATCTAATTGGTCTAAATATCCAAACCCCGAGTGCTCGTATTGCAACCATTCTTTTGAAGCTAATTGAACTGTCTTTGGATTTATTTTTTTATAGAACTGTACCCAGATATTCGGAGCTGAAACGGTTCGGCTGATAAATATTTCATCATACTCTCCCTCAACTTGATTAATATATTCTATCATCTGTTTTCGACCATATTGCATTGAAGCTGCGGCCTTTGCTGGAGCGTGATAAAGATAATTTTCAATAAAAAAAGTAAATGAAGCAATGAATATTATAAATATTAATAGAAAGTACGTAATTTTATAATTATTAACATTAAATTTTAATTTTTTGTATATTAAATATATTCCTAGAGCAGAAATAATTTGAATGGAAGGCATCATTACTGCAGCTCTTGTTCCAACAAATCCCCCGCCCTTAGATAACGCTGTAGCGATTGGGGATAAAAAAAACCAAATAAAAAATATATTTGTACCTTTTATATTTTTACCTCTTATAAAAAAATAGAAACCCGCAAATACAGAAATTAATTCGCTTAAA
>Ga0209542_10004546_pt1 | contig 28430 bp, 29 predicted proteins | sample RifCSPhighO2_01_FD_184028 | JGI IMG/M metagenome (GOLD analysis project Ga0209542, IMG submission 184028) | Soil microbial communities from Rifle, Colorado - Rifle CSP2_plank highO2_0.1 (SPAdes) (version 2) | ecosystem: Environmental > Terrestrial > Deep subsurface > Rock core/Sediment ...
AGCTTGATATGCATATCGGGAGTCATAATCGGAATGATGTTTTCGGTTGCAAAATTTGTTTCCGAAGCAAGATGGGATTTGGGTTTAAAATTGGCGTTTCCGGAAGGCTTAATGGGGATTGCCAGCGCTTTTCCTCGCAGTCTGGCCTCAATGCCTCCCAAAACATACGGTTTTGCATGGACGCTTACTCTTGGCAAAAGTGCCGGTTTTTTTTGGTATGAAGGACGGACCTTTTTGGGGGTTTCGATATCAGAATATGGGCTAATCTGGGGCAGGGAATCGGCAAGGACTCCCATTTGGTCCGATATATCTTTTTCAGAAGGCCAGACAATCGCAGCAGGCATTTTACCTTCAGCTGTTTTTCCGTGCCAGTCCAGGTGCAGGTTCGAAAGGGCAATTTGTTCTGAAGCATCCAGAGGGCTTGCTGTCTGGCTTTTGGGTAATGTGGCCAGATAAGCTTCGAGCTTTTCTTTGCTTTTTTCGTCAATATTTTGGACTTCCTGGACAGGAGCAGACGGGGGGTTGGTAATAACCCAGAGAAATTCGGGGATTTTCTTTTCCTTGATCCAGATCCTCTGCGTTGGCGAAAGTATGGCTTTGACAAATGCCACGATCCATTTGGTAAACGGCCGGCCCCCGAAAGGCACTAAAGCAATCAGAAAGCCGAAACCGACAAAAAGGGCAGATAAAGGGAAACGGATAATATCGGGCAGTCCCGAAAAAAATATAATACCGCCCACGGATGCCGGGACAGCCAAAGTAAAAAACTGCCTGATTGTTAAGTTGCCGAAAAGTTTGAATTCAAAAGAAGCAATATGCGACGGGACAGGATGCTGTTCCATGTTTTTAAATTTTTCTGTTAGGCGTCTATCGGTTACGGCAAAGATGCCCGTTTCGCTACTCGGTCACGTTGAGCGTTAATTATTGTCACTTTTTACGAAAGACGCTAAACGATACGGGCTTCGTAACCGTTTAACGCTGAACAATTTTTATTGCGTTAGTCGTTAGTCGTTGTGCGTTAAGCATGGTTTCAAAGAAACCATACCATATGAAACAAGAGGCAGATAGTAGTTTTTTTTCACACACATCAAACCAAGAGAATTTCCCTTTTACCACTATGGGTTATTTGTGCTAAAATATATTCAACATGCAAGAAGCTGTTAAACGTCCAGCAAGAGACGAAGATACATTGGAAATGTCTAAATCTGACGGTGAAGGCAAGAAAGCCAAAGGTGGAGGTGATAAAGCTCGTAAAGAAAAAACTACTGAACAGGCTAGGCAAGAAGAGAAGAGGAGCGAAGAAGAAAAAAAATGGCGCAAGGAAATTGAAGACAATACCCCCAAAGACCAAAAAATCCAATATGAGAAAGCGGAAATTCCTATTAAAGTAGTTAGGGCATTTCAGGATGTTTCAGAAGAAGGCTCGGTATTAATCGACGATAAGGAATTGGCGGACCTCAAAAAATTTCTCCAGACGTATACAAAATTAAAACCGGACGCGATTGCCAAAATGTCCAAAGGTGAAATTGTCGCAGCTGCCCAAATTGTTTTAAAAACGTCACAAATCGTCACAAGTGAAAAGGGCTTAGAGGCAAAATTACAAAAAGCGGATGTTGGTGAGGTTCAAACGGGAGAAATACTTGGTTCGGATAAGGTTGACCGTCACATAGAAGAAGTCGATGAATATCAAAAAATGATTGACAGAAGCGGACCTGGAACAACCGAGGGTACACCCCCGGAAGAGGATTGGACTGAAGCTTTACCGGATGAATCAACGGTCCCCGCAGAACTTCGCCCGTATGTTCAGCAAATTAAAAAACTCAAAGACAAAGCCCCGTCTGCCCAAGAAAGAAGCCTGCAAGTTATTGAAGAAAGTTTATCAACGGCAATTCTAAAAGGTGAGATTGCTGATGATGAAAATACCTCAGTCATTAAGGAAGTTATCGACAACCGGGCCGAGGTATTGGCGGAAAAAGCCGCCGAAACACGAGTAGAGAGAGAGATCGCAAGGGCTGGGTTAATATCTGAAGAAGGGGAGGCGGAAATACGCCAGTATGTTTCTGAACATGAGGCCGAGATTAAGGCAAAATTTATCGAACTTGACCCCCAAAAGCAGAATGAGCTGGTCGGTGATATCGAAAGACACGCAAGCACTTATTATAAACAGATTATTTCCGGTTTTGGCGTCGTCAATATAGACGACGCCAAGCGTATGCTTTTTGCAATTGCGCGCCAGAGTGACGACCCGGAAGGCTACAGAAGATGGCGGGCGGTAAAACTGGCTGATAAACTGGATGCCGGCGTTAGGGTTAATCAGCTTTATGAGCCACCGGTAGACTGGGAAGAAACTCCCCAAAAAATTAGCGAAATTTTGCGGACAATGGAAGCCTCCGATCTTTCGGTTGAAGACCTTTCTACTACCATCCAACAGGCAATTATTATGATCAGAAACGTTGCCCCGGATACCAGGGCCGGCCGGCAAATGCGTGATTCCTTAATCGGTGAATTGGATGCATTCAGAGGAGTTCACAGCCTGAGGATTACTCTGGAAAAACATGACATGGACCCAACTGACTTTACAAATCTTTACCGGCAGTATTTTGACGATAAAACACTGACCAATTTTGTCGGCAGATTCGGCAAGGACAGGCTTGGCCGGCAATTTCAAAACGAAAAGGGCGAGGCGGTTAATCTGTTGGATGCCTCCTTCGAGCTTTATATGCAGAAGTTGCGCGACGAGCGGATTTTGATGAACATGGTCGAAGAGATGACCAGACATTCGATTGCAAATCCATTCAGCGGATCGGACATGCGTGATTTTGAGAAGTGGCTAGGTATTCCCTTGGCAGATGAGCTAAAAGGCCAAATCGAGGATTTAAGGCAGTATTTTGTCAAGAAAATGCAGGCAAAAATTGATGATCCCAAAGACCCAGATCACCAGGCACTTGGGGGATTGTCTGTGGATGATGTCTGGGGCAGGAAAAAGGCCAATTTTCTTAACGTTACCCATGACGTTATCCAAGAATGGCATGACAAAAAAACCCTCCAGGGTGCCTACGGAGTCATTGGGGAGAAAGACCTTGAAGAATTAAAAGAAGAATTCGGCGACAAATTCTCGGAGACATGGAAAGGGAAGGAATTTTTAGATGTCCGCCGCAACATTTTGCTTGAGAAGTTACAAGAGGAACTCTCTCAAATGGGTCTGAAAGTGCTCAACGAAAAAGGGGAAGAGCAAAAGATTAATATTGAAAATTTAAGAGAGTACGGTACTTTGGAATCGGTTGGCCTAAATGCTTACCATCTTGCCTGGATGATGGGCTGGTCGACCTACGACAGCATCAGAATTTATTCCCGGGATAGCACATCACAGTTGCGTGATGATTACGACCATCTTGTTTTTCACTCAAGTACAAATCTGTTTTTCGGCAGGCAGCTGGACCAAACATGGGAGCATTATTCGGAAACCAATGAAAACAGGGGCAGGTCAAAAGAAAACGATGTCAACCGCATCTGGAAGCAGTATTTGCCTGGGAAGCACAGCTGGCTGTTCCCCCAAAATAACATGATGACCAGATGGTCGGAATTTTTCCTTTCCGATGCCCAAAAAAAAGAAATTGCCAGAAGGACTAAAGAGTATATGCAAAAGTGGGATTTTGACAACGAAAAATATCATGGCGAATTTGAAGGCTGGATGAAAAATGCAGTTGTCCGCGACATGATCGAATCCGGTGAAATTTCTTTCGGCAAAGAGGCCGTGGAAGCTGGAGGCACGCGCCTGAGCAAGATAGCCGAAGAAATGAAACTTAGAAAGTTTGAATTCATTGACTTATGGGTTGATAGGACAAGCCATAAAAAATTCACAGACCCTGCGATATTGCAGGATTATTTAGCAAATCCCAACCAGGATAAGTTCATAGATATGAATGACAAAGTGAATGAGTTCTACTCAACCCGCGATGCCCGTCTTTTTCCTTGGATGACACTTGCACTGCGTGCACACTGGGAAATATCCAATAAGCATCGCTTAAGGCTTTTTGATAAACAGAATCTTGCAGCTGAAGCCGGCGAGAAATTAACTAGGGATCTTGTTGGCATAGGATATATGGAGAGAAAGCAAGGCGAAAAAGAAAAAAAGAAAATGTTTGGCTTTAACCAGTTTGCCGAAGCAAACTTTGGCGAATTTTTCGGCACTACCCCTTTCAGGTGGACCCGCCGGACACTGGAGGACATGAGGAGATTTGCCTGGGAATTTAAATTAGTCCCGTTTGGTGCGTCTCTTGCCGGGATTTGGGCGGCGATTGTTGCATTCTTCAAGCAACTTCCTAAAGAATTGTCACGGTAAATCGGAGATTATGAGCCTCCCCCTCCACTTTTAGCTTTGGATTTTGTTTCGGCTGGCGCCCCCGGCATTTGCCAACCTGCTTTTTCATAAGCTGTTTGTTCTCTTTTTATTTGTCCTGCTCTTATATATTTAGCCAGTGGTTGTCTTTCCCTAGCAAATTGTCCTGCTCTTCCTAGGGCTGCTCCAACAGGTGCATATCCTGCTCCGAGTGCGCCGCCGATGGCACCGCCAAGGGCTGCTCCGCCAAATGCGCCGCCTCCACCTTGCCCGCCGCTGATAAATTTCTTAACCATGTTTGCCGCCTCCGGTGTTGCCAATAAAAAGCCGATAGCGATAAACTTGCTTAAAACTCCTGCTTCAAATCCGCCGCCAAGCAGGGGGAACTGTAAAACTTGGCCTTCTAGTTGACCAACACCTTCTTTCCCGCCGAAGGCTCCGATTCCACCCAAGATTCCGGCAAAAATTATCATCATGGCAACAGCAGGAAAAACCGCCACATTTGAACCCATTTGCTTAAACCATTCTTTCGCGCCGTTATTGCCGGGGAGTGCCTGGATTAAAAAGAAAAACGGAGCCGCCATGGTCAAAATAATAATCATTACGTAAGACATCAAAAGCATTAGAAAGATTCTAAACATCACAAAAAGCATGGCGATCGCAACCACAAGCCCCCCAACAAAAGCTAAACCTTCGCCGATGATGTCGCCTATTATAGGGAAGCTGAGGGCATCTCCCAATACTGCATCAATAGCACCTTTCAGAGCGTCAGCGGCTGTTTGAACAATAGAGCCCCACCCACCGACTATTACTCCGATGATGCTTTGACCAAAAGCGACCCTACTCGCTTCCTTCAATGTTATGAGCCCGGAAGCATCTAGAAAATTTAGCGCAATATTTAAAAACAGAAACATCAAATCGATCATCAGCCCGGCAATGGCATAGCTGAAGGTGACCAAAATCAAGGCCACAACAAGTCTGGGGATCGAATCCTGGATAGTAGCTACAGCCTGCGGAGAAATATGGGCTCGCAACATAATCATAAAGCCGATGATCACAAAGACAATTACAAAGCCGACATAGGAGGCATTGCGGAATACTCTCCAGAGATCCTGAACCGGTATAAGAGCATCATAGCCGACTTCTCCTATTGGGGCCGGAGCGGCAAACGATGGTTGGACTGGATTGAACTTTCGGATTTCGTGGGCGAAAAACTGGACCCCTGATACCGGCTGTTCCCTGTAAAGCATGGCAATCATGTTTCCCATTCCGGCAAGCGCTCCCTTGCCTTGGGTTACCTGATTAGTATCGGGATGGGCAAGGGATGTTCCTGTTAGAGTTGTATAAAGGCTGTCGGTTGTGCCCAGGATTTGGTTGAGGTTGAAGATTTTGTCATCAAAAACGTCTTTTTCTATGGCGCATTTGTTGAGGTTGTCAATTGTTTCCTGGGTGGAAAAGCTCTGCGCATCACAGGCTCCCTGAGCGTGGGCATTATTGAAGTATGAAGATAATAAAAAGAGAAGGCTGAAGAAGAAAATGGTCAAGACAGCGTTAGTCGTTAATCGTTTGACGTTAAGTGCGAATATCGCAGGCAGACTGAACTTCATGCAGGTTTATCCCCACCAAACTTGGTGAGGGGCTGAAAACTCGAACTCCTAACTCCATATTAAGATGCCCGGACAGTTCCGTCAACTGGTCAGGAGATGATTCCTTTGGTCCTAGATACCTAATAAAAGCTATCCGCAGGTTGCGGCAAGTCCGCAGCCGGGGCATTCTTTGGTGCCGGACCCATAGATAATCATATGACCGCATCGCGGGCATGGAAAATCGCTTATATCTGCGTTTTCTGTTTGAGAAAAAGAGGCAAAGCTTGAAACGGAAAATGGGTAAAGAGCGGAAAGGAATTCTCTTGAATTTTTTCCTCCAAATCCTGCCTGCAAGCCGCATCCGGCCATGACAGCACGAGGCTGTAACAAACCATAAGATGCGATAAGCTCCGTCTGCGGCAGGGCCAGTATTTGATTTCGCAAATCTGGATAATAGTGAGTATTTAAAATAATGTCGTCTGCCAAATTCAGGGTTGCAGTAAAGATTTTTTGGGCGAGTTGCCAATCGCCGTTTGCTAATGTGCTGATGTAGTTTAGTTTAAGGGTTGCAACCGTCTCAACAAGTTTTTCGTACTCTTGTGCGCTCATTGCATTCGGGTCAAGTTTTAAATTTTCAAGGATTTCGTCTTGATTATTATTAGTGATTAAAGGATTTTGCAGGAAATCGCTATCTTTGGGGTTTCCACCCAAATTATTAGAAGGGTCAAGAGAGTTTGCCGCCTCCAGAAATTCCGCCAAAGAGCTTGTGCTGGCAAACCTGGTCATTGTTATTTGCGCACCCTCTCTTTGGTAAACATAAAAAAAATTATGCTGGTACATAGAATCAGCTTTGCCGCGCGGAGAGATTATTATGACTTTAGCATCTTGATACTCAGGACCAGTCAGGATTTTCTGGACTTTTTCAAACCCTTCGACTTCTGCCTTCTCGCGCTCAACGTCGTTCGAGCCGTGCTCTTGTCTGTATTTTTGGCCGCGTTTGATCACTTCTAAAAATGGTTCATCGTGTTCTGCACTTATAAACTGGCCGTCTTCAATGCGATATTCTATTTGGCTGATTTGCTGGTTAAACCTTTCTCCAAGCGCTGTTTCAAGATTGTGCCCGGTTCTTAAATCAAGCTGATCTCTACGTCTTGCGGATTCGTGTGATGAGAGAAAATCTTTTTGTGAATTAAGTCCCTCGTAGGCTTGTTCATCAAAAAGCGGATCGTAACCGAGGATACGCGGATTAGTCTGTAGTCTGTAGTCTGTAGTCTGTAGTCCTGAGATCCTTTCGGTCATCAAAAAACCTTCACGATTGCCCGAGAAGGTTCAAATCTTGGTTCTTAGCCAGGTGTCCTGCTCGGGGTATAGTTATCCTCATTGCGGTTTTCGGACTCCTCACTTTGTTCGGAGTAAACTATTACTTTATCCTGTCGCCGTAGATACTTTTACAACGGGCGCTTGTAATAATTTATGTCGAACGGATGTGAGACACCGTTGCGGCACAGTTTTGGATTTACACCAAATTCCCCGCAAAGGGATTTTATATATTTCTACGTTAGCACTGGGAAATTTAGGGGTCAAGAGCCAAGAAAGTCTTGACAGAAAACAATACAATGATACAATTGTATTGTGAATTATGTAACAACAAATATCAGAATTTCTGAGGAAGATTATTTAAGACTTAAGGCGGAAGCCGCTAAAGAGCGTAAAAGTCTTTCTGCTGTCATACGCGGTAAGTTGAAAGTGAAGGATACTAAAAAATTATCCGTCGAACAGCTCAAGAGGCGTATTGAAAAACACGCGCGCGAGAATGCCAAATACCATGTTGATGGGGTTGATTCTGTAAAGATCATCAGAGAGATGAGATACAAAGGCAAGTGGTAATTGTTGATGCGTCGGTAGCCTATAAGTGGTGGGATAAGAAAGAACCTTTTTCAGAAGAAGCGCGTATAGTTTTAGACAATCATCTTGAGCATAAAAACCATATTTTAGCCCCCCGTTTACTACTCTATGAACTAGCCAACGCTTGGGCAACCAAAAGCAAAATTACCTCCAACAAGGTCAAGTCTAATTTAAGGGATTTGGAGTCTCTGGGTCTTGATTGGCAAGAGACAGCTTTCGATTTAATAAATAAATCAGCAATTTTTTCCAGAAAATACAAAGTTTCCGTGTACGATGCCGTCTATGCGGTTTTGGCGCAAGATAAGGGTTGTGTTCTGATTACTGCGGACAGCAAATTTGTCGATCAAGTCAACTTGCCTTTCGTTAAAAAATTAGGCTAATCGCCAGAGGTGCAAATAGGGTTCCTCCTCGGAGGTAGAACTATATATCCACTTTGGGATTTTAGGATGTTTCTTGCTAAGGTTTTTTCAGGGGTTCGCCGGTGCAGCCGTCCGGGAGGCTGGTAAACGTGGGGTTGGTTTTTCTGATCTCAAAATTATCTAAAATAAATCGAACAGGTAAATCACATAGGTCGCTCTGCTGAAGACCAAAATCCAAAAACCACTCCTGGGCTTGCTGTTTTGCTTCAGGCGCAGGGTCTTTATTAATTGTCACAAAAAAAACGTCTGGAGCCGGGATATACTCGATAATGTATGAATCTGCCTGATATAGAAGGATATCGCCGCTGCGGTTGCCAATTTGAGAGGCAATAATTTTCTTCCTAATTTCAATGACGTCTGGCTGCAGATCTTCAGGTTTTGTCTGCGGAGGAATGACTACATTGGGAGCAATTGAAGGCTTCGGAGGAGAAGTAACCGGTTTCTTGCGTCCGACTAAGGAGATGACAACCACCACCAAAATAATAAAAACGACCAATGCTGCCCCTATTGTAAGTATTTGAAGCTGCCGCTTATTCTCTGTTAAATTCATTGAATTATTTATAAAAAGTTAATAAGAACATGCCCAATAGGCAAAACTGCCGCTGATTAATTTATTGTACTCTAGTGCATTGAAGGCTTGGCCCAGCAGACTCGGGATTGGTTCTTGCCAGATAACGTCCCCATGGTCATATTGCCCGTTTTTACCCCTGCCCATCTGGAAAAGACCCCATGCTCCGGCTGGATCCGGTGAATGAACTGCTGCATTTGGATCCCCGGTTAACCAGGCATTGGGGTTATAGCCGCTTTCGCAGGGAACAATGGTGTTAAACCAGTAGTCGGCATTGGCCGGATCTAAATTTTTCAACAAACCATAAAGCCCGTTTTTGCTGAAATCACAATTGGGGTCTCCAAAATTGCCCAACGGGTTCTTAAGTTCGTATTTGCCCCCGCAGTTATCCTGGTTGGGTTGAATTCCGCCACTGCCTGGAGGCGGAGGCGGAACTTCAACTTCAGTGACAGCCGCCGCAAAAACCGGACATTGGGAAGTGATTCCCAAGTAGTTTTGCAATGCATCGGGTTTCAAGGCCAGATCGCGTGATCCGTGCTTGGCACAGTTGGTGCCGCCGATAAAGCGTTCGCGGATGTCACTTACCGTATCCGATGCCGCCTGCCCGGGCAGGTTTTTGCCCCAGCGCGCCTTCATGCACTGGACTATCACATTGCCAAGACTTGGATCCACTTGCCCCGGATCCCGGATACATGACGAGACAATTTGCTTCAAGTATTCGCATTTTGGGGCATCGGGGTCAGCGCTGCATTCCTGTATAAGCTGCTGTACCTGGGCCTGGGTATCCTCCGGCCTGAAAAGTTCATCAAAGACAACTTTAGGCAGGAAAGCCTGGTAAAAGCCGGGCCTGCCGGTTTGCTGTGGAGAATTTACGCCTGTGTTGGCCTGTAAAACTTCGCCCTCGGAATTTTGCCCGGTTTTGGCGCCCTGAACCGGCGGGCTGAAGAACTCTTGGGAATCGGAATATAATGTGTTATTCCAGATTTCCGCAAGCCAGGGGATGCGGAAATTAGGGTAAATTCTCACAGTTGACGTAGTACAGGTGAGAGTGCCGTCGCCGTTGTCCGTACAGCTGTCCCAGAATCTATCATCGCCTATTGCCGCCTGAACGGAACCTATGACAAGATTGCATTCTACGTTGGGGTTTTCGGTATTAAGTTTATTGACACTGATTTTATTGGTAGTGCAGGAATCACCGGCTATCAGCTGATCCGAGGAAACGGCGCAGTATGGGGCAACGCCTTCTTTCCCGGGATAGGCGATTTTAATGCAAGTGTTCACGTTTTCCTCTTGGGCATAGGCAGTTTTGACCGGCGTTAAAAAGTCAAGCGTTATTTTGACAACTTTGCGCAAACCCTCAAGTACCTTGGCGGGCGTATCTACAATAATTTTTTTACAAAAGCCGAGTACTTTGGCAAGCGGACTGCCCGCAGGGGCCTGGCCGACGCCTTGGGCTTCTGTACGGTGGTCGCGGAAAGACTGGGCAGCATAAGGCACTACCGTTTGGTTCAGGGCATCAGAAACTAAAGTTGTTCTGCCGAAATCCGGTACATTAAATTCGACAGTTCGGGCAACATAGGCGGCGCATCCTTGGCCGGCCTGGATTTCCTGGTAAGCCTTTTCGCCCCCGACTACCGCAAATTCCAGCTTGCCCTTGTAAAGTTCATTATAAGAGGTGGGAATCTTTTCCCAGTACTTGCCCCAGCTGGCCAGCCAGGCCGAACGGTCCTGACCGGGCTGAGGGGGAAACGGCATTCCGTAATCGGCTACAAGTTCCGTTATTGTTTTGGGATTTTGTCCGGCAATATCGGCTATGGTGTCTGCCGATTCGGGGAGTGAAAGCCTGTTTTGTGCGTCGCGTTTTGTATAGACATACTCCACGTATTTTCTTTTCATTTCGTCGATAATCAGCTTTGGAGTTGATTTTTGTTCGGGTCCGCGCCAGCTGTTTAATTTGGCGGATTCAAGACTGAAAAGATCGGCGGTCTTGTGGGCCGGATCCTGAAACCTGCCCTCCAAATAATCTGAATTGGTGTAGCCGAAGAGTGCCTGAAGCTGCGAGAAGTCAACTGGGTACGACTGGTTAAGCTCTACCGTCACAAGCTCGCCCCTCCTTCCTGTTTTTGTAATTGTCGTATTAAGTTCAATCGGTGCACTGCCGTCGAGATCGGTGACGTAATTGTCGGTTAACTTATCCGTCTCAACCGCATCTTCGCAGGGGTTTGGTCTGATTTGGGTTACTTCCGGCGGCTGCGGCTCCGGCGGCGGGGATTGCGGTTCAGGTTCCGGTTCTGGTTCCGGCTCCGGCTGCGGCTCGGGTACTTCCAACGTCACCGTCACCCCGCATTCTCCTTGCTGACCAAATTGATCCGTGACAGTCAGGTAGTAAGTAGTCGTCACAGAAGGTGTAACCACCTGACTGCCACTGGGCAGTGCGGGTGATGTATTGATTGCCTGCGGATCGCCTATGTCTGCGGCAGATAAAACGGCAGAAGCAGTGTTTGCGCTTGCGTCCCAGGAAAGGGTCGAGCTTTCTCCCGGCAGTATTGAGGTAGGCAGAGCGGAAATCGAACAAGCAGGGCCTGCCGGGGCAGCGACCGTGTATCTGGCAGTCGTTCTGTTGTTTTTTTCGTTGGATTCCGGAACCGCACAGTAGGCCGGGACAGGGTTCAGGATTGAAGTACTGTCGACCATAACATATAGGGTATAAATTCCAGGACTCGAGGGTGCCGGAAAGCCGACGCCTTCATTATCGCCAAACGTATCAACCGCACCAGGTGCAAGAGAGGATAAGTTAAATCTTTCCTGACTACCTTCCGGCTTACAGCTGGTGAAGTCGGCGCCGCGGTATATCGTTGTAAAGCTTGACTGGCCGATAGGATAAGCAGTACTGCCGCCCTGGTTTTTGATGGCAATTATCGGTTTAACCGTTTCGCCGGGTAAATATGTTGCCGTTGGGCTATTAAACCTGACAGAAGTAATTACCAGATCGGCCATGCTGGCCTTATAATTGGCAGTGACGGTTTTGGTTTGTCCTCCTCCGAAGCGAATTTTGCACCGTATGCCGCCGGAAAGAGTTGAATCACAGCCGGTCCAGCTTACGAAATCCCTTCCGCCGGCAGACAGTGGAGCGTCTAAAGAGGTACCGATAAGTTCGCTGGATTTGGTAACTGTATAGTTTGTAGTGCCGCCTGTTCCGGCTTGGCTGCCCGTAATGGCAACTCCGGTGTCCGGTGAGCTTCTGACGTTGAGGGTATTTGTATAACCATGAAAAGTAAGAACAAGCCCCCTGTTACCGCCGTTGGTAACCCTAAATGGACTAATACCAGTATCAGACCTTCCCAGATTGACCCCGTCAATTGTTGCTGTCCAATACCCATCATTGCCTGCCGGAATTTCAATATTACTGATAGTAAATGTTTCATTTACTCCGTTGTCGTAAATTATGTCGGTTGATGTGTTAATTCCTGTGACTTGTTTACAGCCCAAAATCCAGTTGTTACCGGCTGAGGAACTACTGCCGAACCCAAAGACAGCATATCCGGCATGTGTTTCTGATAAAGAACCGCAGTTTATTGGGCTGCCGGTTGCGAAATTTCCGGATGATATATTTTCTATTAAACCGCCACCAGACGTAACATTTACAAGGCTTGAGTGGGTAGCACTAAGTGTAAATGAGATACCATCCAGAAGTACACGTCTGGTATTTTCTGTTCTGACAATTAGGCCACCCGGGGAACCTGTGTCGCTGGTGCTGATTCCCCAATTCGGACAAATATGGCCAGCTTGGGACTCTGGAGGCGCAATTAAAAAGGCCAAAATAAATAAAGAAAAACACAAAAAGAGAGCAATCAGCAATTTTCCAAATAAATTCATTTCAGATATATCTTAGCGTTATATTTTTGGCGGGTTTGGGAAAGAATTTCATCTTCTTTTCCTTCCCCTTTGCCGATTTTTTCGACTTTGGCAATAAGAAAACGGGCATCGGCATACTCCGGTTGGCAATCAGAGTCTGAAATTGCACATGGGGCAATATCGGCCTGTCCAATAAAAGGCTCGGATATCTCACCTTCCTTAAGGCTGTCGACCTTTTTTCTTATAGAGTCATCTGCAAGAAGGCCGGTTTTTCCTAGATAGCCCTCCGCCGTAAAGCTGCCGCTTTGGAAGCTGGTATCATAATAACTTTCGATTCCGACTTTAGGGTCTTTATTAACTTCCTCTATTGCACCCTCAAAGCTTAATTGGCCTTTTTTAAGATCTTGATAAATCGAGTTGATTAAATTCTGGGCATAGGCTTTTTCTTCCTGAAGCTTTTGAGCGCGGTTGACATCACTGGTTTCTTCGGTAATTGTCATCGGGTTGGGGTTTGCAAAGCGCCCGAAGTTTACGACAATAAATTTACCTTCACGAAAATTTGTAGTGTTTTGGGATAGTTTTTCGCGAAATAGGTTGACTTTGGCAAGGGTTGCGTGACAAGGTTGTATTTGGAAGCCGCCGACTCTCACCTCTTCTGACTTTTGTTCTTCTTCGGCAATTGTTATTTTTTCGTCGCCTGCCCATTGGGAAAGGACAATATCGTCAACCAGATATTCGGTTGCCTCTTTTTGTTCTAAGAAGCATTCATTGGCAAATTTGTCAACTTGGGTAAGTGTGATTTTCTGATCCCCGACTTTGGCAGCCAAATCAGGGCTGGGTTTTTTGAAAAAGATAAGAATTACGGCAAGTGCAACTGCCAATAATAAAACTCCTAATACTATCAGGATGACAACTGGCTTTTTGTGCCTGAAGATAAAATTTTTACTGGATTCAACGGGGGCGTTATATCCTCCCCCTTGTATAGGTTCCGAACCGCTTTGGTCCAAAGCAGGCTGATTTTGCATGGCAGACTGAATCCCTCTTCCTTATAGCATGAGGACTTATCTTCAGTATAGCAAGTTGAAGTGAGAAGTGAGAAGTGGGAGACTGGATTTATGAAGTGAGAGGTAAGATGATCAAAAGCTTTTTAGACCTTGATGTTTACCAGGAAGCATTTAAATTATCACTGGAGATTGAAGAAATTATTAAAACCTATCCAAAGTATGAACAATTTCTTTTAGTAGATCAATCCCGAAGAGCATCAAGAGCAGTACCGGCATTAATAGCAGAAGGATATGCCAAAAGGGAAACTTTACCGGTTTTTAAGAAACTACTAAGAGATGCAATCGGTGAAGCCAATGAGATGATTAACCATATTGCGCTTGCTAAAGCACTAAAATATATTAAGCCTACAAAGGCAGATGTGTTGATAGACAGATACCATACAGTTGGGAAGAAGTTAACCAAGCTTAAAGATAATTAGAAGAATTATTAATCTTACATCCCACATCAGAATTCTAGCTTCTCACTTCACACATCTCACTTCCAGATTCCTATATTGGCAGAGTGACGACGGTGACCGGAACACCTGTTACAGCCTCAATTAGCGTCAGAACCAGCCAGACGACGACGACTAAAATCGCACCGATTATGGCATAGGTAAATGTGGTGCGGGCAGCGGCTACTCCTTTGGGGTCACCGCCGGAAGTCAAAAACTGGAATCCGGCAACTAGGATCATTATAAAAACGGCTATGGCCGCCCCCGGCGCCAGAAGACTAATTATTCTAGCGAGAATGTCGACGACATCGGAAATTTGCGCCGGGTCGTTGATCGCATATACCGGTGAAACAACTGCCACAAATAAGCCTACCAAAGAAAAAATGATCCGTAGCTTCAAGTTTTTTATATCGTCGGTATGGTGACTCCACCGGTAATGATATTGACTTTAAAGAATACCTCAATCAAACGGATGATTGCGTAAGCCACCAGAACTATGACCAAACCTATTAAAGCCGCAGTAATTGTGCCTCTGGCAGACGCAACTGCCTTTTCGTCACCGCCTGCTATGATCCAGCGAACGCCGCCTATCAGAAGAAAGATGAAGGCACCAACAAAGGCGACAATCAAAATGAACTGGATAATTCCCCTGATGATAGCTGGGACATTGTTAATCGGATTGATTGAGTTTGGGATTACGTTTTCGCCAGCTATCGCAGCAGCCGGTACTGCAAAAGTTAAAGCCGACGCAATAAGTGGGCTAATCAGCCTTTTTGCTGTTTTCACTATTTGCTTTCTCACCTCCTTCGGAATGTAGTTTAAATCCAAAGTTAAAAATTCAAAAGTATCCGTTAAAACCTAAACTTTTGAATTTTTACCTTTGGGGTAGCACAAATCCGCCGGACACGATATTAATCTTAAAGAAGGTTTCAACCAGCTTAATTATAGCAAAAGCGCCCACCACTACAACTAGGCCTAAAAGGCCCCAGTAAATCTGGCTCCAGGCGCCGGAAATACTTTTCTCATCACCGCCGGAAAAGACAAAGCGGAATCCCGCAAAAATGGTCCAGATTAAGGCGACAATAAAAGCTGTAATTAAAAGAAATTGGATCCCCCCGCGGATCAGGCTGGCGACAAAGGACGATTCCGTTTGTCCTGCTGGGATCGAGACCGCACCTGCAGGCGGATTGATCGTGCCGACGGCTTGCGCGAGAAATTTCATGTTATTGGTACACTTGACCTTAAGAAAAACTGAACGATACGCAAAATCACAAAAGCCAAAATTGTGACTGCTAAACCGATAATAGCATATGTGAGTGCTGAAGTTGCAGATCCCAGTTTTTTAGGGTCACCGCCGGAGGTGACGAACTTAATTCCGGCAATGACAATAAATACCAAAGAAAGAGCTCCGGCGATGCCGGTAAGAATTAAAAGAATGTCGGATGCCAGATAGCCAAAACCTTGAGATGATCCGAATATTTTCCCCCGTACCCCCGACGTAATTCGGGCCGGTTGAAAGGCGCCTTTGATGTCAAAGCTTGCGGCAAGATAGTTCATTGTTCGGTTATTACATCGTTAGAGCGTCGGTCATAGGGTAACGATTGCCATTAAACTCCTTACGATACGGGTTCCCTATATTACTATTCTTGTCCCCAAAAACAACAGGTTGACAATTTGCAAAATAGCGTAGGATAGAACTATCAAGGCAAAGCCGACAAGCGCAAAAATCAACCGGCCTCGGGCTGTTGCTGCTGCCTCCGGATTGCCGGAGGAGAGAATAAACTGAATGCCGGAAATGACGATGACAATCATCGTTATAAAACCGGCGATTGTCAAAATTGAAGGCAGAAAATCGCTGATAATTCTAGCAGGGAGTTTTTTTTCTGAGCCGACACTGAGGCCGGGCGTGGCAATTCCTCCAAGGCAGTCCAAAAAGCCGGTGCAGGCTGCATAAACCTCTTTAACCATATTAAAACCCTACTATAAAAACGCCGATCCACCTTAATATTAAAACCGAAAATATCAAAAATAAAAGGCCGGCGACAGCGGCAATTATCATTTCACGGCCTGCAGCCACATTTTTGGGGTCGCCGCCGGATGTCAAAATTCTGATCGACCCAATTACCATAATAATCAGCGCAATCCCGCCTGCAATGCCAATGCCGATTGCAAGAATTTTTTCGGCAAACGGCCCGATGCTTGTGGAGATATTGCCAAGAGCAGTATTACAGGTGCCTCCTTCACACGGATTTTTGCCGGAGACGAGTTCAATAACTTCACCTTCGGCACAAATTGGTCCGTTTTCATCACCGACGAAGGCCTTTATGCTGTAGCTTATTCCTGGGAATTTTACTATCCCATCGCTGGGGAAAGATGATGAAATAGGAGCGGTGGGATCAGGCCCTATGAATGTTTTGGATAATTTCCCTTTTGGAAAGCCCCGATCAAAGGCATAAAGAACTACAACGTAGGTAGCCCCTGGGGTCAGGTTATCCAAAGTGAACGAAACATCCTGCCCTTCATAAAAAGGTCTAGCAGCTAGTGTGCATTGTGCTTGTAAACCGTGTCCCGGTTGTGGGTCTGGATCTGGGATAGGGTCATCCTCATTATTGTCAAGAGGAGTAGTGCACCCCGGATCCCCAGCGCCTGCAATAAAATCGAAATCAATTTTCCCGTCTCCATCATTATCTTTGCCATCGCTACATTCTGGTTTGACAGACGCATCACCTTCGCTGTTGTCATTTTGATCCGTGCAATCCGGATCTGCGAAATCATCAATGAGTCCGTCGTTATCGTTATCACGACGGTCACTACACTGCGGTGCATCAGGGCTTTCACTCTCGTCAAGGGGGGTACTACAATTTGGGTCCCCTGCTCCTGAAATAAAATCGAAATCAGTTTTTCCATCCCGATCATTGTCAATACCATCACTGCACTCCGGGCCGGAGAGTGAACCTCCGAGAGTAAATTGGGCGGGATTAGCTTGACATACGTTGACTAAACGGGCTGAGCTGTCCGAGAGATACGCTTTGAATGCGTAGGTTCCGGAGCTTGTTATGCCCGGCCATTTGTAGAATAGAGGATCTCCATAATTGAATGGATCAATCGTTACTTTAGCTATTGACACGTTATTTCTAAAAAGAACTATTGCGTAAAAATTACTTTCTACATAGTTACTGAGTGAAAGTGTTATTTGCTGACCAAGTCTAGTATCGCTGGCAAGAGCAAGTCTGCAGGGATCGGCTGCTTGGGCGGTGGGAACAGCTGGCGTAAAGGAAAAAATAACGCTAGTTATAAGAAATATGGCAAAACCAAACAAAAAAAGTAAGAATGCTTTTATTTTCACTTTTAATTTCAGTGTAGCCCTTCGACTTCGCTCAGGGCAAGTCCTTTTCTGCCGTCTAACGCAAAACGTCTAATGTCTAATGTCTAACGTCTAACGCTGGAGCTGATTGTTCTGGGCTTATGATATAATTTGATGCAGGAGATTAGGATGGCTAAGATTGCACCGCATATAACTGTTAATGAAAAAGTCCGTTTTGGCAAGCCCGTGATTGCAGGTACAAGGGTGCCTGTCAACTTGGTTGTCGGGAAAATTGCCGGCGGAATGACCGTTGATGAAATTATGGGCGAGTATGATCTTACTAAAGGACAGGTTTTGGCGGCCTTAAGATATGCTGCGGACTTGGTTTCCCAGGAAGAAATTGCTCTTCGATGAATGCGGTTGTCGATGAGGATCTTCACCGCTCATTAGGCAACATACTTTCAAGTTTAGGTTTCACTGTTTTTGATGTGCGCGACTGTGGTTTAAGGGGTAGTGACGATCGTGAAGTCTTTGCTTTTTCCCAAAAACACCAAGCGGTTTTGTTCTCTGCCGATTTGGGCTTTTCCAATACTTTAACTTTCCCTTTGGGTAAACACCACGGGATTTGTATTTTACGCTTTCCGAATGAGATGAGGGTGCAGGCGATTAATGTTGAGGTCAAAAGGTTACTTTTGCGACTTTCGGTTGGTGATTACAAAGGAAACCTTGTTATTCTCTCTCCGGGCAAGTTGAGGATCCGCAGAGGCCGTAGGATTAATTGATCAATATTTCCTAATTTCAGTGTAGTCCTTCGACAAGCTCAGGACAAGCCCTTCAATATACTCAGGGCAAGCACTTCCTTATCGTCTAACGCAAAACGCTTAACGTCTAACGCCAAAATCTAATGCCCGCAGATTTGTGAATCAGCGGCAGGTTTGTGTTAAAATGCAGCTGATATGCAAAGCCAATATATTGTTTCAAAAATCAACGAGCTTGAAGGAGAGTTGAGAAAAATCAAGGCTCAGATTGCAAAAAAACCGCCTAAAAGTGCCGTATTGGTCTGGGGCAAGATCAACATTCTGGAGAGTCAAATAGACGAGGCCAAAAGGGCGGTATTTGATTTTGACATTGAAAAGTTCGTGGGCAAAAAAGACGTAGCTTCATGGAAGTAGCCGTTGATTCCCACGCGCTTCTTTGGTATCTTTCCAAATTAACTATCCCGTACGATTTTTAATAATTGAGAGGCAGTAATAATCTTTATTTCCTTAAACTCAGAAAGCGGTAGAAGATGTTTTTTGTCGCCGCTTATAATGAAGTCCGCCTTACCCTCAACTGCACATTCCAAGATTCTGTTGTCAGGACCGTATTTAATTTCGTTAATTTTTAGTTGGGGTACAACTAAAGTTAAGATTTCCATGAGTGATTTTAATGATTGTTTTGCATCATTGTCTGTCCACATGAATTTATTAATTAATACTTGTTGCAACTCTGCCAGAATAATAGGCGAGGAAATAATGTTTATTTGTTTGCGAGCAGCAAGATCCAGAATCTCCTCTGGTTTACCCCCAAAAAGTAGCGCTGAGACTAGTATATTTGTGTCAAGACAAACTCTAATCGCCGTGGATATATTCGAAGAGTTCATCTTCTGTTTTGAACCCGAACTTTTTTCTGGTTTTCTCCCCCATCTTGCGAATTGATTGCCAATCGCGTTTAAATTTCCAGTACTTATACCAATCTAAAACTGAGCGAATGTACGCGCTCTTGCTTTTGCGTTCGATTTTGGCCATTTTTTCGACTTCCTCCATTATTTCTTTTGGCAATGAAACCGATAAAATTTGGGTATTGCGATAGGTCATTGTATTACTAGTATTACAGAATCTGGGCTTTTTGTCAATTTCAGTGAGACTTTTTTTGCCGTCTAACGCAAAACGTCTAACGACTAACGCAAGAAATTAATCGTTGGGTAAGTTTCAAGAGTGAAGGTTTATGTTAAAATGCTTCCGATATGCAAAATCAATACATTGTCTCCAAGATCAATGAGCTTGAGGGGGAACTGAGAAAAATCAAGGCTCAGATTGCAAAAAAACCGCCTAAAAGTGCCGTATTGGTCTGGGGCAAGATCAACATTCTGGAGAGTCAAATAGACGAGGCCAAAAGGGCGGTATTTGATTTTGACATTGAAAAGTTCGTGGGCAAAAAAGACGTAGCTTCATGGAAGTAGCCGTTGATTCCCACGCGCTTCTTTGGTATCTTTCCAAAAATTCGAAACTGAGTGCGAAAGCAAATAGTGTTTTGGGTAAATCTTCGCGGGTTATTGTTTCCACAATTGTAATCTTGGAATTGCTCTATATTCTGCAAAAGTTTGGGCAAGAGAGGAAGTTCAAGAAGTTGCTCGAAGCATTAAGTTCAGAGAAATATATAGTTTACCCGGTGGATTTGGCACTTGTACGGGATTGCGCAAAACTCTCAAAGAGTCTTGAAATGCATGACAGGCTGATCGTTGCAACCGCTAAAATTTTTAATGTCCCGCTGGTAACAAAGGATCAACAGATAGCCAAAGTTTACAAGAGGATTATTTGGTGATATTGGCTGGCTTGAACATTCTAGATAGTGACATGAGGCGGTCTTTGACTTTTTTGGCTAGTCTTTTAGACAATTTGTCTCGTTTTAAGAATTCGTTAATTTCAGAATCACTATAAACACGATAGGGAACAGATTGATTTTGTGGAGCTCCAGTAGCGATTTTAACAACATTCGCTTGACTCATATTAGTTTAACTTTCTAACTTTTTACATTGTAAACTTTCAGTATGTTTCGTCAAGCATGATGGTTGATATAATTAGTGGTAATCAAACTTTTCCAATGCGCAGGATTCTTGCTTTTCTTTTGATAATTTGCCTTTCCTTTTTCTTTGCGACAAATGTTGTGCGCGGGGACGAACTCGGGGATTTGCAGAAGGAAATTAACAATTTGCAAAAACAATTAGAAGCATCCAAGAATGCCACGACCCCTTTGGAATCGGAAGTAAAAAAGCTGGAGGGGGAGCTTTCCTCAATCAATAGCCGCCTCGACAAGATCTCCACAGATTTGTTACAAAGCGAAAAAGAACTGCGCCAGCAGAGGGAGATTTTAGCTTCTACAGTGCGCAATTTTTATATCAGAAGTTTTGTCGATATTCCGCTCTTGATCTTTTTTAGTGCCAAAGATGCCGCAGAAACCTTAAAGCTGATTGCTTTTCAGCAAACGTCCAGCGTTTCCGACAAAAACGTAATCAGGGGGATTTCAGAACGGGTTGCCAAGCTTGCAGACGATAAAAAAAGGCTGGCTTCTTTGCGTGACCAAACCTCCAAACAATCGCAGTTTCTAAAAGGCGAAATTGCATCCGCCAAATCGTTCCAGTCAGAAATTCAGGGTAAAATTTCGGCATTAACCGCCAGACAGGAAGAGATTTTGGCAGCAAAATCAGGGACATTCACAACTTCTGTCGGCGACGTCCCTTTAACCGACGACCATAACGCTTCTCCGGCTTTTAGCCCGGGATTTTCCCCTGCATTTGCCGGATTTTCTTTCGGCGCCTACACCCACAGAAACGGCATGAGCCAGTACGGCGCCAAAGGCCGGGCGGATAGCGGCCAGAATTTTCGGGATATCCTCTCCAAATACTTTCCCGGCAAGCAGATTACCGACAGCTATTCAGAACCCGGATCAATTACGGTTGACGGCTACGGCGCAGTCGATTTCCAGCAGTATTTGTACGGAATTGCCGAAATGCCGTCTTCTTGGAATTCTGAAGCCTTAAAAGCGCAAGCGGTTGCTGCCCGTTCGTATGCTTTGGCGTATACAAATAATGGGACTAAGTCTATTTGTGCGACCCAATCGTGCCAGGTTTATATTGGTTCCTCCAAAGGAGGTGCATGGGAACAGGCTGTCAATGCAACGCGCGGGGTGGTTATGACAGAAGGCGGCAATGCAATCTCAACGCAATATTCGTCAACGACAGGCGGATACCTGAATACTTCCGGCTGGGATACAAAATGCGGTTCAAGAAATTGCTGGACACCCGAGGCCTGGGAAAAAATCGCCTCATCACCTTGGTTTTATAAAGGCTGGTACACTCAAAGCTACTCCAATTCTTCTGCAAAATGCGGCAGGTCGCACCCATGGCTGACACAAGAGGAAATGGCCGATATTCTGAATGCCTGGCTTGTTCAGGGGAAAGACGGTGTCGACGGCGGCAGAATTACACCGGTTACGACTTCCTGTTGGGGCGGCAATCCTTATTCAATGGCAGAATTGCGGGATTTGGCAGGGCAAAAAGCAGGCGGAGCAGTCACTTCCGTATCTTCTGCTTCAGTTGCCTATAGCGATGGCGGATCGACTGCCAGTGTTTCTTTTGGCACAAACCGCGGATCGGTGACTCTTGGAGGCGGCGATTTTAAGACGATCTTTAATCTTCGCGCCCCCGGTTATATTTCAATCAGGAGCCCTCTATTTAATATCGAACGTAAGTGAGTAAAATGAACCCGGTGCCAAAACTTATTTTTCAATATAAATTCCACCTTTTACTTTTCATCATTTCCTTTTTGATTTTAACCAAGTTCAACATTGATCCGGATCTTGGTTGGCACTTGGCATACGGCCAGAAGTTTTTGCAGGAAGGGAGAATTCTCAGAGTCGATGAGTTTTCCTGGACAATGCCCGGTTACGAATGGGGAAATTCTTACTTTATGTTTCAGATTTTGACAGCTTTTCTTTTTCAGAAGTTTGGACACTTGTCAAGTGCGATCATTTTCGGAATTATTGCCGCGTTTTCCGTTTTGATGCTACTTCCCAAAAAGCTTAATTTCTGGGCAATACTCATTGTGGGATTGGGTTCTTTAATAGCGTTGGCGAATGCAGGCATCCGTCCGCATATCACAGATCTGCCGTTTCTTGCCCTTCTTTTGTATTTATTAGACAAGGAAAAATTTCGGAACAGAAATTATATTCCTCTCTGGTTTGTTTTTTTTGCAATTTGGGCGAACTTTCATGTAGGTTTTTTCTTCGGACTTTTAATTTTTGCGGCAATGATCGTGATTGATTTAGCCTCGCAAATCCGGTCAAAGAAAAGAATTTCGATATTGATTGGCGGATTGTCAATTGCCGCCGCTTTTATTGGTACTTTATTGACCCCATTCCATTTTCAAATGTGGAAGTCGATTTTTTTCGACTCAGCTGGTCTAGTCGGCTGGCGAAGTATTCAATCACTGCAATCAACAGCTATATTTATGCCCTATAATTTTCTCTTAGCCTTATCCGGGATCATTTTTATATTTGTTCTACGTTCGAAAATCAACAAGATTAAGCCGGCTTGGTTGATTATTTCAAGTTTTCTTTTCGCCTTTGTATTTTTTGTAGTAGATTTTGTTTATCTTTGGGTGGCCATGTTTATTTTTTTAGGAACCAGGCATTTTAGAATTAATCTCGATCTTAAATCCGATCTCTTAACAAAAATTAGCCTCTTTTTTCCCTTAACTGCTGTTATCTTAGCTTTTTTTCTGGTTTTTGTCGTAAATTTTCTTGAATCGTGGACGCTCAATGAACGTCTACGGAAAGATCGTTATCCTGTTGATGCCGTTAAATTTTTAACTGAGAATAACCTTGACGGTAATCTTTTTAACGACTATGCATGGGGTGGTTACATTAACTGGCAGGCTCCCCAGATAAAAGTTTTTATAGATGGCCGTTTTGCCGGGTGGGTGAAATCTGATGGAAGCAGTTTTTTAGCAGATTATTTAGCGATTCTCAAAGGTCAATGCTCTGTTTTTGAGAAATATGAAATCAAAACTGTGCTTGTCAATAAAAATTTTAACGTAAGTTGTCTTGGGAATTTTAAAAAGATTTATGAGGATGACAACGCCCGAATATTTACCCTACCTGCTGTGCAATAAACTTGATTAAAAACTCCAGCCTTTAGCTGGAGAAGTTTATAATTAAGTTGGATGGATCACAATACAGACATAATCCATAAGACCTTCAGCAAAAACCCCTTTGCCATGTTTGCCCCCCAGCCTGTTGGGGTTCATTTTGAAAACCAGGAGTCTGGGGAGAAGATTATTTTGCTTTTGCGGGCCCATATCGTGACACTTGTGCCAAGCGCTTTTTTAATTCTGCTTTTGTCCTCCGTACCATTTTTTGTTCCTTTTATTCTGGATATTATTAGAGTGCATGTTTTTTCCGTTTTCGACCCCAGGCAGTTAATTTTGATAACCATTTTTTGGTATCTGTTTGTTTTTGGATTTTCATTTTATAAATTTATTTTTTGGTATTTTAATGTGTACCTTATTACAAATGAACGGGTTATAGATATTGATTTTCGCGGAATACTTCATAAAGAAACCTCCTATGCAAAATTAAATCAAATTCAGGATATTTCTCCCAAGATAATTGGATTTTTTGGCACATTTTTTCATTATGGAAATATTTACATTCAAACTGCAGCCGAACGTCCCGAGTTTGAATTCCACAATGTTGAAAATCCAAATCAGGTTGCCCAGGAGATTCATGAGCAGGTTAGGAAGGAAGAGGCTGAGCCTCCGGGGGTGATTGCATAAGATGCCGATCGAGGAAAGTACCAGCATTTTCGGAAATTTTAATTTCATTTTCTTCGCCAAATCGTTTTTGATTCTGTTTGCGATTTTTTATGTGGTTTTTGCTTTTATGCTACTTCGGCAGGTTCAGCTGATGTGCAGGACCTTACCAACTTCCCTTTCCCCGATTTTAAAATTTTTGGCGATAATCCACGTCGGGGTGGCACTGGCGGTTCTTTTGGTAGTTCTGGGGTTTTTTTAAATGGATCAGCCCAAATTTGATATTCAGAAGGTGTCAGGAGCACCGAAAGCGGATTGTGTTTGTCAGGTTTTTACCCATAGGCTGATACTTGCCGATTCTCAGGTTGCAACTTTAGTTAGTGTTTTTTTTGTCAAAACCGACAACCACCAGGATTTGCCGAAATTGATTTCTGAAGTTTTTGAACTTTCAATCCAAAAAATTGAGGAGGGCGCAATCACCGAAGGTATGCTTGCCATACTTTCAAACGCAGCCTTAAAAGTCGTCCAGTTTTTGGAACAGGAAAAAGTAAAAGCCAGTTTTGCCCACACTTTATTTTACAAAGATGCCGTCTACATCGCGCGCCATGGGGAAGGCGTTAAGCTTTTGGTTTTTGAACCTGAAAGCTCGCAGGAAATTAAATTCCAAAAAGGTTCGGGCAGAGTGAAAGACATGCAGCTTTTTTTGATAGCAACCGAAAAATTCTTATCAATTTTTGATACTGCACCTCTGAAATCACTTGAGGCAATTGATCTTGAAGATATTATTGACGGTTTGGCAACCGATATTTCGGCAGAAGAAGACCAAAGCGAAATTGCCGCAGCATTTATTCTCGCAATTTCACAAAAGTCAGGTAGCGGCGAGGAACAATTTTTGCCTAACAAATCGCAGGGTGACAAAGATGAAGATTTATCCCAAAGAGAAGGAATTGAAGCCCGAGAATCGGTCCAAAATGAGGCCGGTTTAAGTCCAGCAGGTGACAACATAGAAACAAAATCCATCTTAAAAACGTTCATGTCAAAAGTAGGGTTTGCCCTTGGTAAAACTTTAATTCACCTCAAAAAGCTTAAGCGCGGAGATATTAAAGCAATACTTTCGCTTCGCCGGAACATCGCTCTTCTGGCTATTGTTTTTCTCATTATTCTTGCCGCCTCAGGAGCAGTCACCATCAGAAATAAATTCCAGAGCAAAAAGTCGGCACAATTTAACAATTATCTAACTTTAGCATCGCAGAAATTGGACGAAGGAAATGCTATTGAAGAGCTTAACAGATCAAAGGCAAGGGAAAATTTCATAGAGGCTGATAAGCAAATAAAGCTTGCACTTTCGATTTTTCCCAAAGACGATCCGGCCCAAAAGTTATCATCCGAAATCACATCAAAGCTCAAAGAAACGGAACAGCAAAATCAGCTGAGTTTCACAGCTATCGGTGAATTTTCAGAAACAGTCAATTCCGTCAATATTTCGAAAAACACCCTAAACTTACTTACGGAAAACGCGGTGGTCAAAATGAATCTTGATAACAAGTCAAAAGACACCAAAGATGCCGGCGAAAACCTGAAATTAGGAACATTTTTCGCAAATGATGCGTATTTTTATTCCGACCCAAATTTATTCAAGATTGATACGGCATCGGGCACAAAAAAGGAACTATTTAAAAAAAGCGGGGTTCAGGATCTGGAATTTTTTATCGGTAATCTTTACCTTTTGACAAAAGAGGGCATTGCCAAGTTCGTTCCTGTGGAAAATGGATTTGTTGAGTCTGCCGGTTATTTGAGCGGGGAATTTTCGGCGGTTGGTTCATCCCGGTTTGCAATTGACGGCTCGATTTGGGTAACGAAAGAGGACCAGATCCTTAACTTTCTGCAGGCAAAACCGCAGAGTTTTCAGATTTCGGGTTTGACCTTTCCGCTTGGCGAATTTGGCCAAATCTATACTTCTTCCGGGATCGACAGCCTTTATGTTATTGATAAGGCAAATTCAGCGCTGTTGGTAATTTCCAAAGAAGGGGTCTATCTTAAAGCCTATCAATCGCCCGAATTTGCCAAAGCTTCAGATTTGGTAGTCGATAGCCAAGAGAAAAAGCTTTATATTGCTGTTGGAAACAAGATTCTTGAGGCTGATCTTTGACTAAGCCGCTTGCTTGACAGCAATGTTGTCTTTCGATGATATCTCTAGGCCTTCACTTATTACTTCCAGCTTTACAGGTAAAGGTACGGCTTGACGCTGAGACAATCTAATTCTCGCATCTCTGGATTCTGCCTGCCATTCGCCTAATGCTCTTAAGAGAGGACCAAGTTCTGCTGGATAATCCCATGTTAAGCCATCCAAAACTGTAGCCCAGTCTGATTCTGGAGGCTTTCCGTTCGATCTATCAATTCTCTTTCGATAAAGATCAAAAGGTCTTTCAGGCATCTTTTAAGTTAATCTGCGCTTATCTTTTTATACCTATTCACTATTCACTGTCAACTATTGACTAATTTGGTGGACTGTGTTCACCGAAGCTCGCTACGAAGAGCGAAGTGTGGAGATGCCGGGTGTTGAACCCGGGTCCAAGAATACAAGATAAAAACATCTACAAGCTTAGCTTATTTTTTTAGTTCTCGTTTGAATCTTTAGCCAACAAGCAGGCGAAATTCAAACAAAGACCTGTAATTTTCGGGCTGAAGTTTGGTCAACACTGAAGTCCTATCCCGGCTAAGTTATTGCCTTTAGAGCCCCACCGAGAAAAGGCTAAAAAGACAGCTTACGCCAAACTAATTAGGCTTGAGCGTAAACAGGTGCAACATCTCTGTTTGCACGTAATTTTGATTCAAAGTTTAACGCACTTTAGAATCATGTTCGGCTTGCGGTTTTTAAAGTGCAAGTTCTCGTCGAAACAATACATCCCCAGGAGAGGCATTGTATCAAAAATCGGTTTTGTAATCAAACCTTTTTGTCCCGAATCTCGCGCTCGATGTCCCTTTCGACTGTTTTCTTTTTCAAGGCCGCGCGTTTATCGAATTTTGATTTTGATTTGGCAAGGCCGAGCTGTACTTTGGCAAGATTGTTTTTGATATATAGTGACAGCGGGACAATGGTTAAATTGCCGCCTGCAATTTTCCCCTGCCAGTTAAGGATTTGTTTTTTGTGAAGAAGAAGTTTTCTTTCGCGTCTGGAATCTTGGAATTTTTGCGAACCCATCCATGGCCTTATATCGGCATTTTCCAAAAATACTTCGCCTTCTTTAATTCTGGCAAACGAATCGGTCAAAGTTGCACGGCCTGCCCTAATTGACTTAATCTCCGCTCCGGAGAGAACAATTCCCGCCTCAACTTTTTCTAAGATCTGATACTTAAATCGGGCTTTTCTGTTTACTATTCCCATTTGTAAATATAATATCAAAAAGTGGGAATGGATCTTCTCGATTTAGTTTTTCCAAAGCGTTGTGTTCTGTGCGGCGCTTTTGGAAAGTATATTTGTAATAATTGTTTTTCTAAAATTGAGTTTGTCGAAAAACCGGTTTGCCCGGTTTGTCAAAGGCAGGCAATTGGTGGCAAAACCCACCCGAAGTGCGCAGGCAAATTCCGGCCCGATGGTCTGGTTGTTGCTTGCAGATACAAAGGGGCAATAAAGCTTGCGATTAAAAAAGTCAAATACAAATGGATTTATGATATAGAGAAAGTTCTGGTTGACTTATTAGCTTCGCAAATCTGGAAATTCGATTTGCCGAAAAACTTGATTTTAGTCCCTATCCCTCTTTATAAGAACCGAAAAAATTGGCGGGGTTTTAACCAGGCGGAAATTTTGGCAAAGACCTTAGCGAAAAAGTTTAAAGTTGGCTATTCTGCTATCCTGTTTCGAAACAGAGAAACAAAGACGCAAGTTGGGCTTTCCAGGGAAGAAAGGAAGAAAAACATCAAGGGAGCCTTTTCTCTTAGTCAAGGGGCGAACGTCAACGGGCGTGATTTTTTGCTCGTAGACGATGTTTACACTTCCGGTGCAACTATTAGGGAAGCTGCAAAAGTTCTTAAAAGCTCAGGTGCCAGAAATGTCTGGGCAATGGCAGTTGCGCTTGGGTAGAGTGTTTTGTTCTGGTAAAATATGTTGGCGCAAGTTTGGAGGAGTCGCATAGCTGGTCCATTGCACGGGTTTGCTAAACCCGCGAGCCCTATAAGGCTCACGTGGGTTCGAATCCCACCTCCTCCGCCGAGTCAAACTCGGCTGGCAAGTTTGACTTACCGCCTCAGGAGAGGTCGCATAGTGGACTAGTGCGGTCGTCTTGAAAACGACTATCGAGGCAACTCGATCGTGGGTTCGAATCCCACCCTCTCCGCTCATTTGTAATCACCTCTTTTTTACTTTGATACTTCCGCTTAAAATAAGGTT
>Ga0209542_10004549_pt1 | contig 28414 bp, 31 predicted proteins | sample RifCSPhighO2_01_FD_184028 | JGI IMG/M metagenome (GOLD analysis project Ga0209542, IMG submission 184028) | Soil microbial communities from Rifle, Colorado - Rifle CSP2_plank highO2_0.1 (SPAdes) (version 2) | ecosystem: Environmental > Terrestrial > Deep subsurface > Rock core/Sediment ...
TAGATTTAGTTTTGACGGAGAGAGTTTAAATGTCATTTTCCTATTGCCCTAAAAGATTTTTCTTTAATTTTTCCTTGATTCTTTTAATTTCTTCAATTTTTAAATCATTTTTGAATGCAATTATTTTAAGATTAAATCTTATTGCTGCACTAATCATCTCTTTTGCAGACTCTCTTGTTACATAGTTGTTTTGCGCAGGAGTTATATAATATTGTTTGTCAATTCTCTCTTCTTTGGCTTTTGAAAATAAAGAATGCAATTCTTTCTGATTGAAAAAATCCCTTAAAAGTATTGCTGAAACAGAATGATTTTCACATTTTATACCGCACTTAAAAAAGAGAGATAAGACATTATTATACATTGAATAGTAGCTTTGTATTATTGCACTTTCAAAATACCCATTATCAAAAGCAAGATTTGCAACTTCACGGCATTCGATGCCCTTTTTCTCATAAGACAAGGACATCTGTTCAGAACATTCAACAAGCTCTAATTTACCTTCTTTTTCTAGTTTATTTAAAAAATCTGAGGTTTTCATAAAACTTTTCTGCTCCCTGAATAATAATATGGTTTGTTATTATTTCTTTGATTAGTAAATCATTAGAATCAAAATTTCCTATTTTAACGCTTAACAAATCATTTAAAAGCTGTACCTTCTCTTTTATATTCTTATCCATTGTATCAATATAAATATCAATGTCACTTTCATTTTTAGGAATAAATTTGGCATAGCTTCCGAATAAAACAATCATCTTATCAGGATATTTTTCAGTAATTTCTTTGAATAGCGGTTCAAATAATGGATATTTCCCAAGTAATTTTGCAAGTTTGTAATTTTCGGCGTTTAAGATAAACGACTTTGCAACTAGATTCTTTTTAATAAAATAAATATGGTTTTTGCCTTCTGTTTTATAATCTAGTACATTAATCTGCCTTAATTCATTTAGTATAGCCTGTACTCTTGTTAATGAAGTTTTTAATTCTTTTGTTAATTCCCTCCCATGCATCTCTTTTTTTAATAATAACAGCAGAACTTCATATTCATAATTGATTTTTATTTGTGTCATGTGACTTTTTAAGAAGTCATTACTATTTAAATGTTTTGGTTTTTTCCATAATGTAAATTCCTTTTAGAAAGGATAAAAATTATATCTATATAGGATAATTCTCAAGTAGATTTAGTTTTGATGGAGACAGCTTGTAGATGGGTTTTTCGGATAACATATTCTAAAAATATAAAACAAGGTATTATTTAAAGGTTCATACTATTTTTTAAAGGCCATTTCCAAAGTGGAATAAATTTTATTTTTTTTCTTCAATTTCAAAAATACTATATTAAGATTAAGACGGTCCATAACCTGTTTTTATACTTTTTATAGCTTTATTTCAAAAATACTATATTAAGATTAAGACTAGCTGTCTCTGCTGATTTTAACTCTACTGTTTCTCCTAATTCATAAGTATACTTTCCCCTGTCAATTCTAGCATTCCTAAAACTTGAAATAATCTCATCAGATTTTCTTTGAGCTAATGTTTTAAGTCTTTTGTCTGATTCTTCCATATTTGCCTTAAACTCTTCTAAATATTCTGTTTCTATTCTTCTTTCTTTTATGTAAAAAAAGTATACCAATGCCTGATAGGTAAGTATGTGTATACTATCAGAAATATCCTCCAAATCCACACTTATATGCGCAAGAAGGCATACTGCATTGTAAAACATTGAATAGTACGATGCATTAATGCTCCAATCAAAGTAATCTGGATTTTTTATTAATTCTTTTGAAAGCCTTAAGCTTATTTCTGCTTTTCTTTTGAAGAATTCTCCTTTATGGATTTTTGGCTTCTTGATTCTTCCTTCTGAGATTAATTTTTTGAATTTTTTAGTTATTAATTCAATTTCTTCTTTATTAACCATTTTTCCACCTTTTTAAGATTTTATAAAAGTTTTCTGTTCCATCCAATACAAGATGGTTTTTCATTATTTCATTCATTACATTTAACTGATTTGGTTTATTTAACATTTCATAACAACTCTCTTCAGGTATAATGCTTAGGTCAACTTTAGAATAAAATGATCCTAATTCAGCTTCTGCTTGTTTTTGGAAATTATTAATCTCTTTTGAATCAGGTATTATCATCAGAATATCAATATCTTTTCCTTTTTTATCTACAGAAGAGCCAAACAGCACTGCTGAGAAGAACACTGTTTTTATTCTTGATAGTTTATCTTTAATTATCTTTATTTCCTTATCATTATGATTAATGAGCCTTTGTTTCTCTGCTAATTCTAATAAGAGGGTATCTTTGAACATTGGCTCAATTAAGTTATTTTGATTCTTAATTAAGAACCCTTGTTTTATGAGTGATTGAACAGCAGCATATACTGGCCTGTAATGCTTGTTTATCTTTTTTGAAAGCTTATTGATACTCCATTTCCTAGTCAGGTCTTTGGTTATTTCTTCCATAATTTTAATGTTCAATGTTGTTATAACTTTCATGTTATACTATTATAACTTATAGGTTATATATAAAGGTTTGTGGACGGATTCATATTATGATATTCAAAGGCTATAATAAGATTAAAAAGGTAAATAAGGGAATTATTTATTGATCTTAATGAAAGAGATAATTTAATTGGGTATAGCATGGAATATTACAGAAGTTTTGAAGAATTATTCAATAGATTAAATGAGTTTAGGGAAAAGGGAATTATTCCTTTATTATTGAATTTTTATAAGAAGGAGAAAGAATGAAAAAGTATGAAAAGATTAATATTTAATAGAGCTATAAGTAGAAATAATTATAAATCAAAAATTAATCAGGAGTTGCCACATGAAAAAGCTTATTATTAATGCGGATGATTTTGGAATGAGTAAGGTTTTTAATGAAAAGATACTGGAACTTCTAGAAAATGGCTTCATAAAATCTACAACAGTTATGGTGAACAGAATTACAAAAGAACAAAATGATCATCTTAAGAGATTAATCGGAATGTATAAAATAGTTAGCATTGGTTTGCATCTGGAATTTAACATAGAGGAGCAGATAGAGATGAAAATAAAAGACCAATATCAAAAATTTATTTCTATTTTCAAATTTCCACCAAGCCATTTTGATGTTCATAAATTAATAAATTCTAAAGAAGTTATCATGAAGGTTAATAAAGCCGTAGAAGAATACAATTTACCAGTTAGAAACCATGGAATTAAAGCAAGGGTAAAGCAAACAAGTTATCCAGCTTTTATGCCAATAAACTTTGATATTAATGAAATAATAGGCTTTTTTAAAAACATGAAAGATAATAAAAGCTATGAATTAATAACACACCCTGGAGAATATGACCAAAATTGTAATTCTAGCTTGAATGAAAGACGCATAATTGAATATAAAAACATCATTAAGTTACAGGATTATATTAAATCTCATAAAAATATAAGAAATATAAGTTATTTAGAATTATAATATTTATCTGTTTAAAATGATAGCAAACTTTAACTCTGAACTAATCCTTGAAGTTGGAGCTTTTGATCGTGAAATAAAAAAGTTAAGTGGCTCTAAGGTTTTCTTAATAACAAGCAAAACACCTTATAGTCTGTTTAAGTCCAGTCTTAAATATTTAGATTATACAAAATATCTAGTAAAAAGTAATAATCTCGCAGAAATAAACAATATTGTCATGTCTGATATAATAGATAATTTTGATGTTATTATAGGTTTCGGCTCAGGCACAACTATAGACTTTGCTAAAGTAGTATCATTTATGAAAGGAAAGAAATTAATAGCGGTTCCTACTATACTGTCTTCTAATGTATTTGCTACAAATAAATCTGTAATAGTAGATAAAGGAAAAATAAAAACAATAAGTTCAAAAGTTCCTGATAAAGTAATTATAGATTTCAAATTAATTGAATGTACATTTGAAAGATATTCTTTAATAGGGTTATCTGATGTTTTATCTATATTTACAGCACTATTTGATTGGGAGCTAGCTGTAAAACACAAAAAAGAAAAGGACAATCTTATTATTGCAAATTTAGCAAAATCTTTATTGTATTATATTAAAAAAAATTATCCAATAATATTTGAAAAAAATAGTGAATCATTAGAAAAGTTAGCTACACTGCTTCTTCTTTCTGGATATTTAACTAACATTTATGGATCAGGAAGACCAGAAAGTGGTTCAGAACACATGTTTGCAAGAGCTCTAGAAGAATGTAAAGTTTATCGCAGAAAAGTCTTACATGGTGAAGCAGTCTTGCTGGGCATATTGCTTTGTTCAGAATTACAAGGGCAAGGTAATAAATTTGTTTATGAAATTGCTAAGAAAATTAACCTTCATGATGTATTAATAAACATACCACTAAATGAAGATATCATTACTGATTTATTGTTAAGGGCAAGCAAAATAAGAAGAAAAAGATACTCCATTTTTAATACTATAAAAATTAATCAAGATTTAGCAAGACAAATTGTTCAAACTGTTTTATACAAACTGAAAAATGAATGAATTTATCCATTTACCGCATTTCAGAATCAATGATTCACAGATTCTTTTTTTAGATAAATATGTCTATCTTGATTTTGCAACAAAAATAGAGATTGATTATCCTCTTCATAAAAAAGTTTTGCTTGATGAAGGTATTCTTATTGAAAAAAGAAAAATAGAAAAGGGAGAAGATGGGGAAAAAATATTGATACTAGAGCCACACCCAGATGATATTGCACTTTCCTGTGGTGGTTATGTATTAACCAGTTTAAAAAAAGGCGCTAGCATAAAAGTAATAAATTTATTTTCTAGAAGTCCTTTATCAACCTTCCCATGGAGAGAGCTGGTTTCGATAAGTGAAGAAGAATATGAATCTTTACGCCTTCAAGAATCGTTTATCGCAATAAAGCAATATCTTGGGCTATCATTTAAATCGTTTAAATTACCCCTGGCTTTAAAAAGAAGTCATTTAAGCCCATTTGAGCAATTAGAAGAAAGTGATAAAACTTTAGAGGACTATCTTTATGGAGCGATAACCGAAGAGCTTGGTATGGATAATTATTCAACGCTTGTAGCACCTTTATCAGTGCAAAATCATATTGATCATGTTCTTTCATATAATGTTGCTAAAAAAATTAAGCAAGAGAATAAAAATATCAAACTGGTTCTTTATGAAGATATGCCTTATTCAAGGAATCAATTAGCATTTTCTAAAAAAATGGATGAACTTAAAACACAGGCAAATTTCCAGGCAAATTATATTCTAATAAGAGATTTCGTAGATTATATAGCTGACTTGATATCAATTTACCGTTCACAATTTGATGATATTAATAGGACTCAAATGTTGGCCATTATTAAGGAAGATGCAAGAAAAATTGCTTCAGAAGGAAAATCAAGCGGTGAGGATATAGAAAATGAATTCTATCAAAGAGTACTAGAGGTTAATGAGATAAAATGAAAATAAGTTTTATAGATGATGAACCAGAAATATTTCCCCTTCAGTATGGTGGAAAGGCTAGAACAATAACTTCCCTTGCTAATTCTTTAAAGAAATTTAATGAAGTAGAACAAGTCACTATATTAAGTAGATCAATAAGACATACTTCATCAGAGTTTTTATATGAAGGAGTAAGATTCAAAAAACTAGAAAAATATGGTATAGCACGACAGATTTTAGAAGAAGCTTCATCTTGTGATGTTCTTAATGTTCATTTTTGCTCATTCACAATGCCATATTTAAATGATTTTGAAACAATACTAGTTTATCATCTTCATGATGTTATATTTGCAACAGTTGATTCAGGGAGTCATTTAGATAAAGCATTAGGAAGTAATTGGTCAGCGATAATTTCACCATCTCATTTTGCATCTTTGACTCTATCCAACTTAGGATGGTGGACAAGTTTGAAGGATAGAATTGTAACTATACCGCGTGGTATAGATTTTTGTACTTTTTTTCCAAAAACAAAAGAAGAAGGACTCAAATCTATATCAGGCTTTTATTCAGCCTTAGCTGAAAGAATTTCAACGTCATATCCTATTTTGTTTTTCCCTAACAGGTATAAGGCAGGAAAAGGCGAAGAGTTATTACCAGAATTATATGAATTAATGATAAAAAAGTATCCTAATTTACTCATAATTGCAACATCAGAAGATGCAGCAATACAACAAGAAATAGAAAAAATTCCCTGGATCCCAACACAATACATGAAAGATTATTATTCTATAGCAGATGTCACTATTGTGCCTACAAAAGTTCCAGAATCATTTTCCCAGATCCCATTGGAATCTATAGTATGCGGAACACCTGTAGTAGTTTTCAAATTTGGTAATCTGACAAATTTAGTAGAAGAGATTCCATCTATAAAAGCATCTAAACCATGTTGCAATGATTTAGTTGAAATTATCTATAGTATTCTTGAAACAAGCAATGATACAAGACAAAGTGAATTAGCTTCTTCTAAAGAAATAATACAGAATAAGTACAATATTGATATAATATCAAAGAGACTTTTTGAGATTTATAAAAAATTACCAAAAAATAGTGAAACAGAGCAACCAGTTATTACAAGAACATTTCAAGAAAGGAGGTATTTTTTATCACCTTTGATTGCAAAATATGATAATGAAATTTTTATTCCTGAAAGAAGTAGCAATATAAAGAGACATGACTTAAACAAAGTAGAACAAGAACTAATTGAATTTTGTAAAGTTACTATGCCATTTTCCATGATAAGTAAAAAGTTTTATGAATATCAACAAATTAATGAAGTTATAAAAGATCTTGTTGAGAGAGAAATATTAGTGGAGGTTTAAATTATGGAAAAAACAGAATTTGTGATAACAGATGCATTGGTGTTAGAAGAATTTTGTAACCTGAAGTGTGCTTATTGTGAAGGCTTTTTTCCAACAGAGTTTAAGTTTAAAACGAAAGAAGGAAGATTATCCATGCCAAAAAGTTGGCAAGACAAGATAAAAGAAGATCAATCTATAGCAGATAAATTAGATCATAAACCGACAGTTGATAGTTTTTTTTCCATAGCAGATGAAATTCTTCAAGAAATAAACAAACAAATTAAATTTCCAATACTAAAACTATCTGGAGGGGAAATTTTTTTATATGATAAAATGACGGAATTCATAAGGAAAGTCCACAGCAATTATAATGCTATTCAATTACTAACAAATGCCACTTTATTTTCAGAAGAAGAAATTGAACAATTTTCTGAGATGGGTAATGTATATTTTCAAATATCTGTAGATGGCCATATGCTTAGCAGTAATTATACTCGTTCGCATAGTTCAAAAACATTAGATAAGATTCTTAGAAACATATCTGCTATTTGCTCTAAAAACATCGGATTAGAAATAAATTGTGTTTTGACAAGTTATAATACAAATTCATTTATCGATTTTGTTAGATACTTAGATAGTATTGGTGATATGACAATATTCCCCAGACCTGTAAGAGGAGAACCAAAAACCATACTTTCTCCAACAAATGAACAAATATCTCAACTTAGTGATTTAAGAGATCAATATAATCAATATAGTCGTGTTTTGCCTCCAAAAGCATATTTTGAGCGTGTTTTATCTGTTTTAGAAAACAAGGTTAGAGGATGGAATTGTTATGTGCCATTCTTTGTCTTTGGAATAAATAATTATGGAAAAGTAAATACCTGCACTTGTAGTGGTGAGCTTCCTATTCTTGGAAGTGTTTTTGATGATGATAAAAATGCATTTAAAATCATAAGCGAAAGAAAACAGTATGATCCAGCATTGAAGCCTATTCCATGTGTTGATTGTATAACGCAGTATGAAATATTTAACCTCTACGTTGAAGGAGCGATAGATGAAAAAGAGCTAGAGAAGATACCTACTTTTAAAGTTGAGGGTGCTTTAAGCGCTGCACAAAGAATAAAGAAGAATTTACTAAGATGAGAGTTTTATTGCACACACAATGGGGCCTAAAGGAAAATTTTGTTGGGGGAACAGAAAGATTTGTAATTAATCTTGCAAAAGGAATAAAAAAAAGGGGAGATGAAGCTTTTGTAGTCTGTTCAAATTTAGAGGACCTTATTCTTGTAGAAGGCGTTCAAGTTTATGGTATGGTTCCTTTAAAGTATCGTGATAAAATCATGAAATATGGGTATGCAAATGAACATTTTTTTAAGAATGAAATAATTGGGCATAAGATTGATTTTAATTCAATCTCTCTCTTTTCTTCTTATGTATGGGCACAATTACATGAATTTAATTTTGATATTGCTCATTTAAATTCATTCTTATGTTGTTCTTTATTTCCAAATAATAATATTCTATCTAAAATGATAGCAACTAATCATGAAAATGATCTTGAATTAGATCATTATTGGGGAAACAAATCTTTTCTAACATTGACAGAGTTAGTTAAACATAACACTTCATTAAAAAAATTAAAGGAAAGAATTGTCCCAAGTAAATATTATTCAAAAATGTTTACAAATTTATGGGATATGCCGGTAATATCAATACCTTTAGGTGTAGATATAGACCATCTGGATAAATTTTCTAGAAATGAAGAATTAAGAAGGGAATATGCTTCTGATGAAGGTATAGTTATACTTTTACCATCTCGTTTTGATATTCAACAGAAAGGTCATGATATAGCTGTAAAGGCCTTATCAATCCTGAAAAAGAAAGGTGTTAAATTTCGTTGTATATTCTCTGGATTTGATCGTGACACCTACGGAGTAAATTTTGAAAATTTTAAACAACTTGTAAAAGAATATGATGTAGAAAAAGAAATTACCTTGACAAGGTTTGATAATATGCTTGATGCTTATGGTGTCTGTGATATAGTTATTTCTCCAGAACGCTTTTGTTCTTATGGCCTTGCCATTTCTGAATCATTGGCATTAGGCCTACCTACAATACTAACACCAATTCCTACTTATTTAGAAATAGCATCTAATTATGATCATGCTTATTTTACAATAGACCACTCACCAGAAGAATTAACAAATAGAATTCTTGAAATTATTAATTCACATCTAGGAATTAACTATCTTGAAGCTCAACGATTTAGAGAGAATAATTCATTTAAAAAATGTGTGGATAAATATTATCTTATTTATAGATCCTAAAATGATAAAGGCATTAATTTTTGATATGGATGGTGTTATTGTTGATTCAGAATATCATTGGCATAAACAAGAGTACAAGTTATTAAAGAGCTTAATCCCCTATTGGGATAAAGATAAACATGAATCAATAACTGGAAGGAGCGTAAAAGATATTTTTTTGCTTCTTAAAAAACAATATACCATAAATCTTACTAAAAATGAATTTAATATAAAATATGATGAATTAGCAAAGGTAATTTACAATAAAAGAACAAGATTATATCCGGGTATTATAGCTGTTCTAAATGAAGCTAGAAAGATGGGGCTAAAAATTGGTTTATGTTCTTCATCCTCTAAAAAATGGATAAATATGGTTCTCAATCGTTTTCAATTAGAGAATTTCTTTGATGCCATAGTTAGTTCTGATGACATATCTGGAGATAGTAAACCATCACCTGTAATATATCAATATATAATAGGCCTACTTAATGTAAAAAGTAAAGAAAGTATCGCTTTTGAAGATTCAGAAAATGGAATATCATCAGCTAAAAATGCAGGGTTGTATTCTGTTGGTTTCAGAAATGGATTCAATAATAATCAAAAATTAGAAAGAGCAGACATGATAATTGAAGATTTTAATGACTTGAATTTGGAGATTCTTATAACAAAGTTCCTGTAATAAGCCTATAAATTTTTTCCCTATTTTTCCCTATTAATCTTATTTTTTTTAAAACAGATTGTTGTATTGACAAAAGTTTTTCTTTATCACCCTTCTTTTCCATTCTCATATAGTTTACTTGCATTGCTATTTTAATATTCCTGAGCATTAAAAAGGGAACTATAGCATTGATTTCAGAATTATTGAGTTTAATTATACTTTTGTATCCTTCCAAAAAATTTCTCAACCCCATCCAGTCTATACCAAACGATTTTGTTATAAACAATTGTGTTATAGCGACAGCTGTGTCCCATACAAGATAGTCTTTATGACAATCTCCAAAATCTAAAAAAGCAACAACTTTTCCTTCCAAGGTTAGTAAATTCTCCCTGCTGATATCACCATGTATACACTGGATCCTTAGCTCATTCGTAACAAGCTTCTCTAGCTCCTTTTGTATACTAGTTTTATTTCTTAATATTGTATTATTTATATAAGAATCTTTATCTCTAAATTCCTCAAAACTATCAGCATAGGGTTGCTTTTTATAATATGTAAATCTAAATCTTTCTAGGGTTTTTTGAAGACTAGCTACATTTATACCAATATCTCTTGCTTGGCATGCTTTTATGGGTCCCCAGGATAAGTGATGCCCGTCTACAAATGAAAATAAAATAACATATTGTTTGTTGATTTTTTCATAATAGCGTCCATTTTTGCCAGCATATATCTTAGGAAGCGGAATATCTAAATTTTGTAAATATTTGATAACTTTAATTTCTAATTCAACTAACTCAATATTCTGTTTTGGAAATAATTTTAAAACATATTTTTGAACACTATCATTAAGTAAAAATGTTGAACCTTCAATACCTCTCCCAATAGGTGTTATAATAGGGTTTTGAATTCCATATAAATTTATACATTTATTCAATATTTCAGAATATGGATTTTGTTTAATCATAGTTTCGCAATATTTTTTATATTCCACACATATATAAATATTATTAATTCTAATATTACAAAAAGAAATAATAAAAAATTTATAAATACGATTGTTTGTTTATATCTATTATAATCCTAAACATACAACAAAATTATGGAGTGTTCCTGAAATTTAAGATATCTTAAGATGCAATGATGTTACTTATATTATCAAAAAAGGTTTTTCTCAGATTGAAGAGCCTTCTGCTGTTCCAATATTTATTTTAGAAGGACTTAAAAATTAACAATTGTTTATAACCCTATCTGAGCAAGAAAACTTTAGGCTTTCAAGCCTGAGGTGAATTGCGAATTCTTAATTAACTTCAAGAATAAAGAAAGTAGCGTAGCATCTAACGCTATGCTATTCGAAGTATATGCTTAGCGTGAGCTTTATTCTATAAAAAACTTTGTGTCAGGAGAACAAGAAAATGGAAAACATCTTAGTTAGAACAAGTTCTAGTGTAGGAGAATCTAACTTACACTTACAAATAACACCAGCGTATAGAAGAGATATATTTGCTAACCAGCAAATATGGGAGTTGCTCTTAATCTACTTAAAAGAGCAGTCTGATAAACTAAATATTATTTTGCTAGCAGCTGAACATGGCTTAGACCATGTTCATATCTTCCTAGCTAACTGGAAGAGATATTCTATAGAATATCTAGTAAGAAGGATAAAAGGCTTTACATCTTATATGATAAGAAAACACCATAAAGGACTTTTCATAGACAAGCTATGGGGAAAGAAATTCTGGAGTGAGGGATATTTCTACAGGACAGTTGGTGTAGTAACAAAAGAATCTACTCAATTCCACATAGAAAAAAGCCAAAAGAAACATTGGAAAGCATTAGATTATCAATACTACAAGCATGAAAAAGAACAGCTACAACTGACGAGCTTCAGCTAGACCCTCGGCATTTTAGTGCCGAGTAGTTCACAGTTTTTCTTTATTAAATAGCAACTCAACAATTTTTTCCCTTTCTTTGATTATGTTTAGTATTAACTCAGAAACACTTACTTTCTTCATTATAGCATATGCCTTTAACTTCTCCCATTGCTCATTATCCAAATAAATGGTATGCTGTCTCTTTAATCTGTGTTTAATCTCCCCGTTTTCTGTAAAAGAATTAGCAGTTCCCATTTTTAACTCCTTTAATATTGTTTGAATTTAAGATAAGAGAGCGAGAAATCAATAGTGAAAAGTTATCACCCCTTAAAGTGATGTTCTTTGAGTTTTTAATTATGAAAAACCCTCTTTTTATTCGCAATAAGAGCTATATTTTAGAATATTAAAGATATTTAAAAGCCTTTGTCTTATAGAGCTTAAAGATTTTAGAAAAATATAAGGCACTATAAAGATTATAAAGAAACGCTAGATTTATAAATATATTACCACTATAAAGTTAATATGAGTATTCCTTATAAAAGCTTAAAGAAAATTGTTGAAAAATCCAAATTAGGATTTCAAGAGGAATTAAAGTATAGAAACATATCTTTCTTATTATTTGTAAGTGAAGATACAGAATTGACCAGAAGTGATCCTAACTATGAACCGACTTTTTATAATAAACCTGATATTTCTCATTGGGATATTTATATGGATACATATAATGTTCCCCTAGAATTTCAAAGAATTACCTTATTTCATGAAATCTTAGAAATAGTTTTATTTGAAAGATTAGAAAAACATTTGAAAGGTGACATAGCACATGCACAAGCTCATATAACTGCCAGAATATATGATAATAAATATGCCAAAGAAACTTTAGATGAAATCACTTATCAACGATATTGTAATTTTAGATTAGAGATGTTAAATGGGGAAAGATGAAACGTAAAACAATAAAACGTCCTTCAGATATTGGAGAATTAATAAATGAATTAGAGAAAAGAATCGGAGATTTTACAGACAGATTTTGTATTATTGAAGGAATAAGACCCGGATATATGACTGAAGTATATTCCAACTTAATTTATACAGTTGGTTCAATAAATGAAGAACAGCAGGAGAAATTACAAAGAGAGCTTAATGAATTTTTATATCTTGTAATGGACAAGATTGATACAGGATATATAAATGAAAAGCTTGTAGAGAAAAAATCTAGTTTAAGAGAAGATTATCAAAGAAGATTGCCATATATTCCAACTTTAGATGAACTAAGAGAGCACTGGAATGAATATGAAAAAATAATAAAGGAACATCAAGAAGAAAATTTTCCTGATTTAGAAACTGAAATAACATTTGAGTTATGGAGTGATAATTGTATTAATTCATTAAAACAAAATCATAGAGAAGTAAGAAATGAATACAAAAATGCACTGAAAGACTTAAGAGAAGAAATTTTAAATAGAAGAAGTAGTATTAGGGTAGGAAAAGAGAAGATAGTTTTAAATTTCTATTTTAAAGGTCCTTTGTTAGACACGGTATATGAAGATTTTGCAAAATTTTTAGAAGATAGCAACATAAAAGGAGAGGGATTCCTACCTGGAGGTGTTCTTGATTCCCATAGACCATTAAATGTAGGAAATTCTTATACTCCATCAGAAAGATCTGAAGATATGTATCAACAATTTTTTTTAAAACAAGCAAGAACAAGAGAGCAATATTTCTGGAAAAGAAAATGAAAATAGTTCAATACTTAAGAGAAAAATTAAAACCGAAAATTCCAGAAGATGTAGAAAGCGATTTAGAAAAAACAGTTCAAATATTAATCAATTCTGAAATCCAGATTAAAGAAATAAGACTATTTGGAAGTTTAGATAAAGGTATGTGGAATAGAGAAAAAAGCGATATTGATATTTATGTTTTATTAGATACTAATGATGAAAGATATTCTGCTTTCAATAAGATAGTTGTAAGCCGTTTACCAGATGAAGATGGAGGGACATATGAGATATATGATGAAACTACTGAAAGAAAAAACTTAAGGAATTTAGTTGAAGGAAATTCAGATTTACTATTCTCAGAAAAATATGAATTACACATAACAACACTTGAAGATGATGAAAAAATGTGGAGAGAAGATCCTTACTTAAAAGACCCTTATTTTATTTTCGGTGAACAAAACCAGAAACCATTTATAATAAATGTTAGAATAGGGAGATTGTTATATCAAAAAAATGAAACGTAAAATAATAAGAATAGCAGACAGAACATCGGCAATTACCATTCCTAAAGACTGGATTGACAAGAACAATATAGATAAAGGCTCTTATATAGAAATTCAAGAAATAAACAACAGTTTAATAATAAAAAACCCTAATAATTTTATTAAAAGAACAGAATTAAATGTCTCTGATTTAAATGAAGACTTAATCTGGAGGCATTTAATAACATCTTACAGAAAAGGAATAGATGAATTAATTATAAGATTTAAAACAGATGAAGAATCAATAGCAGTAGAGAAATTTGCCAAAGACTTGATTGGATGGATTATTGTTGAATTTAATAATAGCAATATCCATATAAAAGAGCTGGTCAGCAATGAAAATTATAATATTGACGAGTTATTAGAAAAAACCTTTTTATTAGTCATGGATATAAGTAGTTTAACTCTAGAAGATATTAAAAATAGAGATATTAAGGCTTTAAAAGTAATAAGGCATAGAGATTTAACTATCAACAGATATATCAACTTAAGTTTAAGATTATTAAATAAATACGGATATCATAATTATGAAAAAACTAATTCTTTGTATAAAATATTCTCTTTATTAGAAGAGATAGGAGACGAATATAATAAGATAGCTCTAATTTACAGAAAAAATCCTGTAATATTAAATAAAAAGATACTAGATTGTTTTAATGATTTAAACTTATTAATCAAAGAGTATCATGAATTGTTTTATAATTTTAATAATGAAAAGTTGATTAAAATACATTTAGATGCTGAGTTATTAAAAGAGAAATTAATTAATCTAAAGGATAAGGAAAATGCTAGTGGAGAAATTATCTCAGGTTTAAAGACAATACTGCATTTGATTAAATCTTTGATTGAGGAGAATATGGTTTTGAGCTTGTGAAAGGAAAAGAATAAATTATTTATTTTTTATGAACTCAATAATACCCCAAAGGTTCAATTCCACCAAACATTAGAAATCGAATTTCCTTAGATTATAGAGTTAACCAAAGATATAACAGCCAGTACGTTTCTAATTATTCACCAAGAAATATAGACCAAAAAGACAAAAAGAAAGATGCAGGAAGTTCAAGACTCTATCTAAGAAATGAATGCAAAGAAAGCTTTCATTTCTTGAAGAATATATAAGACTATATGAACAAGAAGGATTAAATGCAGAAAACCTAAATCTTGAAGCTAATTTAACAAGAGAACATTTACAATATACATGGTAAAATAAGAAATATTTAGTGCCAGATATAGACGCTCTATTTATGATACAAAAAGAGGTTCATGCTTCTAATTGTTCCATAACTAGTATATCTGGTTTCACCTTTTTAATAAAAATAAAAGATAAGATAGAATAAAAATTTATTTATAATTTCTTAAAATATGTATTTAAATATTCTTTTCTGAGGGAAAAAGTTGATATCAGGAAGTTTTATTTTGAAGATATAATATTTTCTAATCTCCCAAACAGATTTTTTAAACTATCTGCTAAATTTTTATCTTCTTGGTCTTCTAACTCAAGAATAACTCTAATGTTAACATCTGCTATTCCAGATGGAAAATCTTTAGTTGGATATAGTAAATCCCTTTGTTCTCTATGAATTTCCAAAAAACCCTTTTTTACTTCATTTTTTGTAAATTCGTAACAGCTTGTTTCTTCCCTATCATCACTCCACCCATGTCCAGAATAATAAGGTGAGTACATATTATATTTAAATTCGTAATAAGATTTTAAACTATTCGTGATATTTTGAATAACACCATATACTTCTCTAATTATAACAATATTTTCATCAACAGGAATTTTTGCTTCATATTTTAAAGTCATAAACATAGAAGTGGTATAAAACTTTATAAATCTTTTGAGCAGATCTTGATTGACTTGATATATTATTTCAACAAATTCCTCACTTTTTTAACTAGTTCTTCCTTATCGGGCAAATAAACTTTATACTTAGAAACAAATAGTTTATTTGTTATTGAGCCTAGAGCATATTTGACAAAAACATCATCTTTATCCCCACTTAAAATTATTCCAATAGGCTCATTATCACTATTAGACTTCTCTTCTTCTTTAAAGTAATTCAAATACATATTCATCTGCCCAATATCAACATGATTTGCCTTTCCAATCTTTAAATCAATTAAAACAAAGCATTTCAAGATTCTATGATAAAAGACTAAATCAACATAGTAATGCGTATTGTCTAAAGTTAGTCTAAATTGTCTAGCTACAAAAGTAAAACCTTTTCCTAATTCCAATAAAAACATCTGTAGTTTATTTATTATTTTCTGTTCTAATTCTTTTTCAGAATATTTATAGTCTTCTGGTATTCCAAGAAATTCTAAAACATAAGGGTCTTTTACTATATCTTTATCACTCTCAATTATATGGCCTTTTTTGGATAATTCTAAAATTTCCTGCTTGTCTTTGCTTAATGCTAATCTTTCAAATAACATTGAATTTTTCTGTCTTTTTAACTCCCTTATAGACCAGTTTTCATTGATACATTGTTTTTCATAAAACTCTCTTTCTGGAATATAACTAATACCTAATAATTCAATATAATGGCTCCAGCTTAATTTTCCAGACAGTGTCTGGAATTTTGGATATTTCAAATAAAATAGCCTCATCATATACACATTACTTTTTTTAAAGCCTTTTCCATATTTTAAGCTTAAATCCTTTGATAAATTATTAAGCAGTTCAGAGCCATATTCAGCTTTTACTTCTCCTTTCTGCTCATATTCAATTATTTGCTTTCCAATTTCCCAATAAGTCTTAACTAAAATATTATTAAAAATCTTAATGGCATCTTTTCTGCCTTTTTCAAGAATTTCACCTATATTGGTAATTAAAGTCTTATAATTAAAAGGATTCTTTTTTATCAGTTGTTTATCTTTGTTTATCATTTTTTATTTAAAATTGAAAGAAAGAGAACTCATTAAGAGTCCTCTAAAACTTTCTTTAAATAGCCAATAGGCTTTATGTCTGTTATAATTGTCTGGTGTATTATCCAGTTCTTGTCTTCACTTTTAGATATTCTTGTTTCAACTATTGGTCCATTTTTTGGATAGTTTTTCTTTTGTTCTTCCATTTTGTTTTCCTCCTGTGTTTTGATTTTGCACCCCATAATTTTTGAACATGAGAATTGGTATTATTAGGGAAATTTAGGGCGGGTCTTTTCGTCTTATTCCCTGAAATTTTGGCTTTATAGCCATTATCTACGGTGTTCAACTTCTTCTCTATATACTTTTTGGGCAGTTTTGAAAAATAAGAATTAATTTTATCTGGAATTTCCAGTCTTGTATAGCATTTTCCATATTTTGAATACCTTTGTTTTAAAAATACAGAAGTCAAAACAATAAATCCATCATCATAATCTCTTTTTAACTGGTTAATTTTATTATAGATTCTAATATTGTTTCTGCTAATGCCTGTTTCTACTTCAATTGCAATTTCCTTACCATCTTTATCAATAAAAACAATATCAGGCTTTACAGTTTCATATAAATTAATTTTATCAGTGAATTTTTTTATGTAATTCTCGATATCCTTTACAAGAAAAAAATGTTGTGAACTTTCATTATGTCTCGGTTTAAGCAGATATTTTAATTGTCTTCCACAATGAGCAGAGACATGCTCAGAAATTACATAGCCTTTATCTATCAAATATCTGATTTCATCTTCATTTAAATCTTCTTTCTTAAAAAATCCACACCCAGCGTTTACATTAATAAGAACTTCTTTCTGTTCCTGCACCGGCTTAGGTTTTTTAATTTCAGTTAGTTCATCTGGTTTTGTTGTGATAATCTTATGTTCATCCTCAGAAGCTACAACTTTAAGTTCGGAATGCTCGTCTTCTAAGATTAAGATTCCCTCTCCAATCTGGGCAGTTAACAATTTACTTCTTTCAGAAGAACTTAAATGAAATACCTTAACTATCTCATCAATAACAGCAGGTTTCTGTCTTAACAGCAATGTATAAGCAGAATTAGCAAGCACAGCATTTCCTGCATCTGATCTTATTAAATCTACAACCTCCTGTGTTATCAATAATAGACCCAGATTAAACTTTCTGCAAGTCTTTACAATCTCAAAGATATAATCTGCATCTTCAGTTCTGCTTAAAAGAGACCATGCCTCATCTATAACTAATATTTTTCTCTCTTTAGTTTCTCTCATCTTCATATAAACATAATCAAGGATAAGGAACATGAGGGTTGGCTTTACCTGTCTTGGCATTTCTCCTATGTTGAATACAACAAATTCATTATTAAAATCGATCTTAGTGTGCTGATTCAAGAAGGAGAAGACACCATCAACATACATGCTTAATCTATTAATTAAACTTCTGTAAGTAGGCCTTTCTGTTATCGTAACTCTTTTCTCTAATCTTTGCAGTTCTTCCAATAAATCTTTTAGTAAAGGAGGCTTATTATTCCATGTTTTAGAATCATCAGTTATGCCTTTTCTTCTATAAACTTCTGTTAAACATTTGTCTAAAACAGCCTTTTGTATCTCTGATACCTGTTCACTGCCACCAAGCATTATCTGCAACAAATCCATTAATTGCAGTCTTTTCTCAGCGTAATCATGCTCCATTAAATCTAGAGGGTTAATTATTGTTTTGGAATCCCTTGAAATGTTAATAATCTGGCCATTATACCTTTCGCATAATTTGATATATTCTGACTGAGGGTCAATTACAATAACCTTAACATTATTCATCAATTGTCTTGATATAAACAATTTAGTAAAGAATGATTTTCCAGAGCCAGAAGTAGCTAAAATCATTCCATTAGGATTGCTTAGATTAAATATGTCCTTGATGATAGGAATATTGTTCCTGTTTAAACCAAGCCATATACCGGTCGCATCTATATTTAAAAAAGAACTTGTAAAAGGGAAGAATGTGCTTAATGCTTCTGTTGTTATGTTTCTTTTAATCCCTAATTGATTACTTGCTAAAGGGGTAGTTGATTTTAAACCTTGCAACATTCTAAAATTGGGTATTCTGGGGATTATCATCAAAGAATTTAGTTCAGCCTCTATTTTTCTTGTCAATAAATTAAGTTCCTGAACAGAATCAGCTTTACAATTAATGTATAAAGAAATGTTAAATAATTTTTCTTTACCTTTCTGTAATTCTTCTAATATTCTTTTTGTATCTTCATATTTTATCTCTAGAGAAGGATTTATACCAGATTTTAAGGAAGTAGAATATAGATCAGCTCTTTGTTTCTGTAGTTCTTTATTGAGATTAATCATTGTAGTTTCAATGGGAAAAGGCTCGATATGCAAGGATAAATCAAAATCACCCGAGGTTGTTATTATCTTATCCAAAAATCCAAGTTCAACACTTCTGGGATATCCGTAAGCTGTTATTATTCTGTTGTATTTATTATTAATAATTAAGTAATCGATATTGTTCTTTATAGAATTTGGCGCTATAAGATAATGCAAAAAATTATCTTTATTAACATCTATATCCTCTCCAATTTCTTTATCCTTAATATTGTTGCTAAAGAATCTTATTAATAACGACTCTAGTTCCTTATTTTCTAATTGTTTTATTCTTAGTCCTATATTGTTTAATTTCTCAGTACAAATATTAACCTGAATGCTTAGATCAGTATTTAAATTCTTTTTAATAACTAAATAGAAATTCCTGTTTCTAACCATATTTTGAGCTAAAACAGAGTTTAAATGTTTTTTATAGTCCTCGAACTGCAACTCAAATTTTTTATTGTTTAGTTTAATATTTTTGAGATAATCATCTAATTTAATTTCCACAGTGTTCATTACAACCTGAACTGAAAAGTCTATTGAATTTAGAAATTTCTGAAATTGCAGAATAGCAGATTCTTTTTCTCTTTCGTTTCTTATTGTAAAGTTTATTGACTCTACTTTTAGTATTGCTAGTTCATTCTTATCATTTAAGATTATTTTCTTTTCTTTTATTTCTTTTATTCCCAGAAATTTAACCATTTTAGAGGACATTGCAGCAGCATTTCTAAACCTGAAGAAGCTATAGTAATCTTTTAAATGATTAGACAGGTTAAGAAACATGAATGATGCTCCTAATGATATTAATGACATGGAAATTAATAATCTTGGAAATAAAGGAATATTAGTTTTAACAAATATAAAACCTGATATCGGAAAAAAGATAAAAGCGTAAAACAACTGTTGAAATGTTAAGCCGAAGATTATCTTTTCTTTATACTCTAGCTCTTGCGGTATTTCATAAACCATTTTATTTGCTCCATATTAATCTAGAAGGATGGTAGAATGTTGTAGTTAATCTTCCAGTATCTGAATGCAAAATAGAAGTTCCACCTTTTATAATAGCAAATACCAACAAGAATATCATCAATAGATTAACTAAAATAAAAGAACATATCATAACTAAAATTTTATAATTTTCAAATATCGGAATTTCAATTAACCTGGAACCTGCTAACAATATCAGTGATTGCGGAAATGTAACAAATATCAAGATTAATAAGGAATTGATTATTAATTTTCCATAGTTTTCCAGGAAAGGAATAAAGTTAAAAAATAATCCCAAAGGGAAAAAGATAATTCCTATAGAAACAAGAATGTATCTTAATACCAGAAATATTATTGTTAAAGACAGGGTAATTACATATAGTGTAAATAAGATGAATTCTAAAGCTGTGTTCTCTAGATTATCAGAGGTTAATAAAAAAAAATTCTGGTCTATTAAGTTTAAAGTCCCTGCATTCAATAAAGAACTAATTTCAAGCAATAAAGAATAAAACAGATAAGAAGCCTGAACAAAGAATATTATTAATATTGTATTTTTTATCCATTGCTTGGCTTTTTCTCTTCTATAAATATCATGACCTGAAATAATAAACTGAAAACCTGAATAAAGGAATAACAAACCGTAAAATATCGATATAATATAAACAATTAAACTCCATAATCCGGAAAAGACTTCTATATTAATCGGTTCTGATAGCAGATTCTTTATTTTGTCCAGTAATAACTGCAATGGACTGTTTAATAAATTTAAAACAAAATCAAATATCTTTTCCGGGATACAGGAAGCTAGCTCTGTTAACCCACAATTAGTCATGCTGCCTCTGTAATTCTTTTTTTAGCGAAATCATAAATCAGGAATGCAAATAATGAGAGAAAAGCCAATCTTCCGATTAATGTCCATCTATCTTTTTTCCTAACATAAACTAACATGGATACTTTTTGATCATTAAATTCAGCTGTTATTTTATTATAATTTACATCAGAAATAAATTGTGCATTATTTACAGTTTCTTTTACCTGAGCTCCATAATCTAATCTTACAGTTTTATCTTTAGGCTCTATATTAATATCAATTGCTTCTCCATTATCATAGCTTAATTTATCAGTACTTATCTTTAAATCAAAATCCTCATATTCTAAGTTACAATCTTTAATGTATTCGTTAAAGTGATTTCTTATTATAATTCGGCAGTTAGAGGTATCTTTTACAACTAAATAGAGTTTACCTTTATCATAATAAGGGATTAAATTTCTACTCTCCTTATTATCTTTGATATTAGCTTTTCCTGTTAGTAAATTATCCTCGTCAAGAACAACAGAATAATCATACTTAAATTCCCTGTAAGAAGAATCCTTAAAATTAATATCCAGAGATGTATAGTTACCGGCTTCTATTTCAATAATGCTGGAATCATAATTTTTATCTTTAACTCTAAAATTGATGTTAGGAATTCTGTTATAATAATTAAAATTCTTCTGTTCATCCAATGTTAAATGGTCATTTATAATGTTTCTTGAATAAAAATCACAGCTAGTGCAGTATCTTACACACTTTCTTCTACTAAACTCACAACAATATGTATTAGTTCTATAATGGTCTAGCTCATAATTAGTATCTATTCCTAAACTAATCTTGTAAGTAAAATCTTGATTAACATTGCTAAAAGAAACTAATTTGTCATTACCTATTAAATTATCATTAATAAAAATACTTAATTGTGCACTTTCACTTGTTAATCTATAATCTGTTTTACAATCCCCATCTTGGGTTCCAGAAGGCAATTCTATACTATAATTAAAATCATTTAAGATAGTTACATTTCCATTATCATATAATCTAGAGTTTTCTATTAAACCCGGAGTAATATCTTTAATCTTTATCCAGGCATTCTTTATTATACCCTGATTAATTCCTTCTTTATTTAATATTAGATTATTATTCCAATTAAAGATAAAACTAAAATCCGGCTTATTATTAAAATAAATTAAATTGGCTATTAGAATTTCCTTTTCATTTTTTATTAATCCATGATTGTTCATAATGTATTCACAATTATCTCTATCTTCTTTATCCATAATATTACAGTCTAGAGCATTAGCTATATTAACAAAAGATAAAGCGAAGATCAATGTGAATGCTAGGCAACAAAGAAATTTACCAGATGAGGTGTAGCCCATATTATTGCTAAACCAATTACCACATATGCTGCCATGTTCTTTGCTTTTTCTCTCTTTAGTATATCTGAACCAGAGCTCATGTATGTTATTCCAGCTAACAATAAAAAAATAGCTGCAATTGCTGTCACTGAATATTTTACTAAGTTATAAATCTTCATTACAGGACTTAATATTTCATCAAACTTTGCTTTATCTTCTGGAGTTATCTGCTGTTGCAAGTCAACTGCTAATACTGTCATTGGTAGCATTAACATTATTACCAATATATCAATTAATACCACTAATCTTTTGTTCATTCTTTACTCCTGTTGATTTTCCTTGATTACTTTTTATATAACTCGTCAAATATTTCTGATAAAATATTTGTTTATAAACTTAAACGATATAAAATCATAGATGATATTAAGATTTTGCCAGTACTGAAATTGCCTTATTGTCGTAAATTAGGGTGTTAAAGTTTAGTGTCGTATGCGGATCATAGCAAAACTTAATATATATAGAAATATGTGCATGATATATAAGAGGAAGATTTAATCTCATGAGAGCGGTAATCGAGTTAAAAGACGTGTGGAAAATCTACAGTGCCGGAGAAAATAAGTTTGCTGCACTGAAAGGAATAAACCTAAGTGTCTTTCAGAAAGAATTTCTGGCAATAATGGGACCAAGTGGTTCTGGAAAATCCACTATGCTGAGCTCTGTAGGAGCGCTTGACACTCCAACAAAAGGCATGATTTATTTAGATGGAAAAAATATATTGCATCTGACAGAATCAGAGTTAGCACAGTTAAGAAATAAAAAAATAGGATTTGTATTCCAGGCTTTTAATTTAATAAATAGTCTTACAGCATTGGAAAATGTAGCATTGCCAATGATTTTTAATGGAATAAGCCGAGATGAAAGAATAAAAAGAGCTGGAACTCTATTGGATGAAGTTGGCCTGTCGCATAAAAAGCGAAGTTTTCCGAACCAGTTAAGTGGAGGAGAAAAACAAAGAGTGGCAATTGCACGATCCTTAGCAAATGATCCTGAAGTGATTCTTGCAGATGAGCCAACTGGAAACCTGGATTCAAAAACAGGTGCAGGCATATTGGCACTGCTGAAGAATTTGAACAAGCAGGAAGGAAAAACTTTAATAATAGTTACACACGATAGCAGCATAGCAAAAGAAGCTGACAGAATAGCACATTTGGGAGATGGGTCTTTAATAAGGATAGAACAAAAGAGGTGAAAATGATGGAAAAAGGTAAGTTTGCAGGAAAAATATCTGCAGGAGTATTATCGATATTTATCATATTTATCATTGTAATGAATACTGCAGAAGCAAGAGAAACGAAAAATTCTCCTGATGACTTGTTAAGATTTGATCTGATAAGTTATACACCATCGCCTGTGCAGCCGGATGATGTTTTTGACCTGAAAATAAATGTAAAGAATATAGGGAACAAGCCAGTAAACAATCTTAATATTGCAGTATCTGACAAGTTTCCATTTAAATTAGTGAGCTTACCTGAGAATAATACTTTTTCAAAGATACTACAAAATGAGGAAAGAACAGTCACATTCAGATTAAAGACAAACAAGAACATTGAATCAGGCGCATATAAGATATACTTTTATTATGTTTATGATGAATATGACAAGGTAACTCTGGCAGATACATTTGACATCAATGTTGAAAATTCAGGAAAGACAATTTCTATTTATGAAATAATAACAGAACCAAAAAAAATTATTCCAGGCCAGCCGGCAAAACTTATTATAAACATAAGAAATTCAGAGAGGTCTACATTAAATGACATAAAAGTTAACCTTAACCTTTCCAGCCCTTTTAACTTGCTTTATACCACAAATGAAAGAAGAGTAACTTCTTTGGAAAATGGCGAAACAGCAAGGATAGAATATGACATAATAACAACTGCAGATGCAGAATCAAAACCTTACACTTTTCCTTTGGAGATTGAATATTTTGATGCTGAGGGTGTAAAGTTTTCGAAATCCAACAAAATAGGGTTGATAATTGAGTCGCCTCCAGAATATGAGATAAATATAGAAAACTCTGATCTCGCAGTTTATGGAAAAAGAGCAAAGATAACATTTTCTTTTTCAAATACAGCTCCATCAAACATAAAATTCCTTACAGTGAATCTTTTAGAGACTGATAATTACAGGATAATCTCTCCGTCTGAGAAATACCTTGGAAACATGGAACCTGATGATTTTGAAACAGTTGAGTATGATGTTCTGTTCAGGAATTGCATATTATTCTGTGACAAAAAAGTAATGTTTCCAATTGAACTGAAATTTAAGGATGACTTTAATAACAAACACAATGACATAAGAAATGCCACGATACAGGTGTATACAAACAATGAAGCAAACAATCTTATGGGGAAAAATAATAGCAATGTCAGCTTTGTTCTATACCTGCTGATAGTGATATTTATTTATTTTGCAGTCAAGCATTATAGAAGGGAAAAAGATGTTGCAAAGTCGCTGAAAGAGGCATTTATCTCAACATTAGTGATGATTCTAATGATAATCTCACTGCTTAGATGGAAGAACCTGAAAATTTTACCTAAAAAACTGAAGAATCTCTGGGTAAAGGCTAATGATAAGTGATTTTCTAGCATTATCCTACAATAACCTAAGGCACAGAAAGTTAAGAAGCCTGTTAACAGTTATTGGAATAATAGTAGGCATAGCAGCAATTGTATCATTAATATCATTGTCCCAGGGTCTTGAGAATTCAATAAACCAGCAGTTTGAACAGGTAGGTTCAGATAGAATATTTATCTTTCCAAAAGGACAGGAATTTTCATTCTCGGGCGAAGAAGGTCTGACAATAGATGATGTCAAGGCTATTGAAAAAATACCTGACATAGAATGGCTGAATTCATGGCTTGCAGTTTCTGATGAAGTTACTTTTGGAAAAGATAAAGGGTTCTTGCAGAACATTATTGCATTGCCTGCAAAAGACACAGAAAAAAAACTTACTGATTTCGGAATCAAACTAGAGAAAGGCCGTTATTTCAGTGATGATGAAAAGGGGTCTGTGATGATTGGTTATAGGCTTGCCCATGATTTTTTCAACAGAGAGGTTCTTGTAAACAACAGAATAAAAATAAAAGACAGGGATTTCACTGTTGTCGGTATTATTGATGAGATAGGAAATCAGGAGGATGATTCTACATTATATCTGGCAATGGAAGATGCCAGAGTCTTGTTCAACAAACCAGATGAGGTAAATTTCATAGAAGTCAAGATAAAAAAAGGAATTAATATAAATTCTGCAGCAGATAGAATTGAGAAGGCATTAAAAAGATCAAGAGGAGATGAATTATTTGAAGTGCAGACACCTGAGCAGATATTGAACAATGTCAGATCTGTTCTAAATATCCTTCAAGTGGTTCTTGGTAGCATTGCTGCAATCTCGCTTATTGTAGGAGCAATAGGCATAATGAATTCGATGTTCACATCTGTGCTTGAAAGAACCAAGGATATTGGCATAATGAAATCCATTGGAGCAAAGAATTCTGATATAATGCAGATTTTCCTTATTGAATCAGGACTTATTGGTCTGGCAGGCGGAATAATAGGTGTAATAATAGGATCGACAATAGCTATTGCAATAGGGAAGATTGCTGCTTTAGCTGGCTTTGGTATATTAAAAGTAAGAATAGATTACAAGATAGTCATATTAGGAATAGGATTTGCAGTATCTCTTGCGGTAATATCAGGCCTGATTCCTGCATACAGGGCATCTAAATTAAGACCTGTGGAGGCTCTTAAAGATGTTTAAGGATATCTTCAGCATTAGTCTGAGCTCTATGATGCATAGGAAATTAAGATCATGGCTTACTATAATTGGGATAATAATAGGCATATCTTCAGTAATAATGCTAATCACTATAAGCCAGGGTCTTGAGCTGGCTATAAAAGAGCAGTTTGAGCAGTTTGGTACAAACACAATAAGAGTAACACCAAAAGGGATAAGAGGACCTCCGACAGAAACAGATGTCTTGACAAATAAGGATAAAAACATTGTAGAAAAAGTCAATGGCCTGGAATATGTCTCTCCAGTATTGTTGAAGAATGCTAAAGTCAAGTTTAACAATAAAGAAATACTTGTATTGGTAGCAGGATATCCTTCTGAGAATTCTGATCCAGGATTAGATGACCTTAGCCTTATTCCTGAAAACGGCAGGATATTCAAGAAAGGTGAAACAAAAGTTGCCCTTATTGGAAGTGCAATTTCAGAGGATTCTTTTGGCAAAGAGGTTTCCCTCAAGAACAGCATAACAATAAATGATGAAAAATTTAAGGTCATAGGAATATTTGAAAAAGCTGGAATCCCGAATATTGACAGAGGCATTTATATAACATTAGAAGATGCACGTGAAATATTTAATGAGCAGGAAGGGATCTCAGTAATAACAGCAAAAGTCCAGGAAGGCCTAGATATATCTAAGATAAGAAAAAATATAGAGATAAAACTAGAGAAAGAAAGAAATAACAAAAATTTTGAGGTTTTCATTCCAGAACAGATATTGGAGCAGCTTTCTTCAATTCTGGCAGTTGTGCAATTTTTCTTGGTTGGAATAGCAGCAATTTCTATATTTGTAGGAGCAATAGGCATAATGAATTCGATGTTCACATCTGTGCTTGAAAGAACCAGGGATATTGGCATAATGAAATCCATTGGAGCAAAGAATTCTGATATAATGCAGATTTTCCTTATTGAATCAGGCTTATTCGGTTTAGTGGGAGGAATAATAGGAATTATAACAGGAATTACAGTTTCTTATCTCATTGGATTTATTTCATCACAGTTTGGTTTCACTTTGTTAACTATAAGGATAAATCCTATACTTATAATCCTGACAATAATATTATCTTTCCTTATAGGAATGGTTTCAGGATATGTTCCTGCATACAGGGCATCTAAATTAAAACCTGTTGATGCATTAAGATATGAATAACTTATGCAATTTAGGGAAGTTCTGGAAGAGAATTCTAGTGAGCATTAACGAATCTCTTAATCTGCGTTGCCTGACCTGAATCTAATAAAGACTATGAATGAAAGTTTAGATTAAACGGCTGATGTAGAAAAGTCAGAATTTTAACTAAATTTATGTCAGTTATTCAAATTTTTATAGAAAACCTATTTTAGAAACAAGTGTTTTTAAGAATTTAGTAGAGATTTTCACACGTGCCTGAAAATACAAGATATTTATAAAACAAAAAGATTTACTGTTTTTATGATTGTAGAGAAATCAGTTGGTGAGCTTATAAAAATTATTGAATTAGATGAAACTATTGATTTTAGCTTGCCTTCATTAGAGGGATATTGCTATTCCGGTTCTTCTGTATGGTATTTCACAAAATTTTTTGATGAATATGTAGCAAAAATAATCAGGACAGCAAACATCGAAAAACCAGTTGGATTAATAGCGGCTTTTGATAATTCTGTTATTTATGGTAACAAGCAAAACACAAAACTGCCACTCAAAGTAAAATGTTTCAAAGGAATAAACGGAACTGTAATCCAAATAGAAGATTCTGGAGAAGGTTTTGATTTTAAGGAAACTCAAAGAGGATTTGAAAATGAAGAAAAATATTACCAAAACGGTGGTAAAGGATGGAAACGCTTTAATAGACTGGATGTGTTAGTCTCTTTTGAAGGCAAAGGCAATATTATAAATCTACTATATTTAAACCCAAAATCTTCTTCTAATTAAAAGTTTTTTCTGAATTGAATCCTAATTTATCAGATTAGGCATAGTTTTATGAAATAAAATTTAGACGTTAGTTCTTTAATCTGTACTATGTTCCTTGTCCTGAAAGAAAAAATCTAGAATTGTAAAAAAATTCTGAGAAATCAGTTGAGGATGTCGTAAAAATTAAGTGGAACTTCCGTTAGCCTTATCCAGTAATTTGTTTAGATAAAAAACTGCAAAATCTCTTAATAATAAAGCCTTTCCCATGTGTGGTTGATAATTAGAACAAAAAGCATACCCGATAACCTCTGCGACTCCACTTTTGATATCAATTCTAGCTAGCTCAGACTCTATCCCATA
>Ga0209542_10004550_pt1 | contig 28412 bp, 23 predicted proteins | sample RifCSPhighO2_01_FD_184028 | JGI IMG/M metagenome (GOLD analysis project Ga0209542, IMG submission 184028) | Soil microbial communities from Rifle, Colorado - Rifle CSP2_plank highO2_0.1 (SPAdes) (version 2) | ecosystem: Environmental > Terrestrial > Deep subsurface > Rock core/Sediment ...
CCGCCATAAAAAGACATACGCACCATTTTCCATAACCATCCTGGGAGACGATCTATACTGTCATCAACCAATGTGTCAAACTGTCCGTGATGCTGGATGCAACTTTATCCTTGTTTGTAAACCTGACTCTCATAAAACACTCTATGGGTGGGTAAAAGGAATAACCAAGGAAAAAGTTATCGATAAGTTCGATGGAAAAACCCACCAGATATACACGTACAAATATATCGAGGAAGTACCTCTGCGTGATGGGAAAGATTCGTTGTTAGTAAACTTTGTTGAAGTAACCGTAACAGAACGGAAAACGGGTAAACAAATCTACCATAATGCTTTTATCACTAATCATCCACTGACAGAGGAGACAATACCGGTAATCGTTGCTTGTGGACGTTCCCGCTGGAAGATAGAAAATGAGAATAACAACACATTAAAAACCAAAGGATACCATCTGGAACATAACTTTGGGCATGGGAAAAAGTATCTTGCTTCTCTTCTGGCAACAATGAATATCCTGGCATTCCTTTTCCATACTATGCTTGAGTTTATGAATAAAAAGTACAAGCTGTTACGAATAGCGCTGGGAGCGCGGAAAAGATTCTTTAACGACATCCGCACTCTTTTGATATATCTCCCATTTAAAAGCTTTGATAACCTGCTAGATTTTATGATTAAGGGGTTCAAAAAGCCCTATGATCTTGAAGCGCTGCAAGTTCCCATCTAGAGAAAAGTAATAGCGGTGTATTATGCTGCCCTAAAAATTAGGGCTATTGGAAGTGGAAATAATTGTCAGTATTTATCAAAAAGTGACACCGGTGCACCTTTAAAAATTATTGGCGCAACACACTTGATGAGGGAATTGATGTCTACATTACACAAAAGTGTTCATAATGAGAATTGCTGGGTAATATGACGACTGGATCATAGCGTTATTTTTATATGCTTGACATTACTAAAAATTATAAGTATTCTGAATATTCTGAATATACGGGAAAGAAAGTATATTATGGAATTAGCTGATACCGCTCGCCTTCATAAGAATTATCTAAGAGGACATTTAGAAACCTCTTTGGTATTGCCTCAACCCCGATTAGATCGGGGTCAACCACCGGTTAGAGTAAGAATAGATCGTCTTTTACCCGAAGAAGGGCTAATTGATATCGGTAATCGTGCATACGCTGGACTTTCTCAAGTCGTTACGCCCAATGGTGGTATACACGCATCTGAAGACCCGCGTTTTCACGATAGTATTTTTGGCAGGGATACATTCATAATTGCGCATTTTATCAATGCCACGTATCAAGGTAAAACGCATGATGGACTTTGGGATAATACCAGAGCAGCTGTCTTTGGCTTTTGGGATTTCCAGCGGGAAGATGGTAAAGTACTTCATGAAATCAAATCGTTCAGTTGGAAAAAAATGCAAAAAACTGGCGGATTTTATTACCCAATGGGAGAATATATGGTAAACGATGATTCTGTAGATGCTACCCCTTTGGCACTTATTGTCACTCCCGAGTTTATTCAAACAAGAAAAGAGTTCGTAAACTTTTTGCCGAAGGCAGTAAAAGCATTAGATTGGATGATGCGAAGTATGGATAAAAAGAATGGTTGGTTAAGTTACAGCTACAATCCTCACGGTTTAACCCACCAGGGTTGGATGGATAGTAGATACGCCGTAATGCTTAATAATGGCGATTTACCAAAAGACCCAATTGCGCTTGTTGAGGTGCAGGCATATGCATGGAAGGCAATGCGGATGTGGTCGGATCTTTTACGAAGGGATATTCCTGATATAAGTAGGAATTTAACAACCCGTGCCGACGATCTGAAGCAGCAGTTTAATAAACAATTTATTATGCATAATAACAAAGGCACATATGTTATTTATGCATTAGATGGCCATGGGAATCAGATAAGAAATGTAAGCATAAACCCGGGCCTCGCATTATGGGCAAACTACAACGGAGAATCCATTATAGATGAACAATATATTCCTTCCGTAGCAACACGGTTAAGAGGACCTGATATGTTTGATGAAAAATCAGGCGTAAGAACATTTGAACGCGGCCAACCGGTACACGACAAAGAAAGCTATCATAACGGTGAAAACGTATATTGGCCTATTGCCACGGCAATGGTGGCAAAAGGAATACTTGAGTTAGGTTATACCGGTTTTGCAGAAGAACTTATGTCTGCAAACCTTATTCCGGTAACACATTTTGGTTCATTTATTGAACAATTTAGTAAAAATGCTTCCTATTCTCTTTTTCGCGGTGGTGGCAAAGATGGTAGTTGTCACAATCAGAGTTGGACAATGGCGGAAACTCTTTGGATAGTTAATTATTTTATTTAGCATAGAGAAAAAGCCGCATTCTATTCGGATAGTAGTACTTAATATAAGCTTATACTAATTGCGGTCTTGCGATTAGTTAGTCAATAAAACTTAAACCATAGTTTCTGAAAGTTCTCTTACGCTTGAAGCGGTGAATACTTTGTGCCCTGCCACAGGTTCTTCTTGAGGAGCTTTTTCCTGATTTGCTGCCTGATAATTGGCCAAACCAACTATTACGGCAGCTAAGTTCCAGTTGTCAATACGACTGCAGGTAGATCCTTTTTGCCAAAGATTAAAAGCAGCTTTATTAATTTCTTCAGGATCAGGCGGATTTTGTGTAATAAAATCTACTACTTCGGGAACCAAATCGGAAAAGAAAGGATTTGCTGGCTCTATTTCTTTCATTATGTTCTACATTATAATACTACGATTGAGGAGAGAAGAAAAGGGGAAAATTAGATCTAGGATTTAACTACTTCCTCAACTGTTTTAGAAATTACTTCAAAGATTTCATCCATCGTATTTTTTTGTCCAGAAAGGTGATCCCAAAGTTCTGATGAAAGCAAAACTTCGTCAGGACTAAAAAACTTTTTAAATTCGATAAGATAATTGAAAAATCTTTCCTTATCATAACCCGTTGCAGTTGTCGATGTTGGATCAAAGGGAAACCCAATGTAATACTTTACTTCTTTATTAGGACTTTGTTTTTTAAAAGCTGCCTTGGCATATAAAATTTTTTGTTTTTCTCCTCTTCCTTCCCCAGAATTTGGTCTAACTGATTTTAATTCAATTCCTTCTATCAAATTCTCATCTTCTATATAGTTATCTACTGTAAATTCTAGAGAATTTTCTTGTGGTTCTGATCTTGAAAAGTTAAATATTAAATTATTTTCTCTTTTAATATTAGGAACGACACCTGCTTTTAGCTCTCTTACAATTTTTTCTATATTACTTGCTTGTGATCTTTTAACTTTTAGAGTAAAAACTTTAGTAAATTTTCTTTTGTATCCACCAGATAATATATGAGCTAATTCTTCAAATCCATTACCTAAAGATGTACTTAAACCATGCATCCAGCTCGAAATAGCTACTAAATACGGTGTGGGGACATGAATAGGCTTTAATTGTTTCTCAAAAGCATTCAGAATCATATCGTGAAAAGGAGCATTTCTATTTTGATGATTTAAATCTGGAAACTTTTCAGTTCTAGCAATCAATATGTTTTTAATAACTTCTGAGATTCTGTCTGTTTTTTCTTTAGGTAATTTCATAAAACGTTTTTAAAGTGAAAAATAATCTCGGAATAGGGAGATTTGTCTCTTTCTGTCCTATTTAATACCGGTCTTTTAAATTGATTTACTATCTTCATATTTGATCTTTCCGCTATCGTAGGATACAAATTATATTTATCATTTGCAACAAGGAAAATATCAAAATCATCAGCTAAAAAGTTTTTACAATTTAATAAGACCTGAGATATTCCATCGATATAAGATTTTCTTGCTTCTGCTCCTTGTCCTTTATAAAGCGGTCCTATTTCTAATTCGTCTTTCCTTTCAAAACCCATTAAGTCATATGCATAAGCATGCTGTTCATGGTAGTCTATTTGTCCAACATAAGGAGGTGATGTAAATACTCCTCTTATCTTTTGTTTTTTTAAGAGATCGTAAAATTTTGGCTTTTTCTTTTTGATTTCTTCTTCTATATTTACAGTTCTTGAATCAGAAGAAAGTAAGGCAAAATGAGATGAAGATTTTAATTTATTAAAGGTCATTAATCTAAAAACAGTATCTGCTAAATAACGAAACAACATGTTTTTAATTGAAAAAATAGGTTTACAAATTTTTTTGTGCTTATAACAATAATAAGTAGTTAATTGAGGCTCCTTCAACGTTGCCAGATCCGAGTGTGTTGTTGCCCTACAAGATCTAATTGTGCGACTTAAAATGACTGCTAAAACTTTTTTATTATTTATATCTGAAACTTTTCTAATTAAACTAAATACAAAATCTATTTCCCTTCTGACGTTCTCTATGTACCATTTATCCAAAAAGTTTGAAAATTTTTCTTGTTTTAATTTAATTTGATATTTATCAATTAATTGATTATATGTTTCTAGAAATTCACTCTCTTTCTCATTGCAGAAGCGTTCTTCATCTATTTCTGTTTTATTTAATCTATATTTGAAACTAGGAGTTGGGAAAAATTTATTATTAAAATAGGTTAACTGCGAATAAAGTTCTTCTTCGAATAAATTTAATTTATGGCTGTACTCAAAACTAGCAATATCTTGTTTAATTTTTTGGATTTCTTTAAATAAGCTTTCAAAGTTATAACTAAGCAATTTAACTTCGGAAATTAAACAATTAAATCTAGAAATATCAATACCTATAGAGTGAATCCCCAATTCATTAGCTTGTACCAAAGTAGTCCCCGAACCAGCAAAGGGATCTAGAATAATATCACCTTTTTCGAAATAATTCTTAGTCTTAAATTCATCCGTGTGATTATCTATAAAATACTCTACTAATTGAGGAATAAATTTACCCTTGTAGGGGTGTAAACGATGTACGTGTTTTGTTGTGTCTTTTTCTCTTAAATGGTCAAAAGATAACTTCCAATTCAAATCATCTCCTAATTTTTCTTTCCAGCTAATTTCTCTTTTGCCACGATAAGAATCGTAATATTTTTTTAAATCATCTGTGTTTATCAATGATGTTCCATTGCTACCATATTTTTTAATTTTCCCATATTGAATAAGGTACGAGATATTTGAAGTTGTAACTTCTCTATCAAGTAATCTACTTGCCCACTCACTCGCTTCTTTTATTGATACAAATTGCCTTGGCATATTTTAATTATATCAGTTAATTCAACAATTTATTACTATCTATCTATACATAATTTCCGTTCTGACAAAATAACCCTCTTTTCCCTCATTCTCACCCGGAGCCAAGCTAATCACTGGTTCTTCAAGCGGGTAGTCAGGATGGGTTTTTAGCCAATCTTCTCTTAGATCCCGATACTTTTTCAATGCTTCGTCCGGAGCAGGAATAATCATGCCGTTCCTTCTTACCGGACTGGGGAAAAACCAGCTATTTAATACTTCTGTTCTACTCATAATTTTGCTCCCTAGACAAATACTTGCGGATATTTTACTACTTTTGATATCAATTTGAAATTAGTAGGAATTTTTAGCTTTTTTTAGAATGAGATTGACTACCAGGATGTATTATCCTATAATATAAATATGGGTAAAAGTCCTGAATTTCATATTCCTCTAACTCCGGGAGACAAAGCAAGATTTATGGAAAAAGCGGCAGCAAATGTGACAGACCAAAATCCGCTATGGATTAATCTGCGAAATGCGCAAATTTTACCGTGGGCGAGCCCGGATCTGTTAACTCCACAAAGAGGAACATTTATCGGAGTAATTTATGAGAATAACAGACCAGATGCGGTAGTTGTCGATTTTACCAGAACAGAGCTTATTAACAACGGCATACCATATGCCAGATTACCACTTTCTTCTATAGAGATAAGAGAAGATGAAGTTTGGGTTGATTGCGCAAAAGCCGTTGATGCAGGTGTTGGTCCGGCTTTTAATTTCTTCGTCCCCCGCTCAGAAAATTAATCCATTATTTCTACAATCTTATAACTTTTCTTTCCAGAGGGGGTTAAAATTATAACTTCCTCATTGACTCTCTTCCCTATTAGCGCTTTTCCAAGAGGGGAGACGTGGGAGATTTTGCCCAGGAATGGATTAGATTCATATCCTCCGACAATCAGATATTCTACTTTTTTATCATCAACTTTTAAAACAACCCTGCTTCCAACATTAACAATATCTTTTATTATGCTTTCGGCGATTACGGCATTTTTAATTAATACTTTTAATCTTCTTAAATTATAATCTATAGAGGAAAGCTTAAATTTGGCGGCTTTGTAATATCCGTTTTCCGACAAGTCCCCCATCTCCCGGGCACGTCTAAGATCTTCAACTGCCGGCTTTCTATCTGCAAGAAATTTTTGATATTCCTTTTGTAAATTGGCAAAGCCTTCTTTTGTAAAATAGTTTTTTTTATCCATTATTCTAATATCCCTTCTTAATCTTTGTAATATATTCGATGATGTAATTTTTCCAGTAAAAAATATTTAAAGGTAAATCTTTAGCATGGATAAAATCCCGTCTTTCGCCTCCAAACCCCGTTTTAAATAATGTGATTCCCTTCCACGGATGATTTGGCTGATTCTCGGGAGTAATTCCCCAAAAGTTATATAAAGTTTTTCTTCTTTTCTTAGCTTCAAGAATAGCTTCCCACTGAACAAGATAACTCGCCGGAACATCCCTGTATCTATCTGCAGATACTCCATGATGGTAAATTGCCATATTACCGATAAAAACAATTAATGCTCCGCATATAATTTTGCTATCATACTCCGCCAGCAAGAGTAAAGCTTCATCTTCTTTAGCAAGAACTTCGAATTCTTCTTTTATTCCTCTATGGGGAACAAAATGTTTCCTTGATGATAAATCTCTATAAAGATTGATAAAAGTATCGATATCGGACAATTTTTTGCTTCGAATAATTTTTATATTCGTAGTTAGAGCTTTACGTATTAAGTACCTGTGATTTTTCCTCATTTCCTTTAATAATTGTTCTTCCGGTTTTGTTATATCTAAAACCCAGCAGTTTTGAGCATCCATATTGTGAATCGGAGCATTTATGAATCCTCTTTTTTTAAAAATCAATTCATTTGTTTCTTCATTTTCTATAAGAGGACTCACGCGGACAAAAGAAGTTCCCAATTCTTTGGAAAGTTTTTTTAAGAAAACAATTATTTTGTCAAAATATCTGCTTTTAAAATCCAATAGAACGGGACCGTGTCTTAAATGCAGAAAATGTCCTCTTTTTGCTTTTATTTCAATAATAAGAAAAACTCCGATCAGTTTACTGTCTTCAAATAAACCAAATCTTAAAATATTAAAGCCCAGCTTTTTTTGAACCTCTCCCCAACTCCACGACTGAAAAAAAGGATAAAAACTTATTTCTTTTTTATTTAAGAAGTTTTCCCAATTTTTTTGATTTTTTATTTCATTTATCTTAAGCATAATTATTTAAAAGTTTAACAATCTTTTTTATATCTTTATCCTTTAAGTTTATGTATGTCGGTAAATTTATAATTCTTTTTGCAATAAATTCCGCATTCGGGCAGGATCCTCTTTGATAGTTAATTTTTCTTAAATCACTCCCTTTCGGATCTATAATATTGGAGTACCATTGTCCTAAATAAATTCCCTTCTTCTTAAATTTATCGAAAATTTCATCTCTGTTATTGATTAATACCGGAAAGCGTAAGAAAGGAATATTATTTTTACTTGGAAAATCTATGTTTTTATTAGTAATTTCTTTTATGTAAATTTTTGATATTTCTTCTCTTTTTTTATTAAACTCGTTAAGTCTTTTAAGCTGAAATAGCGCCAAGCAGGTAAGAACATTTGGCAGTTTTTTTATGGAGTCTGGTGAAATTTTTCCTTGCTTTTCTTTAGAATCAACGGGAAATGATAGTAAATGCAGTCTTTGAAATAATACAAGTATAACTTTTCCTAAATAAAAAAAATTATATACGGGAAGAATAAAATAAAAGGCTATCGGGTGAAAAAGCTGCTGCATTACCCAGAAAAAAGATGGATTTCTTTGTTTTTTTTGAAACACCCGGATTTTTTTTCCTAATAATTCTTCATTTGTTAAAGCGACACCTCCAAAAACAGAAGAAAATGCTTTGTCGCGCCCGAAACTGAAAAAACTTGCAGTGCCTAATGATCCCAATTTTTTGCCTTTGTAAGTTGCTCCTATTGTATGAGCACAGTCTTCTATAAGAGGTATTTTGTATTTTTTTGCAATTTTGGAAATTGCCTCCATGTTTGATGAAATACCGAAAGTATGTTGAACAACAATAGCTTTTGTTTTATTTGTTATTTTTCTTTCAAGATCAAGAGTATCCATTGTCAAAGAACTATCTATGTCAACATATACCGGTTTTGCCCCAATACCTATAATCATGTTTGGCACCGCAACGCAGGTAAAAGACTGAATTACAACCTCATCGCCCTCTTTTATATCAAGCGCTTTTAATATTGCCAAAAAAGCGCCCCTTCCGCTTGCAAAAGAAACCGCAAAAGAAGCATTAAAATATTGGCGAAACCATTGTTCGAGAAGTTTAACATTATTTCCTCTAAAATAATTCCACGGAAAAAATATTTTTTTAAAAGAAAGCCAAACATCTTTTCCTTGCGCATTTGGAGAAAGTGATATAGCAATAGGTCTCATAAAAACTTGTCATCCTGAGCAAAGCGAAGGATCTACTAGATTCTTCACTGCGTTCAGAATGACAATCTGTTCAAAACTATTCCCGCTTCCTTTCCCTCGAAGACAACAACATCCTCTTTTGAGGTTTCTTTATTTATAAATTCCGCGATTTCGGAGGAATTTGCTATTTTAATTTCGCATTTTCCTTTATTGTCATTAATTCCTTTTAATATGTGTTTATAGAAATTTTTGTTTGTTAAAAATAAATAATCGCATATTTTAGAAATTTCTTTTGCCACTCTATAATGCTCGTCATTGCCTTCTGCGCCTAATTCTATCATCGGCTGCATTATAAGAATCTTTTTTCCTTTATAAATTTTTGCATAATTAATTGTTGCTAAAACAGCCTGCGGATTAGCGTTAAACGTATCATCTATTACGGTTGCTCCCGATGCGGCTTTATGCATAGCCATTGTTTTAGGAAGAGGCAGAAAATTAGAAACGGCATCAATAATATTTTCATCCGCCATACCTAAATAGCTTGCAACATATATAGCAGGCAAAATGTTTTCCGTATTATGCAAACCTATTAGAGGCGTTTTGAAATGCAAGGTTTTACCTTTAAGATAGACATCAAATTCTATGGAATTTTTCTTTGTTAAAATATTGTAGGCTGATATATCGAAATATTCTTTTTTTGAAATTTCTTTTCCAGACAAGCATTTATACAAAACTTTCTTTTTTTTAGATTCTTCGTATAGTTTTGACACGTTTTCGTTATTTCCGTTAAAAAGTCCCAGTCCGTTTTTCGGCAAAGAATCAATTAATTCGTATTTTGCTTTTATTGTATTTTTTATATTTCCAAAAAGCGACAAGTGCTGGTCGTTAACAGCCGTAATAATTCCAATCTTGGGATGGACAATTTCGCACATTTCTTTTATTTCTCCTCTTTTATACGCACCCATTTCCACGACGAAAACTTCAATTGTTTTATTTAATCCGTTAAGAACGGTGTTTGCTATCCCAATCGGCGTGTTATTTGTTCCGCGGGTTTTAAGAACTTTAAACTTACTGCTCAAAATCTGCGAAACATATTCTTTCGTAGAACTTTTACCATAACTTCCTGTTACGCCTATTACTGTTAATTTTTTAAAAGATTCCATTTTTTGCGCGGCCTTGTCAATTTTCCAATCTCTAAAAAGCTCCGTTGGAAAATAAAACAGAAAAACAAAAAACGCAACAATAAAAGGAGTGAGTTTATCTAAAAAAACAAGCCAGACAAATTTTTCAAAAAGAGGAATTGAATAAAGCAGAAAAATAAAGCCTAATGTTAAAAAAACAGTTAGCAATACTCTAATCGTAAAAACAGGTCTTTTAATCTGATGGTGATAAATATCTTTCAAAACAAAAAATATCTGAACGACAAAAATTAGCAATATAAAAATTTGAGACGCAAAAATAAATTCATTTTTAAAAACAACAAAAATATAAGCAATAATTGCAAGAAATTTAATAATAGATAAAGGAGAAAATAACAATTTTTTTCCTTGTCCGGTTTCTCTAAGATGAATTAAAACCCGATCTAATCTGTACTCTTTAAGCTGCCACAAAAAAATCCAAAATAATACGTTTCTAATAATCCAGATAAAAAATAAAACACTGGTTATATAGTATAGAATCTTCATATTAACGATTTTATTTCTTCAAAAAATTGCTCCGGTTTTTCGTAAGGAAGCTTATGTCCGACACCCGGAACAGTTTTATATATTACTTCCCTATTTAACTTTTTTATATCTTTTAAATATTTAGCAGGAACTATTTTATCATCTTCCCCCCAAATCAAGAATACGGGAATTTTAATTTCTTTAATATATTTTATTAAATCCTCGCCGATAATATTTTTAAAAACCTGTTTTAATGATCCCGCTTTATAATAATCCCACTCGCCTATTGCAAAATAAAGAACTTTTCTTATTCTCTCTTTTTGTATGTCTGGGAATTTTTTAAATATTCTGCCACCTATTACGGCTCCAGCATAAGCAATCTTTTTAGAAAACGATTTCTCTCTTATAATAGGCGTTCCCGTTAAAATTAGCTTTGAAACTTTGGACGGATTTTCAAATCCGTACCTCAAAGCAACTCTTCCTCCAAACGAATGCCCGATTAGTATTGGTTTTGAAATTTTATTTTTCTTTATTAAATTATTCAAAAATTCCACATAATCGCCAAGATCCATTGATTCGGATTTTAATGGTTCCGATCCAAACCCCGGAAAATCGGGCGCAAAAACTTTATAACCTTTTTTTTCCAAAAGTTGTGATAGCTTTTCATATTTCTGACCATTTAATCCCCAACCATGCAAAATAATTATATTTGATGATTCATTCATAGATTATGCTTGATACTCACTTTACTGTTACGCTTTTTGCAAGATTCCTCGGCTTATCGGGATCTTTAATACCACGCTTTAGGGCAAGATAGTAGGCAAGAAGTTGGGCAATAACTACCTGTGGAATAATAGTGGCATCGGAAACATCATTGGTTTCTAAAAACCTGTCAAAGATATCGTTGTTCTTCGGACCGATTCCTATTATAAATCCTCCTCTCGCTTTTATTTCTGTCGCATTCGAAATAATATCATCATAAGTTTCATCATTAGGCGCAAATACAATACATGGAGTTCCTTTATCTATTAATGCAATAACACCGTGTTTTAATTCGCCACCGGCAAAACCCTCTGCGTGAATGTATGTCGCTTCCTTAAGTTTAAGAGTTGCTTCGAGTGCGGTAGCATAGGATAATCCACGTCCAATTATATATACATGCTCTTTCTTTTTTAATTCTTCGGCTAAAGTTTTTATTTCATCTGTGAATTTTTTTTGCAATATTATTTTTATATTTTCAGCTGCCTTTATTAATAAGTCCTCTCCTTCTTTCTGTTTTTTGGCAAGAGTATAAGCTGTAAGTATCAAAATTGCCAGCATTGCCGTAAGACTTTTTGTAGCAACTACTGATTTTTCCATACCGGCCCCTAATAAAATCTTATGGTCCGCAACTCTATACAGGGTCGAACCCAAAACATTAACAATTGCGGCAATTGTTGCTTTTTTCTTTTTTGCGCTAACAACCGGTTCAATAACATCAACAGATTCCCCGCTTTGTGAAATAGGAATAACCAAAGTTTCAGGAGTAATATAATCCTCTAAATATTTAAATTCGGATCCAACGGAAAAATTTATATGTTTTTTTACAATCCTTGAAAAAAGATAAGTTCCGGCAAGAGCAGCATATGATGCTGATCCGCATGCAACCATAAAAGTTCCAAACGCATTATTTATGAGAGCAGCTAATTTTTTTGTTTCTTGTTTATAATTTAAAGCGATATTATTAACTATTTCCGGTTGTTCAAAAATTTCCTTTATAAAAAAATGCTTAAAGTTACCTTTCTGTGCCTGCTCAAACTTCCATTCGATCGTGTGAAAGAGCGGTTCGATTTCTTTTCCCTCCGGCAACTTAATTAATTTTAATTTATCTCCAAGAATAACCATTTGGTTATCTTCTAAAAATATTGCCTTTTTTGTATGTTTTAAAATACCGGACGCGTCAGATGCAACAAAAAATCCATGATTATTAATTCCAATAACTAAAGGTGATCCTGTTTTTGCCGCAATTATTTCACGGGATTTTGAATTCATTATGACAATCGCATTTAAACCTTTCAGTCTATTAAATGTATCTCTTACCGCAGACGCGAAACCTTCTTTTTTCAAATACTCTTCTACTAAATGTGCTATTACCTCCGTATCTGTCTCCGAAATAAACTTATGCCCTTTTTTAACAAGCTCCGTCTTAATTTCTTCATGATTTTCAACTATGCCATTATGAATTACCGCAATTTGCTTCTTGCAGTCCAAATGCGGATGAGCGTTTTCTATTGTTACTCCGCCATGTGTCGCCCATCTTGTATGGCCTATTCCTATATTGCTTCCCAATAGATTAACTCTTGCCTGTCCAATTTTGCCAACATGTTTATCTACGTCAACACCTTTACCATTTCTAACAGCAACGCCCCAGGAATCATATCCTCTATATTCAAGAAGCTTTAATCCTTCAAAAACAATTTCGGCAGCATTATCTTTTTTACCTACATATCCAAATATTCCACACATAATTAATTCCTTTTTATTATCTCAACAATTTCTGATAAATTAGTTATTGTCGAGTCCGGTTTAAACCCTTCTATCCCCTTTGCCTGATCTATAAATTTCCCTCTCCTCAGCCAAATTGCAAAAACAGAGGGAATATTTTCTTTCATTTCCTGTATAATCTTTGGCTTGTCATCGACAAGATAAATTTTATCATTTAAATGTCTCTTTTTTAACGACGGTAAAAAATCTAATTTTCGCGGTTTTATAATATATGTCAAATCTTTATCAAATAAATGCTTAAAACCCGACTGCTCGATTTTAGCCCATTGAAATTTAATATCTCCCTGAGAAAAAATACCAATTCTTGCAATCTTTTCAACAGCATATAATGTTTTTTCAACCTCCTTATAAAACCCTTTTTTAAAAAACGATGAACTAAATAACAAATCTTCAACTTTTTTCTTATACTTTTTTTTATTTAAATCTGTAATTAGTTCTTTAATATATTTATCAATGTCTAAAAATGCTTCTTTTGTAACTAAGTCTATTATAATTTTTATTGATGAGTCTCTTATAAAACTTTCATTTAGGTTTAACAGTTTCGACAGTTTTTTGTGAAAGTACTTATCAAAATAATTAACGTCAAAAAGCGTATAGTCTATATCAAAAAGAACAATTTTCTGTTTTTTCATTTTTCTTCTACCACCTCTTGAAATTTTGTGTAATATTTTGTTCCTTCAGGGACATTTTTAAGAATTGTTGTTGACGGACCTACTACTGCATTTTTTCCGATAATTACGCCTGGCATGCTTGATGCTTTTATTCCTATGTGAACGCCGTCCCCTATCATTACTCCCAATCTTTTAAGATGGGTGTCTACTTTTTTTGCTTTTACAACGCATTTTACCGTTTCCCTATCTATTCTTGTGTTTGCCGTGCAAAACTGCGCGCCGATTCTGCAGTTTTCCCCGATTACGGAATCGCCGATAAAGCCTGAATGAGTTTTTGATTTCTCCATAACAACCGTATTTTTTAACTCCATAAAAGCGCCAATTACAACTTCTTCTTCTATATCAACTCCGTCTCTTAAAATCACATTATTACCAACATACGCGTTTTCTCCTATGTAGCAGGGACCTTTAAGACATGCTTTTTCCATTATTTTACAACCGTCTTCTATATATACGTTTCCTATAATCTCTATATCTTTTGAAATTTCCGCTTTTTTGGAAACATATCTTTTAAGATTTCTAAAAAGATAGTTTTTTATTTGTAATATGTCCCATGGATATTTTAAAGAAACCGTTTCTTTATCGGCGAAAACATACCTTACGATATTTTTCTTTGCAAATTCTGATAAAGCTTTTTCCAGATGATAATGCTCTGTTGGAACTTTTTTAAGGGTATTGAGAAACGTTTTTGTCAAAAGATATATTCCAACTATTCTAATGTTTGAGGGCTCTCTTCCCCTGACCGGTTTCTCAACTATACCCACGACCTGATTGCCTTTTACTTTTAGTATTCCAAATCTGCTTAAAATAGAATCCTTCTTGGCAAGCAGTATAACATCCTGATCGGACTTCCTGCTTTTGCTTATTAAATCAGCAAATTCCGAAAATTCAACATGGTAGGCATTAAGAAGAAAGAAATCGGATTTTATATATTTTTCGGCTCTAAGAAGCGCGTCCCCCATACCTAAAGGTTCCGACTGAACTACATATGTAATTTTAAGACCCAATTTTTCGCCGTTTCCTATTATTTGCTCTATGTTGTTTTCTTTGTTTACAACAATAATAACGTCCGATATTTTGGATTTTTTAATAGACAACAAAGTATGTTCCAAAACGCTCTTTCCCATAATTTTAATTAACGATTTATGGGAAAAACCGTTATAAGGATTAAATCTACTAGAGTTCCCTGCCGCTAAAATTACTACCTGCATATTTATTCGCTTACTCTTTTAATATCCGCTCCTAAGCTTTTAAGTCTTTCTTCAAATTTTTCATAGCCCCGGTCCAAATGCTCAACACCAAAAATTACGCTTTCGCCAAATGCGCATAACGCCGCAAGAACTAACGTTGCTCCTGCTCTAAGATCGGAAATATTCATAACGGCATTATGCAAATTAACAGGCCCCTTAACTTCTTCCGCATGTAAATATTCTTTTTTATCGTCTTTAATATTAAAGTTGTAGAATATTTGTGCATTATCTACTTTTGGATTAAAAAGTTCAATATCGGCTCCCATTTTTTTCAATTCGTCCACGTATCCAAATCTGTTTTCGTAAACCGCTTCATGAATAATTGAAATACCTTTCGCTTTAGTCATTAGAACAGCCCATGGTCCTTGCCAGTCTGTCATAAAACCGGGGTATGGTGTTGTTATAATATCGACCGGCTTTAATTCCCCCTTTGCATAAAACCTAATCCCGTTATTCAAAACTTCAAATCCGCCTCCTGCTTTTTCAAACTTATTTAAAAATTCAATTAATCCGGCTTTATCCGCATTTTTTACAAAAATATCGCCATTTGTTAAGACTGCTGCTATTGCAAACGTGACAACTTCGTTTCTGTCAGGCCCAATAATAAAATTTGTCCCGTGCAGTTTCTCAACTCCGTCAATAACAATGACGCGAGGTTCTGTTCTTTTTATTTTTGCACCCATTTTATTAAGAAGATTTACCAGTTCGTCAATTTCCGGTTCCTGCGCGGCATTTTTTAGAACTGTTCTTCGATTAGCCGTTACTGCCGCAAGAATAAGTATCTCCGTTCCCGTATGGGTGTTTTTTTCAAATTCATATTCTGCTCCTTTAAGTTTATTGCCTTCAATAGAGGTATTTGCATGAAAATAGCCATCACGGCTTTTATAAACTATATTAACACCCATTTTTTTAAATCCGTCTATTACCCGATCAATGGGCCTTGCGCCAATTCTACAACCTCCGGGATTCGGAATTACCGCAACTCCCTTTCTGGCAAGAAGAGGCGCTAAAAACATAGAGGAAGTTCTTATCTCTGCCGCCTTTTCTAAAGAAATTTTGGTATTTTTAATTTCTTTAACTCTTATGTAAACTTTATGGTCTTCAATTTTTACATCTCCGCCTAGTTCTTTAACAATATCCGTCATAACAAAAAAATCCGAAATCAGAGGAACGTTTTCAATAATAACTTCATCACTTGTTAAACAAGCGGCAACAATTGCCTTAAGCGCAACATTTTTTGCACCCGATACGGAAACTTTCCCTTTTAATTTTTTACCGCCAACTACAATAAATTTTTCCATACTATTAAAATCCGATTGTTTTAACTTCTATAACTAATTTTACTCCAAATTTCTTAAAAACTTCATGCTTTACCAAATCAAGAAGTGACGCAACGTCTTTTGCTTTCGCGTTACCCATATTAAGAATAAAATTTGCATGTTTATCGGAAACAACCGCGTCCCCTATACGCTTTCCTTTAAGCCCTGCCTTATCAATTAAGTATCCGGCCGAAGTAATTCGGTCTGGAGTCGGAATATTAATCGCATCCAGCATGGAAATATTGCGAAATGTGCATCCTGCCGATATTCCTTTCGGCTGAGTTTCATTTCTGTAATTTAGAACCTCTGTTCCGCGTGTCCATAGATTTTTTTTATCCACAGGTTTTAATTTAAAGATAACGGATAAAATAATTTCGTTCGTTTCCTGCAAAATGCTTTTATCATATGAAAAATTAAAATAACTGTTATCAACTTCTTTTATGCTTCCGTCTTCTGTTAAAAGTTTCACTTTATAAACAACTTCCCCGACATAAGATTTCTTTTTTGGAAAATTTGAATTCATATATATTGCGCCGCCAACCGTTCCGGGAAGTCCCAATTGATATTCCAGCCCACCCAAACCTTCGTCTATCGTATATCTGACAAGCTGATTCATTATTACACCTGATTGCGCAAAAACTAAAGCGCTGTCAACATCGATTTTTCTGTTTTTAACCTTTCCAACCATGCTCATCACCTCAAAACGCCTGCAATTATTTTTAATAACCAAACCTTTTATTCCGTTGTCGGAAACAATAATATTTGAGCCTCCTCCCAACATAAAAAAGGGGATTTTAAGTTTACGGGCAGTATTTACCGCCAACGCCAAATCATCGATCTTTTCTACTTCTAAATAAAATTCGGCAGGCCCGCCAATTTTAAATGTTGTATGTTTGGACATTGGTTCGTCTATTTTCACCCTGTTTCCAAATACTTTTTGTAATTCCTGCAAATTTTTATTCATAATTTTCAATTCTCAACTTTCAATTCTCAATTCGTCATGTATCTTATAGATGTCTCCCGCACCCATTGTTATAACAACAAAGTCGCGGCCGAATCTTTTTTGTTTGATATATTCTATCACATCGGAAAGCTTAGGCAAAAACCTTACATCTTTATGAAATCTGCTAATTCCGTCTACAAGCAGTTTTGATGAAACACTCGAATCGGGCTCTTCCCGAAGCGAAGGGTAAATATCCACTATTGCGACAATGTCTGCATCGTTAAATGAGTGCATAAATTCCTCGAACAATATTTTTGTTCTAGAATATGTATGTGGTTGAAAAATACAAACTATTTTTAATTTTGGAAAGCTTTGGCGGAAAGCAGATAGCGTTTTTTTAATTTCTGTCGGATGATGAGCATAATCGTCAAAAAGCAAAGCGCCCGTTGATAATTTTCCAATATATTCAAACCTTCTTTTTGTCCCGGTAAACAGCTTAATCGCCGTTTTTATTTTCTCAATTGACAAGCCACATTCAAGAGATGCAATAATAGCTCCCAATGCATTTAATGCATTATGCTCTCCCGAAACATTTATCATAAATTCACCAAAAGAAGTACTGCCGGCATCAACCCAAAAAAATGTATGATCTCCTGATATCCTTACATTTTTAATAATAAAATTGTTCGATTGAGAAAAACCATAGGTAATAACTTTACCTTTATATTCGCTAATTAATTTCTGATTTTGAATATCATCTCCACAAAGTATTAGTGATCCGTCGCTAGGCATTTGATCCGCAAATTTTAAAAAAGCCGCTCTTACATGATCTACGGAATCAAACAAATCAGGATGGTCAAGTTCTATATTTGTCAAAACCGCTATCCTTGGATGCTGCCATAAAAGCTTAGGAGTTTTATCAAAGTTTGGTTCTGTTGCATATTCGTCTGCTTCGGCAATAAAATATTTTCCATGTCCCAGATGACCCGACGAACCGAGTGATGGAACACTTCCTGTTCCGATAATAAAAGAAGGATCCAATCCAGATTCTTTAAGAATTGTCGCAATCATGGCAGTTGTTGTTGTTTTTCCGTGAGTTCCGGTAACGGAGATTCCTTCGAATTTCTTTTTTAGAATACCACCGTTCATAAATTCGCCAACCGCTTCTCCCTGGGTTACAACTTTTATATTTTGAGCTTTTGCCTCTTTCACCTCTATATTTTCAAATCCACCGTGCGCACCTGTTGTAATCACAAGATCGGCATTTTCTATATGATCTTTTGAAAAACCAACATATGGCGCAATTCCCGCATTTTTTAAAGAAATATCCGTTATAAACTCGTCCGCAATATCGGAACCCGTCACCTTAAACCCCGCTTCTTTGGCAATAATCGCAAGAGGCGCCATCCCAACACCTTTTATGCCAACAAAGTGTATGTATTTAATCTTTTTCATAGTGATAAAGTAAGCGCGGGGAGCTAATGAAATTTTTGCAGCAAGGCTGTTTGAGCCGCAGCGAGTTCCGCAGCAAAAAAATTTTATTAGCGACCTCAGCGCAAACCATTTATTTTTAGCGCATTCTTAACTGATTCATGTTCGCTCCAGGCAATTTCTCCTTTTCCATAATTCATCGATTTTTCATGCGCCTTACCCGTTAATAGCACCAAATCTCCCTTTTTAGCCATTTTGATTGCCACATTTATCGCTTCCTGCCTATCCGGTATTTCAATCAAATATTTTCTCTCATTGTCATCCTGAACTTGCCCGCCCTGAGCGAGGCCGAAGGGTTTCAGGATCTTTTGAGATGCTGAATTAAATTCAGCATAACGAAATATACGAATATCTTTTTTAATTCCGGATATGATTTGTTTATTTATTTCATCAATTGATTCGGATCTCGGATCTTCCGCGGTCAGAATAACAACGTCCGCATACTCTGATGAGATCTTTCCCATCTGGGGTCTTTTTTTGCTATCTCTTTCTCCGGCAGAACCAAAAACATGAATAATTTTGCCTTTTACAGAAGATTTTATCGAAGGGAATAATTGTTCAAAAGCATTTGGAGTATGGGCAAAATCTATCATTACATCAAAATCCTTGTGATATACCGTTTGCAGCCTTCCCAAAGGCGGTATAAAACTTTTTGCTCCCTTTCTAATATCTTCATCTTCTACGCCTAATAATTTACAGGTAGAAATAGCAGCCAAAAGGTTATACTTATTAAACTCTGCTAAATTAAGTCCTAACGGTAGATCCTCAATGCTAAAATCCGCTTTATTCTTCAACCCATACGTTAATAACTTTGAACTTTGAACTTTGAACTTTGAACTTAGCAACGCGTATGATCTGTCGTCTCTATTTATAATCGCTATTTTTGCTCTTTTAAGCAATTTTGACTTAGCTTCTAAATAACTTTCGTAAGTTTTGTGATAATCCAGATGTTCATTTGTTATATTTGTCAAAACTCCGATTTTATAATTTATCCCCCAGTCTCGATATTGATGCAATGCATGAGAAGTCAATTCCAAAACCATATAGCGATTACTTTTAAAAGCGACAGGCGACTTTTCACTTGCAAATGAACTGAATGCCGATCCAGTCTTAACATCGGAATTATTATTAAATTTTAGTGATTGGCGTTCATTTAGCGAGGATGAATTTAAGTCATGATTATCATTTAGCGGTTGCCGAGCGTCATTTGCAACGTGCGAAAGGCGACTAGAGCTTTTACCAATTATTGCCTGCTTCAGAAATTTCTGAATTGCCCATGAAGAAGGAGTTGTTACATGAAACCCTACGTCGTAATCTTTTCCGTTAATTACGGCTCCTGTTGTAGAAATCATTGAAACATCAAGTCCTGCGGTTTTTAAAATATGAAAAATCGCATTAACCGTGGTTGTTTTTCCATCCGTCCCTGTCACACCAATAATAATAAGCTTTCTCGAGGGAAAACCATACCAAACATTTGCCAAAACAGCAACAAAAAGATGATAAATATTCTTCAGATCCTGCCACATATGGTATATTATACATTTTTTAAACCTATTTCTCTATTCTTTTTTCTGCTATTTCCACCTTCTTATTTTGTCATTCCCGCGCGCCGCTTCAGGGAGATTAGTCCCCTTGGGGGGAAAGCGGGAATCCAATTAAAACACCAGCACTTCATATTAATTAGATCCCTATCTGTTGTTTCATTTCAGAAAGGTGTAAATTTTTACACCTTTCTGAAATAATTATTTGCGAAGAAGTTTCTAAAAAGAATTAAAACAATCCTTACCCAAAACCCACTGGCTAATTATCAAAGACTTCAAATCCACCTTAAAACGTGAACTCGGAAGATTCGTATGCAAAATTTCCACCTAAAATCATACCTATCAATTTAGGTGTTCCCATTAAATTATCGCATTCACTAATCTTAGCCCAACCTTAAAACTTTAGAATGTGGATCTTCAACAACTATTTCCCTTATTTGACCTTTTTCAAGACCCAATTCCTTTGCAATAATTCCTGGATGACCAATTATACGTTTTACTTTCCCGTCTTCTGTTGCAACCTCTGCAGAATGCAATTTAACACATCCTCCCCCTATTGCAGTAACTAAAGGCAAAACTGATCCTCGATTAGATACGCCAACTATTAGGCTTGTATTTAATCCAAGTACAACACGATATTTCCCTTGTTCATTTTCTTTTCTTGCAAATGGCTGGGCTTCTGTAATAGTAACAGTTTTATCTCCTACTTTAAATTTAGCATTAAGTAGCTGATCTGCTACGCTTTCACAGTCTGCATTAAGATTTAATTCTGGTTTAGGTACATTTCTTCTTTCTGCGCTCATTTATATCACCTCCGTTCGTATAAGTTTTATCTTATAGCATAATTCTATAACCTTGTCAAACGAATTTCCTGCTTTCCATCTCTAATTGTTGTTTCTCTTTTGTAACCATAAGATGCAAGTGCTTCATCAGGTAAATCCAGAAGGTATCTTAAAAGTGAATCTTCCAGCAATTCGTTTAATCCCCCTTTTTCTACCCAGTGACTTGAAGATTTTGTCTTATCAGGGACACAAATGCTAAATTTTTCAATAAAAGGTGTCTTTTGCAAACGTCTTCTTACAAGACCCTGTAAGCGCCTCTCCTCTTTCTTTTTGCTTGCATCTTGATCTTTTTCAAAAATGAATGTGAATTTTCTAGAATCTATATTTTCTAATCCCAAACGTTCCTTCTTCACAACAAAAATCCAGGTGTTAAATACAACATTTTCATTTGTTTTGCCCCTAACTAATCCCGATAAATTAAGATCGTCTGTAAAACCAAGTATTTTTAATCCTTCTTTAAATTCATAAAATTCCCACGCGCCTAATTCGCTTTCTGGTATTGTAAAAATTAAATAGCCGTTAGGAGCAAGGGAACGATGCATTTCTTTTAGAGCTTTCAAACGATCCTCGTGAGGCGATATGCAATCCAAAGCTAAAGAACATACTCCGATATCAATACTTTCATCTTTAAACACATCTTTTGGCATATCCGTAATACTTCCTTGATGAACATAATTATCAGGAATATATACGCCTTCTTCTTGAATTTTTTGTTTTCCCGCAGATAACATTTCCGAACTTAAATCTAAACTATAAACCGGACGTCTTAATTTTCTTGAAAGTATAAGTGGCCCAGATCCCCAATCGGCTATTCTAAGTCCCGATAACCCCGCTCTTCTTTCAAGTCCTCTTATAACTTGTTTAACTACTTCTGTTGTATATTTTGCGTATCCTTCTGCATAAACACCATCATACCATTGCGCTAAATATTCTCCGTATGTTTGAGACGGAGTAAACTTCTTAGCCAAAAGTCCAACATTATCTTCCACTTTTTGTCTCATCATGACATTAAATATATTTGTTACGTTTTCACGAGGAGATCTAATCATTTTGGTTAAATATCCTTCATCTCTTTCTTCCATGCTGTCTTCAAAAATTTTAATCTCTTCCGGCGTAAACTCTCCACCGTCTAACAGAATACCTGCTAATATTTCTTTTTCCATTAGGATAAAATATAAATCACGATCCAAAGTATTTTTAGCCTCAAGAAAAAGCATCTTCACTGGAGACTTTTGTGTATCGCTAAGTATTCGTGCTCTACCTTGCAAAAACTCTGGAAGAGACAGCGGCAATCCTTCAAAAATCATCGTCACTCCAGAAACTCTGGGATCGCTAATAGATAAATCTATGCCTAAAGAGGATGCGCGATTGCAAAGAAGAATTCGTTTTTGTTGATTATTTTGCCATTCTTTCCTTATCTTTTCCCGTTTACTCGTCTTATCTCCATTAGATAATACTAATGTTGATTCTGTATCGTCCCGACCATCAATTTTTAAAACAGCATCCGCTCCAAATTCTTCTTGAAGAAATTTCAATAAACTTTTTACATGTTCTTTTTCGGAAATTTCAGACTCTAAATCACGGGTAACCCCATTCGCAAAATAACTTGTATAAACAATTACTTTCTCTCCGTTTTTAAGAGCTTTTTCCGCAAGCGTTTTTATTTCGCTAAATTTAGCTGGAACAGTTTCTCCTTTCCATGCTTCTTGTATAAGTGGAGTTTGGGATTTTTTAACTAACTCACAAATCCCACCCCCCAAATTAAAATGCGAAGAAATATAAAGGTCAGTAAAGCCGTTTGTTACTAAAAAATCTGTATCAAAAATAGTTTCGGGATTTCTAAGATGCTGTCTATACCATTTATTAAAAGCTCCACTTAATTTTATTAGTGCGTCGCTTTCCTTAAAGGGAACTTTTATTCCATGAACAAGTCTTGGCTGCAAAACCACTGCTCTAAGTTTTGAAAGTTTTGCTAATCTATTGGTAGATTCATCTTCGAGAATAAAATCGTATAATACTCTTTGCGTCGGAGTTAATGTTACCGGTTGGGTATCTGCTGTGTAAGGTGGTAATTTTAGAACTTCTTTAGCGGTTCTTCGAATAACTCTCGAAAGTAGCTCATTGCGTCCAGTTCTTGGATTCGGTTTTCCTCTGGAATGTTCCCAAAAACTTGCGGGAGCGGGATACGCTTTTGGGTCAAGTAGATGTGCTATAAATTCCATATCACGTACCTTATCTACTGGTGTACCGGATAGAAGTATTCTGTGCTTAAGAGACGGCATATCTACAAGTTTCAAAATTGCATCTGAACGATCTGTTTTATTTCTAAAATTCTTGGCATACTGTACTTCATCAAGAGTAAGACAATCAAAGCCTAACAACCTCAAACAATTTACTAATTTATATCTATCCTGTTCTTTGTTGCTATCCTTTGAGTTTCTGCCAAGCAACAAATCGTAGCTGACAATAACAAATTTTGTGTCGGGATTTGCTGCTTCCTCAAGTAAACGATCTTTTCTTGAACTTTCAATAATCACACTTTTGGGAGGATTTATATAATACTCATTAATTTTTTCCTGCCAATGTCTTTTAACGCCTGCTGGAACAACAATAAGTGCTTTTTTAGCGCCTAAATGTTCTATGCGAGCTAAATCAATAAGTGTTTTTCCTGTTCTCATTTCATCAAATACAGCAATACTTGTTGTGTCTCCATTTGCTCCTTTTAAAATCGCCTCTGATTGATATAACCTTGGTTGAAATTCATCTCTAAACGCAGCAACTCTTAGATTAATTACTTCTTCAAAATGTCTTAATGCTTTCTCGTAAATTTCTCTTTGCAAAGGACTTATTTCTCTTTCCATCGCTTCTTCCAGTTCCCCTAAAACTCTTTGCGGATTTTTACTAAAATCAATAAATCTGGTTGTAATTTCTGCATCCGTTACAATATCAATATAAATTAATTTTCTAGTAGGATCTTTTGCAATACTTGGTGGTTCAATCATAGTTGGAGGTTTAACAACATATGTTCTTTGCCGGCCCTCTCCTAAATTTATTGAGGCAGTCATCCTATAAATACTGGAATAAGAACTAAAACGATCACGATATAACTCAACTAAAAGTTCTGCAAAATGTTTTGGAGATTGGCTATATCTTTCAAAAAGATATGCCCATTCGGGATTCTGCTCAATAAGTTCCCTAAATCTAGGTGCTGCTTCCTCATAGGAAAGATGTCCTGTTTTAACATGACGTTGTATTGCTTCTAATTCTTCGGGATCACCATTAATTAATGTTAAAATCCGATTTTTCCTTTGAGCAGTTTCAACTCTTTCTTGATTACCATTGCTAAATTCAACTATATTTGGTCTTCGTCTTTCTCTTTCTATCATGTAACAGCTCCTCTCTGTCTCAAATAATCAACCGCAAAATCAACTATAGAAATTTCAGAATCCGGATTTTCCCTAATAAATTCCCAGAATTTTCTATTTATTTCATACTTCTGCTCATTTGTTAACGACTCAAGTAAATTTTTGATCTCAATTTCATCCAAGATAACTCTATATTTTTCTCCATTTTTTTCGGGAGTTGGATATTCTTCTGGCTTAGATGGCAATTTTAATCCAAATTGTTCTTTGAGCCCTGTTATCCCGCCTGGATAATGTCTCCTGATAGCATTTACTAAATCATATTTACCTTGTCTAATTAGTAATTCAAAACTTATTGATCCTTGTGTTTCAATTATTAAAGCAGAATCCTTCTCAATTTGTTCTTTTGTCCAATGATCATTTGATTTCCTAAGTAGATTTAAACCAAGTGCTTTTCTTAATCCATATATTCCTCCAGGGTAATTTTTACTAATCGCACCTACTAAATCCATACGTCCCTTTTCTTGTAGTAATGTATAACTAAATTTTCCCTCCTGATTTATAAAGTCTCTAGTTTCTCTCTCTATTTGTTCTGGTGTCCAGTATCGTTTTGGTCTCTGACTTGACTCTAAACTTAATTTACTCCGAAGAGCAAAAATCCCACCAGGATAATACTTAGCTATAGCCATCCATAAAGAAGATTTATCAGCTTCCTTTATCCCTTGCTGTGTAAGATTATCGCCTGACTCCAAAAAACTTATTGCCTCTTGTTCAATTATATTAGGATCTTTCCAGTACCCTCTTGGTTTCTGCAGAATAGGTAAACCTAAGCTTTCCTGAAGACTAGTTAAACCACCAGGATAGTATTTCTGAACACCAGCTGTAAAACTAGAATATCCTTTAGATCTTAAACCATTGTCGGTAAGTTCGACACCATTAGATAAAATTCTTCTAGCTTCTTTCTCTATTATTGCAATTAAACTGTCTGGTGTTTTTTCTACAAGTACTCTCCAAAGAATTTTCCCTGTACGAGTTTTGGGTAGTGAATCCTCTTCAGTTGTAATTAAACCGTTTTTAGTTTTCGAAGCAGAATATAAGACTTTCACTTTTTTTAGTAGAGCTTTCATTCCGCCGGGATACTTACTTAATCCATACATTAAATCAGTATTGCCAATTTCTTGCAACAATGGATGTGTTAAATAACCAAATTTTTGGTAAACAATAAGAGCATTTGATGCTATGCTTTCAGAAGTCCAATATCCCGAAGGCTTTCTTGGGAAATCCTGATCAGAGAATTCAATTCCCCATGGCCCAAATGATTTCCTTAAAATTACTTTATATGATCCTTCAAAGAATGGGAATCTTTTCCTTGAATTCAGATTTGGGAAATACCTGTTAAAAATTTTCTGTCTATAAAATATTTTACTAATATAATTTCTCGCTTCTTCTCTTCTATCTTTCTCTATCTTACCATCCTCTAATCTTGGAAACATTTCATCAAATTCTGGAAATTTTTCTAAAAATAATCCTTGAACATTTCTTATGCCTAATTGTTCGTTTTCTTCTGGAGAATTACCCTGTAATTTCCAAACAACTCTTCCACCTTCATCGCGAAGCACGGAGGGCACACTTGGTTGGCCCATAATGAAGTTGCCATTTGTGTCCATTCCTATTTCCGATAGATTGACTGGCCTTGGAGTAGGTTCACCCATAATAGCAGAAATTATATCATAAAGAACCTATAGTTTCAACTTTTCTACCATGGCATGGGTTTTTGTTTTAGCCTTTCAGGGGGAAGAATTGCCGCTTCCGCGTAGCAATAAGAGCATCCGTGACCACAAGGGAAGTAACTGCCTATATCTTTTGACTCTGTGCAATAACAAGCAGGCCTATATTTTGACTGACCTTTATCTCTTTCTAAGGAAGCTTGGAGTTTTTGTGGATGAAGTTCTGCTAAAAGCTTCCCATCTATACATTTTGCTGGGACTATGCCTTCTATATTTTCTAGTATTGGCTGCGCGCAGGAATACAAGGTTATTCCAAAAGAAGATGCCGTTTCTTTCATTTGATTTACAACTGAAATTTGGTCATCAATTGTCGGTTCAACAATATGAATTCCGGACTCCCTTAATTTTCGTCTTCTGATTTTGGGATAGACTTTGCAAAAGGAAAAATAACAGTTATCGGCGCCTAGCCTTGCCATTTCCTTCGCCAAAGGTTCAAAAAATACTGAACTTGACCAGTTACTTCCATCTTCTTTTTTTAAAGTAACAATAGGATCAAATCTCCATCGAAGCCGCCTTGTATCTCCTAAAAACTCCAAAAGATCAGGTAATTTCTCTAAAATAGCTTCGGGTTTGGGAACTGTTGGTTCAATTCTTGTTCCACCAAGTCCTGTAATTGTCAAATGAACTGATACATTGTGTTTTTCTAATTCCTTTCTTAATTCTTGATGTGCATAGATATTTGTTGGATCTTTTGTCCATAGAACGACCGAATGAATATCTCCTTTAAATGTTTTTAAGGCATTTACCAGCCAGTCAGGTCTAAGAGCAACTAATTCTGTCCTTCTTGACGCAGAAATCACTACTGGTTGCGAAAATTCTCCAATTCCCAAGGATAACTGGTTTCCGAAATTTTGATTTATTTCTTGTGACATATTTTGTTTTGGATAAAATTTATTTAAAACAAGCTGTATTTTACATGATTTCTTCTCTCCATTAAAGCGGAGTTGATTATTTATTATATTTACCCATTTAACTTTTACCTTCCCGATCCCGTATCGGAATAGCTTCGCGATGTGGTAATAGTTAGGGTCAATTTATCAATTTATTTTATATAGTGCTTTAAAAAATCGAGGAATTGGGGAGAGTAAGTATAATAGATATATAAATTAAGCACTATTAACCCCGGAAATACAATTGCCTTCTCGATAAATCCGCCTGTTTTAATACGCAGGAATTTAAATGGAGGGAAACCCCAAAGTCATATTTATCTACCGACCTTGCCTTAGAGTTTTAAAAATTATTATGAGCATAGAAATAAAGGGAACGGCTAAAAGGGCGCCTATTATACCCATAAATCTTGTGCCAATCATTACGCCCAATATCACAACTACAGGATTTAAACCAACTGTTTTTTGCATTATTTTCGGAACCAATATATTGTTTTCAAGCATTTGGACAACAAGATAAAATATTGCAACTGTTATTCCCATAGTCGGAGAAATTGCCAAAGCAACAATTATCGCCGGAATAGATGACAAAATCGGACCTATTATAGGTATTATTTCTAAAATTCCGGCTAAAAGAGCCAAAGGTAAGGCAAACGGCATGTCAAGTAAAGTAAGCGCTGTCCAGGATATTACCGCAATAATTGCCGAGAGCATAATTTGTCCTCTTACCCATGCGCCTAACTTCTCATCTATTTTTATTAAAGTTAATTTAACGCCTTCCTCTAATTCTTTTGGGAAAAGCTTGGCAAAACTTTTTCTAAGATGATCATAATCAAGCAGTAGGTAAAAACTGACCACCAAAATTGTAAGAACGGAAAATATGCCCCCAAAAACTTTACCTGTAACTGTAACTGCGCTTTTTCCAATATTTGCAATTTCCGATGAAACAAAAGAATTAATTTGCTTTATGTCTATGTTTATTCCAAGTAAAGATGCCGTTCTATCAAGGTAACGCGGGAAAACGTCAAATAACGATTGGATCTGTGAAACAAAAAAAGGAATAAGTGGCAGAATCAGAAGTAAAATAAAAATTAAAGTTGTAAAATATGCTATTAAGACAGCAAGCGTTCTTGGAATTTTATTTTTCCTTAATAATTCAACAAGAGGAAGAAGAGCTGCCATAATAATATAAGAGATCAAAAGCCCAGCTAGTATGTCTTTAATCTCCAGAGCAAACCAACCAACTAAAACAATAAAAATAGCGGCTAAAAATTGATTTTGTAATATATATTTTAAAAAAGTATTCATTGTCTTAATCAAGATCGCCAACTAATTATACTACTCGTGCTCATTTACTGTTGGTTGGATTCCGTAGTAAGCAAAAATGCCACGTGCTATATCAAAGAATATCGGCGCCGCGGTTTCCGAACCGTAAATTGATTTTGTCGGCCTGTCTACAATAACAAGC
>Ga0209542_10004551_pt1 | contig 28406 bp, 22 predicted proteins | sample RifCSPhighO2_01_FD_184028 | JGI IMG/M metagenome (GOLD analysis project Ga0209542, IMG submission 184028) | Soil microbial communities from Rifle, Colorado - Rifle CSP2_plank highO2_0.1 (SPAdes) (version 2) | ecosystem: Environmental > Terrestrial > Deep subsurface > Rock core/Sediment ...
TAGCGGGGATTAAATTTTCAATTGTTTAGGCAGTATACCAACGCCTGCCGGCCCGGTCAAGGGCTTGATTTTTCCCGGCGAACGCGCTAGGATGGCCTGTAATTCAATGCCCAGGTCATCACGTTTTGGGCGGAGGGTTACCCTTGATGAGTAATCAAGGCCATCTCAACTTTTTGGAGGAAGCCATGAGTAATGGCACAGCGTTTTCTAGTCAATAGCTTCGCAACACTTCCAATGGCGTTTGATAGTTAATTCCCATATGTAACCTCTCGGCATTGTAGTAAGGCAAGTATTGGGTGAGAGCCCTGCGAAAAGCTTTTAAGGTATGGATTGTTCGGTCCAGGCATTCTTCCTGGATCGTGCGATTAAACCTTTCAATATGCGCGTTGTCATTGGATTGCCGAACTCGGGAATGCCGGTGGCCAATGTTCGCCCGCCACAGAGCATGAGTAAACCAAACTGAGAATTCGCTTCCGTGGTCAGTTTGGATCATTTTAAACGCAAAGGATGCTTTGACTTTGGCCCGTCGGATAAATTCCACTGAGGTTTGCGCGCTGATTTGTTCCACAGCTTCCGCGTACGCCCAGCGAGAGTAAAGGTCAATTAAGGTGTAGATATATATTCTCTTGCCATCCGGAGCGATGATGTGCACGGTGTCCGTCTGCATTAAAGCCCCGGAATATGCGGGTATCGGTCTGGGAGTCGCATCATGGGGCCGCTTCCAAAGGGAACGTTTTTTGAGTAGCCCGCACCGGTCCAAAGTTCTTTGCACTGAAGATAGACTGACCTTAACTCCTTGCCTTAACAGCTCCTGGTGGATTACCTGACCACACCGTCTCCTGCCTTGGCGTTGCTGAATGATGGCCTTAATCATCTGCCGCGGCAATGTCTGCGGACTGGTTTTGGGTCTTGAGCTTTGCGTGGGGATGACTAAGCGTCCATCAGCCGGAGCTTTTTTGACCCAGCGGCAGACTGTCCCAGGATTAACTCCAACATATCTGGCTGCTTTGCGGATCGACCAGCCCCTGCGGACTAAAAGCACTGTGTCCCGGCGGACCTTGGGGAGATGAGGATTAGTTGTGTATGGCATATACATGAATTTTACCCCAGGTGTTGCAAAGGTATTGAAACATTACGGAGTATTGACAGCCGCCCCTTTTTTTGCTATAATATATTCACAAAGTCCACAAAGGATTTTCGAAACAAAAACAAAAATCAATGTCCACCCCGATCCAAAAGCGTGTTTCGCGTCGCGCTAACGTAAGCGCAAAAGCAGCAGAAAAACCGACTGTTTGGCAGGCTCTAAATGAGCCGGCGGTTGAGCTGTCCGAAGGCTTTGCCAAGGACGTTCTTCTCGTTTCCGTGGCTATAATAGCTTTCGCCTGGGTTGCTCCAAGTTTCAGCCAAAGCGGCGCTGGCAGCTCGCAGATTTTTGCTGATTCGGGAATGGTTTACGAAATTGGGGCAGTGGCCGGAGCTCAGATCGAAGCCGCGCAGGAATCAGTACTCGCGGAGACCCTCGTTTCTTTACCAACTGATTTTGCCATCGCTTTTGCCGACGCAGCGCATGAAGTTCTGGATGTTTCCGAACCAGTCGGGATGGTAGTCGAGTATTATTCTCCCGGCGTGCAGGCAGTGACCGACGCGTGGTTATATTATATGAAAGACCCCTATAGTAGTTGGTAAGTTGTAGGTAGTAGGTTGTAAGTAGGAGGGATTAAATTTGTTGACTTGCCCCCACACCAATCCTTGCGAAGGATTGAGCTCTAAAAAGAGTTACTCGCCTAGATTGGTGTGGGGGTAAAAAACTAAATAAGCTCTACCAAAGAAAAGCCTGGAAAATCTCCAGGCTTTTTGGTAAAGTTAAGCAGTAAGCAAAACAGCAAATAAGCAGTAAGCTAATGGCGATACGAAGTTTCTGGGATATAATTGCGTGTCGAAAGGGACACGAGTTAGCAATCGCAGTCTACGAAATTACTAAGAAGTTCCCCAAGGAAGAAACCTTCGGGCTCACGAGCCAAATGCGCAGGTGCGCTGTTTCTGTTCCTTCCAATTTGGCCGAAGGATTTAAGCGGCATAGTAAAGACGACTCGATACATTTTTATAAGATTGCTGAGGGGTCCCTCGAAGAGTTGGAATACCATCTCTTACTATCGAAAGATTTGGGATACATGAGCGACATCGTATTTCAGAGAATAGAGATTTTGGCAGAGGAGACCGGCAGGCTAATTTATGCCTGGAAGAAAGCGCAGAAATAACCCCGGGCTTATGCGTACTTTTTTTGCTTATTAGCTAACAGCTTACTGCTACCCATGTTTGATCCTGTCGATCCACACCCCGACTTCCCGAAAATGGAAGAAGAAGTTCTCAAATATTGGGAGCGGGAAAAAGTTTTTGAAAAGTCAGTCCAAAAGACCAAAAGCGGGAAGCCGTTTGTTTTTTATGAAGGGCCGCCGACAGCCAATGCCGCGCCCGGCATCCATCACGTCGAGGCGCGTTCGTTCAAGGACGTCATCCCGCGTTTCCAGACGATGCGCGGGCGGTATGTTTTGCGCAAAGCCGGCTGGGACACCCATGGTCTGCCGGTGGAGCTGCAGATCGAGAAGAAACTGGGTATCTCTGGAAAGAAGCAGATCGAGTCCCTGAAGGGCACGGTCGCGGAGAGCATCGCGTATTTCAATGCACTCTGCCGCGAATCAGTCTGGCAGTTCAAGGAAGAATGGGAAAAGCTCACGAAACGGATGGGCTACTGGATCGACCTCGAGCATCCCTATATCACTTACGAAAATTCCTACATCGAGTCGGTGTGGGGCGTCCTGAAAAAAGTTTGGGACAAGAAACTCATTTATCAGGGGCACAAAGTCGTCCCATATTGCCCGCGCTGCGGTACGGCCCTATCTTCGCACGAAGTGGCGCAGGGGTATGAGAAGGTCAAGGAAAATTCGGTTTATGTGAAATTCAAGGTCAAGGACCAGCCAGATACCTATCTTCTGTCTTGGACGACTACACCGTGGACACTGCCGGGGAATGTCGCCTTGGCAGTCGGGAAGGATATTGACTACATGAAAGTGAGGGTAGGTGACGAATTTTATCTTTTGGCTAAAGACCGCCTGCCTGTCATTGCGATCCCGAGCTTATCGAGGGAGAAGCAATCCCCAGGAGATCGCCACGGCCTCCGGCCTCGCGATGACATTGAAGTGGCTGCAGAAATGAAAGGGAAAGACCTCGTTGGGTTGGAATACGAGCCTTTATTCGATATCCCGGCTTTGAAAAGCGAAAAGTCGTATAAGGTTTATGCCGCGGACTTTGTCACGACAGAAGAGGGTACCGGAATCGTCCATACGGCGGTGATGTATGGTGAAGATGACTATCAGCTTGGCGAAAAAGTCGGATTGCCGAAGCACCACACTGTTGATGAGGAGGGAAAATTTACCGCTGACTTGAAAGCAGTCGGCTTGGCTGGTAAGAAAGTTAAGGACAAAGAAACAGAGCAAGCCATTGTTCAATATTTGAAAGAGAAAAATCTGATGCTTCGGGAGGAAGTGTACGAGCATGATTATCCTTTCTGCTGGCGGTGCGGTACGGCACTTCTGTATTACGCGAGAAATTCATGGTTCATCAAGATGTCCTCGCTCCGCAGGCAACTCCTCAAAAACAATGAGGGTATTAATTGGGTACCGGATTATATCAAAGAGGGGCGATTCGGCGAGTGGCTCCGCGAAGTCAAAGACTGGGCCATCTCACGGGAGCGGTACTGGGGGACGCCGCTGCCGTTCTGGCAGTGCGAGAAATGCGGGGAATATGAAGCTGTTGGTAGTTTGGGTGAGCTACGGAAATTATCAAATTTTGCTGTCTTTGCGAGCGGAGCGAAGCAATCTCAAAAACAGATTGCCGCGCGCCCTTCGGGCGCTCGCAACGACGAGCCCACCGATCTCCACCGCCCTTACGTTGATGAAATAAAACTCAAATGCAAAAAGTGCGGCGGCGATTCTCGGAGGGTGCCGGAGGTGCTCGATGTATGGTTTGACTCCGGCGCCATGCCTTTTGCCCAGGGCACGGACCAATTCCCCGCAGATTTTATTTCCGAGGCGATCGATCAGACGCGCGGCTGGTTTTATACGCTCTTGGCCGTCTCTACTCTGCTTGGCAAAAAAACGCCGTATAGAAATGTCATTTGTCTAGGACACGTGCTCGATGCCAAGGGAGAGAAGATGAGCAAGAGCAAGGGCAATATAGTCGATCCGTGGCAGGCCGGGGATAAATATGGTTTTGACGCCATCCGCTGGTATTTCTACTCGATAAACCAGCCGGGCGACTCCAAACGCTTCGCCGAGGCCGACCTGCAGACCATCGTCCGCGGCCGACAGTTGATTTTGTGGAATATTTATTCGTATTTCGTCACTTACGCGAATGCCAATGGCTGGTTGCCCAAAAAGCAACATCCGAAAGAAAAAAAGCATATTATGGACGAATGGCTGCTCGCGAGACAGCAGGAACTGGTAAACTTGGTCACGCAATCGCTCGAGAAATATGATCTGTTCCGCGCGTCGCGCGCTTTAGAGACTTTCATCGAGGACTTTTCCACGTGGTACATTCGTAGAAGCCGCGGGCGAAGTGATGAATCATTCTTTGAAACCACTCATCATGTTTTGGTAGAGCTTTGCCGCCTGCTCGCGCCCTTTATGCCATTTCTAAGCGACAATATTTATCGAAGTTTAGGAGAAGAGGATTCGGTACACCTATCGAAGTGGACGGATGCAAAAAAACTTGGCAAGGCGCAGGAGCAAGTTCTGGAGCAGATGAAAATCGTGCGGGACACGGTGGAACGCGCCCATGCGCTCCGCGCTCAAGCAAAATTGAAACTCCGCCAACCCCTTCAGAGGCTCACAGTGGAAATCAAGGAACCCGCTCCTGAACTCGAGGAAATTTTGCGCGTGGAAGTGAATGTCCTGAGCATTGCTTATGGGAAAAAGTTAGAGCTCGACACCGCCATGACGCCAGAGCTCCGGATAGCGGGACTCACGCGCGAGCTCGAGCGGCAGATCAACCAGTTCCGCAAGGAAGCGGGGCTGAGGGTCGGCGAGGAGATCGAACTGCAGTACGAGACTGAATCTGCTAGTATAGAGAAAGCGATCGGTGCCGTGGATAGAAAGAAAACGTACCTCAAGTCTTTGGTCAAAGGCAGTAACGCAGAAACAAAACACAGCAAGGACCTCGATATCGAGGGAGAGAAGGTGAGGATAGGGTTCAAAATTCTAAGCACGAAATCCGAAATTCCAAACAAATCCGAATAATCAAAATTCTAAATGTTTAATATTTTGAATTTAGATATTGTTTCGGATTTCGGCATTCGGATTTAGAATTTATGTATACGAAGTACACTGGCATCATCTTGAAGAAGCACCCAATCGGTGAGGCCGACGAACTGCTGACTATTTATACCAAAGAAGCCGGGAAGCTTCGGGTCCGCGCTGTGGCCTCGCGGAAGATCCGTTCACGCCTCGCCGGAAACCTGCAGAGCCTGAACGAGATCGATTTTGAGGTAGCGGGGCATCGTTATAAACGAAGCGCCGGAGACCTGCCAGTGCTTATTTCCGCGCGCGCCCGAACTCTCAACAATTATCTCCGCGAGGACCTCAAAAAATTCGCATACGCGCTGCTGGGAGCGGAGACGCTGTACCGGCTGACTCCGGACAGACAGGAAAACTCGGAGGCGTATGAGGCGGTCGCCAATTTTCTGCATCTTCTCGGGGAAAGCCGCGAAGAAAAAATCATGGCGCGCTCCCTGCAGCTAAATCTGTTGCGGCTCTCCGGTTTCTTGATGCCCCTAAGCGTTTGTCTGAACTGTTCACGGGAACTGCTGCCGGAGGAGCGCGGCGTCTATTTTGTCGGCGACAAAGGCGGGATGTTCTGCGAGGATTGTCTCGGGGAGACGTTGAGCCAGGTCCGGGTAGAACGGGAAACCCTGGAGGAACTGCGGCTGCTCAATTCCCCAGAGCGCCCCAAAACCCTGCATTGGCCTGCGGAACAGGTCATCGACGGTTTCCTGCATTACATTTTGGAACGCGAAATAAAGTCCAAAAATTTCTTATCGGGTCTCACAGGAGAAAATGACTGAAGATTTTGTCACACCTGGACTTCCGCCGGCGCTCGGGTTCTGGGGGAAGTACCGCAGAAACATATTCATCGGGCTCATCGCGCTCGCTGTGCTGACGGCGACGATGCTTGCATACGTGTGGTTTTTCCGCGGTTCCAGCGGTGAAACCTACCAGAACGACGTGACAGTACGCATCACAGCTCCCGAGGCCACCCCGTCCGGAGCGGAGATGACATATCTGATAGAAGTCAGTAACAATTCGAACACGACGCTCACCTCCGCGAGTCTGGAACTCATCTACCCGCGCGGTTTTTCTTTCATCGATTCCACGCCAGACAAGCAGGATGATGCGGGGCGCCTGTTCAATTTGAGCGATATGCCCTCAGGGGAAAAGCAGAATTTCGCGATCGTCGGGCGACTGGATGGTAATGTTCAGGAGATCAAGACGTTTACGGCAAAGCTGCACTACATTCCCAAAAATTTCCGTTCCTCTTTCGTGGCGGAGGCGAACACCCTCACCAATATCGAAGCGCCCGATGTGTCCCTGGCGGTCACGGCTCCTCCGGAACTCATCATGGGACAGCTGGTGGAGTACGCGGTCAAGGTCAGAAATCTCGCGGCGGAGCCGTTCACGGACCTCGTCCTGCGCCTCTCTCTGCCACGGCAGTTTTCCGTGAAGACGGCGGTCCCGGAGGCAAAGATCGAGAGCTCGGAATATGCCGAATGGACGCTGGCCCGGCTCGAACTAGGCGCTGAGCAGCAGTACACCCTGATCGGCAATCTGACGGGCGGACTCGGTGAGGAAGTTTTTGTCACGGCCGAGCTGTTCCGCAAAAGCAACTCGGGAGAGCTGACCTCGGCCGGCCGCGCTTTTGCCTTCACCAAGGTCAAACCGCCGCCGATGACCTTGAGCCACCAGATCTTGCAGCGGCCCGATCCGTTTCTGCCGGATCAGACTCTTGCGTATCGCGTGAATTACGAAAACCTTGGCACTGTCGGACTTAATAATGTAGTGATCACCCTTTTCTTCGAGACGGCGGTATTTGATATGAGCAAGCTCAAACCGGGCAAGGGACAGCTACAGAATGGGAATGAGCTCACCTGGATACCCGCGAGAGTTTCCGAGCTCCTGGTGGTGACCCCGGGGGAGCGCGGGAGCTTGGATTTTACCGTGGATATCGACAAGAACCTCGCGCAGAAACTCCAGAAAAACCCCCGCGTGAAGACCCGCGTTGAGTATTCGGCTAACGAACTCGGCACCCCCTTGGTAGGGAATGTGCTCGATTATCAGATAGCGACTCAAATCCATATTGATGCTTCGGCGAGGATCGTCTCTGGAGCCAATCCGCCTGCTATCGGTCAATCCTCGACATTCGAAATCACCTTTATTACCACAAATACGGTTAATGACGTGAAGGAAGCCGTTCTGCTCGCTACCATCCCGGCCGCCCAGTCGAGTTTCGCCCCCGAGTCTGTGAGCCCGGCCGAGGAGCAGGCGAAGGTGCAATTTGTGCCGATCGCGGGGCGCGTGCAGTGGGACATGAACCGGATTTTCGCGCTCACCGGATATTTTCATGACGCTCGCGAGCTGAAGTTCCAGATCAGCGTGACACCGAGCACCGGTCAGTCTCCCAGCAACCTCGAAATTCTCCGCGACATCCAGATCACGGGTATTGATGAGTTTACAGGCAAGCCAAGCGCTTCGAACAAAATAAATTCCCTGACGACGTCAGGGATGCGTTAGCCGCTTTTGTCATTCCCCGACTTGCCTGCCCGTTCCGCAGGCGGGATCGGGGAATCCAGGCTGGTTGTTGGATGGCATTTCTGGATTCCCGCTTTCGCGGGAATGACAGACTAAAGATATCCGTACTTTTTATCGCGGTACGTATTTGAGCGGGTCCACGAGCTGGCCGTTGATTTTGATCTCGAAATGCAAATGCGGGCCGGTCGAGCGTCCCGTGGAACCGGAAATCATGATCGCCTGTCCCTGCGTGACTGAATCGCCGGCTTTTACTGAAAGCGATTTGCCGTGACCATAGCGGCTGGAAATACCGTTGCCGTGGTTGATGACGATGGTGTTGCCGTACCCGGTCTGCCAGCCAGCGAGCTGAACTATCCCGTCTCCAGCGGCTACGACTTCGCAGTCGCGGCAGGGCACGTCGATTGCGCGGTGGCGGCTTGAGTAGCTTTGGCTCAATTTTTTGGCGGCCGGCATTGGCCAGGCCAAACCCGAGGAAGTGCCTTGATAGTCAGCCGGTACATCGACTTTCTGAAAGTCCTCTTTCTGCAGGTCGGCCAGATATTGCTTGCGCTGAGGAGTGGGCGGGGCGATTTTGGCGCCGTCCGGAATGATGATCACTTCTCCGGGGAAAATATGTTCTTCAATTTCGATGTAGTTGTATTCAAGGATCGCTTCCGCGTCCACCCCGTACTTCTTAGCGATGCCAGAGATCGTTTCTCCTGATAGGACCGTGTGGCTGACACCGTTAGTCGGCAATATGCGAAGCTCCTGTCCTGGCCTGATCGTTCCAGTCGTGGAGAGGTTGTTCTCCCAGATAACGGTATCAACGGATACACCGTATGCCGCGGCGATGCGGGCGACCGTATCTCCGCCGCGGACTTGGTAGATTTCCGAGTCTTGGTTGCCTTCGGCGAGAGTGCTTGCGGGGTTGGGTTTGAGCAGTGCTGAGCCGGACAAGTTCGGTAGGGGGTCGCTGCCCTCGTTTTCCAGAATATCATCCTTGCTGATAGTTGACGCGGCGGCCAGGAGGATCTGATCACCCGCCACAGCATGAGCGTGGGAGAATCTCACGTTCACTCTGCCCCACGCGTCCGCCAGCTTTTCATTCCACTGCGGATGGGTTTTCAGAAATGAAAAAAACAAACTCTGGTTCTCATAAGAAGCCCTTGCCGAGTTTGTCCTCAGTAACAAATTCGCTCCGACCGTAATGCCTACGATGAGGAGCAAAAGTAGTTCAACCGCGAAATGGGAGTGTAAATTTTGTGCTCTGATTTTCCCGTAAAATCGTCTAAGCCGGGTCATTGGACAAGGTTAAGGCCAATCTTCAGGATATGGATTAAAGTAACATTAAAGGGCTTTATAGTCAAGGGGGATAAACATTGAGAATTTAGCGAGGCAAACCCGGGAGTATATAACCGAAAAGTATTTATGTCTTTGCGAGCGAGAGCGAAGCAATCCCACGCGGATTGCTTCGTCACCCATGCTCCTCGCAATGACACCCGCGGTTCTTACCTTCTTTCACCGTTTAGTTTATATTTAATTCATGAAGGAAATATTGGCCGGATTGAATGAGCGGCAAACTGAAGCGGTAGAGGCGCCGCTGGGACCGGTTTTGGTTTTGGCCGGGGCAGGCTCGGGCAAGACCCGGGTTTTGACCCAGCGGATCGCTTATCTGCTGCAAAAAAAACTTTTTGCGCCGGAAGAAATTTTGGCCCTGACCTTTACGAACAAGGCCGCCGCCGAGATGCGTTCCCGGATCGAGCAACAAACCAAAGAACTGAAGGACGTAAAAACGAAAGAACTGAAGGTTTCTCGGTCCTTAGGTTCTTCCGTTCATCCGTTGCAAGGGTTGACCATGGGCACTTTCCATTCAGTTTGCGCGCGCATATTGCGCACCGAGATAGAGAAGCTCAACCTAGGCTACACGGGCAAATTTGTGATCTACGACAGCGATGACCGAGATCGGCTCCTCAAACAGATAGTGCTCGAGCAGGGAATAGCCGAGCGCGTTCGGGCGCAGGTCTTTGGTTACCATATCAGCGCCGCCAAAAACCAACTGGCCGAACCCGGGGCCCTGAGGCTGGAGAGCGACTTCCTGCAAGAAGCCCTGCAGAGGGTTTACGAGGAATATGAGGGGCGCATGCGCGAGCATAACGCCTTGGATTTCGACGACCTCCTCCTCCTCGTCTGCCGGCTGTGGCAGAAGGAGCCGGCGGTCTTGAAACGCTATCAGGATCGGTTCCGCTACGTTCTGGTCGACGAATATCAGGACACCAATCACGCGCAGTACACTTTCCTGCGGCTCTTGGTGAAGAAGCACCGCAATTTATTCGTAGTGGGCGACGACGCGCAGAGCATTTACGGTTTCCGCGGAGCCAATCTGCAGAACATCCTGAATTTCCGCAAGGACTACCCAAAGGCAAAGGTTGTTATCCTTGAGCAGAATTACCGTTCGACCCAGACGATCTTGGACGCGGCCGCCGGGGTCATAAAGATGAACCCCTCGCCGTACGAAAAAAAACTTTGGACAGACAATCACCGGGGGGAGCGGATCACTCTCTACGAAGCCGCCGACGAGGTGGACGAAGCGGAGTTTGTTTTGAACAGAATAATGAATGACGAGTCAGGAGCCAAGGAAGAGGCGAAAAAAGAAGAACTCGTGTATGAGACGGAAGATACTCCGATCCTGGACCGGTTCATGCGCGACCGAAGTGCGAGACGTTTCCCCGTGATCCAGCGAACGAGATTTGAGATGCCGGACCTCCGGCAGATGGTCGTGCTGTACCGCACGCACGCCCAGAGCCGGCCGTTCGAGGAGCTCATGCTTCGAAGCGGCGTGCCTTACCAAATCGTCGGCGGCTTCAAATTTTATGAACGGCAGGAGATAAAGGACGTACTCGCTTATTTGCGCCTGACGCAGAATCCGCGCGATCTGGTGAGTCTCATGAGAGTTGTGAACGTGCCGGCCCGCGGGGTCGGCGATGTTTCCTTCAAGATACTCCGCGAGGCGCTTCAGAAGTATGAATATAGTTTCCGCCGGCTGGAGCGAAATTTGGGGGAGCAGAAGCTTTCCGCAAAGGCGGAAAAAGGGGCGCAGGATTTTTTTTCCGCCCTGCTCGTTGCCCAGGAATTGCCCGCGGCAGAGCCTCTTCACGAGCTGATGCACGTTATTCTCAGCAGAACGGGCTACAAGGCTGCCCTGCTGGACGGCTCTGAAGAGGGCCGTGACCGCTGGGAAAATATAGAGGAGCTTTTCAACGTCGCCGCGAGGTACAAAACCATGCCGTGGGAGGAGGGGCTCACTGCTTTTCTGGAGGAGGTCGCGCTGATGACCGACCTTGATGCTTTTGAGGAGCAGAGCAACAAGTTGACGCTGATGACCCTGCATTCGGCCAAGGGACTCGAATTTGAAAATGTTTTTCTGGTCGGACTGGAGGAGGGATTGCTACCGCATTCCCGTTCGCTCCTCTCCCAGAGCGAACTCCAGGAAGAGGTCCGCCTCGCGTACGTCGGCATCACTAGGGCCAAGAAGCAGCTGGTCCTTTCCTACGCGCGCCAGCGCCAGACCTACGGCGAAGTGAAACGATCAGTGCCGTCGCGTATCATCAAAGCCATCCCCAAAGAATTGATTGAACATATTGAGTAGTTATGTTTTTAAACAATTTGTCATTCCGGCCTGCGAGCCGGAATCCAGTGCATTTTTTTGAATGCTGGATGCCGGATCAGGTCCGGCAAGACAGTAAAAAATAAATCGGTGAAATATTGGTCAAAGATTCTTTTTGTTGTAATGGGCATTGCCGTGGGATTTTCCCTTCGCGAATTTCTTACGCCTCAAGCGCAAGGCGAGAAGCTCATCACCATCATGAGCCGCGGGCAAAATTATCAGATTACGACCGAAGCGCGGACCGTGGGCGAGGTGCTGGCGGAGCAGAATTTCGATTTGGATCGTAACAAAATCACCCTTTCACCCGACAGCGCGGTGCAGAGCGGAATGGTGGTTGAGGTTAACCGCTCGATAACCATCAATATCCGAGACGGGGGAGCGGCGGCCGAAGTTGTGACCTCGGCGCTCACGGTCGGAGATCTGCTGTACGAAAGAAAGATAGCGCTGGCCGCCACAGACCGTCTGGACCCGTCACCGGAAAGTTTTTTGGGGGAGGGAATGGTCCTCACCATTGATCGCATCGTCGATCTGGAGGTGGTGGAAACCGAACGCATTCCCTACGCCCTTACCCTTCAGCATGATCCGGCCGCGTATTACGGACAGGAGGCGGTGACGCAGCGCGGCGTGGATGGGCAGACCGAAAAGACATTTCTCATTACCTACAAAAACGGCGTGGAGATCGCGAGGGTCCTTCTTTCTCAGCGCGTTATCGCGGCGGCCCAGCAGGAAATCCGCAGTTTTGGCACGAAAATTGAGGTAATAGAGGCAGTGGAAGGCCGCGCCAGCTGGTATGCTTACAAGGATTGTATGTGCGCGGCCCACCCTTTCTATGAAAAAGGCCGGTTCGTGCGGGTGACTGCGGTAAATAGCGGCAAGAGCGTGATAGTAAAAATTAACGACCGCGGCCCGGACCGCAGCGTACATCCGGACCGCATCATAGATCTCGATGCCACCGCGTATCGCGAGCTGGCCCCCCTGGGAAGCGGAACGATAGCGGTGAAAACTGAACTGTTGCGGTAACGCAAGAATCTATGAACGAAAGAACTGAAGGACAAGAAAATTCATCCTTTTTGTCATTGCGAGCGACAGCGAAGCAATCTCGACGCGCAAGAGATTGCCGCGCGCCCTACAGGCGCTCGCAATGACAGTAATTTTTTAGTTTTTAGGTTTCTCGGTTCTTAAGTTTTTCAGTGTACACATGAATATTGATGACCTAAAATCACAACTGGAACGTTTCCGGATCAAGCCGGACAGAAAGCTCGGGCAGAATTTTTTGCTGTCCGAAGACGTCTTGGACAAGATAATTGCCGCTTCGGAGCTTGGCGATGCTGATCGAGTCCTCGAGATCGGACCGGGACTCGGGGCGCTGACGATGAGGCTTGCCGACAAAGCGAGGGAGGTGATGGCTGTTGAGAAAGACAGGCGTCTCGCACTGGTGCTCCGCCAGATTTTCAGAAAACGGAAAAATATAACAGTCATCCAGGATGACGCGCTTTTCTTCGACCCCTCCGCCTACAACCTAGAACCTAGAACCTACAAACTAATTGCCAACCTGCCCTACTATATCACCGGGTCGCTTTTGCAAAAATTTCTGACCATAGAAACCAAGCCCTCGCTAATGGTGGTTCTGCTCCAGAAAGAAGTGGCAGAGCGCGTTGTCGCAAAGCCGGGGGATTTGTCAATCCTCGGCGTTGCCTCACAGCTCTACGCTGACGCAGAGATAGTCGGCTATGTGGGCAAAGAAAATTTTTATCCCGTTCCAGCGGTTGACTCGGCCATCGTGCGGTTCCGACTTTTGCCGAAGACACGCTTCGACGTCGAGGAGAAACCTTTTTTTCAAATAGTGAAGATGGGATTTAGCAGCAAGAGAAAACAGCTTCACAATAATCTCAAAGATCTTTTCGCCCCCGCGGACGCAAAGGAAGTTCTCCGAAGCGTCGGAGTGAGCCCGCTAGCGCGGGCGGAGGATTTATCCTTGGAGAGCTGGTATCGGCTGTATCAGCGACTGAATAACGGAAGAACGTAAGAACGGAGAAACAAAGGAGAAAACTGCTCCGTTTTTAGGTTCTTTAGTTTTTAAGTTTTTTAGTCGGAGAAGTTGACATCCTGTCAATTTTTTGCTATAATAATAGTAAGAAAATCGAGAGCTAGAAACAAAAACAGCCCTGCGACGCATAAAGCGGAGCAAGGGTAAGAAAAAATTCACCCCGTCAAATCGTCCCGAATAATCGGGACGGCCGCAAAGCGGTATTTGACAGGGCAAGAAAAACAAACCAATAAGCCAAAATGGCCTCACCTAAAGGCGATTTTTTGCAAAACAGAGGCGACCTCGCTCGTTTCCAGAGGTTTATCCTTCCGGCGGTCCTCCTGATCGGCGGAGGTTTGATTATACTAGGCACTTATTTGCCTGCCCGTGACGATTCGGACGGGGTCGCCTCCGCTGATCAGACCCTGCCCGCTGACTGGCTCAAGCGTTACTTCAACACAGCAGACGAAAACAATTTGGCAGTCCAAGGACCTGATGGCGATCCGGATGTCGACGGACTCACTAACTGGCAGGAGTTTTATTTCTCCACGGACCCGACCAAACTAAGCACCATGGGGGACGGGATATCCGACGGCGCCAAGGTCGCTTTCAACGTGAACCCCCTTACCGGCGAGCAGATCTATTCGACCGTATACGCCGAGGAGATCACGCGGAAATTCATCGAGAACAATCAGCTCGAGGAATTCAAAGTCGAGAATATTCAAAAAGAAGTGGAGGACCTTCTGAACCCGCAGGACCTGAATTCCATAGAGATAGTATTGCCGGACCCGAAGACCCTGAAAGTCGTGGACAATTCTTCTCCAGAGTTCATAGACGACTATCTGCAGAAAAGTGTTGAGGTCGGCGGGGGGATGATTACGTCTGCGCAGCAGCTCTCCGAGCAACTCGGCGCCCCAACCGGGGTAGATGCTTCCGTTACCCAGACTTCGATCCACGAGACCATCGAGGAACTCCGGCAGATGCGGGTGCCGCGGGATTTTCTCCGTATCCACCAGCTCGTCATCGCCGGGCTTTTCGCTTCCTCCCACCTGCTGGATCTGAGCAAGAGTTTTGACCCGAATGTCGCCATGGACCTGCAGAAAACCGTTCTGCAGGAACAAAACTATCAAGTGCAGGTCATCCAGAAGATTCAAATCGAACTGTCGACCGAGAGCATGCGGCTGCAGGACAAATACCCAGAGCTGACCGCGAAGTACGCTGAAGTTTTGGAAATATCAAATTAGTCTAAATAGAACCGTGAACGAATTTTTCCCATACAAAGAAATTGCGCTCCCGAGCATGTTCCGGCGGAGCACCGCCCTCATTATCCTCGTCGCGTTCTGCGGGGTCGCGCTTTTTGGTTTCACAGTACTTTACGTTTTCAAACCCACCCCGACGCAGGCGCTGTTCGGCATCGGCGGCGTGATAACCGCGATACTCCTGATCGCTTTTCACAAGGCCCAGGATTTTCTTATCGCCATGGCGAAAGCTTTTGCTCTGCGGTTCATAGCCAATATGTTGGTCCAGCTCCTGCAGAGACTCGAAACACTGCATGTGGTGAAGAACATCATGTATTACGCTGACGCCCTGTCTTTCAATCAATATATCGGCAACAAATTGAATAAATTAGTGGATAAACCGATCGACCAGACTCAGGTCAGGGACACGGAAGCAGATACCAATATCGCTGGGATCATCGGGGCATTTTCTGCCCTGCCTATCGGGAGCCAGATCATCTCGCCCCAGGCTCTCGAGACCATGGCGAGCGGGGGACAGCTCACACCGGCCCAAGAGTCGACTATAGTCAAAGGAGCGCTTGCGATGCTCACCGGCCAGGGCAGCTGCCGAGGCGTGAATAGAATCGCCATTCGGAATGTGTCCACTTATCTGGCGGCGAAGAACGCCAGTGTTTCTGCCCGAAACATCAATCCCGCAACCCCGAGCTTTTACGAGCAGATGACCAGTCTGGGGGATCCTTTCAGCTCCCCGGCATTCGTTGAATTGACTTTGCAAGACTCAGCGAAACAGATCGAGGCCGAGGCGAACACCGCAGCCAATCAGGAGCTGATCTCCAGCGGACAGAAAACCGCCAAGAGCCAAAATGCGAACACGATCGTTGCCGGTGTCGGAAATATCGAGGAGCGAGTGTCGGCGATCTTGAATAATTTATTTGGCACGGGCCTGGAGGCGTCCTCAAGCGGTTTTGCTTCCTCCATCGGCCGCGTGTTGGCGGATTTTATTTCCACGGCGATCATGAGAAACGATATCCGCGTGACGGCCGAGAACGGTCTATGCGGCGTACCGGTCACGAGTGCCCCCTCCTCCCAGCCCCCGCCGCCTTTGCCCGGAGGAGGAACTTTCAATATCACGATGACTGTGAATGGCTCGCTGAGCACTGCTATCCGTAGCGGAGAGACCGCCACCTTGTCCTGGAACGTTGTGGAGCCCACCGGGGCGCTCACCATTTATAACCTGCCCGCGTACTGCGCTCCGCCCGTCTTGAGCGGGTCGTGCCAAGTCTCTCCCACATCGGACACCACTTATGTTTTGGCCGTGGACGGCGTTAGCTATGCCCAGGCGAGCATTACAGTCATTTCCGGGTATGTGGAATCGGCCACGGTAACTGCCAATCCGCAATTGTTGCCTGCCGGCGGCGGCACGACAGTGGTCTCATGGAATATCGTCGGCAGTGGCATACAGGCGACCTTGAATGACGCCTCGGTCGGTTTGAGCGGCTCGCAGTCGTTCCTGCTGTCCACGTCCGGCCGCACTTTCGTATTAGACGTTTTTGATTCCCGAACCGGGCAGCTACTGGAAACGCAGTCCGTTACTGTCAATATTCAGTTCTAGTAATCTCGCGCGGGAATGATAATCCGCAAAGACAAAACCACAAAGTCAGCAAAAGATTCGCCAAAATAAAAATAGGCCAAAAAATGAACTCCCAGAAGTTTAATTTCCTGCCCAAGAGAAGCATATTTAGCCGGCAACGGATGTATTTTGTCGGCGGCTTTTTATTTTTGGCCGCGGTGGCCGCGGCCGGCGGTTTATATTTGCGAGAGAACCGTTCCGATTCGGTCGCCATGGCAGAGGTTAAGGGAGCGGTGGACAGCAGAATTCTGCCGAAAGAGTGGCTCGTGAAATATTTCCTAACAGACGACATAGATGCCGTAGCCGTAAACGGGCCGGACGGGGATCCTGATGGCGATACGCTTTCGAATTATCAGGAATACCTTTTCGGCACCGACCCGACGAAAGACGATACCGACGGCGACGGTTATATAGACGGTTATGAGCTCGCTTTCAACCTCGATCCGCTGGGTCCCGGTTCTCTTTCGGCGGATGTTGAAAATAGTTATGTGAAAGAGTTCCTTGTTTCCAATGAGCAGTATCAAGACCTGGCCCAAGATAAAATTCTCGGGCAATTTGAGCAGTTATTGCAGCCGGATAGGGCGGTGGTCATGGATTTTCCCGACGACCGGGAGCTCACCATCACCTCCGATAATTCGACGGAAGCCTTTGAGAAGTATTTTAACGAAACCGAAAGCATCACGAGCGCCGATCAAGCAGAACTCGAGGATATCACGAACAATCTTTTTGCTTTTTCCGTCGAGCAGCTCGAGCAATATATTCAAAAGTTGCAGGCCAAAGAAACTCTGCTGAAAGCGGTGCCGGTTCCCAGCGAACTTGCGAACATTCAGAGAGTGAAAATTGCTGGCGTGCGCGCGGGTCGGAGAATTTTTGAGATCGTTCTGGATGAGAATTTGTATGGCAGCAATTCGCAATTCTGGCCGGATATTTTTTATCAGACGTCCATTGTGCAAAATGCAGGGCAGGTTGAAGTGGCATTGTGGCACGAAGTGGGTTTGGTACTTCAGGATCGCGGAGGATTGCCGGAATGAGCAGTATTTTTTCCACATCAATGACGAGAGCCGGCCTGATAGTCTTAGCGGTCTTGATTCTTGCCGTAGTCGCGGTCTTTTCCGCTCAAGTCAATCAAGCTTCCGCTGCGCTCTCGACCATTCCTTGCCCGCCAGTCGCGATATTCGGCTGTTTCGGTGGCCCGATAACCGCTATTCTCCCGCCGATTTTCTTCTTGATACCCAATCCTTTTCAGTGCCTCGGAATTCAAATAATTGTCGGTCCGCCTCAGCCCGGCCGCGTGGCGATTATTCCAGGAATTACTAGAATTTACAAGCGCTTCAACCTTTCGGTTGGCCGCAATGTCATTGGCAGCGTATTGCCTCCCATTCCTTTCATCTGCGGGGTGGCGGATATCGCATTTAAAATCGGCACTAACTAAGAATATGATGACTCGAAAGAGTATATTCCCAAAGATCTTAAGCGGTTCCCTGATCGCTGCTTTTGCGGTGAGTCTGGCCGCAGGTTTGGCTGTGCCGCGTACCTCGCAGGCGCTTTTCAACGTGCCGGTTTCCGGGGATGGCGGCGGTTTTCAGCGCGTGGAAAACCTGGGTACCGCCGGGACTTTGGAGATGAGCAAGGCGGAAAAAGCGGAGGAAATCGCGAAGGCCGCCTCGATCGCCGCCCTCAACAGCGCGTTTCAGTTCATGACCGCCAAATTGAACACCACTCTCGAGGACAAGCTCGGCATCAAGAATTTTCTTTATTACAAAGACGCATTGGTGGAAGGCAAATACCTCGTTGACTCCTGGAGCAAAGAGAACGGAACCGATGCCATACCGGTAAACTGCCGAACGAGCTCGGACGCCAACTGCGTAGCCAGCTCATTCGAAGCCTTGCCGCTCAAGGATATGAGCCCGGCGGCGGCGAGAGCACTGGCGGTGCAAACAGGGCGCACCGGTCCGGACCGGAACAGACAGCTGCTGATCGTCGGGGCGAGTTCGCTCTATACCTCGGGCATTTCCTGCGCGCCCGCCAACAACAGCTTGGCGCTTCAGCGCGCTGCCGATTATTTGGCCGCGTCCTCGGCCGGATTCACCGTAAACGAAATAAATCCTGCGAGCGGGGCTTTGTTTTATGAGCAGATGGCAAAGCTTGGCTCTCCAGAAGCGAGTCCCGAATTTTGGCGTTTAGGCTTTCAGGATCTGGCCACTACGAACGAAGGAAAGGCTAGGGCCGCGGCAGAGCTCGAAATCACCTCCCCAGGGCTCAAGTCTACGCAGACGGTCGGCGGCGTCGCGGGCGGCACGAAGATCCAACGCTCTCTGAATTTGGTGACAGTCGGCCAGCAGGGCGCCAATCAAGGACTTTTCAATTTTGCCTCCAAGTGGACGGACTCGACCTATGACACGAGCTCTTTCAGCAACTTCATCCGGGACATCATCACCAAAGAGCTATCCAGCTGGGCCGCCGAGCAGATCAGCCGTCTTATCGGTCGTTCCCTCAGCGGGTTTGGCTTCGGGCTCAAGGCCGCGGACCTAACCGCCTTCAAGACATTTGCGGAGAGTTCTGCTCGGGTTGTGGCCGGCAATCTGGTGAATAATTTCGCTACCGGTCTATACAACCAAGTCAGCCGCATGATTTTTCAGGGCGAAATTTTGGGTGAAATTTCGGGATGTCGGCAGACCAAGACGTTAAATCAGTTCAGCGGCGCTGATACGACTTTTACGTCGTCCGGGAGCGCCGCCGTTCCGGCCTTCGGCGACGCCGCGGCACCGGGTTTGCCTCCCCCGCCGGTTATTGTCGGGCAACTGCTGTTCCAAGCAACCCAGACCACTATCAATTCGGGGGAGCAAGCCGTGCTGACCTGGGACGCGGGCGCTCTGGGAAGCGGAGTGACCGTCATCCTCAACGGCGGCCAGTTTTTCAATCAAGTCGTGGAAACGTCAGGATCGCGCACGGTGGCCCCGCTGGTCACCACCATTTATACGCTGACTGCTTCCGGCCAGGGAGGGACCCAGTCAGTTTCCCGGACCGTCAACGTAAATCCTCTAGATCCTGCGGCGCAGGTGCAGTTTGACGTCCAGCCCCGCGTGGTTCCGCTCCTCCCACTTATTTTGCAAGGGACAGTTACTGTGACTTGGAATGCCGATTCCATTCCTGGAGCTGACGTGCAGATCTTCCCCTTGTCTACGAGCTCTTTGCCATCCTCCGGATTGCAGAATTATACAGTGACTGGGCCGATGACTTTCGTTTTGACCGTCGTGGATCCCTCTGGCGTAAATGCTGATATATTCAGGCAGATTCAGATCAGTACCATAGCCCCATGATGCTAGATATAGATAAAAATAAGAATATCAGATCAAAATTGAAAAAATCCTGCGGCGTTTTGCTGTTGGCGGTTTTGGTTATCGGAGCGTTTGCTCTTGTACCCGTACATACAGCTCAGGCAGCTTGCTCACCGATCGGTGGTTATTGTATTACTCTCACTTCGACAGATCCGACCCAGCCAGTTTTTGGTAGCTCCTTTACGGCAAACTCAAGGCTGACTGTGGCAAACCCGGATCTCGCTAATAGCACAGTTACATTTGCAGTACGCTGGAAAGCCAACCCTAGCGGTCTCACCGACTTTACCAGTAATCTAGCCGGTGAAACAAGTGTTACTGTAAATGTTGACGCGAGCGGCAATGGATCAGCGGATCTAAGCCAGGCATTCTCCTCTGGCGGTAGCACGTCAGGATTCACTTTAGCCGGGCCAAACACAGTTGGCGTGAAGTTCGAGGTTGTCTCAGGTGGTTTCAGCGGCGGACCACAAGCATTTGAGACTATTCCCGTAAGTTTTCAAGCACCACCTGTTTCTGGAACAGCGCGGGTGGAAATAAACCACTCCGTGACCTCGGCCGTTTCCGGACTTGAGGTAGCTTTTGAGGCAGTATATTGGCCTGCGGGAGCAACCTCTCCGATCCGGGACGGTGATCTCACAGTAAATTGGCTTTTTGGCGACGGGGGAACAGCTACCCTCGATTACCAACCAAACCACACGTATGCTACCCCCGGCACTAAAACGGTCAGCGTCACTGTGCTAGATGGCAGTGGCAATATCTTGGCGAGCGGCACAGTAACATTTGATTTGGCTGGAAATCCAACGACCCCCGCTGGCGCTGGAGCCTTAGGAGGGGCTGCCGGTGCGTTTGGTGCAGCGCTTCTAGGAATTGTCAATTTGATCCTCGGTTTCGTCGTTGGGTTTTTGCGCTGGGTGCTCAACATTCTCGCCCACATGATTTTTATCCCGCTTTTGGTGAAGACCATGACCTTGGAGGCCACGAACATAGCAGGCCCGACTATTCTCGCCGGGTGGACAGTGGTCCGGGATCTCGTGAACATGTTCTTCATCCTCATCCTCATTGTCATCGGTTTCGCGACTATCCTGCATATCGAGTCGTACAATTACAAGCGGCTTTTGGTGAAGCTCATCATCATGGCTATGCTGGTCAATTTCAGCATGGTCATCGCCCGCATTATTATCGACCTTGCCAATGTCGTGCAGTTTACTTTTTTACCGGTTGCCAATGGCGGAGCGGCGATCAATGATTTCTGGAAGAAAATTTACGCGCAGAACATAACCGCAATAATCAGCGCTGTGAGCTGGGGAAGCACATCCTCACAGCTCGCGGCGACTATGTCTATTCTCTTTCAGTTCACACTGGAACTTGGTCTGGTGATAACCTTTGCGGCAATGTCCATTTTTATGCTGATCCGTACCGTTGCCCTGTGGATCTTGATAATCCTCTCACCGTTTGCCTACGCGCTTAACATTCTCCCAGCGACAGCTGGGTACGCTAAACAGTGGTGGTCCGCTTTCATCAAATACGTTCTCTTCGCGCCTATCATGGCTTTCTTTTTGCGATTGAGCATCAGTATATACGAGCAAGGACTGAACTTCGCGAGCGGGGCCACTGGGGGCACTACTCAGGTTTTGCAGAATTTTGGCTCGACAACGGGAACCTTTACATTCCAGAGGTCCATGGAGCTGGGATTGGTATATATCATGATTATCTGTTTCCTGTGGGCGGGACTGATTATTACGAAGAAGATGGGGATTTTCGGAGCGGACGCAGTCGTCGGTTTTGCTGAACGGGGAATGAAAGCGGGTCTCGGGGCAGCCACTTATATACCGCGCAGGGGCGCACGTGCTGGGGCGGAGGCGGTCGGCAGGTACGCAGCTACCAAGTACGATGAAAAAACCTTGAGCTTGGCGAGCGGGGGAAGAATGAAGAAGATGGCGTTTGCCGCCCTGCATCCTTTTCAGTTCGCGAAAGCCATGAAAACAGACTCGGTGAGGGACCGCGAAAAAGCACAGCACTTGGTAGAAGCCGGCGCTTTGAAAGTAAAGCGGGTGACCCCCTTTATTAGCAGAAAAGGGAGAGACCCCATGTACCATGCCATGATGGATCAAGGGGAAGTAGAGATTAACGAACAATACGGTCACTACACTGGGAACGAGAGTGAAGAAATAAAACGCACAGAGGACTTGGAAGGTCGGGCGCGAGCTGGAGATAAAAAGGCGGCCCGTATGTTTGCGGCCCAACTAGTAAGAAACGCCAAAGGCAAACACGACAACGAGTGGATAGCCAGAAAAGGGCTAGGATACACCCAGGCCAATATGACCGCTCAGCTCAATGAGCTGGAGCACAGCGGAGCGTTTTCCGAAAGCTTTAACGAGGAGCTACAGACTGCGATGTCCCAAATCGGTTATGAAATAAGCAATCCGGTCCTCACCGAGCTCTCTGACGGGGGCACGCCATTGCGGACCGAGAAGTATACTAATCCAACTACTGGCAAGGTGGAACATCGGTACGTCGGAGTTGACCAGCTTGTGAGCGCCATGGAGCGGGCACGTGCTACTACAACCAATAAAGCTGATTATGATCGGGAGGTCGCCAATCTCACCGGCGGCATGAGCCCAGGAGACCGTGAAAATGCGAACCGGGCACTCACGAACGCTCGCAACCGTAACAACAATGTGAGTAAAGTCGATAAATTTAACATGTTCCATAACGCCATGTTTACCACAAAGGTAAATACGACCACGGGACAGGAAGAAGTTTCGCTCGGCGAAGGCGGAGACCAAGCTATACTGACTTTGCAGTCCGGCGACATCTGGCGCGCTTCGAGAAACGGCTTTAGCGATAAACAGAAAGAATGGATGAATCGAATGATCAAAGAGAATAACACCGATCAGCTAGTTGATAAAATCGGGAAAGACTATTCGAAATGGTTGGCGTCGAGAGGGGAATACAAAAATGCAGCTGATTTTGATAGCGATGTGAAGCAGAAAGTCGAAATGTTTGCCAAGGCCGCGTATGCTTCTAAATTCGCAAAAGCCGAAGATCATATTAAAACAGATCTGAGAACTGCGGGCGTGACCCCGGGTGATATCAGAGCGGAGACCGACTTTATGCTTGATAAGGTGAGACAATAAATAGGATCAGAGGACCATGTTGACCCCCTATTAAGAGATTTATGACCCCAGATTCCTCAAACAAAATAAAACAGACAATAGCGAGCTCCCACTTCGCAGTGCCTTTGAAAGAGCGTCTTGTTTCGATATTGCCCTCGCTCGATAAACAGACCTTGAACGGGCTAGTGCAGGAGGTCGGACGTGCGGACAGCGCGTTTGTGGCGGAGAAAATCACTTCCCTGTGGGAACGGTTTGGCAGGATACTCGGGGGCCTTCGGCAGAGGAGTCCGGAAGCAAAAGCTGATTTCTTCCAACTATTGGGACAAACGGAAGATTTTCTCAACGACGAACAGAAAATCTATGTTCTTAATCTTGTAGTCGACGCGCGGCACGCGGCGGAGAGAAATAGTGGATTTTTTGCCGAAGCGGAAATCCAACGGATGATCGAATTCGAGATGTCGTTGCTCCGGTACTTGCCGCAGGACGAGATTGGATTCTTTCTGGAGCGCTGTTTGCTCCCGTCGCTAGCGAGGATTGATGTTTTTAGGGAGCTCAAGATAGCGGTATCTGATGGAGAGTGGCTTCAGGATAGCCCTGTTTTTAAAACATTTTCTGATGCGCTGGCTCGCAATCAGGAAATTTTGATATCCGCGGCCCATAAGTCAGTCAGTGACATGATACGGGAATTCATCAGTTTCGGTTCTGCCCCGCTTTCCCAAAGGACCACGCTCGATGTGACACAGTTTTTGGTCAAGAACAGCTCTGTGGGTTCGCTCAAAGGGGAGGAGAAATTTAAACTCTCCACGGTCCTGAATATATTTTTGTGGATTTTGCATCCAAAGATCGATATGAATGAGCTAGTGGCCTATAAGCAGGAAATGGAAGGAAAGAAACTTAAATTTTATGAGGCCCTTTACGCAATGAGCACTTCGGGGCAAGAAACTAACGCCCCCAAGTATTTATGGCAACTTGTTGGACATGAGACCATCCCTTCCCTTGCGCCCGCGACAGCGGTTACGCAGGCACCAAGCGCGCCCCGCGCACCAGAGAGAGTGGTAGCAGAGGCTTCGCCAGCGTTTTCTGCGCCCCGGGTCTTACCACCCCCGCCCTTTCCGCCAGTTCCGTCCCCGGTCATTCAGCCGATAGTCAGACAGACTTATACAGTTCCGCCGAAATTTACGACACCTTTTCAGGGAGATAGGGTAGCGACCTCGCCGCTTCCCCAATCATCGGGAGTTTCTTCGGGCAAGCCCATTCCTGTCTCACAGCAGTCTGTAACGCCGCCTCGCGTAGAACCCCAGAAACCAGTATCCATGCCGGAAATAAAGATTGTGGAAATAGAAGTGCCTCAAATTATCGAGCCGCCGAAAACTGCTCCCAGCCCCACTACCATCTTCCGCATGCCTTCAACCCCTGCATCACAGCCACGACCCCAGATTCCCCGCCTGAGAGAGCAGCCAAAGGCTGTGAAGCCGCAAGAGCCCGCAAAACCCGAGCCGAGGCCTGATCTGATCAAACCAGCGATCAGCGATCAGCGATCAGCGATGAGTGGACTCAAATCATCATCGCCCGTCGCCAATCGCCCGTCGCCAATCGCTCCCGCAGCCCCACATCCGACAGCTGTTGATCGCTCGCACATCACGGTCGCTCCAAAATTGGCAGGAGCGCCGACAGGGCCGATGGTGCGCCCTGTGGCACAAGCGATGAGCAATGAGCCTGCCTCGCCGAGTCAAGGCGGGCGACCAGCGACCGGAGCACCAAGCGTCGCCTCGCCAATCGCCAATCGCCAATCGCAAGGCGAGCGAAGCTCATCCACGCTCGACGAGCTTCGCAAAATCCACGCAGAAGAAGAGAAGCGCAAACAGGAACTGGGGACCCAAGGCGCGGTGCCCCGAATCATGTCTTTGGGGGCCAGTGATTTTTCCGTGAATGAAGCTTTGATCCACGCGGGCAGAAGCAAACCGGGCGCCGGGTCGGCTTCGGGCGGCGTAGGGGGCACGGTCGCTGAGGGAGAACCCCCGGACGTAGCAGAGAAGCTCAAAAAACTTGAAAGTAACTTCGCAGACAAACCGAAAGACAAGGGGGTTACATGAGCTTGTTAGCTTACTAGCTGATTAGCTTTTTAGGATGGTTATTCATTCCTACAAAGATTTACTCGTTTGGCAGAGGTCAATTGAGTTAGTCGTTGAAATTTATAACTTGACCGACAGATTCCCAAAAGTGGAGGTATACGGGCTGATTTCTCAAATGAGAAGGGCGGCAGTCTCTATACCTTCAAACATTGCGGAGGGAAGATTGCGCGGTCACCGGAAAGAATATTTACATTTTCTCCTAAACGCGTACGGGTCGGGAGGAGAATTAGAAACCCAACTAGAAATTTCGAAAAAGTTGCATTTTGTTACTTCCATTCAATCATCCAAAGCCGAAGGTCTTTTAGTGGAAGTGATGAAAATGCTAAATGCAATTGCTAATAAGCTCCGCGTCTCCTAATAAGCTAATATCCTAAAAAGCTAGCAAGCTATTTTTATGACTCCAGGAGATTTCTCAACAATCAGAAGCAGGATTGAAAGTTCTTCGTTTTTGTCAGCTCCAGAAAAAAACGAGTGGCTTTCAGCGCTGCCGCACATGACAGCGGAACACATCAAAGAGCTGGATCGGATCCTTGCGATCAAAGCCCCAGGAGTAGCGACGAGCGATAAGCGACTAGCGACTGGAGCAGAGAAAGCCGAACCAAATCCGAAGTCGCCCATCCCGGGCCGTCCACCTGCCTCGTCGGCGGGCGTTTCGCCTTTGCAGGCCCCGGTCGGGACAATTATCGAGTCAAAAATTCCGGCGGTTAGGAAGGCCGAGTCCGACCCAGCAGATGCCGCGGAACTTCGGAGTATCACTCTGGAAAAAATGAGGCAGGCCGGTTCTATTTATACATTCCTCGAAGACCTGGCGCACAAAGCATCGGAGGCCAGGAAACGGACTCATACGTCGGTTGATACTTTGATCATGGCCTTTGAACACAGTCCTCTTTATCGGGCATATCTGGAGAGCGGTCTCAACATCATGAAAAAACAGGACGGACCACTCACGAGAAGCGAATTTGAAGCCATGGCGGATTTTCGCACGAATCTTCGCAGCAAGCTGGGCTAAACAACCGAGAAACCTAGAAACTTAAGAACTGGAGAAAAGGGTGGCGAAAGCCACTTTTTGCATTTTTTTGCCATAATTGATATAATATTTTTGAAAATAAATGCGTGTAGAAACCAAAGAATTTACAAAAACCCAGCTTTTCCGCTTTAGGGAATTTCCAGTTTATAAGGCTGTTCGGGAGTTGCGAATCGAGTTAAAAGCCCTGAGTAAAAAGAAGTTTCCGAAAACGGAACAGTACGCGTTGACTTCTCAGTTATGGAGAGCATTAGACTCGATACTTTTAAATATAGCGGAAGGATCGGATAGATATTCAGATATTGATTTTAGCAGGTTCTTAAATACAGCTTTAACATCTGTAAACGAGGTTGTGGCTTGCCTGGATGCCGCTATGGACGACGGTTATATATCTACGGAAGAGCAAGAAAAGTCTTTAAGTAAATTGGATAATATTTCCCGACAATTAAAAGCGTTTAGCTCGAAGGTACGAAATTCCGGTTCCTAAGTTCTTATGTTCATTCGTTTTTTAGTTCTTACGTTTTTGGGTTTTACTATGCAGTATAGCGTTCCGCAATTTATCGAGATAGAGGACAAGCTCATCGCAGGGCTTACCTTGAAGCAATTTTTGTTTATCCTCGGCGGAGGTCTTCTGACCCTCGGCATCTGGAGCATTTTCAAATTCAGCTTCATTTTTTTCCTTTTTGGATTGCCGGTCGCTATTGTCTCGCTTGCTATGGCTTTTGGGAAATTCAATGGCCGGCCAGTCATGTCCAATATCCCCGCCATAGTCAAATTTGTATCGAGCCCCAGGGACAGGATTTTTTCCCGTACAGGGGAATTCATGGCGCCGATGGTGAAAAAGGTTGAGCTGCAGACCCAGCACGCGATGACGGCGGATGAGTCCGAACAAGTCAGTGGCCGGCTCAAAAAACTCTCATACCTGCTCGATCAGAAAACCGCGGAAGAAGAGCGCCTGATACACAGCGGGGGAATGAGAGGTAAGTGGTTGAGTCAGATATGACAACTCAAAAACAGAAAAACGAAAGAACGGAAGAACAGCAGGGGTTTTTAGTTCTTTGGTTCCTCGGTTCTTAAGTTCTTAGGTTTCTTTTTATGGCAAAGCAGGAAATGCAGGGCGGAAAAATTACCAGGTCAAAACCGGCTGTGTCCACACAGAAGTATTTGAGTATCTCCGAGATCAAGGGGGACACCATTGTGATGAAAGACGGAAGCCTCCGGGCAGTACTCGCCGTTTCGTCGACCAACTTTGCTTTGAAATCAGAGGACGAGCAGAACGCGCTCGTCTCCGGTTATCAGAATTTTCTCAATTCCCTGGATTTCCCGATTCAGGTGCTCATTCATTCCCGGATACTCGATATCCAGTCTTATTTGACCAAACTCCGCGGCCTCACAGCCGGGCAGACCAATGAGCTCCTGCGGATCCAGATGAGCGAATATATCGAATATGTCGCGCGGCTCATCGAGTACGCGAATATCATGAGCAAAACTTTTTATGTGGTAATTCCATATTCAGCGGCTGTCGCAAAGGAAACATTCATGGGCAGACTGGGAAAGATAATGAGTCCCGCGAGAGACATAGCGAACCGGCAAGAGGATTTCGAGAGGGCCAAAGTGAAGCTCGAGGACCGGATCAATCACGTTCAGGGAGGGCTCGGTAGCATGGGGCTTCGGAGTATTTTGCTCAAAACAGAGGAGCTGGTGGAGCTCCTGTACGCTTCGTATAATTTTGAAACTACCGCCACCATACACGGTGATTCGCTTTCCGAGATAGATCTGAGCGAGGGCAGAGTCCAGCCAACCGTATGAGCAAAATAGAAATAAACCAAGGTACGAAAGAACGTAAGAACGAAAGAACGAGCCCTGGTCTCTCGGTTTTTCCGTTTCTCGGTTTTTAAGTTCTTCAGTTCAACTATGCTATTCCAAAAAGAAAAATCCGCACCAAAGTCAAACGCCCGCGCCCTTCTCGAGGCCGAGCGCGCCTACCGCAAGGGCATGACGTCCATCAAGGATCTCATTGCTCCTTCGGCTATGCGCATCGACACCAATCACCTCCAGGTTTCGGGAAAGTACGCGCGGACTTTTTTTGTGCTCACTTATCCTCGGTATATCGCCACGGACTGGCTGTCGCCGATCATCAACCTCGACGTGGCCATGGATATTTCACTTTTTATCTACCCGATGGAGTCGGACGTCGTGATGAAGAAGCTCCGCGACAAAGTAGGTCAGCTGGAAGCCTCCATTTCTATCAACGAGGATAAGGGAGAGGTCCGCGATCCGCAGTTGGAGACTGCTTTCCACGATGCCGAGGAGCTTCGGGACCGCCTCCAGCAGGGAACCGAGCGATATTTTCGTTTCTCGTTGTATTTCACTATCTACGGGGACGACCTCCCAGCGCTCAAC
>Ga0209542_10004552_pt1 | contig 28392 bp, 32 predicted proteins | sample RifCSPhighO2_01_FD_184028 | JGI IMG/M metagenome (GOLD analysis project Ga0209542, IMG submission 184028) | Soil microbial communities from Rifle, Colorado - Rifle CSP2_plank highO2_0.1 (SPAdes) (version 2) | ecosystem: Environmental > Terrestrial > Deep subsurface > Rock core/Sediment ...
GGCGGAATTTTCAGCATTTTTTTCGCATTAGCCCAAGTGCAGGGATTCATATACCCATCCTTGATAGCTGGAGGCATTAGTTTGTTATTGGCAATTATTATCGGAATCGAGGGCAAGAGGCTGATAAGCGGTTTGTAATAACCAGCGAGCTTCTTAGCCCCTCCGCTCTGAGGTTTCTGGCGTTTGTTATCTTGCGTGATACTCTTTTAAGATGATAAAACAACTCTCCAGCCGTATTGTATATGAGAATAAATGGATGAAAGTTCGTGAAGATGAGGTTGAATTTGCCGATGGTACCAAGGGTATATATGGAGTAGTAGATAAGCCTGATGGGGCACTTATTATCCCAAAACTAAGCCATGATCAATACGTGCTCATAAGGATACACCGTTATACTACTGGAAAATCAGCTTGGGAGTTTCCATGCGGTTGCGTGGAAGACGTCCAAATGAAACCCGAGGAAATTGCTCGTAGAGAATTGCAAGAAGAAACCGGCTATCTCGCAGAACGCATGACTATCCTAGCTAGCTTATATAGTTCGGATGGCTATGCTAGCCAAATGATGCATGCTTTTTTAGCGGAACACCTTACGTCCGGACAACCAAAACCAGATTCGGGTGAGCTGGGAATTGAGATAAAAACATTTTCTTCTGAGGAAATTGAGCGGATGATAATGGATGGCAATATTACAGACGCACAATCCGTTGCAGCATGGGGAGTGTTAAGGATAAGAGAAAGGAATCACGCTTGAAGTAAAACGGTTCCAACTTCTTCTATTGCCGGGAGAAGACGATGTAGTGATCGGGTTGTTTGTGCACAATATACCGACACTACCCTTTTTATTGTCATGGCAAGTGATATACTAAAAAGTATTATTCCAATAAGGATTTGGACGATGAAGACTAGCATAATTTTTGGCTTGGTAGCCGTACTTGTTGTACTTGGAGCGTTTGCGGGGGCGATACATTATCGCGATTTAAGTGCGTGTACGGATCCGATGGTGCTTGAGGCGCCCGTTGATATCAACAGAGCCACTTCTATTTTATACCCAGGACAAATGCGAGGCGGGGATTTCAAGCGGCATGGCGGTTTTCGATTTGATACTGCCACAAGCAATGCTGTTGAAGTGAGGGCGCCAATTGATTCAACATTGTCAGCGGCTAGTCGATATATTGAACGAGGACAGTTGCAGTATTTGCTGGATTTTGAAACTGAATGCGGAGTGCGGTACCGATTTGACCATATACTGGCAATGCCGCCCGCGCTTTCCGCCGTACTGGAAACATTGCCGGCAGCCAAGGTAGATGATAGCCGGACAACGGGTGTCTCGAGAGGGGTGCGCTTTAAAAAAGGCGAATTAATTGCCACAGAGGTTGGTATGCCAGGAAATGTTTTTGTTGATTTTGGCGTGTATGAATCGGGAGGCCTATTGCAGTTTCAAGGCCCTCAAAGCAATCCTCTGTGTTGGCTTGATATGCTGCCCGCCTCACAAGCTGTTATAGTAAAAGGACTGCCGGCTGGTGATCAAAATAGCGGCACGAAAAGCGAGTATTGCCGATAGCTTGATGAAATATAAATATATGGCCAAACAAGAAATTGCCGGTGGCGTGGCGCATAACATGCCAGCGGATTTGCGAAAGGCTCTTGCAGCCGACTCGTCAGTACGAGTGTTATGGGAAGACATTACGCCGCTTGCGCGCAACGAATTTATTTGCTGGGTTATATCTGCGAAAAAGACGGAAACGAGAATTCGTCGAATTAAGAGAACGTGCGAAGAGCTTCGCGAAGGCATGCGCCGGCCTTGTTGCTGGGCCGGATGCGTACATCGCTGAGAATAATTTTGCTTCTGCGTTTGACGCGGCATATGGCATAGGCGTACGGTTTATTTGGGTTCGATTCTCATCATGAGAATCGGAAGTAGTTCGAGGTTCTTGCTTAAGGAGCGAGACATGAACGCAGGCCAGTTGTCCTTTGAACAAGAAAGTTCGTTGGTGAAACGCTTAGAGGCAGCGGGTATCAGGCATGGCGACACTGCCGAGGTTACGCTTGAAGGCGTCGGCGTACGCGCCACGGAATCGGGCGTGCCGTCGGTGGCATTCTGCCCTTCCAGTGTGCTTGACGCGAGGATTCTGAAGTACGGAAGCAGGTGCGAGCACAAACAGGAAATTCCCGCTCGCGTCCAAGTCAGCAAGAACTTGCAACGGCGAATCTTGAACTTCGCCCCTGAGCACGGATTCGTTCGCCTTCAGTTGCTGGTTCACAGCAACGGCGTGCTTCAGCTGAACGGACGCGTGACAAAAGCGGAACCTGTCTCGAACATGATTCATGTACACGGAACGGACAGCTACCGGATGTACAAGAAGGACGGTCAATTGCAGCATCAGTAAATGACCGCAATAACCAAGTCGCAATTTTACTCGTTTAGAACTTCTGTTCTAGGCGAGTTTTTCTTTTTAGAGAACCCCTTTGCAAAGGTTTATAATAAGCATAGTATAAAGGCATTATGAACGGGGCACACGGAGCGTATTTTCTACCAGTTTTTTCTGCATTTCTCATATTGATATTCCCATTGAGTATATTTGCCCAAACGAACGATCCTACTCGGGGGAAAACGGTGATTTTGAGCAAAGATCAAATTATTGATCATGATTATTTTGCTGCAGGCGATACGGTAACGATTGACGGAACAGTAAATGGCGACGCGTATGTTGCAGGCGGGCAGGTGAATATCAACGGGGTTATTAATGGTGATTTGCTTGTTGCAGGCGGTCAGGTGATGGTGGCGGGGAAAGTTGCCCAGGATGTACGGGCGGCAGGCGGAAATATTCTTATTAAGGGGGGCGTACAGAGGAACATAACGCTTCTCGGCGGAAATATTACGATTGACAATGATGCGGCTGTTGCCGGCAATGCAGTAGTGGTGGGGGTGGGGACGATGGAGATTTCTCCGGATGCAGTCATTCATGGCAACTTAGATTATTGGAGCAGCGATGAGGCTGCAATTTCGGCAAGCGCGAACGTGCGAGGAAAAACAACGTTTCACCAAACGCAGGCCCAAATGCATACGAATCGAATTGCAGAAAATGCTGCAAGGTTCGCTTCGGGCTTAAGGATTGTATCTTTTATCTCGACTCTTATTGTCGGCGCTTTACTCGTTTGGTTGTTTCCAGTGTATTCCCAAAAAGCATCGGGCATGGTGCGAGAAAAGTTTTGGACGAGTTTCTTGGTTGGATTGGTGGCGCTTATAGTAACCCCGATCATTGCTATTAGTCTCTTTGCAACTGTCGTCGGTATTCCAATTGCTTCTATTCTGCTATTTGGGTACGGCGTGCTGCTATATATCTCTAAAGTGTTTGTCGTGCTTGCAATTGGTGTGTTCGTAAGTGAAAAGGCGGCATGGAAATTATCTCCGGTTTGGGCGTTTGTAGCAGGGCTTTTGCTGTACTATATTATCGGGTTTATTCCGATTGTTGGAGGGCTTACGAAATTCGCGGTTACTCTTGTGGGCGTGGGGGTTATTTTGCTTCAGAAAAAGGAGTATTACCACATGCTTCGAAAGCAAAACCTGGTATAAATGGTGAGTATTGCTTTTGTTTTTATTTTAATATGCAGTTGTGATAGTTTCAGATTTTTTTGCAAAAATATATCCGGGGTTGATGGTGAAATCTCATGAATTGGTTGTGGATCTTGGATCCGGTGACAAACCATTTTGGCGGGCGGATGTATGCGTTGATAAACAGGCGTTCGCAAATGAGCATCGCTTTACAAGCACTACAACGACTAGGTCAGTTGGAATGTATATAGATAGCGATGTTGCAAGCACTCCATTTGTTGAGCATGCGTTTGATTTCTCATTCTGCAGCCATTTGCTGGAGCATGTCGAAGAGCCGGGAACGGTAATTGAAGAAATTATGCGCATCTCAAATCGCGGGTATATTGCCGTGCCGGATGGAATGTTTGAAATGATATCACCGTATCCGAGTCACCTTTGGTTTGTATTTTATGATAAGGGGGTATTGGTGTTTGTACGGAAAAGTAAGAACATGCAGGCAGTATTGCGAGCGAATCGCAAATATTGCTGGTATTTGAAATATATATTTCAAAAACCAGTCATCCAATTTTATTGGAATAATGTTATTCGATATAGAGTTATTGACGATATAGCACCGTCTGAACGATATAATGGTTCAAGTAAACCCGATGCGGAGGGGATTCTTATTGTCCATTATATATCACGTTTTATTATATTCTTGGTTCGAAAGGTCTTTTATCGGTCGAAAGGGAGCCGACTTGAAGGCATATATAAACATGTAAATATCAGTCATGGCGATGGCAAGGTTTTGCACTCAACAGATTAATAAAATGATGATATACTGCAAACATGGAACCTAATCAATCAAAACAACAGCAAGCAAGCTCGCCCGCGCCGAAAGATGATATTCAAGATAATAAGGTAATGGCAGCGTTATCGTATGTGTGGATTTTAAGCGTTGTGTTTCTGTTAGTAAAGAAAGATAGTCCGTTTGTGCAATTTCATGCCAAGCAGGGCGTGGTTCTTTTTGCTGCCTCGTTCATATTGGGATTCATTCCTATTATTGGGTGGCTTTTGAATATAGCGGTACTTGTGCTTGCTATTATGGGTATTATTGCTGCATGGCAGGGGAAATCTACTAAATTGCCGATCATCTCCACGATTGCCGAACAAATTAAAATGTGATGCAATGGAAAAGATAAAGATTGAGCATCACACATTGTCGTATTATTTAGGGGTGGCGTTGAGTTATTTGATTAAATAAAAAAGAACGATAGACCACACTCCTCTATGATGTGGAAGCGGATAAAAAAGGCTTGGTATGTATTCCCATTCTGGCATTGGGTAGAGGCCATTGTAGTTGTTAGCTTGTTTGCGCTTATTATTCTATACCTGTTAATATACGGCGCAATTCGTCTGTACGGATCGATACGGTCATCATCTGCAAGTACGAATACTCCGGCCTCTACCCTGCAGCCGATTGAAATTATCTCTACTGGCCAATAGCTGACTGGCCGGCGTCGGAATTTCCTTTCAGGCCCCACAACTCTGGGTGATGGGCAACGCATGATACATAGTCTCCGTGATTATCGTATGCAGCAGTTTCCGCACAAGGAGAATCTGGCGGAGGAATTACTATGATATCCGCTAGCGCTGGAGCAGCGAATAGCGCGCTAGATCCAAGAGCAGCTAAAAAACGAAGTAATGTAGTTTTATTCATATAACGATCACCTCCATCATGTATCTTAGTATGCCACATGTGCCAAAATGTGGTACTCTTATAGAAGTAATGCGTGTAAAGCTTATTTTATGAGAAAAAAGAAGGTTGAGAAAAAGAAGATGTGGATGGTGGGCGGAGCGCTCGCAATTGCTGGCGTCACAATCTTCTTGGTAACATTCTACAGCGGATCATTATCGCTTGCGGCTTTTCCTGCCCCGGCGCCTAACATGCAAATTACTACAAAGCTTGATTGCTCTGTTGCTAATAACGTACTGCAAGCGAATATTACAACGACTGGCACAACCGTAAAGTCATCGCAGCTAAACAACCTTCGGGTTACCTGGTCGAATAATAGCAGTATTGGGCTTATTATTCCTCAAACTTCCGTTACTGCTCTCGGCGGGGTTGCCACTGCGATATACCTTCCAAAAACCGCAATCAAATCTTCTGATACCGTGCATGCTAATTTTCAAGGAGGATGGTTTTACAGCGGCAGTTTTACGGCAACGTATTACACTCCATCAAGCTGCAGCGTAGATGTTGCTATGGGGATCTGCGCCGTTCCTGCCTCTAATCTTGTTCCAACTCCGAAACCTGCGTCCACGCAGCGCCCAACGCCAACTCCCAGAGCTGCATTTACTCCGGTTCCGCAATCAGCAGGCATTCTTACTGGAAGAGCTACTATTTCCCAAACCGTTACGGCAACTTGCCGTGCATTCGCGGGCAATGAGCAATTCGGCATCAATATCTACCAATCAAATAATAAAATTAAGACATTGAAGTTTAATCATGACGGAACCTTTAAAGTAGAATTGCCTGTTGGATCATACGCTATATATCCGGATTATTTACAGCCGGGGCTGATGGTTTCACCTGATATGTGGAAAGGCGTGCTTCCGCAGACCGTTACGATTCAGTCAGGAAAAAGTACGACGTTGAACCTCAAAACGACATACTACTGTAATACTTGGTGATATATTGTGTCTATGACGCGCGTAATTGCATTCGGAGCATTTGACCCTCTGCATGAGGGGCATATCGATTTTCTTCGCCAAGCGAAAGCGCTGGGAGATCATTTAACGGTCGTCGTGGCGCATGATAGCGCGATTGTCGCCCATAAGCATCGCGATGCGAAACAGTCTGAAGAAGAACGCATGAATGCAATAAGGGTATTGCCGTTTGTAGATGAGGTTATATTGGGCAGGAAAACAGCTCACAAATATCACATATTCGATGAGGTGCAATTTGATATTATTGCTATGGGGTACAATCAATTGCCATCAGATGAAGAGGTGTTGGATGCATTGCACGAAAGAGGAAAATACGATGTTAAAGTTGTACGGTTGAATCCGTTTCAGCCAGAACAGTATCCTTCTTGAAGATATAGTCCAAGATCATTCCTGATATATTTTCGCCTTTGCCGATAAATGGGAAGTGATGAATGTCGATCCCTGGAGAATCGTTCGTTTCTAGTACGCATACGTTTTTAGAAGAAGTATCTTCCGATGTTATGTCTTTGCATAATATATCTACGCCGGTGATTTCTAGTTTTGCAATATGCGCAATTTGGATTGCCAGTTTTTTTAAGTTCGGATGCACAATGTCTGTAACGTCAATTGCGCGCCCCCCTGTGCTGATATTTGCATTCCATCGGAGCGTAACTTTTTCTCCTTTTTTAGGAACGGAGTTCAGGGTTTTTCCTTGTCGGCGGAGGCGCCGAGCTGTTTCTGTATCGATCGGAATAGGGCACAGCGGAAGATCGTACTTGATAGGTGACTGCCATTCTTGATTAAAGTTCGCAATTAATTTGCGAACTTTGTTTATTCCATCGCCAATAATATATGCCGGTTCTCGTTGCAGCACAGATACAACCTGGTCGCCGATTACAAAAAACCGCAAATCTTCGCCCGCAAAATACTCTTCTACGAGCACGCGCGTCCCAGCTTTATTTTTTTTCATATAATCGAACGCGCGCCGTACTGCTCTGCGCAACTCGTCTTCGTTAATAATATTCATTGATGATCCGTGCGCATGGGATGCTGATGTCGGTTTTACTACCAAAGGAAAGTGAAGCGATCCTGTAATCGCTCGTTGCCATTGCGATGCATAGCGCAAACGGATTGTTTTTGGAACTGGGACACTGTGTCGTTTTAGCATCTTTCGTAAAAAATATTTATTGCATGAAAGCGCAGAAGAAACCATGCCATTGCATGGGAAGCTGGTCCCTTTAAAATAATACGATGTTTTGGTATCAGAGATGCGAAAGGCACGTTCTGGAAGCGGTTCGAATTGCAAGCCTTTCTCTTTTGCAGCATTGATAATCAGCGATGTTGAAATCGAAAACTTAGGCACTCGTATTTTTTCTAATTCTTGCGCAGATATCATAGTAAGGCTATTAGAAGTAGCTCTTGTTTGTATTATTTGCCTATCTATTGAGATTTTTGTGAAAACAGGCGCAATGGCCGAAATAAGCTATCTTTTACAATATATAGCATTTTGACTATTTTGTAAAGCGTAATTGACGAGCTAGGAAGTTTTGTGCACATTTACTGTAGTGTTGTGAGGGTGAATTCTCTTGTCTAGGAGGTGACGTATGTTTCGGTTAAAAATGTTCTTTACAGGTGCGGCGGCAGGGGCGCTTGTTGTCGGAGGTTTTTTCGGGTGTTTCTCGGTGACTGATATGATGATCGATGTTGGCAGTATTTGCCTCGAGTGCGCATTCTTGCTTCCCCGCAACGCAAGAATTGTGTAAAGATCCGTTTTCGGGAGATGCGCCGCCGTCGAGTATGGACTCGACGGCGTTTTTTATCGGCGGTATGATGAAAACATGCATGGATACATTGAAAATATAGAACAAAAAACAATAGATAATAATAAATTTCGTCAGGTTTTGTATACGGCAAAGAGTTCACAGTTGACGATTATGAGCTTGCTTCCTAGTGAAGATATCGGAGAAGAGGTTCACGATGTGGATCAATTTTTACGCATAGAACAGGGGTCGGGCAGAGCGATTATTAATGGCACAGAACACGCTATTACAGACGGCAGTGTGATTATTGTTCCAGCAGGCGCAAAGCATAATATTATTAATGACTCTGCAGATAGTCCGATGAAGCTATATACGCTGTACTGTCCGCCCCATCATAAGGATGGCGTGGTGCACGAAATAAAGGCAGACGCGATGAATGATACAGAGCATTTTGATGGTGCAACAACGGAAGCGCTATGAACATTGTCGGTGAGTTGGCGCCAGGTTTTTCTGCAGTTGAGGCGTACCGGTCGGGCGAATTTGTGCAGATATCTCTTGAAGAGTATCGCGGAAAGTGGCTTGTGCTATTTTTCTATCCTCGCGATTTTACGTTTGTGTGTCCTACTGAAATTAGGGAATTTGCAAAACTGGAGCCTGAATTTGCAAAACTGAATTGCAGTATTCTGGCGTGTTCTACGGACAGCAAGCATTCGCATAAAGCATGGTTTGAAAAAGATTTACCGGAAGTAGCATATCCTATACTTGCTGACACGACGCAGGAAATCACAAAAGCGTATGGAATTCTTGATTCCGATGGCGCTGCTCAGCGAGGTACGTTTATTATTGACCCGGAAGGCATGGTGCGCTGGATGATGATTTCCGATAATTCCGTTGGCCGTTCTGTACAAGAAGTGCTTCGCGTCGTGCAGGCGCTGCAGACAGGGGAGTTGTGCCCGGCAGAATGGCATGAGGGCGACGCGACCTTGGGTACATAAAAATTTTCTCTTGCGCAATATACCCCATGGGGGTATACTTGGCGCATGAAACAGGATATTAAAACACAGGCACTGCGCCGACTCAAGATTATCGAAGGGCAAGTGAGGGGGTTGCAGGATATGGTTGAGCGTAATACCTATTGTATTGATGTCATTACGCAGACATCAGCGGTAAAACGGGCATTGTCTGGTGTTGAGGATCTGTTAATGGAAAATCATTTAGGCACTTGCGTGGTTGATCAAATAAAAAAGGGTGAAGAAAACAAAGCAAAGGCAGAAATACTCACCGTATATCGGTTGAAACGGAAATAGTTCGACAAGCTCACTATAAATAGAACCATATGAAAACCCCACAAATTTATAGAGTCAAAGGAATGCATTGCGCTTCATGCTCTTCTATCATTGAAAAGACATTTAAGAAAGTGGAAGGCGTTCAGTCTGCGGAAGTGAATTATGGCACCGAGAAAGCCAAAGTATCTTTTGACCCGTCAAAAATAAACCCCCAAGAACTTTCCAAGAAGATTGAGCCGTTAGGATATTCATTGGTTGTGGAAGAACCTGCCTACCGGACAGGCAGGCACGCCGATCACACCGGCATTGGTCAATCTAAGCAAGAAAAACTTGCAGAAGTTGCCGACATGAGAGCAAAAGTTATGATAGCTATCCCGCTGACTGTTTTCAGCATCGTTATCATGGGCTGGGACATTTTGGCGCAATTTGGGACGATTCCAAAAATGTCTACGGTTATGTATGAGTTCGTGCATCACCTGTTGCCGATTTTTGCCACATACATGCTGTTTGTGATTGGTAAACCGTATCTATTGGGCTTCTACCGTTTCTTGCGCTATGGCAAGGCAAATATGGATAGCCTTATCGGTATCGGTACGTCCGCTGCATTTTTATACAGCTTTATCATGACCGCGTTTGAAGAACCGCTTCGGCAGTATGTAAATGTTGAGCATACGTATTACGACGTAACAATCGTGGTGATCGCTTTTATTACATTAGGCAAATACCTGGAGGCGAAAGCGAAGATAAAAACGGGCGACGCCATAGAGAAACTTCTTAATCTGCAAGCAAAAACAGCAATCGTTATTCGTGACGGCAAAGAGCAAGAAATTTCCGTTACCCAGGTGGTACATGGCGATCAGATTGTCGTAAAGCCAGGCGCTCGTATTTCTGTTGATGGAATAATTTCCGATGGGTCGTCTTTTGTTGATGAGTCTATGGTGACTGGTGAACCTATGCCTATTGAGAAAAATGTTGGTGATACGGTTGTTGCAGGTACAATAAATACTACTGGCTCGTTTATATTCAAAGCTACGAAAGTCGGTTCAGAGACATTGCTTGCTCGTATCATTAAGATGGTTGAAGAGGCGCAAAGCAGCCGTGCTCCTATTCAAAAGTTAGCTGATCAGATTTCAGCGGTATTCGTTCCTATTGTTATCGTACTCGCGTTCCTTTCCCTAGGCGCATGGCTTATCGTCGGCACTGGTGCGCTTGGGTTTTCGCAAGCACTTTCGAATGGATTAGTGTCGTTTGTCGGCATTCTGGTGATTGCCTGCCCGTGCGCGCTTGGGCTGGCTACGCCAACGGCGATTATTGTCGGTGTCGGCAAAGGGGCGCGGGAGGGTATTTTGATTAAAGATGCGGCAACTCTGGAGAAGCTGCATAAGGTTGATATCGTTGTGGTTGATAAGACAGGAACGATAACTAAGGGCAAGCCAGAGTTAGTGCATATACAGAATGTATCGAAACTTCCTGATGAGAAAATCATCTCTATTCTTGTGAGTCTCGAAAGCAAGTCGGAACATCCGATCGCTCATGCTGTTTTGGAATACGCAAAAGCAAAAGATATTTCTCGTCTGCCAATTTCTCAATTTGAAAGTATAAAGGGCAAAGGGCTGAAAGCGACTATTGAAAACACTGAATATTTTGCGGGAAACACAAAACTGATTTCCGACCTCAAGCTATCTTTTGATTTGAAGAACATTGAGACAGAAACCAGACAAGGAAAAACGCCAGTCATTCTTGCGACTAATGAAAAAGTTCTTGGGGTGGTTATGGTTGCAGATGCAATTAAGCCAGAAGCAATTGCAGCAATAAAAAATCTTCACAAACTCGGAATCAAGACAGTAATGCTTACCGGGGATAATAAAAACACAGCGGAAGCTATAGCAAAAGAGGTCGGTATAGATGAAGTCGTAGCCGAAGTGCTTCCAGAGGATAAGCTCAAGAAGATACAGGAGCTTCAAGCTCAAGGCAGAATTGTTGCAATGGCAGGGGATGGTGTCAATGACGCCCCTGCTCTGGCCCAGGCTGATGTGGGTATTGCCATGGGGACTGGTACGGACGTAGCGATTGAGACCGCAGGGATTACTTTGCTGCACGGGGATATTTCAAAGCTGGTCAAAGCGATACGGCTTTCCAGGCTCACGATGCGCGGCATCAAGCAAAATCTCTTTTGGGCGTTTATCTATAATATCATCGGTATTCCGCTTGCCGGAGGGTTGTTTTATCCGGTCTTTGGTTGGCTCTTAAGCCCTGTCTTTGCCGGCTTTGCCATGGCTTTCTCAAGCGTATCAGTTGTCGGAAACTCATTGCGGCTTAAGGCAAAAAAACTATAAGCTTTATGCTTTCAAAAAAACTCATCACTATTTTTGGTTTCAGCATCCCATTGTTTATTGCTCACGGAATTGAAGAAATTCAAACTGGTTTTTATAATGTTGATGTATGGGATCGGGCGTTATTTGTGCCGTTTGAGGGGCTTTCGATGCATAGCGTTATGTTTGTTACGTTTCAAATGATGCTGTGGGTATTGTTGTGCATTGTTCTTGCAATGCTCATAAATGAGAAGACTCGGCTGTATACCCTTGCGCTTGCAGGTGGTATATATGTGCTTGAACTGCATCATATCTATAAAGCACTTGCGGGGGGCGGGTATTACCCTGGGCTGATAACATCGCTTCTGTTTCCCTTTGTTGCAGTTATCTTTTGGAAAGAGTGGATGAAGAACTATAGGAATATAAATCAGCTATGAAAAACATCTTAAAAGCATGTATGAATTGGAAAGTATTGTTGGGAATCGGAGTAGTCATGCTTCTTGCGTACTTGTTTGTACCGAACATTGCGAGCTACTCATGGGTTCTGTTTGTGCTTGTATGTCCGCTCTCGATGATGCTCATGATGGCTGGCATGAATCACGGCGAGAACAAATCAGAAAAGTTGTTTGTCTGTCCAGAATGCAGTCTTGAATACAAAGATGCGGAGTGGGCAAAAAAATGTACAGCATGGTGCAAAGAACATCATAGTTGCAACTTAGAAATTATTAAACACGCAGTATGAATAAAACATCTAAAAATTATATCTGGATTGCTGTGGCCGTAATTGTCATCGGCGGAGGCATTATGTTGCTTTTGCGCCCCGTATCGCGATACGGGGTAAACTCCAGCGATACTACTCCAAACAGTCCTTCAGCAAATAATCTATACCCCGAACAGTCTATCTCTCATGGCCACGGTTTAGCTGTTGATGTGAATGACCCTAGCAAAGTATATGTTGCTACCCATTATGGACTATTTGTACTCATAAACGAAAAAGACATTTTCAGGGTTGGCAAGAGCAAGGACGACTACATGGGTTTCTCCCCGCATCCTACAGAAGCGAATGTTTTCTTTTCCAGCGGTCATTTCAACCGTGGCGGCAATATCGGATTTCAGAAATCCGAAGATGGCGGCGTGACATGGCAGAAGATATCAAGCGGAGTAAACGGACCGGTTGATTTCCATGCTATGGCTGTAAGCCCTGTGAATTCGAATGTTGTATATGGCTGGTATCAGGGCAATCTCCAGCGCAGTAGCGATCAAGGCAAAACGTGGGAGATCGTAAATCGCGATTTGCTGCCGGTGTACCTTGCGGTCGATACGGCGGACGAGAACATTGTGTATGCCGCGACTCCTAAAGGGCAAGGAATTTTAGTAAGCAGGGATGGAGGCAGAAGCTGGGTATCGTTATCGAAGGAGCTTGAGGGTGGAGCAGTATCGACAATTGCCATTCAGCCGAAGAATGCTCAAGTCATTCTCACCTTCTCCGAAAAATTAGGGGGACTTGGAAAAAGCATTGACGGCGGTTTTGCATGGAAGAAAGTAAATGAGAAATTCAACGGGGAAACCATTCTGCATATTGCGTTCGACAAGAGCAGTCCAAATGTTGCATATGCGCTTGGCTATGAAAATGGCTTGTATAAAACTACTGATACTGGCGATACGTGGAATAAAATTCTCTGATGCCTATGAATAACCAAGAACAAAAAACATACACATTTCACGTACATGGCATGCACTGTAATGCATGCGTGCTTATGACTGAAAATGAATTGAAAGACCTGCCGAATATTACTCATGTAAAATCAAGCTTGCATAATCATTCTGTTGAAGTGGTTGGAGACTTCGGCAATAAGACACCAGAGCAAATTGCAGAAGAGCTATCCGTTCCCCTCAAGCCTCACGGATATACTGTTTCCGTTGAAAAGCAAATTGCTGCGAAGAATTGGGCAGATTTTACTATCGCAGTACCCATAGCTCTGGCGTTTGCGGTATTGTTTGTTGTATTGCAAAAAGCGGGATTAGTGAATCTTGTGAACACAGGATCGGTCACGTATGCCACGGCATTTTTTATCGGTATCATCGCATCGCTTTCTACGTGCATGGCAGTAGTAGGAGGGCTGGTGCTTTCGATGTCTGCTACGTTTGCAAAAGAAGGAGATACGGTGAAGCCGCAGCTATTGTTTCATGCTGGGCGTATAGTTTCGTTCTTTATTTTTGGGGGGATTATAGGAGCAATCGGAGCTGCTTTTACGCTGAATACAGCTATGACTGTTACGCTCAATATTCTCATCGGTATTGTAATGTTGATTCTTGGCATTAATCTTCTTGATGTTTTTCCTTGGGCAAAGAAACTTCAACCTGCAATGCCGAAATTTATTGCGAAGCACGCTCATGGAATTTCAAAGTTTAATCATACTCTTACGCCAATGCTTGTTGGTATTGCAACATTTTTTCTGCCGTGCGGGTTTACGCAATCAATGCAGTTATACGCGCTTAGCACGGGCAGTTTTCTTGCGGGAAGCCTTACGATGCTTGCATTTGCGCTTGGTACTCTGCCGATATTAGCCCTTGTCAGTTTCAGCTCGTTGGGCATTAAGAACCATAAACAATCAGGCGTATTCTTTAAAGCGGCAGGACTGATAGTAATTATGTTTGCGCTATTTAACTTGATAAATAGCCTGGTTATTATCGGAGCGATATCGCCTATTTTTAATTTCTAGTACTATATACATCATGAATGCAACTATTGCAGCAATAATCGTTTCGGGTGTTTTTATCGGAGGAGCGCTGTTGCTTGCAAGGGGCGGTGCGCAGCCAGCAATAACCGCTTCCGCAAACAATGTCAGTATTATTGATGGCAAGCAAATTATTGAAATTACGGCCAAGGGCGGGTACTTGCCCGTAAAGAGCGCTGCGAAAGCGGGAATACCTACTGTTCTGCGAGTCGATACGAACGGGACATTTGATTGCTCTTCATCTGTCCGTATTCCGAATATGCAAATAAGCAAAAATTTGCCAGCAGCAGGAACAACAGATATCGATCTGGGCAATCCGAAGCTTGGCCTACTCCAAGGAACATGTTCAATGGGTATGTATCCGTTTGAGATTGATTTTCGTGGCTGATGCTTTATGAGGAATATACTGAAGATAGTGAAAGGCGGTGATATTTATGATGAATTACGATTATAGTTACAGCATGATGAATGGTACGTATGGCAATGGTATGATGGCTTTCGGCTGGTTAGTATCACTCTTAGTTATTATTAATCTCGTTTTGGCTACTGTCGCTTTGTGGAAATATATCAATAAAAAATGAACTGCTGCTTTAGGTTTGATTGGAATGTATAGTTTAGCAAATAAAATAGTATGAATCATTACAAGCATACAAACGAACAATATACATGCCCGATGCATCCTGAAGTTATTTCGGACAAGCCCGGTTCGTGTCCCAAATGCGGTATGAATTTAGTGCCACAAGTACATAATCAGAAGGAAATGACCAAGTGGGAAAAATTCAAGATGAGCATGACGATGGCTATGGGCATGGAGCATTCTGGGTTAGCGGGGCGAGAAATGGCTGCTCTGATGGAGCGGGATATCCGCAATAAATTCTGGTTTGCTTTCATAATAACTATTGGAATTATCTTGTATTCTCCTATGGGAGAAATGTTGCCTGGTATGCAACTTCCATCTCCTATCCCAATACCGTGGCTTCTTTTTATTCTCACAACACCCGTTTTTTTCTATAGCGGCTGGATTTTCTTGTATTCAACCTACAAGGCACTCCAGAAAAAAATCGTCAATATGGCGGTCCTCATTGCTGTTGGCATTACGGCGGCTTATGGGTTCAGTATCGTGCTCACAGTTATTGGCAGCGCTGACTCGTATTATGAAGCGGCAGCTATGCTCATTACGTTTGTGTTATTTGGTCACTGGATGGAAATGAAATCGCGTAGGGGGACGACTGATGCCCTTCAAGCGCTTATGAACTTGGTTCCGCCTCAAGCCCGAGTAATACGGAACGAAAAAGAAATTCTTGTTTCAACGGCAGATGTAAGAATTGGCGAGATAGTAGTTTTGAAACCGGGAGATAAAGTGCCTGTTGACGGTGTTATTGTTGAGGGGGAAACGGCTATCGATGAATCGCTTGTTACTGGGGAGTCTATTCCTGTTGCAAAGAAGATAGGGGATGAAGTAATCGGAGCATCAATTAACCAGTCTGGTTCAGTACAATTTAAAGCCACAAAAGTTGGTGCGGATACCGCGCTTGCTCAAATCGTAAAGCTGGTCGAAATCGCCCAAAATTCTAAAGCGCCTGGGCAAAAACTAGCTGATCGTTTTGCAAAATATCTGGTGTTTGTGGCAGTTGGCGGAGGCTTGCTTACTTTTATTATCTGGTATTTTGTAATGGGCGAGTCGTTGCTCTTTGCTCTTACTTTTGCAATCTCTACAATTGTGATTGCTTGCCCAGATGCGCTAGGATTAGCCACGCCGACCGCTGTGGCAGTTGGTACCAGTTTAGGAGCTAAGCACAATATTTTAATTAAAGACGCTCCTACGCTAGAACAGGTTTCGAAAATTCAAGCCGTAATTTTAGATAAAACAGGGACATTAACAGAAGGTAAGCCGAAAGTAACTGATGTGGCGGCTTTTAACGGCTTTACTGAGGCAGATGTGCTGCGCTATGAAGCCAGTGTTGAAGTAAAATCTAGTCATCCTTTAGCTAAGGCAATTTTAGAAGAAGTTGAGCGCCGGCAAACGTTAGATATTCCCACCATTGAAAAATTTGAATCAATTGCTGGGCATGGGGTCAAAGCGATTGCTCAAGGCAAAACAATTCTGGCTGGGAAAGAAAAGTTGTTGTTAGATAATAGCGTATCCACTGATTCTGCTCGTGATGTTTTAGATACATTGGCCAGCGAGGGCAAGACATTGAGCTTAGTATCTGTTGATGGCGTGCTAGCGGGCGTCATTGGAGCCGCTGATACTATTAAGCCAACGGCTGCGCGCGCTATTGCTGCGCTCAAAGAATTACATATAGAAATCGCCATGATTACCGGCGATCATCAAAAAGTAGCCGAAGCCGTCGGACGAGAATTAGGTATTGAACGCATTTTTGCCGGAGTGCTGCCGGCTGATAAGGCTAAGTACGTAAAGAAACTGCAAGATGAGGGGAAGTTTGTTGCTATGGTTGGCGATGGTGTGAATGATGCTCCCGCTTTAGCGCAGGCAGATATTGGAATCGCTATCGGAGCCGGAACGGATGTTGCGATTGAAACTGCTAAGATAGTTCTTATGAGATCTGATCCGGCGGACATAATTCGAGCCATTCGTTTGAGCAAAGCCACGGTTTTGAAAATGAAGCAGAATCTTTTCTGGGCGTCGATTTACAATCTGCTGGCTATCCCTGTGGCCGCTGGGGTGCTTTATCCGAGTTTTGGCATCTCTCTTCGGCCGGAGATTGCCGCGCTTCTGATGAGTATCTCTTCAATTATTGTTGCTACGAATGCAGTATTATTAAAACGAGCAGAGAAGAGCCTTATTACTGTTTAGGAAGGGTAACCATGCTATACTTTTACGAGGTATGGTAATGCTATATATACTAGGGGCAGAAGCGCTATTTTTTCTCGTGATGAGCGTGCTGTTTGAGTACCATTGGCATCGCCATGATTTCAGTTCCCGAGCCATTAGAGGCATGCGTGTTGCGTATTACAGCTTAGCGCTTGCATGTTTTGCAATTATGATCGCTACGCTATGATTGTGCTTCAAGATGGCGAGGAGATTATCAGCATAGTACGAAAACATTGGATTTCTCTGTTTTTTAATGCGGCGGTTATGTTATTGCTTGCTATTTTGCCTATTGCTCTCGTGTTGTACGCCCAGCCCTTTATAGTAATACCGATTCATGTCATTGTGTTTTTCTTGGCTGCATGGGTGCTGTTCGTATGGACAATGTTTGTGACTATGTGGACGAATTACTATCTCGATGTGCTGATTCTTACGAATAAACGCATTGTTGATATGGAACAATTTATTTTATTTTCTCGCGACGAGGTGACGATTCCCATTGATCGTATCGAAGATGTGAAAATCGAAGTAAAAGGGTTTTTGCCAACCGTTCTGCGATATGGCAACATGCAAATTCAAACGGCCGGGGCAAACCGCGAAACAGTTATGGCGGGCGTGCATTATCCTGAGCGGATAAAGCAGCAGATTGACGCACTTCTGCAAGGCCTGCCAAGAACGCGCCGACAACAAAACAGCCCGCTCTAAAGCGGGCTGTTTTACGCGGATACTTTTTACGATAGATGTGCTGAAACGAGCTTTGTCATTTCAAACATGTTTACCATTTCTTTTCCGCCGAAGACCTTTTTTAGGTTTTCGTCCGCATTGATATTGCGCTTGTTATCTTTGTCCTGCAAGTTATTGGATTTAATGTATTCCCATAGCTTTTTTACCACTTCTGATCGTGGCATTGGACCTTTGCCTACCACCGCAGCAAGATCTGCGCTAATGGTCATCGGTTTCATAAATGCTGCATTTGCCATATGTTTTTTGTTAAAAAATCTTCAATACGTCTAAATCTACTACAATAGTACCTATTTAAGCAATCCCCCTTGCTTGGTGTATACTTTTGCGTATGAGCTGGTTGATTCCCGTGGCATATGCGCATGAAGTGTATGTGCTCTCTAAGGATGTTGTTGCAAACGATGTTGCAGACGCATCTCCTAATCCATTTACGGCAATTTCTGGGCATAGCGGGGAATTTATTGTATGGACGGCTATTGTTCTGGTTGCGTTGGGAGTGTTTGCATTGCTTTCCGCATCCTTTCGTTTGCAAAAATTATTTGCTCCCGCGCTTCATGCTTTAAAGCGATTTGCTCCGCTTGCTGCCCGCATTACTCTTGGCCTCAGCTTGTTATCGTCTGGATATTTTCACTATATTTTTGGTCCGGAATTAACGCTTGCTGCGGAATACCACTACCTTGCAGAGCCGATATCGATATTGTTCATGGTATTGGGTGTTTGTATTTTAATAGGAATATTTACGCGCATTGCCGCTATTATCAGTCTCGTATTGTTTGTGGGCGCAGTGGTTACGTATCACAGTTATATGCTCACGTATGTAAACTACTTGGGGGAGATGCTAATTGTGCTTATTTTAGGCGGCGGCATGTGGTCGTTTGACCGGCATTGGAGCAGACTACAATTTTTGGAGAAATGGTTTTATCCGCTGTATCGGACATTCGTACAGCATGGATTCCTTATTCTTCGGGTGTTATTTGGTGTTTCGCTGATATATGCATCAATGTATGCAAAATTTTTGCACAGCAATTTGGCACTCGATACGGTGAATGGTTACCATCTCACTCAATTTTTCCATTTTACGCCATTATTTCTCGTGCTCGGCGCGTTCCTTGTTGAATCGCTTATAGGAATCGCAATGATTCTGGGGTTTGCGATTCGATTCTTCGCAATATTCTTTTTGATATTCCTTACCATGTCTATTTTGTATTTCGGGGAAGCAGTATGGCCGCATATTATACTATTCGGAGTAAATATCGCTATCTTTCTGCATGGATACGACAAATATACTCTTGGCGCAAAGCTCTTTAAAAAATCTAAAAATCTCGAGCCAGTGGTGTAGGTTTCCTTACTTTTTTCGAAATACAAACAATCCATTCGCATCTTCTATTTGCTGATATTCCAGATTTTGTTTCATATTGTGAATGGCAGTATTGATATCTGCACGCGATAGCGGCCATGCGGTGAATTGATTGGAAAGAATAATCCAGTCCGTAGATGCGTTAGTAATACTTTCAAAATTATATATTTTTTCCCGCGTTGCCAGTACGGGTACAAATGAGCTAATAGTTGCGACGCTGTCTGATTGCGGAATTGTTTGCTCCAGTTCGCGTAATCGGTTCCGCATGTCTTGCGCATATGGGTTAACGCTCATATTTGTATTGGTGATGAGTTGGCGAATAGGCAGGTCGGTGTCTTGTAGTGAAACGGAATAAGTTCCGTAGAGGAGAAGGGTGGCAAAAAGGGATGTAATGATGAGTTGCGAGCGCAATGGCGCGTTCGTTGCTCCTCCCCCTTTAGAAGGGGGAGTTAGAGGGGGTGCGGCGTCGCGACTAACCTCCCCTAGCCCCTCCTTCGTAAGGAGGGGGAAACGACGGAAACGGGAGATTGTGAAGTTTACTAATCGCAGTATCATCGCAGTTCCTAGTATGCTTCCATACGACAATATAGACGCAAGACTGGCGCTGTAATGCATTTTCATATCCCAGCGCTGCTGTTCGCCCGATAAAAAACGTGCAAGCAAATTCGGAGCCGCTGCAAGATATGTAAGCGGTGAGGCAAGCGGGAGGAGTCCGAATGATCCGAACAAGTTTTTGATGGTTCGAACTTTCACGGAACTGTCGAGCATATTCTGCAGTATTTTGACCGGATGAAGCAGTATTCCGGTGTCAGCGTCGAAATATGCAAGTGCGGTGTGGTTTGGCTGCAGCGGCGGCATGATGGCATAATTTACAATGAAAAAATAGGCGATTGAGATGGCGAGCGTGAGAGCGCCAAGAAAAAGCGTTTGCCGTTTCCCCTCTCCCGTTCTGGGAGAGGGAGGGGGTGAGGGGTCGTGGAGGGGAAGACGACGTGGATCCTGAATCCAGTTCAGGATGATATTGCTAACCGCTGCATAAAACCCAAATGCTCCAGTAAATAATGCAGCGTCTTCTCTAGTAGTAAGCGTAATGCCAAATATGATCCAATATAGCGGATATTTTTTAGTTTCATATGTCCAAAAGAGCCATGCAAGCGCAGCTGCGGTAAATACATTCGCATGAACGTCAAATGAAAGCGCATATTGTATGCCGAAAAAAAAGAGATAAGAAAAAAGCATTGCATAAGAGAAGAAGAAGTTTTTAAACCTGCGATGCGCAATGTCGAAAAGAGCCCATGCAGACGTGGTAACTGCAAGCATCTGCAACGCAATCACGGTTATATCGTGTGGATACAATGCAAAAAGCGGTGCGAGGAGAATCATGACGAAGTGGGCATGGTCGCCCCAGGCGACGGTGCCAAGAATGGAGTTGTATGGCGGAAAGCTGTGAAAAGACGACAGGTTATAGAGAATTTGTGTGTATGTTCCCAAATCGATGCCGTTGCGCATGTTTGCGTACTGTGCCCATGCTATAAACGCATATAAGCCGGTGCATATAATGATGCATAGCCAGGCGATGCTATTTCGTATAATTGACAATTTCATAGAGGTATAGAGTATGCTATTCTACCTCAATCGTATCATTCTATGAAAACTCGCCCTAATAGCTCTTTATTTTCTCTCATGCTCTCGTATAAAGGGCTTGTTTTCTTATTGCTCTTTTTTACTATTGCAGGCAACGGGCTTAATTTGGCGACTCCAAAAATTATTGCACAGGGAATAGATACGTTTACGTCTGGAAGTTCCGAGGTAAAATCCATCATTGTAATTTTTTGCGCCATTGCAATAGGGATTTTTATCTTATCGTGCTTGCAAGTTGTTGTTCAAGTTGTTGCCTCCGAACGCGTTGCGCGCGATCTGCGCCAGCGCTTGGTTGCTGCCATTGCGAAGCAGGATTATATGTATGTTCAGCGCATAACTTCTGCAAAGCTGTTGACGAATATTACGTCTGATGTAGATGCCGTGAAAATGTTTGTTTCTCAAGCCGTTCCGTCTCTTGTTTCCTCGATGTTTCTGATTGTAGGCGCAAGCGCGCTATTGTTTATGACGAATTGGAGATTGGCGTTTGCGGCAATGGTTATTGTTCCGATTATTGCGATAACATTTTACTTCGTGTTGCGAAGAGTGAAGCATCTGTTTAAAATTGGCCAAGAAGCTCTTGATTGGCTGAATAAAGTGATTCAAGAAAGCATTTTGGCAGCTTCGCTTGTGCGATTGCTGCATGCGCAGCACGTTGAGAGCGCCAAATTTTTTGATGCTGCTGAAAATGCAAAATCGATTAGCATGAATATTTTAAAAATGTTCGCTACGCTCATTCCTGTTATTACGTTCTCTACGAACTTGGCAGTCATGATTATTCTTGGGCTCGGGGGGCGTTTCGTGATTGCAGGGTCTATGTCGCTCGGAGACTTTACCGCATTTAATGGGTATCTGGCTATTCTCGTATTTCCTATTATCATCATCGGGTTTACATCAAATCTTATTGCACAGTCGTCTGCTTCTTATCAGCGTATTATTGAAGTGCTTAATGCTCCCAGAAATGCAAGCGCAGGGACTGTTTCGGCCGCAATTAAAGGAGAAGTTAGCGTGAAGAATGTTTCCGTGCAGCATGATGGCCGCATGGTGCTGCAGGATATTTCATTTGCAGCACGGGCGGGCAAGAAAACGGCAATTGTGGGGCCGACGGCTGCAGGAAAAACACAATTACTCTATGTAATAACCGGCCTGCTTGCTCCCGACGCGGGCGTAGTTACGTTTGATGGCATTCCAGCGAGCCAATATGATGAGCGCATACTGCGTCGCCAAGTCGGATTCGTATTTCAAGACAGTATTTTGTTTAATTTGAGCTTGCGAGAAAATATTGCCTTTACTGACAATGTAAGCGATGAAGATTTGCGCCGTGCAATAGATACGGCCGGAGTGGCTGAATTTATTGATACGCTGCCTGACGGCCTGGATACGATTGTGTCGGAACGAGGAACGAGTTTGTCTGGCGGGCAAAAACAGCGCGTTATGCTTGCTCGCGCGCTTGCTCAAAACCCAAGGGTACTCGTATTGGATGATTTTACTTCGAGAGTCGATATAGACACCGAGAAACGGATTCTGCATAATGTGGAAGCAAATTACCCGAACATTACCCTGTTATCTGTGAGTCAAAAAATTGCACCAATTAAACACTATGATCAGATTATATTGATTATGGAAGGAGAAATGCTCGCGTCGGGCACTCATGAGCACTTGATGGAAACATGTCCGGAGTATGTGCAAATTTACGATTCGCAAAGATCAATCAATGCATATGAATTACAAGCTTAAAACTGCCGCCCAGTATAAAAAGAAAAACCCGCTTATACTCGCAATAAAGCGTCTTGTTCCTTTGTTGGCGCAGGAGCAGCGCAGCGTGTACGTAGCGCTTACCGCAATGCTCATTAACTCTACGGCAACGCTCGTTGGGCCGATCGTGATTGCAAAAACCATCGACGGCGCAATTCGCGAAAAAGACCTCCATGCGCTTTTTGTGCATACTGCAATTTTAGCAATAATATATATTGTGGCGCTTGGGGCGAACTATGCTCAAATTGTGACCATGGGAAAGGTTGGGCGGCGCGTGTTATTTCGCTTGAGGAATAATCTTTTTGGACGGCTGCAGTCATTGCCGGTTGCATTTTTTAATCAAAATACGGCAGGGGATATTATTTCGAGAATTAATAACGATACGGAGAAATTAAATAATTTCTTTGCGCAAGCGCTCGTGCAATTTCTCGGAAATATATTTCTCATTGCGGGGGCTGGGATATTTTTGCTGTCTTTGCACGTGCAGCTTGGATTGGTGGCGCTGATTCCAGCAGCGGGTATTATCATTGTAACGCGCTTAATCGGCGGCTGGGTGAATCGTTCTAATGTGCGAAGCTTGCAGACATTAGGTAATTTGAGCTCCGAGGTGCAAGAAAGCATTACAAACTTTCGTGTCATTGCGGCATGCAACAAGCAGGATTATTTTCAAGAGAAGTTTCAATCAGTGAATACTACAAACTATGACGCATCGGTGCATGCGGGCGTTGCAAGCAATTTAGCTACTCCTATTTATGCGTTTGCAAGCCAAGGAGCGCAGCTTCTCACCCTTCTTGCCGGAATATACTTCATTCAGCAAGGTTCGCTCACTATCGGGTTGCTCGTCGCTTTTTTGCTGTATGTGCAAAATTTTTACTTTCCGCTTCGGCAGTTGGCGCAGATTTGGTCTTCGTGGCAAATCGCGCTCGCGGGGCTCGACCGTATTTCGGAGGTGCTGGCGATGCGTTCTAATATGAAGCGTATCCGCGATGCAAAAACAGAAGGGAAAGGGCACTTGCTCGAATTTCGAAATGTTTCCTTTGCGTATCCGGGAGGTGAAGAGGTGCTGCATAATGTTTCATTTCGATTGGAGCCTGGGAAGACATATGCGCTGGTGGGGCCAACGGGCGGAGGGAAAACAACTACTGCCTCATTGATGGCTCGGTTATATGATCCTGTAGATGGGAAGATATTGTTAAAGGGAAAAGATATTCGGTCGTATCCTTCGTCAGAGCGAGTAACCAGTATCGGATTTATTCTGCAGGATCCATTTTTATTCACGGGTACGGTAAGAGATAATATCATATACGGCAATGATGCATATACGCATCATACGAACGAGCAATTGCAGGCTATTCTTGATGAAGAGGGGCTTTCTAACTTGCTGGCGCGGTTCGAGGACGGACTTGCAACAAAGGTCTTATCAAGTGGAGAGTCTATTTCACTTGGGCAAAAACAGCTGGTAGCCTTTATGCGCGCTGTGCTCCGCCATCCCGAATTGCTGATTTTAGATGAAGCCACGGCAAATATCGATACTGTCACAGAGAAGCTGCTAGAAGATATTTTGCAAAAGCTTCCTAGTCACACAACGAAAGTTATTATTGCCCACCGGCTGAATACTATTGATGATGCTGATGAAATCTACTTTGTGAGCGGAGGGAATGTGGTGCGTGCTGGGTCGATGCAAGAAGCAGTGGCCATGCTGACGCATGGCGGGGGTAGCAAGGCTTCGTAGTATGTTCGTTGACCGTTTCCTGAATGCCATAACCACATATCGGCTGACATTATATTATCTAATTGGGTTACTTTTCCTTGCGGGATTTTTTAGTGCGCTCGGTTTGCTGCCATACTCTGCAATCGATATTGCGATTGATGTTTGTATCGCCGCCATAGTTTCATGGGTTGCGAATTGGGGGTTTGCAAAACTATTTCACGCTGCAACAAATAGTGAATCAGTCTTTATTACCGCGCTTATTATTGTGTGCCTGATGCCTATTGTGCCTTTTGCTAATGCATTATTTCTTGCTGGCGCATGCATAGTTGCAATGGGCTCAAAGTATATTCTTACGATACAGAAGCAGCATATTTTTAATCCGGCAGCAGTTGGGATCTTCGCAATCTCGTTACTTGCGCCCAATTACTCCGCGCTATGGTGGATGGGGACACCGATCATGATGCCTTTTGTAGTTATTGGAGGTTTTTTATTGATTCGGAGAATTCGGAGGGAGAATATGGTCTATTTGTTCTTTACTGTTTATATAGTAGCCTTCAGCATCGCGTTTATTATTCAAGGAACTTTTTTTACATCACTTTCTACGCTTGCTGAAATACTATTTTTTCGCTCGCCTATATGGTTTTTTGGGATGATAATGCTTGCGGAGCCAATAACTGCACCGGGAAGAAAACGTCCTCAACTGGCGTACGCCAGTTTGATAGGAGTGCTTGTTGCAACACAACAAATGCGGTTTCTTCCATTCAGCTTCACTCCAGAAGAGGCACTGTGCATCGGGAATATTGCAGCGTATATGATGACCCCCAGACATAGGCTTGTGCTGGCACTGCAGCAGAAAATTCAACTGACCGCTGATACGATCCAATTTATTTTCAGACCCGCGAATCCGCTTGTATTTAAGCCCGGGCAATATATGGAATGGACGCTCCCTCACTCGAAAACAGACGCGAGGGGCAATAGGAGGTATTTTAGCATCGCATCTGCGCCAAAACCAGACACGCTTGCCATTGCCGTCAAATTTTATGAACAATCAAGCAGTTACAAAACTTGCCTGAAAAATTTGGAGATTGGGGAAGAAATTATTGCTGCGCAATTGGGCGGAGACTTTACTATTCCGCGCAATGTTGAAAAGAAAAAATTAGTATTTATTGCCGGAGGAATCGGAATTACGCCGTACATCAGTATGATTGAATATATTATTCAGGAGAATAAAAAATGCGACACCGTACTGCTCTATTCGATGAAGAATGTGAACGATTCAGTGTTTATAGATACATTAGAAAAGGCGCGCGTATATGGAGTTAACACGATTTATACAATTACGGATACTACCGCAGTTCCGGCAGATTGGGAGTGGAATACAGGGATGATTAATGCCGCTATGATACAAAAGGAAATTCCCGATTTTACGGAGCGGACATTTTATGTTTCAGGCCCCCAGCTTATGGTGCAAGCGCTAGAAAAAACCCTTGCAAGCATGGACATTTCGAAGAAAAAAATTATAACGGATTATTTTCCGGGGTTTGCAGGGTAAAGGTTGTACGATTGCAACAACGTCGTCTTATCTACGACATACGCAGTGAGATTGGAAGAGCGAGTGAGCATTTCTGGAATATGTAGCGATATTTGTATACGCGTATTAGAGATTCTTTTATGCTTTACCAGCTTGCTGTAATTAATAGGAATTGGCTGTAAGGTGTTTCTATCGGCAACAAGAATTGAAAGTTCTTCAGCTGATGCGTCAGGTGAAGTTGTCTCTAGCTGTGCTTGAATTTTTTTTGCAAGTTCATTAAATGAAAAGCTGGTAATAGTCCACATGGATGTGTTGTTTTGCGATGCGGGGAGCGGGCATAACGATGCCATTCCAACACAGTGAATGCTTCCGCGGTCGTCGAACAGGTCCCATGTGTCCCAGTATTTGCGAACGAGGAATTTTGTAGAAACGATGAGTAGCTCGACAAATGCCCTGATAATATAAAAAACATCCTCGATGCTCTGTATGCTTCGTATGATGCTTTGCGGGGGGTGTGCAGAATTGTATGCGAGAATAATTGATGCAAACGTTTTGATCGGGCCCCTCTCAATGACTTCGGCGCGAAGCGTGGTGTTTGATTCAATAAGAGACTGGCTTGTTTGCAATTGCAGAGTGTCGAGCGGAAAAGGAAATCCAGACGTTTCGAAAAAAATATTCTGCGCAGTAAAGGTAATATGTTTTTCTGCGATTGTTCCGTAAAAAGCAAACGAATATGTCTGTGAGTGTGGTACTCCTATGAGTGCACCATCTTCGCCTCTCCCAAAAATCAATGTTCCGTGCGCAAGAAACGTTTGTTCGTCTGCCGATCGTGCAATGACTCCGATGACGATATCTAAGCTTTGCAGGCCAATTTGGTCGAGGGTTGGAATAATTGCCGGAGATGTAATATGGATGTTGTCGAGAATGTATGTATTTGTTTGCGCTAAATCAGCGAGCGGTATGATTAGTTGCGGCGGGCGGGTAATTACAATATCTGGTGCTGGGGAAAGATAATGATTGTATGGAAGGTAGTAAATATACTTTCCTACTGGCGCAGCGAGGCCGTACGTTCCAAGCGCGAGCGATCCGTTGATGACAAATTTTTGCGTATGCTCATCTTTCGGAGTCGTTTGGAATCTCCAGCGCAGTGCTCCGGCACTATCTAATGCGAATAGATGGCCATCTGCATTTCCGCAGTATACGAGGTAGGGCGATTTCTTTTCCGGGTCTGGTCCGAGCACAGGAGACGAGCGAATAACAGAAAATTCTTTCCATGACCATACGAGCGATTGCGCAGCGATAGAAAAAGCGAGAATTTCCCCGGAGCTGGATGCCGTAATAACGTTGCCATCCGGTGTAATGAGGGGGGAAGCATATACATGCTGAGGAATGCGCTGGGTCCATAATTTTTGCCCGGTGTGCCGGTTAAGGGCAATAAGCGTTCCTCCCAAGGTGCATTGCAGGAGAATATCGCCGTGAATTGCCGGCGATGCAATAAGGGGGTTTCGCATATCCGTTTTCCAGAGCAGCGTTCCGTCGGTGCGCCACAATGCGTAAACGGCTCCGTCGAATGATGATGCATATACGATGTTTGGAGCGCCGAATACAACAGATGCCCATATGAATAATCCTGTGCGAAATTTCCATTTCAAAGTGCCTTCGGGAGTAATGCAATACAGGAAAAAGTCGTCATTGCCTGCATATATATATCCCTCATCATCAATTGCTATGTTGCCTTCCCACCAGTAACTTGTTGCAAAGCTGAACTGATCGTGTGTCCTGTGTTTTGTTACGTCAAACGACCATAATTTTTCTCCCTCTTTACTGATGCAATAAATGCTCCCGTCTCCAGAAGGTACAATAATAGTTCCATTCGGATGCAATGCTGCTGCAGAGTCAATGACTTCTTTAGTTGCAAATGTCCACTGTATTTTTTTTGTACGCGGATTATACGCATACAGACTGTGATCTGAGCTGCCGGCGTATATGATTTCCTGTTCATCGATGACTGGCGTTGAAAAAATGAGTCCGCCTGTTGCAACTGCGCTTGCGGCAATGCCTGCGGATTCGGGTATGGCGAACATGTTCGCACCGGTATTACTGGTATTTTGGCGCATGCTTGGCCAAGGAGGTTTCATGGAATGTATTATGGCGTACCTTTGGCGGGAAAGGAAAGATATGCAGTAGACCCTTTTGCGGACTCGCTTGCTATACGCACTGATCCGTTATACGTTTTTGCGATTGATTGCACGATGGAAAGGCCCAGTCCGCTTCCTCCTGTTGCTCGGGTTCTGCTTGTATCTGACCGATAAAACCGGTCAAAGATTTTCTCAAGTTCTGCTTTTGGTATGCCGATGCCTGTGTCTGTAACACTGATTGTGGCGGTATTTTTTTTCTTTTCCAGCCCAATCGTGACGCTTCCGCCCTTCTTGTTATAATCAATGCCGTTTTTTATGAGGTTCGTAATTGCTTGCAGTATATGTTCTGTA
>Ga0209542_10004553_pt1 | contig 28392 bp, 26 predicted proteins | sample RifCSPhighO2_01_FD_184028 | JGI IMG/M metagenome (GOLD analysis project Ga0209542, IMG submission 184028) | Soil microbial communities from Rifle, Colorado - Rifle CSP2_plank highO2_0.1 (SPAdes) (version 2) | ecosystem: Environmental > Terrestrial > Deep subsurface > Rock core/Sediment ...
TGAAGTACGACGAACTCCTTAGCCCCAAAGTTCTGTCCCGAGAGGGGAAGAATATTGTATGCATTTCCATCTGCAGTGCCGACTATAAAGCGAAACCCGTGCCGAAAGTCTCGCGCGCGCCAAGCGAGGAAACAGTGCTTGCTTACATTCCACAGGATCCTGTTTTCAGATTCCACCAGAGGCCGAAAGCAGGGCTTCTGACGGGAGCGCATCTTGTCGGTCTTATTCCAAATGGCCGACCAGAAGATACGAGCGCACTCGGATACAACATGCTCCTTGCGTACCCAGAGCCCAAGGGTGACATGCACATACACGAAGATGCTCCCGTATCGGAGCGTCTCATTGAGGCAGTTCTCGTTCTCGGGCATGATGCAGGGATTAAAGGTGTCTATGCATTTTCGCGTCCCGGTGGATTAGCTGCCTATATTTCCAACAAAGGAAAGCGCAACTAATACTCCGCACATTTGGCAAAAAGCAGTTTTTCCGGAACAATGGGCGCATGAATGAGAAAATATCGGCTTTAACGCTTGATATTAAAAAGGACGGGTGGGCTGGCTCTCGCGGTTTTATAATGCGCGAGATTGCTCGCCCGCATCTTGATGAAAAGAAAAAGCCAGAAGATGCCATTTCTGTCATTGTGAAAGTGCAATTTGCTGGGGTTTGCGGATCGGATCGCGGGATTTGGTATCGCACTGCCTTTCGCGACATGGTCCACGAATCGCTGAAGCGCGAGGGTAAAACAATGCGTATTCTCGGTCATGAATTTGTGGGAGAAATAATAGAGGAGGGCAGTATGGTAAAAACACTTTATTACGATACAGATCCAAAAAATAAGGCAAAAATTCACGTCGGCTCCCTTGTGTCAGGCGATTCTCATGTTACTTGCGGAAGATGTTATCAGTGTCGCATCGGAGAGAGCCACGTGTGTCTCAACGAAGCGATTCTCGGGATTTCAATCGATGGAATATTTGCCAATTACGTAAAAATTCCTGCAAAAAATCTGTGGGCGGTGGATAAAAACCGCGTGCGGCCAGAAGTCGCATCCATATACGATCCATTTGGAAACGCCGTTCATGCATGCACCCGCGTGGATTTGCGCGGACAGCGTGTAGCTATCTTCGGCTGCGGTCCAGTCGGTCTTTTTTCGATACTGCTCGCTCGCAATTTCGGCGCAGCAAAAGTGATAGCCGTAGATATAAACCCGCATTATTTGGAAATGGCCAAAGAGTTAGGTGCGCACGAAACAATCCTTATTGAGAAATCTAGGAAAAAGAACGACTGGGAGCCTGACAAAAATGTCCTTGCTCGGGTAATGGAGTTCACCTATGGGAAAGGCGTTGATGTTTCAATGGAAATGGCCGGTCCGCCATCCTCTCTAAATAACTCAATTCAAAGTACGCGGCGCGGAGGCAATGTGATTGTCTTTGGTGTGAAAGACGGCGATATGACGATACCGAATTTTTCTCGATTGATTGTTGTAAGAGGGCTAACTCTTCACGGTATAATCGGCCGGAGGATTTTTGGAACGTGGCAGATAGCCCAGCGAGTTCTTTCTAATAAACAAAACGGCATTCAGGATGCTATATGGAACGTCATTCTTAAAAAAGGAAAAGGTACGATTATTCCTTTTGAGAAATTCACGCCGCAGACTTTTGAAAAATCGCTGAACGAGCATCCGAAATTAGTTTTTAGAATCAATTAATGTAGATCCGCGCCGCAAGCTTTGAGCTCCACGGCGCGTCGATCGCTGAATGCGACCTATTTGATCTTAGTCACGACCGCTGACAGCAGGAGGCCTATCGCGAAACTTCCGATAAAAAACCACGGAACGCCTGGTTTCGCTGCCATCTCAGCTGACGAGCCTACGAATACGACCGCGAGATAGGCGAGTGCCGCAAACATCGCCCACCACAGAAACTGTGCCCGATTCGATCGCCAGTGCTTACGCACCGTGTCGGTCGAAAGGATGCGCTCGTCGAACACAGCCGCCTCGAAAGCCATTCCGGCCAAAATCCCGCATACCACCGCTTGTAAGAGCATTTCCCCCTCCTTGCTAAGGTCTCCAATAGACCGGACCCGCATATTGTCTATTGTTACAATAGTTGTCAAACACGACAGAAATTTGCGATACTGTTTCTCATGTATAAGAAACTTAAGCCCATTCTTGAATCCGAAATTGCCGCGATGAAGGAGAATGGCACGTATAAAACAGAGCGAGTGCTTGAATCTCTGCAGGGGCGCGAGATTACAGTACGCGGTAAAAAAGTCCTAAATTTTTGCGCGAATAATTATCTTGGACTTTCGGGCACTGAGCTTCTTTCCGAGGAAGCCGATAAAGTTACAAAAAAATGGGGCTATGGTCTCGCATCGGTTCGTTTCATTTGCGGCACTCAAACAATTCACAAAGATCTCGAGCGAGCTGTCGCGCAATTAGTCGGGCAGGAAGATTCGGTTCTATATACATCATGCTTCATGGCAAATCTCGGGCTTTTTCAGACTTTTTTTGGAGCAGAAGACGCAATAATAAGCGACGAGCTAAATCACGCATCAATAATCGATGCCGTCCGACTTTCTAAGGCGGAAAGATCTGTCTACAAACATATGGACATCGCAGATCTCGAAGAAAAGCTGAAAGCAGTAATGAATAAGCGGCTAAAAGTAATTGCAACAGACGGAGTATTCAGCATGGACGGCGACATCGCTCCCTTAAAAGAAATTTGTGAACTCGCGGAAAAATATGAGGCACTCGTTATGGTCGATGATGCGCACGCCATTGGCGTAATGGGGGAAAATGGCGGCGGGACCCCGGAGCATTGCGGAGTTGCCGAAAAGATAGATTTTGTCACCGCTACATTTGGGAAAGCATTTGGAGGCGCAGGAGGCGCGTTCACAGCAACCCGCAAAGAGGCTGCGGATTATTTGCGAAATAAATCTCGCAGTTATCTATTTTCGAACACTCTCGACACCGCCGTAACAGGAGTTTCGCTCTTCGTGATCAATTATTTGAAGGAGCATCCCGAGTATCGCGAACGACTTTGGGCAAATACGAAATTATTCCGCTCAATGATGAAAGAAAAAGGATTTACGGTTTCCGACGCGCAACATCCTATAACTCCAATCATGCTAGGAGATGAGAAAAAAGCGCTCGAAATGGCAGCCGCACTTTTTGATGAGGGAATTTATGTTATCGGATTTGCCTTTCCAGTCGTTCCGAAAGGAAAAGCACGAATACGAGTCCAAGTCTCGGCGGCGCACACGACTGAAGATATAAAGCGGGCGGTAGCAGCTTTCTCTAAGATTGCTGCGCGATTCAATATTATCTGAATTTCATTTCTTGACTTTTTCTCATCGAGGCATATATTGGCGTAAACCCCGCGAGGGGTTTTAAAATTGCAAGAATCTAAAATATGTCATTCTTACAATATTTGAAGGATACGCAGGGAGAACTTCGGCACGTAGCGTGGCCGACGCAGTTCCAGACCATCGTATATACAATAATTGTAATTGCGTTGTCTATTTTCATTGCGCTATATCTCGGCCTATTTGATTACATCTTCACGACCGGACTGCGAAGCACTCTTGAATTGCTGCCGCAGCAGACAATTTCTACGAATGCCAATATTGATTTAGATCAAGCTACAACGATTATAGGAACCTCGACTCCACTTGATTCAGAACAATCAGCGACCACTACTCGCTAAAAAGACAGCTATCAACTATCAACTGTCAGCTATTTTATATGAGCAAACAAACATACGGAGAAGAAAGACAGTGGTATGCTGTTCACACATACTCCGGCTATGAAGATGCCGTGGCGCGCAACTTGAAGCAGAGGATAGAATCATTCGGAATGAAGGACAAAATATTCAGTGTCATTGTGCCGACTGAAAAGAAAATAAAAATAAAGGGAGGTCGCAAGACCGAGACTCGCGAAAAAGTTTTTCCCGGCTATGTTTTGGTTGATATGATAGCCTCCGACGATGCGTGGAGTGTCGTTCGCAATACGCCGCAAGTTACTGGCTTTGTCGGTACAGCAAATCAGGCCGTACCGCTTTCGCCAGAAGAAGTAGAAAAAATCCTGAAGAGGGCGGAAGGGCAAACAGTTAGGCACACGATTGACCTCGCGCTTGATGACGCTGTCGTTATTATTGACGGCCCCTTTAAGGATTTAGAAGGGAAGGTAGGTGAAATTGATGAAGAGCGCGGAAAGGTTAAGGTCTTGGTGCCGATGTTCGGTCGCGAAACTCCTGTCGAGCTCGAAGCTGATCAAGTCCAGCGCGTCTGATCATATTTACCCGCCGCGCGTCTTGCGTTATACTCCAAACTCATTTATGGCTAAACAAGTCACAAAAGTAATCAAATTGCAGATTCCCGCAGGAGCGGCGACGCCTGCTCCGCCGGTCGGGACTGCTCTTGGCCCCGCGGGAGTCAACATTGGAGAATTCGTTAATCAATTCAACACAAAAACGAAGGCAATGGCAGGAAGTATTTTGCCTGTGGTAATGAAGGTCTACAGCGACAGGACTTTTGAATTTATTGTCAAAAAGCCACCCGCCTCGCGTTTAATTCTCAAGGCCGCAGGACTCGAGAAAGGTTCTGACAGGCCTCATTCGACAAAAGTTGGGAAGCTTTCGAAGTTGCAGGTTGAGGAAATCGCGAAGGAAAAAATGGAAGATCTTAATGCGAGCGACATAGAATCGGCAAAGAAAATCATCGCCGGCACCGCCCGTTCGATGGGGATCGATGTGGGTTAAGGAACATCGATCCTTGGAGATATTTTAGGAGCGAGAGCGAACTGAAAGATCCCAAAGGTGTACTGTTCCTGTAAGGAATCACGACAGAGTAGTGCTAAAAATTCAACGTTGCAAAATAATCATCGAGCGTCTCCGCGCGTCGTATCATTTTGAAAGTGCCGCTCTCGGTCAATAGAAACTCCGCAGAACGCAGCTTGCCGTTGTAATTAAATCCCATTGCGTGTCCGTGAGCGCCGGAATCATGTATGACAATTATGTCGTCCGCTTCTACTTTAGGAAGTTTTCTATCTATCGCGAACTTGTCATTGTTCTCGCATAGAGAACCTACCACGTCATAAGTATTTATCTGCGCATCATTTTCTTTGCCAAGAACGGTGATGTAATGATATGCGCCATACATTCCTGGGCGCATGAGATCGGCCATGGTAGCGTCAAGACCGACGTATTTTTTATACGTTTCTTTTATGTGGCGGACAGTTGAGACTAAATAACCGTGCGGACCTGTAACATATCTTCCACACTCCATATAGATCTTTAATTTCGGCACACTGCCCTTTATGGCTTTTTCATAAAGTTCCCGTATTCCTTTTGAAATTTCTGCGAGGCTTACTTCTGATTGCTCTGGCCTATATGGAATTCCTAGCCCTCCACCGAGGTTGATAAATTCCAGATCAATCCCGCATTTTGTGCGGATTTCTGTGGCTAAATCAAAAAGTAATATAGCTGTCCCGAGGAAATACTCTGTCCGAAGCTCATTTGAAATAAGCATGGTATGCAGTCCAAATCTTTTTACCCCCTTTTTCTTGGAGATTTCTATAGCATCGATGATTTGTGCTCGTGTCATTCCAAACTTCGATTCTTCTGGGTTGCCGATGATCGAATTGCCCTCTCTTGTGGAGCCTGGGTTGTAGCGGAACGAAAGTAAATCGGGTAATCCCACGTTTTCTTCCAAATATTTTATGTGACCTATGTCGTCGAGATTTATTATCGCGCCAAGTTCGCGCGCTTTTTTGAATTCTTCCGCCGGCGTGTCATTTGAAGTAAACATAATATTTTCTCCCTTGATACCGACTCGCTCTGCAAGAAGCAGCTCCGGCAGGGAGCTGCAATCAGCTCCACCTCCTTCTTCTTTCAGAATTTCTAAAATGGCCGGATTAGGCGTCGCCTTAACCGCGAAATATTCCTTGAAGCCATTATTCCACTTGAAACTCTCGATAAGTTTGCGCGCTGAAGCTCGAATACCTTTTTCGTCGTATACATAAAAAGGAGTCGGATGACTTTTTGCGAGATTTACAATATTCGCTTTTGTAAAAGGCAGTTTTTTCATTTTTGATGAATATTTTCTCTGATAGAACTTACGGCTTTCTCAATTGTTTCTCTGTGCCCGAAGGCAGAAAGACGCATGTATCCTTCTCCATTATTTCCGAATGCTACTCCCGGAGTTGTGATGATGTGCGCTTTCGTTAAGAATTCGTCAAATAATTCCCAGGACGAGACTCCCTTCGGACATTTAAGCCAGATGTACGGGGCGTTTACTCCGCCGAAGACTGTGAATCTGGCATTCAGAAGCCCTTCGCGGATAATGCGCGCATTCTCCATGTAATAATCAACCTGGCTCTGAGTCTCGCGTTGTCCATCGGGGGAGAGGACGGCGAGCCCTCCTTCTTGAGCTATGTTAGAAGCTCCGTTAAACATAGTGCTCTGCCTTCTCGCCCAATATTGGTTCAGAACTCCTTCGTGACTGTCTTCAGCAACCAATTTCTTTGGAACAATGCTCCATCCGAGTCGGATGCCGGTAAAGCCAGCTGATTTTGAGAAGCTCTGGATTTCTATAGCGCATTCCGTTGCGCCGGCTATTTCATAGATGCTTTTTGGCAGTGATTCATCCCGAATGTATTCGGAATATGCGGCATCGAAAATTATTATTGCTTTGTGTTTTTTTGCATATGCTACAAAAGTTTCCAGCTGCTCTTTTGCCAGAACGGCACCGGTCGGATTATTTGGGCTACAGAGAATTAAGACGTCCACTTTTCCTTTCGGCAGCTCGGGAATAAATCCATCGTCTTCTGGGCATTTCATATACACAACCTTTCTCCCGGCAATTATCGCGGAATCTCTGTATGCTGGGTATACAGGATCGCTGATTGCGACGATACTCTCGTCGGAGAAGATTGACAGAATATTAGCGCAATCGGATTTGGCGCCGTCGCTTATGAACACCTCATCTGGCCGAATGCTCACGTTCCGCTTGGCGTACCACTGCGAGATCGCTTGTCGCAGCTTGGTGTTTCCTTGCTCGTCGCCGTATCCTGTGTAGGTCTCTTTTTTGCTCAATTTATCCACGCCCTCCCGTAGGCCTGCGATAACAGCAGGGACTATTGCTTCAGATGTATCACCAACACCGAGCTTGATGATTTCCAATCCCGGATTCGCGTCAATAAAAGGCCTCGCTCTTTTTGCTGTTTCGAGAGAGAAATACCTTTCAGAAACATTTTTGAAGTTTGGATTAATTTTTGCCATGCTGTGAATTATTTTATGAGGGCAAGAGCCCGGCAGCTTGCGATTTTATACAAGCCCTAGATTCCGCAAAATTCCTTTCAATTTCGGGCGGTTTGTTTTCTCAAGAGGAACTAACGGGAGTCGAAGGTTTTCTTTAATGAAGCCCATCATCGCAAGAGCTGATTTTACTGGGATCGGATTTGGCTCTATGAAATTCACACTCATGAGCGGCAACAATTTATAGTGTAGCGCGCGAGCAGTTTTCCAATCTCCACGTAATGCCGCAGAACAAAGATTGGAAAAATCTCCCGGGACCTCGTTCGCTACGACGCTTATGCACCCCTTAGCTCCGAGTATCATTGCGGGGAGCGTCAACGAATCATCTCCGGATAGAACGACAAATCCATTACGCGCTCCTGTTATTATTTCTCCTATCTGGTTGATGTTTCCGGACGCCTCTTTGACCGCGACTAAATTAGGGACTTCTTTGGCAATCCGAAGAATTGTCGCAGGCAGAACGTTCGAAGCTGTCCGCGAGGGGACGTTATAAAGAATGATAGGCAACGGAACTGCTCTAGCTATTGCCTTATAATGGGCAACCAATCCGGTCGGCGTAGGTTTGTTGTAGAAAGGGGTGACATGCAAGAGGCCATCCGCGCCCGCTCTTTGCGCGATTCTCGATAGTGCGACCGCTCGCAGAGTGTTATTTGATCCTGCCCCCGCGATTACGGGGATTTTTCCGGCGATTTCTTTCACGGCAAATTTTACAATCCGCGCATATTCTTGATCGGCAAGAGTGGCGGCCTCTCCTGTAGAGCCGCATACAACAATTCCGCTAATTCCACCCTCCAGCTGATAGTTCAAAAGTCGTCTAAACGCGGTGAAGTCAATGGATCCGTTTTTTTCAAACGGTGTCACGATTGCTGTATATGCCCCTTCTAGTTTTATTTTCCTCATATTTTATAGAAGTGTTTTGACGGCGTCGTCAAAAGTATATAGCCCCTTTTTCCCTGCAATAAATTCAGCAGCGAATATCGCCCCTTCTGCAAAGCCCTCTCTGCTATGAGCTTGGTGAGATATGGTGATTGAATCCGCCGAGCTCTCGAAGACGACTTCGTGAAATCCAGGGTTTCTTCCTCCTCTTACCGAAGCAAAATGAAGCTCCTCTGGATTGATTTTCCGCTCGAGTTTATCTGTAACAAGTATTTTTTTAGTTTTGGAGTTATCCAGGATTTCCTGTGCCACTCTCAATGCCGTTCCTGAAGGGCTGTCTTTTTTTCCAGTGTGATGAAGCTCGAGACCGAATACATCGTAAGTTCCCGCGGAAGCGGCAAGTTTGGTGGCCTCACTTACAAGCCGGAAGAAAATATTGGCGCCTATTGAGAAATTCTGTCCGTAGATAAGACCGACTCCATTTTTTTTGACTAATTCGCCGATTTCTTTTATGTGTCCATACCAGCCGGTCGTTCCAACGACCATATTTTTGCCGGCAGAAAGAACGGTTTTTATATTTTGAAGGACGATCTCCGGCGAAGTGAAATCAATCGCTACATCGGCTTTCGCAACGTTTTTTGTCGTTATTTGTTCCATTTTTGGCTCCACCGAAAAGTAAGTGTGCCGTCCGGACTCGCGTAGCAAACGCTCTATTTCTTTCCCCATGTTCCCATGCCCGAGAAGTGCGATGTTCATAATATTTTGGAAGACTCAATTGCTTCTAAGAAGGATTTTATTGTGTATGAGTCGTACTGCAGATTCAATTTTCTCGGCAGGTAGCACAAGACTTATATTAATGTCCGAAGCGCCCATAGATATCATTCTTATCGGGATCTTGTTGTTAAACAGCGCGGAAACATCGTGAAGAAGATTCCGAGCGGAAACGACCTCTTCTCCAATTAATGATATCACCCCAAAACCATCGCGATCGAGAGAGACTTTGGAGATTTTTTCTAATTCCGACAAGGCGCGCTCCAGGTTCTCGCTGTTATCAAGAGTGACGGAAACGCTTACTTCAGAGACCGAAACCAGATCCACGGAAATATTTTGTTCCGCGAAAATCTCGAAGACGCGAGCAAGAAATCCTCGAGAGAAAAGCATTGCGGCTGAATATATGGTGATAAGCGTGACTTTTCTTTTGAATGCAATGACTTTTAGGCCTTTTTTTATCGGGTGAGGCGAGACAAGCGTCCCCCTCGCTTCAGGATGAAAGGTATTCAAGATCCTGACAGGAATATTTTTTTCTATCGCTGGCCGGATTGTTCTTGGATGCAAAACTTTCGCTCCGAATGCCGCCATTTCCGACGCTTCTCTGTAAGAGACTTGCGGCAAAAGTTTGGCATTTTCTACAACTCGTGGATCTGAAGTGTAGATTCCATCCACGTCGGTCCATATCTGGATTTCCTTTGATTTCAACGCATATCCGATTATCGTAGCCGAATAATCCGAGCCACCTCTTCCCAGTGTCGCTGTCCGACCGTCTTTTGTTTTTCCGATAAACCCCGTTACTACCGGCACGATCCCGCCGGCAACAAATTTCGGGAGAACTGCGTTAACATTTCTCGACGTTTCTTTCGGCAAAAATTCTGCTTGTCCGAAGTTCTTGTCGGTAATGATCATTTTTGTTGCTAGCACTTGATCGGATTTTATCCCATGCGTTCGTAGAACTCTTGAGACAAGAAATGAGGAAATAATTTCTCCAAAAGAAACGATCTTGTCGGAGCTTGCCGCGCTTTTATCACTCGACTCTGCGAAAGCGGCGAGTTCACGTAAATTGCGCTCAAGATATTCAAGCACTTCGCGTTTTGATTCTCCGGACAATAATTCTTCAATTAATCTCTCGTGCATTTCTCTTATCTTTGCCACACTTGCTTCTATTTCTTTTTTAGTGCCTCGAGATCTGTATAACGATAGAAGTGTTTCAGTTACGCCCCGGACCGCGGAGACAACCACGACCGGATTTTTCCCGCGCAGGCTCTTCACTATCTTTACGATGGTCAATATTGAATCCCTGCTGCCGACAGAGGTGCCTCCGAACTTGACTACAATTGTGGATATATTGGATCTCATAAGTAATTTTTCCTTTATAAGGAGCTTGAATAATAAGGGGAATAGAGTAGAAAAAGAAGTTTTTTGGCAAATTTGACAGATTTATATCATTTTGTTAGATTACTAACATATGAGAACAGTTAGTTCCGTGGTTAACGAGATTATTCAAAGATCGCCCTTTCTCGCAGAGGTTGTTGCGGAGGGCCTGTCGAATAATGCAGAACTCGCAAGGAAAATTAAGCCGGATGTTGAAAAAACCCTACTGGAGGAAGTATCGCTCGATTCTATTGCCATGGCACTTCACCGTATTTCGCGACAAGCGAGAACACCTCTTTTTGGAACGCGATTTTTAAACAAGATGAGCGATATAACGGTTCGCTCTAATCTGGTACAGTTCGTCTTTCCAAATTCGATTGATCTCTCTCCCGGTCTTGGTAAGGCCGCCGGCCATGGAGGCGAGAAGAAAAATATCTTTTTGAATTTCTCCCGCGGATTGCACGAATCGCTTCTCGTCATCAGCGCCGAACTGGAAAATGAAGTCATTGGGGATTTAAAGTCTAAAGCACTGAAGCGAATCACTGGGCTTTCGGCGATAACAATGCGTTTGCCGGAAGAAAGCCTAAATATTCCGGGACTTTACTATCCGATACTGAAAGCGATTGCCCTCGAGGGGATAAGTCTCGTTGAAGTGATGTCTATTGGCACGGAATTCACTACAATATTTGCCGACAAAGACATCGACAGAGCTTTTTCTGTAGTAAAAAAGATTACATCCTAAGTGCTCGACTTCAAGTAGCTTGCAGTTGATAATCACTAAATGGTAAAAGGTAAGTTCATTGTTCTCGATGGTCCTGATGGTTCCGGGAAAGGAACTGAAATAGCTCTGTTAAAAAAAGAATTAATGGAATCTAGCGTGCTTTTCACGCACGAACCGGGCGCCACCAAAAGAGGACAGGATATAAGGAAAATATTGCTGATAAGCGATAAAACCCATCCACTCTCGGACTTCTTTTTGTTTTGGGCAGACAGAGTATCACATGTGGAGGAAATCATCAGACCCGCACTTAATTCGGGGACGCATGTCATATCGGATCGTTTCGATTCATCAACTTTCGCATATCAGATAATAGCTGACGCTCGACCGGAATTCCTCGGCTTGTTCAAAGAAGCTCGTAAGATAGTGCTTCGTGATTGCTTTCCCGATGCATATATTTTTTTGGATTTGCCCGCATTAATTATAAAAAAGAGGATAGAGGGAGATAAAACGAAACGAACTAGATATGACATCAAGCCTCCAGAATATCATGAAAAAGTGATAGAGGGCTTTAAAAAATTTGCTTCGGATTTTAAGCCATCTTTTATGATTGACGCTGATCGACCTCCCAAAGAGGTGCACGATGACATTTTACCCCTCGTGCGTAAGATCCTCGGCATTTAAACCGCCCTTGCTACAATTATTTTATGAATGCAGCAGATAAAATTGGAAATGCGATTACTGTCGCTCTCCAGAAACTAAATATAGAACCCGTGAACGAGACGATAGGCCTGGAGCGTCCGGCGCTCTTATCTCACGGAGATTTAGCGACAAACGTAGCTCTTCAATATGCAAAACAGTCAGGAAAATCGGCCCGCCAGTTGGCAGAATCTATTGTGAGTGAGCTTGGCGATGTTGAAGGTGTTGCGAAAATCGAAATTGCAGGACCCGGGTTTATAAATTTTCACCTGTCTCCAAAGGCAGTAAATGAGTCGGTCCAAAACGTGAATAAAAAGCCTGAAGAATGGGGGAAAAACTTTCGGCAATCTGGAAAGCGGGTGATGGTCGAATACACGGACCCGAATCCTTTCAAAGAATTTCACATTGGCCACCTAATGAGCAATGCGATAGGGGAAAGCATTTCGCGGCTCATCGAATATTCGGGTGCTGAAATTAGTCGCGCGAATTATCAAGGCGATGTAGGCCCGCATGTGGCAAAAGCAATTTGGGGAATACAAAAGCTGGGGATCAAATTGAATGAAGCAGCAGATCTAGGGCGCGCATACGCTCATGGCGCGCAGTCGTATGAAAGCGATCCAGGCGCCAAAAAAGAAATCGATGATCTAAATATAAAAATTTATGAGCGCTCTGATAAATCAATAAACGAGATATACGAATCCGGACGCAAGATCTCATTAGATCATTTTGAAAATATCTATAAGATTCTTGCCACTAAATTTGATCATTATTTTTTTGAAAGCGAGACAGGGAAAAAAGGCCTTGAATTGGTGCGGTCGAATAAAGACGCATTCGTCGAAAGTGACGGAGCGATCGTATATAAGGGAGAAAAGCACGGACTTCACACGAGAGTTTTCATAACCTCGAAGGGTCTGCCCACTTACGAAGCAAAAGATCTGGGGCTTTTGAAATTGAAAGCAGAAACATGGCCTTTCGATATCGCGATTGTCGTAACGGCGCACGAGCAGAAAGAATATTTTCAGGTTGTTCAAGCAGCCATGAAAGAAGTTATTCCGGATCTTGCAACAAAGGTGGTGCATGTCACGCATGGGATGATGCGCCTCGCCCGTGTGGCTACGGCCAAGGGCTTTACTTCCGGAAAGATGTCTTCTCGCATGGGAGAAATTATCAGCGGCGAGTCATTATTGTCCGATTTAACAGAATTGGCCAAGAAGCGAGCGGCAGAAAGTAGAGCAAATGATCCTGAAATATTGGCGCGCGACATCGCGGTGGCGGCCATCAAATATCAAATACTGAAACAGGCATCTGGAAAGGACATCATTTTTGATCGCGAGCGCGCACTCTCTCTTGAAGGAGACTCCGGGCCCTATCTTCAATACGCGCATGCGCGCGCTCATCAGATAATCGAGCGCGCAAAGCTCTCGGGGATAAAGCCGCAAGTAGATACGAATGCCGAATTAAACGATGTTTCGCGCCTTCTGATAAGATTTCCGGAAATTGTAGAAGATGCTTCGCGCCTCTTGGAGCCGCATTTCCTGACGAACTTTCTCATTGCTCTTGCAGGCGCCTTCAATAGCTGGTACGCGCAAGAGCAGATATTGGACGGCACAGCTAGTGCGCCGCATAAATGCGCGCTGACGGATGCAGTACGAACGACTCTGAAAAATGGGCTCTGGCTTCTCGGCATTCCTGCTCCTCCGAAGATGTGAATGATGCGGCAGATACCCGCCGCATCATTCATCCTGGGCGGACTTGTGGTGAGCGGAGTCGAACCAGTCGAAGGATAGATACTTCGTTTCTAGCCCTTCAATGTTATAGTTTTTCCCATGAAAGAGGGGAAAAGTGAGACCGCAAAGAGGGAGGCGCCTTCGCAGAAATCCGCTACGGCGGCCCGACCCGCCTCCGCAGAGAAATCTGCTACGGCGGGCAGGGAGGAAGAAGTTCTAGAGTATTGGAAGAAAAACAAAATATTTGAGAGATCTCTCGCGAAAAAGGCGCCAAAAGGCGAATTCGTTTTTTATGATGGCCCGCCATTTGCCACTGGTCTTCCTCATATCGGCAATCTCCTCTCGTCTCTAATCAAGGATGTTGTTCCTCGTTACAAGACCATGCGTGGATATCACGTGCGCCGCCGATGGGGATGGGACTGCCACGGTCTTCCTATAGAAAGTTTGATAGAAAAACGACTCAATCTCAAAACAAAAAAAGATATTGAAAGGATCGGCGTGGACGTTTTCAATGAGGCGGCTCGCGCGTCGGTTCTAGAATTTGAGCATGAGTGGGAGCGATATGTTGAACGCGTTGGCCGATGGGTCGATTTCAAGAATTCCTACAAGACGATGGACAATTCGTATATTGAAAGCGTATGGTGGGCGCTAAAGCGACTAAATGATATAGGCTTCTTATATGAGGGGAGAAAAGTGCTGATGTATTGCACGCATTGCGAGACGCCGCTTGCAAAAGCAGAGATCGCAATGGACCAAACTTATAAAGACATCACAGAAGAAGCAGTTACTGTAAAATTCAGAATCCTAGGCGGAGCAGAAAAAAAATGGCCTGAAAATACTTTTTTTCTGGCGTGGACAACAACTCCTTGGACACTGCCGGGGAACGTCGCTCTCGCGGTAGGCGAGAAAATTGATTACGCTCTTTTTAAAAGAGCGGGCGACTATTTCATTGCAGCCAAGAACTTATTAGGTGAAGGCGATGAGATAGTTGAAGAAATAAAAGGCAGCGCGCTCGTAGGCTTATCTTATGAACCTCTTTATGAAATTGAAGAAATAACAAAAAATAAAAAGAGCCACGTCATATATGCGGCGAATTTCGTAAACACCGAAGAAGGCACGGGTATCGTTCACACCGCTGTAATGTATGGAGAAGATGATTTTGCGCTCGGCCAAAAAGAGAATCTTCCAATGGTGCAATTATTGGATGCGAGCGGAAAATTCAATGAGCCCGCCCCGGATTTTTTGAAAGGAAAATACGTTAAGGAAGCAGAGCGAGACATCAAACACGATCTAGAGAATCGCAAATTGCTTTTTGAAAAGAAAAATCATACCCACTCATATCCGCATTGTTATCGCTGCGGAACACCACTCATCTATAACGCTGTTATCTCATGGTTTATTAATATTCAAGACGTTAAGCAGAAGATGCTCGCGGAAAATGAGAAAATAAATTGGTTCCCTGCACATTTAAAGCACGGTCGTTTCCAGAACATCGTGGAGACGGCGCCCGATTGGACGATCTCACGGAACCGTTTCTGGGCATCACCCCTCCCAATTTGGAAAGAAAAAGGCCCCTCGACTTCGCTCGGGATAAACGGCTCTCGCATCATGGTTATCGGATCTCTCGAGGAGCTAAAAACGAAGGTGAAAAAATCTGGAAATCGCTATTTTATCCTGCGGCATGGAGAAGCGGATTCGAACACGAGGGACATAGTAAATGGGGATCGCACCGCGGACATACATCTGACAGAAAATGGCAAAAGGCAGGTTATAGAATCGGCAAAGAAGTTTTCGGGCGTGCGCTTCGATGCCATCTACTCCTCTCCGTTTCAACGAACTATAGAGACAGCAGAAATTTTCGCTACGGAGCTAGGTCTAGATAAAGAAAAGATCATTATTGATGAACGAATACGCGAAGTCGAGATTGGCGAAAGGGAAGGCGCACTCCTTTCGGAGTTCATGAAGGAATATCCACACGACGTGGAGCGCTTCAAACGCGCCCCGAGGGGAGGAGAAAATTTCAGCGAAGTGCGCAGGCGCATGGGAGATTTCCTTTATGAAATGGAAAACAGCCGGAAGAATCAAAATATTCTTATTGTCTCTCACGCGACCCCTCTATGGATGCTGATCGCGGCTGCTCGCGGATACTCAAAGAAGGAGACAATAGAGGGTGAGAGAGAATTTCCCGGGCGAGGCGCGATGAGGGAACTCGACTTCGTTCCTCTTCCCGTTAACGCCGATTATGAACTTGATCTGCATCGGCCATATACCGACAACATTATTCTCACTGATGAAAAGGCCCATGAATATGAGCGCATCCCCGAAGTTGTAGATTGCTGGGTTGAATCTGGCTCAATGCCGTTTGCTCAAGATTCGGATCACCGCCTCGTGAACAAGAAAGGTATCAAAGAGAGCATGGATGAATATGTTAAACGGATCTCATATCCTGGAGATTTTATTGCTGAATACATCGCGCAAACTCGCACCTGGTTTTATTACATGCATGCAATGGGGGTTTTGTTATTTAAGAAGCATTCTTTCAGGAATGTCGTTACGACAGGCACGATTCTTGCAGAGGACGGCTCGAAAATGTCGAAATCTAAAGGAAATTATACCGACCCTTTGATTCTTCTCGATCAATATGGGGCCGACGCATTTCGATTTCACTTGCTTGGAAGCGTTGTCATGCAGGCAGAGGACTTGAATTTCCGTGACGGCGATGTCAGAGATGCGCACAATCGAGTCATAGGAAGTCTTTGGAATACATACAAATTTTTTGAGCTGTACAAATCCGAATATGATGGGAAAACTGAAGGTCGAAAAAGCACTCACATTCTCGATCGATGGGTGTTCGAGCGGCTCGACGAGGTCATAGAAGATGTGACGAACGCCTATGAGGCGTTCGATATTCCGGAAGTATGCAGAGCAATCAGGCAGTTTGTAGAAGATTATTCTACGTGGTACGTGCGCCGCAGCCGCGATCGGATCAAGGGCATGACGCAGGGCAAGCAATTCACGCTTGCCACGCAAAGAGAAGTTTTAGGCACTTTTTCTAAATTGATTGCGCCTACTATCCCGTTCATCGCTGAAAGCATTTATCGCGGCGTTGAGAGCGGAGATAGCGTCCACATAGAGAACTGGCCGACTGCCACGAAGAGAGGAATCATTGAGAGAATTTTTGGATCAAAATCTACGCTGGCGCCTATGAGGGCAGCTCGTCGAATCGTCTCAAGTGCGCTCGAGGCCCGCGCGAGCGCAAAAATCCGCGTGCGCCAGCCTCTCGCTATGCTTTCAATCTCCGAAGAAGACATGCCTTTGACGCCTGACCGCGATGCTTTGCTTGCGGTCATTGCCGACGAAGTAAATGTAAAAGAAATGAGAATTTCAAAGGAACTTCCGGCGGGCTCAATAAATTTAGATACAACCCTTACCGATGAACTTAAGCACGAAGGATTTATCCGCGAATTAGTCCGCGCTATCCAGAACGCTCGCAAGGAAGCGGGCCTTAATCCGAGAGATATAGCACGTCTACTTCTTTGTGCATCCGCACAAGTGCAGAGGATGATCGAGGGAAATGAGGCGAGCGTGCGTTCATCTGTCAATGTTAATCAGATCAGTTTCGTCAAAGATGCATTACCGAATGAGTTTTTGATAGATCAGGAGCGAATTTTCTATGAACTAAAAACTAAAAACTAAAAACTATTCCCCGTGTACCAAAAATATCAAACCGAAGCGCTAGTGATGGGAAGTCGAGAAAGCGGCGAAGCGGATCGCATGATCAGTCTTTTTACACGAGATTTTGGCCTCATCAGCGGATGTGCTTCGGCGATTAGGAAAGAAAAATCGAAGATGCGCTACGCGCTTACGAGCTATGCACGTGCAGAGATATCTCTAATACGAGGCAAGCGAAACTGGCGTGTTGCCGGGGCAAAGTCGCTCCAACCTGCGACGGGCGACCCGAAGGTGGTCGCAGCATTTGCTCGTATTTCAGAGCTTGTCACACGCCTTGTGGCAGGCGAGGAGGCAAACGCTTACTTATATTCCGCTCTTTCGGATGCACAAAGTGCTTTTATGCAGAAAAATTGTGACGCTGCAGGAACAATAGAACTTATTTGCGTTGCGCGCGTTTTGTATGCGCTTGGATACATTTCGGCTGAAGCTCTGAATACGGCTCTATTCACGCACACCGCCTATGCTTACGTGCATTTAGAAGAGGCGGAGGCAATGCGCGGCCGACTACTTTCTTCTATAAATCATGCGATCGCACAAACTCAACTTTAGCTGACAGAGGACACGGCTGAAATAGAGGTGCGGTATACTAATCTAATATGGCCGAACCATCTTCTGATGATGAAAAAATAGATCGTCTGCGACGCGCCATGTATTCGCGTTCTCTTTCGCCGAAATTGTCACCGCGGCCGCGACGAGAAATGGCAGATGGAAAGAGTGAAGTCGAGGAAGATTGGCGACGACCGGAACCAAAAATGCCAGCTTCAATAGTTGCGCCGACAAGCTTACGAGGCCGCAGAAGCCCGTTTCGCTGGCTTCTAATTGTTTCGAGTATCTTTTTTGTCGGCGCCGCCGGATTTTTTGTTTATTATTTTACTTTCGGGGGTGGCTCCCTCACAGTTTCGCCCGGCAATATTGCGATAGCAATCTCCGGACCGCCGTCTGTTCCTGGAGGCGAATCAACAGAGCTGCAAATTTCGGTCTCAAATCAAAACCGTGCAGCACTCCAGCTGGCGGATCTCATCATCACGTACCCGCAGGGGACGAGATTTTCTTCAAATACGCCAATAGATGTTCCAAATCAGCGGCAGCGCATCTCTCTTGGCACTATCGGCTCTGGCGAGATCCGGCAAATGCCCATAAGGGCTTTTTTCAGCGGCTCAGAAGGAACGCGCACGACTTTAAAAGTTGAACTCGAATACCGTCTTGAAGGATCAAGTGCAATATTTGTTAGTGAAGCGAGCCACGAAATCGTGTTTAGCTCCTCTCCGCTTTCTATATCAATAGAAGGAAATAATGAGACGGTTTCCGGACAGCCAGTTGAACTAACCGTAATAGTAAATTCAAATGCTGCCTCCACGATGCGGGATGTTCTTCTTAATATTAATTATCCTTTTGGATTTACTTTCACCGGAAGTACTCCGGCGCCGTCGCGCCAGCAGTCGCGGTCAAGCTCCGGTATCTGGGAGCTCGGAGACATAAAGCCGGGAGAATCTGTGCGCGTCGTTCCTAGAGGGACTTTAACGGGGGAATCTGGTGATGAACGCATATTTCGCGCGACAATCGGCACGCGCAAAACGCCGCAAAGCGGCGACATCGATACGCCGCTTGCAGATAATTCTTATAAAATGCTTATTTCAAAGCCTTTTCTTGGCCTTGGAATTAGCGTCAACAAAGTTGCCGATTCAAGCGTCGTCGTTAGGCCGGGGGATACTGTGAATGTTACGGTCTCCTGGCAGAATAATCTTTCTACCCCAGTTACTGACGGCGTTATCGTTGCGCGCCTTTCCGGACTTCTGATAGACGGGGAGAAAGTACGAACTAATGACGGTTTTTATCGCTCGTCGGATAGCGCCGTCTTGTGGGACAAAAATACAACGGCGGGGACTCTCGCAAATCTTCCTGCCGGAGCGCAGGGTTCTGTGCAATTCTCATTTATTGTTCCAGAGAGCGCAGCGCTGCAAGCAATACAAACCCCCCGACTCACGATTAGCGTAAATGCGGCCGGGAAGCGCATTTCGGAGAGCGATGTGCCCGAAAACCTGCAGGCTACTGCATTAAAGACAATAAAAGTTGCGAGTAGTCTCGAGATATTGGCACAGGGCTTCTATTACCAAAATCCATTTGGGAGCGAGGGACCGCTGCCTCCCAAGGCTGGGAGCGAGACCACATATGCAATCGCACTCGGAGTTACAAACACAACCAGCAGAATTACGAATGCGAAATTGACGGCAACTCTGCCACCGTACGTTCGCTGGCTCGGCAAATATATTCCGTCGTCGAGTGAAAGTGTGACATATAATAAAACTGACGGCACTATTTCCTGGAACATTGGGAACATTGAATCTGGCGTGGGTATTGAGGGGGTTCCGCCGCGACAGATCGCATTTGCAATCGGCTTTACTCCATCCACGAGTCAAATCGGTGAAAAACCGGCCCTGCTTCAAAATATAATTCTAACGGGTATTGATTCAGCAACAGGCGAATCAATTTCACCGCAGGCATCCGATGTTACAACCAATATATTGGGCGATCAGGGTTTTTCATCCTCTTATGCTACAGTCGTGAGGTAAATAAAGGGGAGAAAATACGATTATCATGTCAGACGTTACCTTGGAGAAAGTTGTTTCTCTCGCCAAAAGGCGAGGATTTATTTTTGCTGGTTCCGAAATTTACGGCGGTCTTGCAGGCACATGGGATTACGGGCCGCTCGGATTGGCGCTGAAGAGGAAAATAGAAAATATATGGTGGCGGGCTTTTGTTGAAAAGCGCGGCGACATGTACGGAGTGGATGCGGCAATTCTCATGAATTCCAAAGTATGGGAGGCAAGCGGACACATAAGCGGATTTTCAGACCCCATGGTCGAGTGCATGAAATGCAAGCGGCGATATCGCGCCGATCAGGTTGAAAAGAAATGTCCGGAATGCCGAGGCGCTTTCGGAGCGGCTCGGCAATTCAATATGATGTTCAAGACGCATATCGGTGCGGCTGAGGATGAATCATCAGTTGTTTACTTACGTCCAGAAACTGCTGGCGGTATGTTCGTGAATTTCAAAAACATCGTAGATTCATTTCACCCACGCTTGCCGTTTGGAATCGCTCAAATTGGCAAAGCTTTTAGAAATGAAATCGCCCCTCGCGATTTTCTTTTCCGCGCACGAGAATTTGAACAAATGGAAATCGAATATTTCGTACGCGCCCGAGAATGGGAAGAGCACTTTGAATTATGGAGAAAAGAGATTCATTCGTTTATTCGTAATGTTGGGATTAGAGAAGGGCTTGTCCATGAATTAGAGGTTCCCAAAGATGAGCGAGCTCATTACTCATCGCGTACGATAGACTTTGAATTTGATTTTCCTTTCGGGCGCAAGGAACTTTACGGCCTTGCGTATCGTACGGATTTTGATCTTTCTGCGCATGCGCGCACATCAGGCGCGGACCTTTCTTATCTCGATGATGCAACTGGCGAGAGATTCGTGCCGCATGTCATTGAACCGTCTTTTGGTCTTGATCGAACCATCCTTGCTCTGCTCTGCTCTGCTTATCACGAGGACGAGCTTGCCGGCGAGAAGCGAGTGTATTTAAAGCTAAATTCGGCAGTTGCTCCCATTAGGGCGGCGGTTTTCCCGCTTCTTAGAAACAAACCCGACCTCGTAAAAAAAGCCCGGCAAGTCTACGATCTTTTAAAAGATTCCGATATCGGGCAGGTCGTATGGGATGACAACGGCAACATCGGAAAACGCTATCGCAGACAGGATGAGATTGGAACTCCCCACACCATCACGATTGATTTTCAAACGCTTGAGGATAATACAGCGACGGTGCGCGATCGAGATACAGCGAAGCAAAATCGAATTCCGGTAACTGAACTTGCGCCGGCGATTATAAAATAAAGCTGCGGCAACGCTTTAAGCCCGCTTTTCCGCGATTTAGTTCGCAATCCGAATTATGCTACGATTCGGGAATGCAGGATCGCCCTGTAAATATTTCAATAACAACGGGTACTGTCATTAAGATAATTCTTTTGTTGGCCGCAGTGTGGCTTTTGTTTTATCTCCGCAATCTTGTAATTGTTGTGCTGACGGCTATCGTAATTGCTTCGGCCATAGAACCTTTCCTCAGATTTCTGATGCGCAAGAAATTGCCGCGTCTAATAGCTGTCATTACTGTTTACCTATTCCTTTTCCTGATTTTTTTCGGAATGTTCTATTTTTTCCTGCCAGCAGTATTGGAGGATATAGCGACATTCATATCTTCTCTGCCGATATATCTTGAAACATTCAATCGTGTCGGCGCTTTTGATGAATATGCACAGATTTTAGGAACTGCAGTCCCTGCGGGACTGTCTGTAAATGAGATAATGGAAAGTGTACGAGGGGCACTTAATCTTGGCGGAGCTTTCGGGAGCGCCTTCAAGGCGGCGAGCACAGTTTTTGGCGGCGTATTTTCTTTCATTCTCATCATAGTTTTTTCGTTTTATTTTGCATTCCTAGAAACAGGTGTGGATGATTTTTTGAGAATAGTAACTCCTCGAAAATATCAAACATATGTTCTTCATCTTTGGCAACGATCTCAACACAAAATCGGGCTTTGGATGCAGGGCCAGCTGCTTTTAGCCGTTATTGTCGGCGTTCTTGTGTATCTTCTGCTGACTATACTTGGAATTCCTCATGCGCTTACACTGGCCGTCATCGCAGGAATATTCGAGATAATTCCGGTATTCGGCCCAATTATGGCGGCTGTGCCGGCGGTGGTTGTCGCTTTTGTGGACGGTGGAGTTACTCTAGGAGTGGCAGTCATTATTGTATATACCATAATCCAGCAATTTGAGAACCATCTTATATACCCCTTGGTCGTTACCAGGGTTGTAGGAGTTCCGCCTCTTCTTGTTATCCTCGCTCTAATTATCGGCGCAAAACTTGCTGGATTTTTAGGAATACTTCTCTCTGTGCCAGTTGCGGGAGCTGTTCAGGAACTCGTTAAAGATATACAAAATAGGCGCGCATTCGCGGCCGCGCCGGACGAATCATAATTATGAAAAAGACGAAGAACAGAAAATTAAAATCCAGATCCGCATCGGGGCAGAAGACAAAAGCTTTTTACTTAACAACGACCCTTCCGTATGTAAATGCCGAGCCGCACATCGGCTTCGCGCTTGAGATTATCAATGCTGATATTGCGGTGCGATACCGGAAGCTTTTGGGCCATGATGTTTTTTTCAACACCGGCACGGATGAGCACGGCCTTAAGGTTTACAGAAAGGCGCTCGAAGAAGGCAAGGACACTCAAAGTTATGTAGATGAATACGCGGAGAAGTTTCGTGCTTTAAAGAAACATCTAGATCTTTATCCGGAAATCGCTTTTATTCGAACCACGGATGCGAATCACAAAAAAGCGGCCCAGGAATTCTGGCGGCGTTGCCAACAAAACGGCGACATATACAAAAAGAATTACACGACAAAATATTGCGTTGGTTGCGAGCTCGAAAAAACGGAATCCGAATTGGTGGCAGGAAAATGTGCAATCCATCCGAATCTTGAACTGGAACTTATTGCGGAAGAAAATTATTTCTTTCGCTTTTCAAAGTTCGGCAAGCCGCTATTGGAACACTACAGGAAAAATCCTGATTTTGTGCGGCCGCATTTTCGCTTCAATGAGATCATAAAATTTGTTGAAGCAGGACTTGAGGACTTCAGTATTTCTCGAGTGAAAGAAAAAATGCCGTGGGGAGTTCCCGTTCCCGGAGACGACAGACACGTCATGTATGTATGGTTTGACGCATTAGTGAATTACATATCCACCCTCGGATGGCCAGAAAATGAAGAGAAGTTTGAGAAATTTTGGGGGACGAAAAAAAGCCCGAACGCCGTGCAAATGGCCGGCAAGGATCAGATCAGACAGCAAGCGGCAATGTGGCAGGCCATGCTTCTTTCTGCCGGATTGCCCACGACCAAGAGAATCCTCATCCATGGCTTTATCACAGTGAACGGCCAGAAGATGAGCAAGTCTTTAGGAAATGTCATCGATCCTCTGAAAATCATAGATGAATATGGCATTGATGCTTTGCGATACTTTTTAGCCCGGCACATTCATCCTTTTGAGGACAGTGATTTCACATTTGAGAGATTCAGAAATGCTTATAATGCCGATCTTGCAAATGGTCTTGGGAATCAAGCCGCTCGAATAATGAAGCTCGCAAAAGAACATCTCGGAAAACCCATAAAGCTTTCCAAAGAATCGGCACAATTGCAGCCGCCTTACTGCAGAGCACTTGACGCTTATAGGCCGGATGAGGCAATTTCCATTATATGGAAACATATACAGATGGTTGACGATTACATAGACAAGCAAAGGCCATTTGTGCTCGTAAAATCTGAAAATAAAAAAGACCGCGATGAAGGCAAGAAAATAATAGCTAAATTAGTTCTGCATCTTGCAACTGTCGCGACGCATCTTTCTCCAGTACTGCCAGATACGTCGAGAAAAATCATGGAAGCAGTGCGCCAGGGCGACATGCCTCCAACTTTATTTCCGCGCAAGGAATAAACAGCTAAGTGGTATGAAGTATTTCGATGCACACACGCACGTGAATTTCGCCGCATTTAAAGACGACCGATCCGAAGCAATAATGCGTGCGCAAGATGCTGGCGTCATTATGAATGTTGTAGGGACGCAACTGAACACATCTATTTCTGCAGTTGAGCTGGCGGAAAAGCATGGGAATGTTTATGCAACGATTGGCCTACATCCCATCCATACATCGAAGACTTTCCACGACGTGCAGGAATTGGGCGAGGGAGGAAAAGAGTTCACTTCGCGCGGAGAGTCTTTTGATGCGAAGGCATATAAAGATTTAGCCAGTCATCCTCTTGTTATTGCGATAGGTGAATGCGGCCTTGATTATTATCGCTGTGATGAGAGCACGAAGCTGGTCCAAAAGAATGCTTTCATTGAACAAATCGAACTTGCTAATTCTGTCGGTAAGCCCTTGATGCTCCACATCAGAAATGCCTACGAAGATGCGCTCGAAATATTGAAAGCTCATGCGAAAGTCCGCGGCGACGTGCATTTCTTTGCTGGGGATTGGGAGATCGCTAAAGAATTCTTAAACCTCGGATTCACGCTCTCATTCACGGGAGTTCTCACGTTCACGCATGATTATGATGACGTGGTTAAAAAAGCCCCGCTCGACTCAATTCTTTCTGAAACTGATGCTCCTTATGTCGCGCCGGTGCCGCATCGCGGCAAACGCAACGAGCCTTTGTATGTGACAGAAGTCGTGAAAAGTATAGCCGGCATTCGCGGTGAATCTGTTGATGAAGTTTCGCAACAGCTATTTTTAAATGCTGCTAGGGTTTTCGGAGTGAAATAAGTTGCGGTTGGGAATGCAGCGTGATAGAGTGCCTCAACATATTATGGCGGAGGAAGTCGATATTTTAGAACCAGAAACTGCGTCGCAAGACGATGAGATAATTTCGCGCATTTACGAGATCGGGTATCACATTATCCCGACAGTAAAAGAGGAAGACCTAGAAAAGGTCGTGAGTGAAGCGCGCTCTATCATTGAAAAGAATGGCGGTTCGTTTATAGCCGAAGGCGCTCCTTCGCTAACAAGACTTTCATATGCAATGAAGGCTCATGCGGGAGCCGGCGATAGGAAAGTGGCATATGACCGGGCTTATTTTGGATGGATTAAATTCGAAGCGGGAGTTGATACAGTTCTATCTTTGAGAGATTCGCTAAAGACAAATCCTAATTTTCTGCGGATTATTATTTGGAAAACTGTTCGCGAAGATACACGCGCCAAAATGAAGGCGCCTACACTCCGTGAAGTGAAAAGAGGAGATACCATCAAAACCTCGCGCACACGCGCACCAGAGGAACAGGCGCCAGTATCGGAAGTAGATCTTGAGAAAGCGCTGGAGGAAATCACAAAGGAGTAGTAGAGTGAGACGATATGTACATTAATAAGGTCATTCTTTTTGGCAATTTGACGCGTGATCCGGAGTTAAAGGCGCTGCCATCAGGAATGAATGTAGTGAATTTTTCTATCGCGACAAACCGTATTTTCCGCGATCGGGAAGGGAAAAAACAGGAGCAGACAGATTTTCACAATATAGTAGTTTTCGGCCGACAAGCGGATACCGTAGCGCAGTACATGAAAAAGGGGAGCTCGGTCTTTGTCGAGGGTCGTTTACAAACGAGAAGCTGGGATGACAAAACAAGCGGCGAAAAGAAATATCGTACAGAGGTGATTGCAGACAGAGTCCAATTTGGGCCAAAAGGTAGTTCTTCGCCCGGATCGGGGAAAGAGAGCGCTCGTCGTGGAAAGAATGAGCCAGAGAGTCCAGAATCCCAAGGAGGGATAGATTATCCGAAGGATGATATTAATCCAGACGATATCCCGTTTTAATCAGAAACGGATTGAAAAACTATGAGTACAAACATTCTCACTCAAAATGATATACAGTATGTTGACTACAAAGATGTCGACTTGCTAAAGCAGTTCATTAATCCGCATGGGAGGATAGTTAGCCGCGTGAGATCCGGTCTCACTGCCAAACAGCAAAGATCTGTAGAGGCTGCAATAAAAAGAGCGAGGTTCATGGGCTTGCTTCCATACGTGCAGAAATAGCTTAGAGCATATAGGATCGAGCTTCGAGGGGGAAAGCATTCCGAAAATTCTTATCTCGCGGCTCGAAGCTGTACGCTCTCACCTATACCCTTTCAACGTATTCCCCAGTTTCGGTATTTATACGCACGACATCACCCGTATTAACGAACATAGGAACATTTGCCGTGGCGCCTGTTTCTAGCGTCACAACTTTATTACCCCCCTGAGCAGTATTGCCTCTTGTGTTTGGCGGCGCATCCGTAACTTTTAGATCCATTTTTATTGGAAGACGTACGCGAAACAGCTTGTCTTGAAACGACAGTGTATCAACAGCAGTATTCCCTTTTAGAAAGTGTCCTGATTCCCCGACTTCTTTATCGGTAACAGAAAAACGTTTCGATTTATCCTTTGCGTCATGAAAAAACCACTCGCCGTTACGCTCGTATATAAAAACCGCCGGTCTTGTCTCAATTTCTGCCTCTTCTATTTTATCGGATTGCTGGAATGAGTATTCGATGGAATTGCCATTAATAAGATGGCGCAGTTTTGTTTGGTTCACGGGTCTTCTTTGCTGTTTCTTCATTATGTTGTTCCACGTGCATATGAATGGCTCTCCATCAACGATAACTGCAACCCCCGGCTTAATTTCGTTATAACTTAACATTCGCAGTATTGTATTCAAAATACACTGCTTGTCTACAAATTCGCAATAAGTTCTTCAGTCTTCAGTTCGACCTACGGCGGCAGCGCCTTGCGCAAGGCCCTTGCGGATGTCCTTAAGTAGGGAAGTAAGCGTAGATTTATTTTCTCGCAGATACGTACGAGCGGCGTCATAACCGCGTCCCAGCTTTATCTCCTCGCCCTCTTTTGGGGAATAGGAGTACGAGCCGCCGCTGGATTTCTCAATCATTCCAAACTTTTCGCCAAGCGCCAGCGCTTCGCCCTCTTTTGAAATACCTTCGTTGTACAGAAGATCAAATTCAACCGCGCGGAATGGAGCAGCTACTTTATTCTTAACGATCTTCACTCGATGGCGTCCTCCCATAACCTCGTCTCCTTTTTTGATCTGCGCGATCCGCCGTATATCAATTCGCACGGACGTGTAGAATTTGAGCGCCTTGCCTCCAGGAGTAGTTTCAGGATTCCCGAACATTACGCCTATCTGCATCCGGATCTGATTGATAAAGATAATTACAGTCTTGGTTTTCGAGACTATTGCCGTCAGTTTACGAAGGGCCTGCGACATAAGCCGCGCCTGTTTGCCGACATGCTGTGCACCCATATCTCCCTCTATCTCATCCTTTGGTGTGAGGGCTGCCACAGAATCAATAACGATAACGTCAATCTTTCCGCTCCGTACAAGCGACTCTACTATCTCCAATGCTTGTTCTCCGGTATCTGGTTGTGAAATTAAAAGAGAGGATATATCTACACCGATTTTTTTTGCATATTCGGGATCTACCGCATGCTCAGCATCAATAAATGCGCATATCCCGCCTCGCTTCTGTGCTTCAGCAATAACATGCAGTGATAATGTCGTTTTTCCGGAACTTTCGGGGCCGAATATTTCTATGATTCGACCGCGCGGAAGCCCTCCGATGCCGAGCGCCCAATCAACACCGATCGAACCAGTAGGAATTGCGTTAACGTCCACCTTCGGCTGCTCCCCAAGTTTCATTATCGCTTCGTCGCCGAATTTTGTTTTGATATCGGAGATGGCCCGTTCAATGTCCTTATCGGGCACCCCAGCTTTTCTGTCGGCGGCATCGGTGGCACTGCGCGAGCCGACGGTCTTGGGAGGAGTTTTCTCCTTTTTTGCAAAAGCCATAGAGGAAAGTATGAAGTATAGAGTGTCGAGGGTCAATCAAAAGTTGGCTCCGTTGAAGATGCATTTTCCGAATTCACCGAGGGCGTTGAAGTTGGCGCATATAAAATCTCGATTGCGCGCTCCCGAGTTCTACCGTATTTATCGCTCGCCTCAAGGACGATTCGATTATAACCCTTGGCCAGCAGATAGGGCTCTCGAAATTTTCCTGCCTCTGTCACTGGAATCGGTTTGCCATTCATAGTAAGAGAGGAAATACGTCCGGCTGTTCCTTCTATATATATGAATGGCTCGCTTACGACGGTTAATTCTTCCGGCACATCAATACTTGGTCCATATAGCAGGCCCTGTGCCTCGTAATATGCATATAGAATAATGATCGCAAAAAATACGAGCAATGTTATTCGTACAATGCGGCTATCGCGATAAGGAAGCATTAGAAGTAAGTATCAAGTATCAGGTGTCAAGTATCAAGTTATATAAAGAATTTCTAAGACGTTTTGAGTCTCGGCGAAACTCTAAGCACTTTTACATACGCCTCTCCTCTTGGTTTTCTAATTCTTCTTCAGCGTTCACTAGCTCGTCAGCATTGCCCGCGCCGATAATTTCTCGCGGGCGTGCCCCATCACCAGCACCTATCACCCCGCGCTCTTCGAGAAGGTCAATGAGCCGCGCGGCGCGGGAATATCCTATGCGGAGTTTTCTTTGCAGATACGAGGTCGATGCTTTCCCCGCTTCCATAACCGCA